>Ga0310691_10000209_pt1 | contig 119237 bp, 114 predicted proteins | sample 176DNAGHGlowgp2_FD_203887 | JGI IMG/M metagenome (GOLD analysis project Ga0310691, IMG submission 203887) | Sheep rumen microbial communities from Palmerston North, Manawatu-Wanganui, New Zealand - 1766 DNA GHGlow gp2 (v2) (version 2) | ecosystem: Host-associated > Mammals > Digestive system... | reverse complement strand
CCGAAGCATACGGCATAAAGGCCGCTACTCTCGGTTCATATGAAGAACTCGACAACTACAAGGAATGGATCGAAGACGACGAGCCTTGTCTTTTCGACATTCAGTTGCCTGAGGCATCTTTCCTTACGCCGAAGATCAAGTTTGAAACCGGCAAGATGAGACCTGAACTCGATGATGCTATAATCTCACAGGTCGAAAATGTTTTGAGAGGTTGATCCGGATTGCTCGACAGTAAGAGAATGTATTCAACATATTTCAAGGAGTATATCCTGGACGATGCCATGTTAAAGCGTCTTCAGGAAGAACTTTTCAAGATCCTCCTTGATATCGATTATGTGTGCAAGAAGCACGACATCAAGTATATGCTTTGCGGCGGTACCCTGATCGGTGCCATCAGACACAAGGGTTTTATTCCGTGGGATGACGACATTGATCTCATGATGATCAGAAGCGAAGCTGAAAAGCTCGTTGTTGCCATGCGCGAGGAATTCCCTGAGAAATATATGGTCGGCGTTCCTTTGTGCGATGAACAGTATGTGGTCAAATCGATCAAGATCTTCAAGCGCGGAACGAAGTATATCGAGATTCCTTTCGCAGGACTCAGCAAATTCGACATGTTGTTCGTTGACGTTCTCGTAATCGAGAATGTTCCGGCAAATAAGCTTGCCAGAATGATCCACAGCAAGTATTACAATTTCATATACAAGGCAGCCAGTGTTTGCGTTGACTATAAGTATCCGTCTCCCGTAATCGAGGAGAAGGCAAAGGATAATCCGGAGCTTGCAAAATACTGGAAGACACGTAAGAGACTCGGAAGCTTTTTCTCACACATCGGCGGAATGAAGTTCTATCTCAAGCAATGCGAAAAGGTAGGCAACATGAAAAAGCACACCGGTTGGCTTGGCATTCCTTCAGGCGGATGTGTTGTCGAGAATTTCCCCGAGAAGATGTATCTTGAACTTACAACGGCCGAATTCTGCGGACGGCAGTTCCCGGTACCGAAGGATTACGATGAGAACTTAAGAGTGGTATTCGGTGACTATATGCAGATCCCGGAGCCTTCAAAGCGCGACTGTCATGTCGCATATAAGATCGAATTCTGATCAGTCCTTATATCTTGAGCAGATGGAGTGAGTCATTCTGTCTTCTTCGGCGGGCAGCTGCATGTAATCTCCGTACTGCAAAGTAAGATATTTATCCGCATTGCGGGGAATGTAGAACTCGGCATCCTCAAAAGGCGCAAGGACAGGGTTTTCGACATCCTCACGGCTCATTATCTGCTTTTCAAAAGGCGGTTCCTCTTCGCAGAGAACACAGACCGTATCCGAGTTTTCATATTTGCTCCACGCACAGAGATTTGAAAGCTTTCTCTCGTATCTGTGGTTCTTGTTGGGGAAGATCTTGATTATGGATTTGCGCACGAAAGCCTTTGCGCCGCTCTCTTCTTCCTGAATGTACATGGTGGCGTTCATCATCTTCAGATAAAAGTTTCTTAAAGGTTTCTGGAAGATGAGCTTTGATTTGATGTAACCGTCCATGGGGAAGATATCGACCCAGACACCCATATCATCGATCATTTCCCTTAAATAAGTGGGCTGGACGATGGTTTTCGTATTGCAGGCACGGACGATGGGGTAGTGGTAGTTGGCATCTGTCGTATAGTGGAAGAGCCTGACATTTTTGCCGATGGGATCTTTTTTATTGATCTCGACGAGCTTTTCGACATCTTCTCTGGGCATGATGACATCCATATCGTTGTCCCACGGAATAAAGCCTTTGTGACGGATCGCACCGAGCAGGGTGCCGTAAGCAAGAATATATCTGAGGCCGTGCTTCACGCAGAATGCGTGCAGTTCCTTCATTACCTCAAGTTCAGCCTGCTGTTCCTCGGCTATTGAGAGAAATCCGTCAGATCCGTTCATATCCAGCCCCCGCTAATCACATATGCCGAGATTATAGCATTTAGATCAATTCCCACCAAATGAATGCTCTTCCGGGCCGGTCCCGTGAGGGCATTCGAAAATGTATTTGAAAGCAAACAAAAATCGTTTGAGGGAAAAAAGGGGCAATCGGCCTTTTTTTTATTAAAATTTACAATATTATGACAATTATTCTGTGGAAAACAAATTATCAGTGGAGTAGAATTCTTACGGTGCAGATCAAAGAGCACTATTTTAAGTTTAATAATCCCGGTTAAGGGAATTTAGGAGGAATTCAATATGGCAGTAAAAGTTGCGATTAACGGTTTCGGTCGTATCGGTCGTCTTGCTTTCAGACAGATGTTCGGTGCTGAGGGTTATGAGGTAGTTGCTATCAACGATCTTACAAAGCCTTCAATGCTCGCTCACCTTCTCAAGTATGACACAGCACAGGGTGGTTACGCTGGTGTAATCGGCGAGAACAAGCATACTGTATCAGCTGATGACGAAGCTAACACAATCACAGTAGACGGTAAGACACTCAAGATCTACAAGGAATCCGATGCTAACAATTGCCCTTGGGGTGAGCTCGGTGTAGACGTTGTTCTCGAGTGCACAGGTTTCTATACATCTAAGGAAAAGTCTCAGGCACACATCAATGCTGGTGCTAAGAAGGTTGTTATCTCTGCTCCTGCAGGAAACGATCTCCCTACAATCGTTTACAACGTTAACCACACAACATTGACAAAGGATGACAAGATCATCTCTGCTGCTTCTTGCACAACAAACTGCCTTGCTCCTATGACAAAGGCTCTCAATGATTATGCTGCAATCCAGAGCGGTATCATGACAACAGTTCACGCTTACACAGGCGACCAGATGATCCTCGACGGTCCTCAGAGAAAGGGTGACCTCCAGAGAGCAAGAGCTGGTGCTGCTAACATCGTACCTAACTCTACAGGTGCTGCTAAGGCTATCGGCCTCGTAATCCCTGAGCTCAATGGTAAGCTCATCGGTGCTGCTCAGAGAGTTCCTACACCTACAGGTTCTACAACAATCCTTCACGCTGTTGTTAAGGGTGAAGCTACAGTTGAGGGCATCAACGCTGCTATGAAGGCTGCTGCTAACGAGTCATTCGGTTACACAGAGGAGAAGCTCGTTTCTTCCGACATCATCGGTATGAGATATGGTTCACTCTTCGATGCTAACCAGACAATGGTTTCCAAGATGGATGACGGTAACTCACTCGTTCAGGTTGTTTCCTGGTACGACAACGAGAATTCTTACACATCTCAGATGGTAAGAACAATCAAGTACTTCGCAGAGCTCGGCTAATAACTGACTTTAAGTACGGATTTTTCAAAGAGGGTATATCAGAAATGAGATACCCTCTTTTTATGTGCTGTAAAAAAAGAGTAAGTGGTGATCAGAGATTTATCTCGACAACGGTTACTTCAGGTACGGAGAGGAATCGGAACGGCATAACGCCGCATCCAAGTCCTCTTGAGATAAAGACGGTTGTACCGCCGATGTTGTATACACCTTGTACGGCGCCCATGTTAGGGAGCTTGTCATGTCTTCTTAATACGCAGAATTCAATTCTGAACGGGAACTTCATCTGCCCGCCGTGAAGATGGCCTGAGAGCATGAAATCAGGTCTTGTAGCAGGATCAAAATGCAAGATGGCATCCGGATCATGAACAACAAGCATAATAGGTTCATTGCCGTCTAATGCGGGCATCTTGTGCCATACGCGGTTTTTCCTTCCGGTATCAGACAGACCGGCAAGGACGGCCTTAGAGCCGCTTGTACGTGAAACAAGAGTGATATGTGTATCATCAAGGCTGACAAAACCGGCCTGTTCGGGAATGTTGTCGACAAATATATCGTGATTCCCGGATACACCATAGAATGGGATACCCAGTTCCTTGCAGCAATTGGAAACAGCAGTCAGATATTTAAAGCCTTTGGCGGCTCCCTGCTTATATGAACTCATGTCGCCGCCGAAAATAACTCCATCCAAAGGTGAAGTTTCATGAGCTTTTCTGATCGAATCACAGATCCTTTTGGAAGATACAGGACACCATTCGGCATGTGTATCAGAGAAGAAGACAAATCTGAAATCGGGAACATTCTCAGCGTCACTTTGGACCATTGGAAGCTTTTTTATCGTGATAGAACCGGCAGGAGACGCATCATCAGGAGATTTTTTTAGTGTAGCCCTGTCCTGATCGAGAAAGAATGGTTCAATGAAACACCATAAGATATAGAGCAGTACGAGTGCTGAGACAGCAATTAAAACCACATATATCTTATCCATTATTAGGACAGTTCTCCTTTTTTCTTAATTATATAATATGCAGGTGCCAATCGTGTGATATAATTCATACAATGAAATTGATTTTTTGAGGAGGAATTTTAGGATGCCTAAGACAGAAATCACATACGAGATCGTCCAGCAGATCGGTATTCTCAAGGAGAATAAGTCCGGTTGGCAGCGTGAGCTTAATATCGTTAAGTGGAATAACGGTAAGCCGAAGCTCGACATCCGTGATTGGGGCCCGAACCATGAGAAGGTAGGCAAGGGTATTTCTCTCGATTTCGAAGAATACAATACTCTCAAGGCTTATCTTGAAGATGGCGACTTCACTTCTCTCGACGAGTAATATTTCGTTATAATTTCAGGTTATTTGTTTTTGAAATATATATGGCGCGTGTCAATGCGTCATGATTAAGTATGAGAAGCGAAGAACGAGCGGGTATTATTTCAGTAGTAATGCTTTTTTTGTGGGGGACTCTGATTGCAGAGCCCTTCCATATTTTTGCGCGGTATATTGCGAAGGCCATAGGGTATGCGATTAAAGGTTTGGGTGACCACAGCATACTTGCCGCCCTTATTACATATGTCGTCGTGGTTGCTGCAATTGTTCTTTTGCAGTTGTTGTCACAGACAAAGTTAAGGAACTTTATGCCCTGTATCTTATCGGCAGGCTGTATTGCCATGCTCGTCATAAGGGGCATCTTCAGATCTTATGTGGATTACGGTGAAGCCATCAGCCTTGCGGTTCCGGCTATCGCGGCGATCATTTTTTATCTGACCAAGTTTGAGAAGGGCCTTAAGTGGTATACGGATGTATACACCTATTCGCTTAGCATTGCGCTCATCAATTCGCTTCTGTTTGTTCCGGTTGCAAAGCTCAACGGCATAGTTGATAAGATCCTTTATATTACTAATTATAATGATATTAATATAACTGCTCCTTTTGCCGGACTTGCAGGAATACCCGAATTTGTCTGGGGCTTGTTTTTAACTGCGTTTGCAGTGCTTCCAATAATCTATTTTGCTACTTCGAACAAAAGGAAATGATATGGAACAGTTAGATTTATTCGCTGCTTTGCAGGGTGAAGATCAGGAGAGAAATGAATATCTGGAGCTCGTAAAGAAGCTCAACCACTTCGCTGAGCTTTACTATTCCAAAGATGAGCCTGAGATATCGGACTACGAGTACGATACCATGAATAACAGGCTCAAGGAGATCGAGAAGGAGCATCCCGACTGGATCGTTCCTGAATCACCTTCAAAGAGAGTCGGCTGGAAGGCAGAGAAGGGCGTTCTCGTTAAGCATAATGTTCCGATGTTATCACTCCAGGATGTTTTCGAGAAAGAAGAAGTATATGAATTCGTAAACTCCATGATCGAAGAATTCGGCGACGAGGCTGAGTTCCTTGTAGAGACAAAGATCGACGGTCTTTCCATGGCTCTCCGTTATGAGGAAGGCGAGCTCAAGCTTGCTGTTACCAGAGGTGACGGAATAACCGAAGGTGAAGACGTCACAATGAACGCAAAGCAGATCCCTGACGTTGTCCTGAAGATGAAAGAGCCTGTTCCCTATATCGAGATCAGAGGCGAAGTCTACATGACCAGAAAGGCCTTTGAGAGCGTTAACGCCAAAGCAGAGGAAGAGGGAAAGAAGACTTTTGCAAATCCCAGAAACTGTGCGGCAGGAACGTTAAGACAGATCGACACCAGGATCACCAAAGAAAGAGGATTGTCCCTTTTCATATTCAACGTCCAGGAGACGAAGGGCGTTACATTCAATACTCACCTTGAAGGATATGAATACCTTAAGCGCAACGGCGTCAAGGTAATCGAGAACTGCTATAAGTGCAAGACCGCTGACGAGGTCTGGGATGCAATCCAGAAGATAGGCGATATGAGAGGTGAACTCGAATACGATATCGACGGCGCGGTAGTTAAGCTCAATAATCTTTCCGAAAGAAGCAAACTCGGAAACACGATCAAGTTCCCCAGATGGGCTGTCGCATATAAGTATCCGCCGGAAGTAAAAGAGACGCGTCTTCTTGACGTTGAAGTCAACACGGGCAGAACGGGAAGGGTAACGCCTGTTGCCGTTTTCGAGCCCATCAGTCTTTGCGGAACAATGGTATCCCGTGCGACTCTCCATAACCAGGATTTCATCGACCAGTTAGGACTTGGCATCGGTGATACCATTCTCGTATATAAATCAGGCGAGATCATCCCCAAAGTAAAGGACGTAAATAAAGCTAAGAGACCTTCGGACTGGCAGCCTTATAAGATGCCTGAGAATTGTCCGGTGTGCGGCCACAAGCTCGCAAGAGATGAGGGCGGCGTTGATCTGAAGTGCATGAACTTAATGTGCCCCGGAACGATTGTAAACCGCATCGTTAATTTTGTCTCGCGTGACTGCATGGACATTAAGGGATTTGGTTCCGAGTACATTAGAAAACTTACTGAAGAAAAGTATCTTAAAGACATAGCTGATATTTTCGAGCTGAAAGATAAGAGAAATGCGCTTATCGAAGGCAAGCTTTTAGGCCTTGAGAAGAATACCGACAAGCTCCTTAATGCCATCGAGACAGCGAAAACAGAGACACCGGCCGACAAGGTTCTGGCAGGTCTCGGTATTCCGGGAGTAGGCAAAGCAACAGCCAAGGAGCTGATAAGGACATTCGGTTCGATAGATGCAATCGCTGAAGCTGATAAGGACGCACTGTCTGCGGTTCAGGATATCGGAGAGATCTCAGCTGAAGGAATCTACAATTTCTTCCGTGATGAAGGCAACATAGAACTTCTTAAACGGCTTAAAGATCTCGGCTTAAACTTTGCAAAAGCAGAAAATGAGGTTCAGGGATCATCTCTTGCAGGACTTACATTCTGCATTACCGGAACTTTGGAAGGAATGTCCAGAAGCGAAGCGGAGGCTCTTATCGAGAGCAACGGCGGCAAGCCTGTATCTTCTGTATCGAAGAAGACATCATATCTTCTCATGGGTGCTGATGCAGGTTCCAAGGAACGTAAGGCCAGAGAGCTAGGCGTTCCGATAATCGGGATCGATGAGCTTAAGGATATGATCGCTAAAGGGTGATATGCCATGAATGTTAATGAAGAGAAAGCAAGGATAAGAAAAGAGATCAGGAGAAGAAGAGAACAGTTATCTTCTTCCGTCTTATCAGACATTGAGAAGTCTCTTCCGGATTTCATTTCCGCTATCGATGACAGCGAGCTTAAGAAAGAACTTAAGAATGCAAAAAGGGTCGCGCTCTACAGATCGATCAACGGAGAAGTTCCCGTTGACGGACTTGCAGGATTCTTTATGTCACAGGGTAAAAAATGCTGTTTTCCGAGAATCGAAAACGACACCATGGTCTTCTGTGACTGCGACAGTCTTGAAGACGGTGAATTCGACCAGTCGTTCATAGGAATAAAAGAACCCGTCAGCACAAAGCATGCGGTCGATCCTAAAGACATTGATGTTGTAGTGCTGCCTGCGGTTGCATATAATGAAGAAGGTACGAGGCTTGGAATGGGCGGAGGATTTTACGACCGTTACATCGGAGATTTAGGTTCTGACAGACCTTATCTTTTGGGGATCTGTTATGAGTTCCAGATCTGTTCTGATGTACCGGGAACGGATAATGACATAAGCGCTGATTTTATTGCCGTGATACCGGAAGAAGAATACGGGGAGTAAATAGCAGGGAATGCGTTATTTTATTGTTAATCTGGCTGTTCATTTGTTGGTTACGATACTGTTTGTCGTGCTGACATGCATACGCGCCGGATATAACAGAAGGAGGAAGACCAAGCATGTCGTTACTTACTTTTTCCCCATTGCATTTGCGCTAGTTGCCATAGTCGACATCGTATTGTATACGGCCCCCAGACTCATGGACATCAACAGCCTTATCAACAACAATTACTTTTACCATACAGGTGCAGTCGAGGATATCGGATTTATGAAAAATTACTTCGTCATTGACGGAGATTATTACTATATCAATCCGCTTCGTAACAAGCTTACCGAAGGTGATGTCGTCAGAGTAAAGCACACACCTTATTCATTATTCACGGTCGATATCACGACCATAACCGAAGCTGAAGAACCTGAAGAGAGTGACTCTGTTACGGAAACCGTGTGATAAAAATTGAGACCAGTCTCAATTTTTGCGCAAAAGTCTCAAATACGGGCCTGTTTTTTCAATTTGCGGCACTTTGTCCCCACAACTTAATGTTAAGGTCGTAAACTCTCCTTAAATCAAAACAGGAGGTGAGTGACCTATGGAGAACAGAAATTGGAATCAGGGTTCAGTGGAGATGTCGGTTGTATGCAGCGACTTAAGTCTTCTCGAGAACATCAATTTACTATTAAAGCAAAAAGGCGTTATTGCAGTTGAAGATGAGATGGGAGTTCTGCATTACATTGTTGACGGAAGAAGCGACAGAGGTTCCGTCGCAGGCAGGGTCACCGCGATAAATCCGGCTAAGACTGCAGGGCAGGAAAAACAGGAAGCCTATCTTGATCTGTGCATTAAGACTGTGCTTAGAGAGTACGGTTTTGACATGTCTCTCATGGGAACTATGCTGATATACAAATCGGTATATAAATCCGTCAAAAGATGCGTACCCGCACCGGCCACCATGAAGAGCATGTACATTGATACAGGCAAAGAGCTTGGATTGACCGTTGAGCAGTCCGAGAGAAACGTACGGTATGCCATCACGAAGAGCAGTCTTAAGAGCATGAGGAGCAGGGCAGTGGTAAAGTGCATACAGACCAGGACTGAAAGGCGTTTGGGATTAAGAGATCCTCTGGACTGACATAAAAAAGGCTCCGTTGAACGGAGCCTTTGGAAATCAGATGTACGTAAGAATTACTTCTTCTTGCCCTTCTTAGCGTTAACCTTATCCTTAAGTGACTTACCAGCCTTGAATGTAGGAACTGTGGAAGCCGGAATCTTAAGAGCAGCGCCTGTAGCAGGATTGCGGCCGCTTCTAGCTGCGAGCTTCTTTGTCTTGAATGTACCGAAGCCTACGAGAACGACTTTGTCATTCTTTACGAGTGCGCCTTCGATAGCACCGAGTGTTGCCTTAAGAGCTGCTTCTGCATCCTTCTTGCTGAGGCCGGCATCAGCTGCGATCTTGTCAATAAGCTGTGACTTGTTCATGTGGTATCCTCCTGTTATTTAGCCGCTGAAAGGCTTATTTTTCGTAGTTTCATTATTGATTTATTACAAATATATGTCAATAGTTTTCGGACATAAATTACAAGAAATGTTTATATTTATTGCCTATATTTCGGGCGTTTCAGACAGGTGGGCAGTCGAAATGACAGGTTAGATAACGGAATAGTCAGGTAATAGGAAATAAATATCGTTTTTATTACAAGATTTATTCGTTCTGATAGTGTATGATTTGAGTTGCGAAAAACTAATCGGAGGTAACAAGATGATAGTTACAAAAGATACGATTATCGGAGATGTTGTAATGCAGGATGAAGGCATTGCACCTATCCTTATGGCTTCCGGACTTCACTGCCTCGGCTGTGTAATGGCTTCCGGTGAGACAATTGAAGAGGCTTGCATGGTTCACGGTATGGATTGCGATGCTCTCGTAGAAGAGATCAACAATTATTTCCAGTCATTAGGCTGATTCTGCGGATATAAACTTATCTGATAATAAGGTCATCTCGATTGAGATGACCTTTTCTATTTGCAATAACGGATATTAATATGAAGCCGACATTATTACTTCGAACTTTGTGCCTTTTCCGAGTGTACTCGTTACGTTGATCTCTGCATCGTGCTTGTCGCAGATGAGCTTTACGATCGCAAGGCCCAGACCGGTTCCCTTGATGTTTACTCCTGAGTTGTGAGCTCTGTAGAAACGGTCGAAGATTCTCGGAAGGTCCTGCTCAGGAATGCCAATTCCGTTATCTTCAACTGTTATATGGATCTTCTGCGTTGCTATATGCGATTCGTCACCGCTGCGCCATGCCCTTATCACGATCTCAGCCTGAGGCCCCGTGTAGTTGATTGCATTTGATATTAGGTTCTCGAAAATACGTGAAAGCTTAGCAGGATCCGCTTTAACTATAAGCGAGTCTCGTGAAGGGATGTCCAGGGACAGATGTTTTTCGCTGTCTTCAAGATCCATGGAATACATGACCACCAGTTCGTCCAGCATCTCGGCGATAGATACGGAAGTGAAGTGGAAGTCTGAATCGCTCGATTCCATTCTGGTAAGTTCCATGATGTCAGAAACGATCCTTTCCATCTGCTCTGAACGGCGGACGATGTTGTTCAGATATGAATTGCGTTGTTCGGGTGTAAAGTTATCCTGTGCGTTGAGGAGAAGTTCGGCATATCCTCTGATCGCGGTAATAGGTGTTCTTAAGTCGTGGGATACGTTGCTTAAGACGTTTTTACGTGCTACCTCACCTTCAAGAAGCCTCTTGTTTGTAAGGACGAGGTCGCGGTTGATCTCTGAAATGAATATGGTCTTTTCTCTTACCTGACGCTTAAGTACCGCAGCATTTCTCTGGATCTCGCGCTGCTGGTTTATATACGTCGATACGAGCGTTACCTCTGCTATGAGCGAGAAGATAACGAAGATGTTGCTGTATGTCGGAATCGTGTAGACGATCATGCTGTCCATGAGGATCGTCAGATAGAGTACCAGGAACATAAGGCAGAAGAGCAACGCCCAGAGGAGGACCCTCTGATTCTCTTTGTTATAGAAGAAAAGATCTATAAAGATTGAGAGCGTTACTGTCGCTAGAGCAAACATCAGCGCAATGAATTCAGGCAAAAGTATTCCCGTAAAGATATCAAAGATGTAGTAAATGACTATCATTGTCAGACCGACAACAAATACAAAGTAATGCGCTTTCCTGAGCAAAGCAAATTTGCTTTGTGTCTTTGAACCTGCGAAGTATTGTGAGTTCTCAAGGAAAGATGCAGAAGCAGCCAGTATCAGGAACAGGAATCTCAGATCAGCCCTTAAATGGCTGTCGACGGAGATGAAGCGGCAGTCTGTCAGATAGTATAAAAGGATGGCTGAGAAACTGATGAAGAACGAGACAAACAGCCATCTGTTTTTGGTGAAGCTCAAGATGAGGTTGGATCCTGCGATGAGGGCAACAAAGAAGATCAGCGTAACGATGGAGAAGTGACCTGCAGTGATGACCGTGCGGACGTCATTTGCGGTACCGGTCTCTATGATGGGCTCTGAAAGGATACCGGGGTTTGAGACCTTCGGTGTGCATGCGACAACGATCACTATGTCAAGTTTTCCGTTTTCGGGAATGACAGTACAGTAATCCGCAAATGCATTAAGGTTAAAGACGGGTGTTCTTGCGCCGATCCTGTCGATGTATTTTCCATTGCAGAAGATCCATGCAATACCGTTGAATTTATGGAAGATCAAAGATAAAGATTTAATATCCTTGTTGCAGTCGAAATGTCCGACATAAGCTGCACAGATACAATCAATATCATCTATTTCAAAATGCTGGTAGTTGATATCACCGTTCGAGTTGTGCCAGTTGGCAGAATAGTTGTAGTCGAACCAGCCGCGCCATGTATCACGGATCCTTACGTTATCTGCATAAGATCTGTGACTGTACAGGGTAGAAGAAGGCCAGTAGTCCGGGATGGACATGTCGTCTGAAGCATGCTCGAGACCGGCTTTTACCATGTCGGGAGAAACGTTGGGTACAAAGGTCCAACCGGAGTTAACGTGGCTGCTGTAAGGTCCATCGAGCGCAAGTGCATCGCTTAATTCGAGCGTGCCTTTTTCGGTGTTTATCTTCGGCGTCGAATCTGTGGTGAATGTTATGCCGATGCTGATTATTCCGGCAGCAACAAGCATAAGCAGCAACGCGAAAATAAAGGCGATCATCGTTCCTCCGAATGATCTGCCGTGAGCATCAGAGCCCTTAAGCTTGAACTTAGCTAATCTGCTGTGCTTGTATTGTGCCATTTAATCTCCGGTGTTTTCACAAAAAGACAAGCGGGACTAATATTCTAGTCCCGCATTGATCCTTCGCAATTGTGTTAAATCAGAACTGTGTGTTCATGCTGTTCTTGACCGGCGGATAAGCGAATGAATATCCGATACCCCACTCAGTCTTAACGAAAGTAATCTCAGGTGCGATCTTTTCCATCTTCTTACGGAGGTAAGAGATGTTAACCATTACGAGGTGGTTGTCGCACGGAGAATCATCGCCCCAAACATGAGAATAGATTCTTGTGAAAGGAACGATAACGTTAGGTGTCTCAGCCAGGAGGCAGAGAATATCAAACTCACGGTTTGTAAGATGTAAAGGCTTCTCCTTGAGAGTAACCTCACGTGTCTTGATGTTGATGCGGAGCGGCGGATACTCTACAAGGAATCCTTCACTCTTCATATTACGCTTGATGTGAACGTTGATACGAAGGCTCAACTCAGGGAGTGAGTAAGGCTTTGTGATGTAGTCATCAGCGCCAACCTTAAATCCGTTGATTACGTCTTCCTGCTGATCCTTTGCGGTGAGGAAGATGATAGGACAATCTGTGAACTCCTTGATCTTGGGAGCAAGATCGAAAGCGCTTCCGTCAGGGAGCATTACGTCCAATACGATACATGAGAAGCTGTGAAGCTTGATCTTTTCGAGCGCCTCAGCACAATTTGTTGCTGTTACGACATCGTAGCCCTCGCTCTCGAGAAAATCACGGTTCAAGACCAGGATATCGCTGTCATCATCTACAAGAAATACTTTCTGCTTAGCCATTAATATACCTCCTGTTAACTTAAATAATGCTTAACCAGTTATTTCCCCAAATGGCGTCACGTATTCCGCGTGACTGTGTTTTATATGATTGTGATTTTTTGATAATTCACAACGATAGTATACAACACGTCAAAGTGTTTTTATATAGTTAAATGCAATAAGTTATAAATAATTTAAAATATAAAACCATATCAAACTGCCATTATAGAAAATATGTTCGGTTGATGCTATCATTATTTTCATGAACAGGATTATCTTTCACATAGACCAGAACTGCTATTTTGCATCAGTGGAAATGATCTCCAGGCCGGAGCTCAGGAACGTTCCGATGGCTGTGGCCGGTGATGCAAAATCAAGGCACGGCATCATCCTTGCCAAGAATGAACCTGCAAAAAAGTACGGTATCAAGACTGCTGAAGCAATCTGGCAGGCACAGGCAAAGTGTCCCAATCTGGTCCTTGTTGATTCCCATCACGAAAAGTATGAGTTCTATTCCCAAAAACTCAGGGAGATGTATTCCGAATATACCGACAGGGTAGAGCCATTCGGCCTAGATGAATGCTGGCTCGACATGACCGGCATTGTCAGTGATTTCACTGAGGCAGAGGAAGTTTCGCTTGAGATTAGAAACAGGGTAAAAGATGAATTCAAGCTAACATGTTCTGTCGGGATCAGTTTCAACAAAGTATTTGCCAAACTCGGAAGTGACTATAAAAAACCGGATGCCACCACTGTGTTTTCCGACAACGACTGGAAGGATAAGATCTGGCCTCTTCCGGTATCAGATCTTTTATTCGTCGGCAAACACACTGCGGAAAGATTGTCTAAGATCAATGTTAAGACCATAGGAGATCTTGCCCAGACCGATGGAGAATTCATCGGACGTTATCTCGGAAAAGCGGGCGTGATGTTATGGGAATATGCCAATGGCTTGGACGATGCTCCTGTAGCAGAATCAGGTTATAAAAGGATCCCGAAATCTGTCGGCAATTCCACCACTACGGCAGAAGACATGACCTCTGACAGACAGATCGAAAAGACACTTCATATGCTTTCAGAGAGTGTCGCGATGAGGCTTCGCAAGCATTCTCTTAAAGGCGGTGTCGTGCAGATAACGGTAAGGGATTGTGATCTCGGAATTTATGAAAAGCAGAGGATCCTTTACAGGGCTACTGATGACGCGAAAGATATCTATGCTGCTGCAAAAGATCTTTTCAAGGAATCTTACGACTGGAACAAAGGGGTCAGGAGCATCGGCGTAAGATGTACAAAGCTTGTCAGATCAGACAGCGGTGAGCAGCTCTCTTTATTTACCGAAGTTAAGACATCAGAGCGTGACAGTAAACTTAATAAAGCGATCGATGACATCAACAGAAGATACGGAAAAAGCGTTGTAAAAAGCGCGGCTGAAGCTGACGGTTCTAATTGCAAGTGCAAACCTGCTAATATAGTAAATGATCCATTCCATCCGGAGGATGAATTCTGATGATAACGGCCAATCAGTATTTTCGCGATGTGTTCGGACACAAGATGTACAAGGCGTCCATTGCGCTTGATGTTACATGCCCAAACAGAGACGGAAGCAAAGGCTCAGGCGGATGCATTTTTTGTTCCGAAGGGGGCTCGGGTGAGTTCTCTGCAAAGTGTAAAACCACGATAACGGAACAGATAGAAGAGGCTATTGAACAGGTCAGGAAGAAGGCCGGAAAAGATGCCGGATACATCGCATACTTTCAAAGTTTTACAAGCACATACTGCGCTCATGAATATCTCGAAAAAGTTCTGTCGGAAGCATCTTCGATAGAAGGTATTGAAGCCATATCCGTTGCGACAAGACCTGACTGCTTAGGCCCGGAGATCATGGAAGTCCTTAAACGCCAGGCCCGGGAGAAACCTTTATTTGTTGAGCTCGGACTTCAGACCTCAAGCGATAAGACGGCAGAACTGATCAACCGCTGTTATAAAACGGAAGAATATGTTAAAGCGGTAGCTGCATTAAAATCCATTGGCGCGAATGTAATCACTCATATCATTTTCGGTCTTCCGGGAGAGACGAAAGACATGATGATGGATACCGTTAGATTAAGCGCTGATGCTGGAAGCGACGGATACAAATTCACATGCCTTTACATACTTAAAAATACTCCGATGGAAACGCTCTATAATGAGAATAAAGTTGAGATACTTGAGATGGAGGAGTATTTTGATATTGTTGAAGAAGCGATCAGTATACTTCCCCAAACAGCCGTAATACACAGGTTTACGGGTGATGGTCCCAAGAAGATACTTATCGCGCCTTCCTGGACAATGAACAAAAGACAGGTAATCAACTACATCAACCGGAGGTTCGGCTTATGAAAAAATATGTAAAGCAGACTATGGATGCAGTCCGCAAATACATGAATGAAGAGATGAAGAACGCTCCTGTTGAAAAGACTAAAGAGGTCTTAGCAGAATTCGAGACCAAGATCTTATACTTCCAGCACGAAAGACTGATCCACCTCATGGTCACGCTGGCATTTGCTGCTTTCCTGCTTTTTGAGATAGCATGTCTTTTCTTCCTGCCGAGCGCATTCCTGTATGCTGGAATACTTTTAACTCTTATTTTCTTCGGCCTTACTATCGGCTACATCATGCATTACTATTTCCTCGAAAACAGCGTCCAGGAAATGTATCACATGAGAGATGAGATAAGGGCATTCCTGAACAAAGATAAAATAATCTGACAAAAGCACGTTGCTCGAATATTTGTTATATCATTTGTGATGAAACAAACATCTCGCGACCCTTACTTCGCGTAAGTTCGCATATAATCAGTCCTGGAGCAAGCTCCGGACTGATAATGCTCACTTTCGCAAGCAAGTTGCTCGATTATTTGTTATAATTAGCGCCGGTGTGGAGGGACTTATGCCTACTTTTGTTAAATACATACTGGTGTTTTTTATTTCTATGGTGCCGATCATTGAGCTCCGTGGTGCGGTGCCGATCGGTGTCACATATTTCGGTTTGAATGAATATATTACTTTGGCTGTATGCGTAATCGGCAACATGATGCCGGTTCCGTTTATATATCTGTTCGGCAGAAAGATCCTTGAATGGGGAAGCAAGCTTAAGCACGGCAGCGGTCTGTTTAAGTGGGTTCTCCAGAAGGGTGAGAAAGCCGGCAAAAAACTTACAGCAAATTCAAAGAAAAGCGGCGCTTTCATTGCGCTGATGCTTTTCGTCGGAATCCCGCTTCCCGGTACCGGTGCGTGGACAGGGACACTTGCTGCATCCATGCTCGACTTTGGTGCGAAGAAGAGCGCTAAGGCTGTTATGGCAGGCGTTCTCATGGCCGGAGTCATCATGCTCATCATCAGTCTTCTTGCCAAAGCAGGCATTACTTCTATTTCAGATCTGATCTGACAAATGTAACCCAAATAACATAAAAATAAGTGCTTTTGAGTTATTGTTCATAAAAGGGCAACACTTTGATATGCAAAGCATTGTGCATATTGCACAACCAAATGATTTTCATTTGGTATTAACTGCGATATTGCGAAGTGAATGGTCCCCCTTTATCATTAGGGTAGCTCCAAGGAATACGGAAGCGATAACTTCTAATCCGAGGAAGGCCGCCCGAAGCAATAAGTCGAGCAGGCGCAGGGAAGAACCAGAGTTGAAATATACTTGTGGCGAAGCCGGAGAAACGAAGTCAGAGATCACATCAAAGGCGGATACGGAGTCCGAGAATGAAGCTAAGGGAGTGACGAGCGAGTGGTTGAAGGTGTCGTAGACATGCAAGCCACAGGTTGTAACAATTAGTTGATTCGGTATTCGGAACCGCGAGTAGGTGAGATGTCACCATCGATAGGAGAGAACCGGTGCCGCGGCAGATGTTACACCGGTTCGTGCAAACCGAGTAGCCGGTACGGCTGTCGAACTGTTAGTAGCAAAGTCTTAGGACAGATGCGAAGCAGACCTGAATCGAATAGCGTAACGTTCGGTGAATGGAGACATGAGTTGCACGGTGTGATGGAAGGTTGCAGCAGATCGATTAGTTGTAACGATATCACATAAAGCTCGGGTAGTGTTTGGAAAGGGTCTTTTGGTAGGTGGAAGTACGTAAGAAGATGAGCGTGAATGCGTGATCTTTGTAAGTGAATCTAATTTGGTTCGTTGGAGCAAAATAAGATCCCGGTGATTCAGGTCACCGGGATTTTTCTTATGTGTTTATTTTCTTTTCGGAATCTGTGCGATGTAAGGGAGGTTTCTTCCGATCTCGTCGTGATCTAAGCCGTAACCTGCAAGCCACTGATCGTTTATCTCGAAGCCGTAGTACTTAACGGGGATCGTCATTAAGAGTCTGTCGGGATTTAAGAGCATTGAGCAGAGCGTGATCTCTTTAGGTTTTTTCATCTCGAGATTCTGGATGATGTATGCCGTTGTAAGACCGGTCCTGATTACATCCTCGACTACGAGAACATGCTTGTCTGTAATGTCGATATCGATGTCCTTGGTTATGCGCACAATGCCTGTCTTGGAAGTTGTGTCAGGAATGTTGGAAAAGCCGATCATGTCGACCTTAACCGGAAGGTCGATAGCTCTGGTAAGGTCTGAAAGGAAAAAGAGGGAACCCTTGATAACGCCGATCACTACAAGTTCTTTTCCTTCATAATCCTTTGTTATCTGTTTTCCGAGTTCTGTGACTCTTGCTTTGATTGTCTCTTCGCTGTAAATGACATGCTCAGTATGCAGAGCTTTCTCAAGATTAGACACTTAATTATCCTCCCGGATATTGTCGTTAAGACCGCCGAACATCTTGAGACGGTCAACAAGTTCGTTGAAATCTTTCTTATAGACTATGCGGATATTGGTGCCGGGATATAGTTCCCTGACAAGACGCATCTTCTTATTCTTCTTGGTTACATAACGCTGATCCATCGTGGTCAGCTCGAGATAAAGATTGAACTTCGGCAGATAGAAGTCAGGAGAGATGGCCATCGTAACATTGCCTTCAGCGTCCCATTCGACAGGGAACGTCTTGGGCTCGTAAAGCCACTCGATGTTGTACATGCTTAAGATCTTAGCGAATTCTTCTTCGGTCTCGTTCTTGAACTTGGTGGCACGTGTCTGGTGGTCAAAGGTTCCGTTATCGATGTTGGATTCGGAAAGCTTAACCTTGATATCGTGCTTTCTGGCCAGTTCGCAAATGGCATCAACACATTCGTCTACACCTAATCTGTCAGTGTTAAGGATCAGATCAAACTGTTCCGGAGAAGTAATATCCTTGCCGTAAACCGTGCGGACAAATTTCCTGTGCTTGCGGTCGGCGATGTTAAGAACTTCAGTTGCTTCGTCGTTTGTAATGCGGTATTTGCGGGCAATGGTGCTGATCCTGGTTGACTCACTTGCTGTAACTCTGATGTGCAGTGCACCCGGGAATCCGGCCAAAAGAACGCTTCCGCCCATGCCGAGGATGATGACATCCTTGTCTTTTGAATCTGAAACGATAGTCCTGATCTTTTCTACCAGGATGTCGGCATAAGTCCTGTTGCTGCCGGGAAGGGTGGTCTCGAAAAACTTTGCGCTCTCATTGAGCCTGTCCAAAGTTCCGGGATTGATCTCACCGAAAAAGTTATCTAAAGCGTATTTACGGGAAATAACGGTCGTTCCGAGTCTTGCAGCAAGTGCATCGGCAATCTCATCGCCCAGACTTCCGTTCTGTCTAGAGATAGTGATTATTGCCATAAAAACCCCCGAAATGACCCTTTTAACTAATTATACTATTATTATTTGAGTGCTCAAAACATGAAAAAACGAAAATCTGATAAAAATCTGAAATTGGTGTTTGACATTACGGAAACGATTAGTTATAATCTTCCGTGCTAAAAGCGTTAGGACGCCATCTTAGCTCAGTTGGTAGAGCAGCTGATTTGTAATCAGCAGGTCGTGGGTTCGAGTCCCACAAATGGCTCCAAGACCAAAACCCTTGAAAACATTGCGTTTCAAGGGTTTTTCTTTTGCCCGGGGAATCGCTGGATAAGCAATAAAAGGACCGAAATGGTAACTATTTGGTAACCATGCTCAGGATTTTGGTTAACGTTTGGTTAACGTCTGAGACTTTTTTGCTTATTTATCCCGTCCAACTTCCAGGGTTCACTTCAGACCAGCCATCGGTCATATGATACAATTTGTTAGATAAATCGGTAGTCGGAGGAATCTATGTTAAGACTCAGACAGTATAAGGAAGCTGATGCCGAGACGATCGCACAGTGGATACAGGACAAAGATACCTTTATGAAATGGGGCGGAGAACTCTTCGGTGAGTTTCCGATTAATGGAGATATCATAGCTGATGTATATAAGAACAAGAATGGCCTTTGCATGGAAAAAGATAATTTCTATCCTTGGATCGCCTTTGATGAAAGCGGTGCCGTCGGACACTTTATCATGAGATATCTTAACGGTGATAATAAGACGCTTAGGTTCGGCTGGGTCATCGTTGACGGAAATATACGCGGAAAAGGCTATGGTACTGAGATGCTCCGTCTGGGAATGAAATATGCCTTTGAGATCCTTGGAGTAGAAAAGATCACGATCGGTGTTTTTGAGAATAATAGTCGTGCACATGCATGCTATAAGAGAGTCGGATTCCATGATACGGAGATCGTAAAAAAAGATCCATGGAATGTAGTGGAGATGGAAATACTGAAGGAAGAATATCTATCTGCTAATTGACTTTGCTTGTATTAATTTAATAGCTATTATCTGAAGAAAACCAAATAAGATAGCTGGCGGGTAAAGAATGAGCAACATGCAAAACTTCATTACTGTTGTTTTTTGTTGACCGTTCTATATTCGTCTTCCCATACAAAATCATTGATGCTTTTTCTGATACCTTCAGAGAGTTCTTCGGTTTCAGCTTCTAATTTTCTTATCTTCGCTTCGGTGATGGATAATTCGGTTTTGAATTCTTCCATATAAGTGTCTATTTCTTTCATTATCTTAAATCTGGGGAAGACATATCCGAAATTAACACCTGCGCCGATAAGAAGTGTGAGGCCGCCAAAAACAGACATAAAGACTCCCTCTCCTCCAGTGCCGCTTGAAGCCAAAACTCCGGCGATGATCAATTCTAAGATTAAAAAGAAGGCGGTAGCACACCATCCGAAAATGAAGTATGCTTTAGGATGCCAAGGCTGCGATATTCCGAACTTGCCGACTTTAATATAGTAATCGCGACGGGTATCTTCAGTTAACTGCATGGCAGTCTCGATCCTTTTGCAATCCTGGCGCAGTGATTCTATCTCCCTGCTACAATCGATCTGCCGTTTTTTGTCAGCATAGAGCTTGGCAAATCTCTTAAAGTATTCCTTGTCTTCTTCAGAAGCACAGTCGATCACTTCATTAACTATTATGGGATTGTACGAAAAGTGTTTTGCTTCATCTGCATGGACAAGTCCGTCCATATCTTTCAGGAAGGCTGCTGCAAGCATCAATCCTCTGAGAGCATAAAAATCGTGTGGATTTGTCTTCAATGAGAGTCTGTATGCCTCAACAACGGTCTCGAATTCTTTTCGCGACATATGTGATCCACCTGTCTTGATCCCTTAATAAATATCCCTATACCGACTTTATGTATTATAACAAATCGTGGTGATATCGTTCATTAAGGCTTCTCAAGAATAACAAGTTGGGCATATCTGTCTTTTTGCACTCCGATATACCGGAAGCCCTGGCTTTCAAATCTTGATCTCATCTCTTCGGATGAAAGGAATTCCCCGTTGATGTTACGGCACATAAGATTAAGTACTTTTCTGACCGGGTGGGTGAAGGCGGGATCTGCGATATATAATCTGCCGTTCGGCTTCAGGATCCGCAAAGCTTCCTTCCCGAAAGCTTCTTTATCAGGGAAATGATGATATGCCATGCATGCAGTTAATGTATCGAAATAAGAATCATTATATGGGGTGTCTTCGCAGGAGCATTCCCTGATATCCATGTCAGGACATTTGCGGCGCGCGACAGAAAGCATCTGTGGCTCGACATCAATTCCGTGTCCTTCTATGTTCTCGAACTCATTGAAAGTTTTTAAGATAGTACCTGTTCCGCAGCCGACATCAAGGATCTTGTCGCCTCTCCTGAGGTCAGTATATCTGTACAGGAGTTCGTAAAACCTGCGTGACAACCTGCCTTCAAAATGATCGTCGTATTTGTTTGCCCTCTTGTCGAATTTGAAATCTTTCTTTTCCATAATAAAGTCCTTTCTTTTTCTATTGCCAGGAATGCTCCCAGTGCCATGATGACAAATGAAATGATGAACAGCCAAGATGGTATCTTCGGGAAGAGCACAAGTGAGATAAGCGCTCCAATGAATGGAGCCAAAGCATAAAACGCTGATGTCTTTGCTGCACCTATATAACGCTGGGCATAGACATATGTATAAATGCTCAGACCGTAAGCAATGAAGCCCAAGAGCAGTGCAAGCAAGATATATGGGGTAATATTGAGTCTCTCGCCGCATATCAATGCTACGATCACTGAACCTGTTCCCGAGCCGAAGCCTTTTATTATCACTATCTTTGCAGGATCGCGGTTGGAAAGCTTGCGTGTGCAGTTATTCTCAAGTCCCCAGCAACAACAGGCTAGCAAAGCCAGAAGCGAGTATACGGATATGGTGAGCGATCCGTTTTCGCTTAATTAGAGCATAATGCTGGCGGCTGTTATAAGCGTTATCGCGATCCAAAGACGTGGCGATAATTTTTCTTTGAAGATCAGAAGTGCGATCAGGGATGTCGCAACTATCTCGAAATTATTAAGCAGAGATACTGATTCAGCTGAAGAGTACTTTAATGCGGTCATCAGAAGTATTGGTGCGGCTATATCAAGAATTACCATCAATATTAGATATGGAATATCTTTATGGGTAAAAGCAGCTTCTTCTTTGCTCTTTTTACGGGAAAAGAGAGTTGTGATTACCATTCCTGCAGCTGCTCCGAGATAAAGAATTCCGGCCATAAAAGCAGGGGGGATCTTTTCCATAAGAATCTTCGAGAACGGTGTGCTTACCGCATATAGCAGTGCTGCATATATAGCGTATCTGATTGCTTTGTTTTTATTCATATCCTGTCACTTCCTGAACATTGTGTTCGGTAAAATGTTATAATCCGTGATAAGAGCAAACAATAATCAGACTTTTCGATTTGTCAGTTATTGAACATTATTTGAAAAATGTACGGGAAAAAGAATATGGACAGACGGCAGCAAAAGACCAGAACAGCGATATACGATGCACTGACAAAGTTATTGAGAAAGCGGCGTTTTGAAGATATAACGGTGCAGGAGATCATCGATGAGGCAAATATCGGGAGAAGCACTTTCTATTCTCATTTTGAGACTAAAGACCAGCTCCTTGAACAGATGTGTGACGAGATGTTTTCACATGTTTTTTCCGAATCGCTCATGCCTGAGAAGAGTCATGATTTCTCGGCCAATCATGAGGAACTGAAGGCATTGCTTGAGCATATTCTCTGGCACATCAAGGACCACGAAGACAACATCAGTTCGATCATGTACGGAGAGTCGGAAAAACTTTTTACACGCTATTTTTCCGGGTATCTTGAAGATGCGTTTGGTGACATGATCTCTCATATTGATATAGATGTGTCTGATGAGTTCAAGAAACAGTTTGTCATTGGAAGTTTCATTAACACAGTCAAATGGTGGATCGGAAACGGCCTTGCACAAAGTCCCGGTGAGATAATTGATGCATATTTTATGTGTCTTATCAGGAGCAAATCTTAGTAGGGCAATCAGCAGGATAATCGGCTAAGTCAGATTGGAATTAACGGAGGAAGCGAAATGAAAAAACTGATTATTCCACCGAAATTGAATGAAGGCGATAAAGTAGCATTTATTTCAATTTCAGGCGGGCGTGCAGGTGATGAGGATATGCTTCCCAGATACCTTCTGGGTAAAAGGCGATTCGAAAAGATCTTTAACGTAAAAGTGGTTGAGACACCTCATGCGCTTAAGGGAAGCAGTTACCTTTATGAGCATCCCGAGAAAAGAGCCGAAGATCTGATGTGGGCTTTGAAGGATGATTCGATCAAGGGGATCATATGCAATCAGGGCGGAGATGATTCCTACCGTGTTCTTCCGTATATCGATCCGAAGGTCATTCATGATAATCCCAAAGTATTTATGGGCTTTTCCGATATTGCCACATGGATGGCTGTGTTTACATATGCTGGAGTCCGTGCTTATTACGGTCCTACAGTCCTTACACCGCTCGCACAGCCAGGAAAACTTGATGAGTACACCGAAAATGCGATCAGGCGGACACTGTTTTCGACTGAGGTAATAGGCGAGATCAAACCGGCAGAAAAGACAACGCCCATAGATTGGACTACCACATACAAGATTGATGGAGTGCAGTATGAACGCTTTCCTGATAATGATGAGATCGAAGATTTAAGAGATCCGATCCCCTGGACAAAAGGATCCGGCTACAAGGTATTGCAGGGGACTGGAAAAGTCAGAGGTCATATTATCCCGGTTTGCGGAGGACCTCTCTGGCAGATAATGGGAACGAAGTTTTTCCCGGGTCCTGATGTTTGGGAAGATTCCATTATTGCGCTGGAACATTGTAACATCTATGACAGTAAACTGGCCGGATTACATGAGCTTCGTGCATTTGCTGCGGCCGGAGTGTTTGATAAAGCCAAAGCCGTGATCACAGGTCCGATGGATGATGACAGCAGGGAAACGATACTGAAGGTTATATGTAAGGAAGTAAACAGACCGGATATGGTTATATTGGAAAATGTAGATTACATTCACAGAACACCAATGACTGTACTTCCTGTAGGAGCATTGATGGAGATAGATTGTAATGTTCCGGGAATATCAATACTTGAATCGGGAGTAGACACTTAAACCATTTAACATGTTATACCGGGAGACGCAGTCGGCTAACCCCACGTAATCTTACATAAAGTGAAGCTTATGAGCCGGTCATTATCATCAAACTCAAAAGTGTGATCCTCTAATCTGCCACAGGAGCTGTACCCGTACATGCCGTATTCACAACGTTTGGGTTCTCCTGAATTCTCGATCAATTCTTCAGGAGTCATAACGAGCGGGACATCAAAGCTTATGTTATCTCCCCAGAGTGAAGCTGTGTTTTGCTTGAAAGATATTCCGTAGATTATGCCTTCCTTTAAGGGGTAATCCTGGTGAAAGTAACCCTCAGGCCGTTGTATGTATAAGTGTGCGGATGCAACCTGAGACTCTTTGGCTTTTTCACTAGGATAAAGCCAGCAACTCGGAATATCGACTAAGTCATCGATGGTGAAGTAGATTCTGTAAGTGCAGGTCTCGTCAAAGTCCCAGAATTCGCAACAGTCGGTGATATCATACAGTTCCTGAACTGTGGTCTCTCCCAATATGATCTCATGACCGTAAAGATAAAAGCGATCGCTTTCACACCATTTGAGAACTTCTTCTGACGTCCCGGTTATTTCTTCTGAAGACTCTTCTATATCACTTCCGTCAGTATCAATGCGGTCATTTCGTACACATGCGCTGAAAGTAAGAGCCATGGAACCTGCTAATAAGAGTGTCGTGATTCTCTTCATTCCGTTCATGGCTCTGCCTCCTGATTAATATGTTTTCTTTGTCTGAAATTATAGAGAATAAAATAGATTGCTGTCTACTTTTTGTGAAATTACCCTCCCTGTTGGTATAAAAATAAATATCCAAATAGTATTGGCAGTCAGTTCAAACCGGAGTTGATTTCCGTTATCATTAGAGCAAATGAAGTTTCAAAGGAGTGACGGACATGGAACTCAAACTGGCTGAAAACATCAAGAGAATGAGAAAAGAACGTTCGCTTACACAGGAAGCATTGGCAAATGCTTTGGGAGTTACGGTGGGTGCAGTTTATAAGTGGGAGGCAAACCTTACGTCTCCTGAGATCGGTATGCTCGTCAGGATCGCCGATCTTTTTGATACATCTGTTGATAACCTTTTGGGTTATGAGATGGCGGATAAGAGAAAGGGAACGATCACAGATCATATCTATGAACTGTTGGGTAAAAAAGACCGTTCGGTATTCGAAGAAGCGGAGAAAGCACTTGTTAAATATCCTAATGATTTCGGTGTGATCGTTGCTGCCGGAAATGTGTTCTCCGCATTCGGTATCGAAGAGAAGAATAACGATATGATGAAGAGAGCGATTTCGCTTTTCGAAAAAGCATTGGTGATCGTTCCATATGATATCAATCCGCGTTTTGGAAGGCTCTCGCTGATAGGCAGCATTGCGCTCTTGTATTTCCTGACAGGCGACAGTGACAGAGCTATTTCCATGATGCTCAAAAACAACGAAGCCGGTGTCTTCAATTCGAAGATCGGATTGCTTACATCTTTGAACGGCGATAGTGGAGATGATTGCTACAGAAAGCTGATCTTAAGTTTTACCGAACTCACTTTCGAGATGATCAACACTACTTCGGGACTGCTCTTCTACTATAAAAATAAAGGTGATCTAAACAGGATCAAGATGCTCTCAAGATGGTGCATCGAGTTTACTGAAACTATCAGAAAAACGGACGAAATGTGTTTCTTTGATAAGACGAAGTGTTCGTATTTAACCGCGGAAAGTTATGCGTATTTCAAGAGCGGTGATAAAGAAAAAGCGGAAGAGCTCCTTATAGAAGCAAGAGATCTGGCAGCCGTTTTCGACACTTCAGAAGAGAAAACGACAGACATCATCAAGCTGTTTGAAAGCCACAACAGTGTTAGTGCATTCAGCCTGCTAGGTGAGACTGCAAAAGAATCGATCGATTATATACTCGGTCTGATCAATGACAAGAAATTCAACGCATTGTGGAATAAGATCAACAGGTAGGTATTCACATGAAAAACAAAAACTTATATGTGGAACTGAAATCTCAGTTCCATAGGGACAACCATGTCTTTTTTATCCTTTCGGTTATCGGTGCACTCCTGTCGGGACTGATGGGAATCGCTATCTCCTGGTTTATGGGAGAACTGATAGATACGGCCTCCGGGAACGGCAGATGGAGCATTAGTGAGCTCCTGATAATATGCATTCTGATTGCTGCGTTTTTCCTGTTTTCTTCATATCTGACTTACTATGCAAAGCCGAGATATATCAGAAAAGCAATGCGGAATTATAAGGAGACTCTGTTTGCCGAACTCACGAAGAAAAACATCATGTCTTTCCGTTCTGAAAGAAAATCAACTTATCTGTCAGCACTGACCAATGACAGCATCTCGATCGAGACAAATTATCTGGATAAAGAGTTCTGGTTTATCTACAGGCTTACGTTGTTTTTTACATCGCTTGGCATGATGATTTACTACTCGCCTTTGCTGACACTGATTGCGATCGCCGTGACTTTGTTGCCGCTTGTTGTATCACTTGCATCAGGTAAGAAACTGAGCAAAGCTGAAGTTAATGTTTCTGATATGAATAAGAGTTTTACGGCAACAATAACTGACTGTCTTAATGGTTTTTCAGTAGTGAAAGCATTCCGTGCCGAAGAGCCTGTTACGGGTCTTTTCTCGTTAGAGAATACAAAACTTGAAAACTCAAAATTTACCAGAACGAGTCTTCAGATCCTGATCAGTACACTGGGTCAGTTTGCCGGCGTAGTTGCACAGGTCACAGTATTTTTTGCAGGAGCATATATGGCTCTCACGGGTAAGGGGATTACAGCAGGCACGGTCATGATCTTCGTAAATCTGATGAACTTTGTTGTTGCTCCCGTAGCAGAGCTTCCGGGCCTTTTAGCAGCCAGGAAAGCTTCAAGAGCACTAATAGAAAAGATCGCAAAATCTCTTGGCGAGAGCGTTTGCACAGGCGGAAGCACAGAGCTTTCTGCTCTTGAAAAAGGAATATCGGTTAAAGATGTATCTTTCTCATATGAAGAAGGAAAAGAAGTCCTTCACGATGTGTCATTCGATTTTGAAGCAGGCAAATCTTATGCGATCGTAGGCGCTTCTGGAAGCGGTAAATCGACTCTTTTAAATCTCATTATGTCCGGTGCTTGCGGCGCTGGATACAGCGGCAAGATCAGATGGGATGACACGGATCTTAAGGACTCGTCTTCGGATTCGTTTTTCGATCAGGTGTCGTCGATCGATCAGAATGTGTTTGTATTTAATTCTTCGATCAGGGACAACATTACGATGTTCCGTGATTTCCCTGAGGATGAGATAAAAGATGCCATCAGAAGATCCAATCTTAACGAACTGATAGAAGAACGCGGAAGTGATTATCTTTGCGGTGAAAGCGGAAATGCATTATCAGGAGGAGAGAAGCAGAGAATATCCATTGCAAGAAGTCTTCTTAAAAAATCTTCTGTCCTTGTTGCCGATGAGATCACAGCCGCGCTTGATTCACAGACTGCATATAAAGTTTCATCGGATATTCTGGATCTTACAGGCATAACGAGGATCGTTGTCACTCATTCGCTTGAAGAAAGGTTAATGCGCAGATACGATAAGATCCTCGTCATGAGGGACGGAAGGATAGAAGAGCAGGGAACTTTCGATGAGTTGATGGCAATGAAGAAATATTTCCATGCGCTTTATATGGTTAAGGTATAAACCTTGATGAGATGGTAAAATACATCTGTCGGAGAAATCTTATCAGGAGCCTGAACAGAACATGAAATACGGCGAATCAACATTTGATATCTTGTATCTTGTCTTCACGATACTTACAGGCATCGTGATACTGATAAAGCATCGCAATAAAAACGATGTCCTCATGGGAACGGCGGCATTGGTATTAGGACTCGGTGATTCGTTCCATCTTGTTCCGAGAGTGTTGAATTATTTCATCGATAAAGATTTCACGTGGTATCTGGGATTCGGTAAGCTTGTAACTTCCATTACCATGACCATCTTCTACATCCTTGTTTTCCTACTCTATAAAAGCGTCTACAACAAGGATGACAAGAACACAAAAACCGTTGGCATCACTATCTATATTCTTGCTGCATTGAGAATCGCTCTTTGCCTGGCGCCGGGAAACAACTGGTTTACGGGTGAAGGATCAATGCTGTGGGGAGTTATCCGCAATCTGCCATTCATCGTTATCGGCGGCATAGTTGTTTATCTTTATTTCAAAGTGCGGAAAGAAGACAAGTATCTCGGCAGATTATGGCTCTATACGACATTGTCTTTCCTGTTTTATATTCCGGTTGCGATATTTGCACCGTTGCTTCCTATGCTGGGGATGCTGATGCTTCCCAAGACGGTATGCTATATACTTATGCTGATTTCTTTTATCAGGAAGGAGCAAAAAGATGGCTGATTTTGAAGTGAAGGTAGGTCCCGTTGAGGCTTGTAAGATCGATTACAGCAAGTCCATAGAAGAGCTTACCGCTTATTACGATGACCTTGCGAAGAAGATCGCAGGAGGACAGCCGGAACTTGCTAACGGAGAGTTCATGCAGCTCGGATATGCACTCGATTTTCTTGATCTTGTAAAGAGAGTATTCAACATGGATCTCGATTTTGAAGAGACATCGATCCCTAAGCTGGATCAGATAATCGCAGCTCTCAGCCAGGCTATACTTACAAAGAAGATACCCCCTGAAGCAGGCGGCGACATCATGAAAAAGGCATCCGGATTTTTGAGCGTTGTCATATGGAGAAATATCGGCGGCGGATTCATCAGTTCCAATATCGGTTATGGTGTAAATATCAACGGAACTAATGCGTTCGTTTACAACAGGATCGGAAGAAGACTTCAGGGTGACGCATCATGTGATGTCACAAGTTTTTACGAAGAACTTAAGAAGCTGTAAGCGGAAAATAAAAGATTTTTCGGCAGTTTCCGACGCTAAAAAACATCTTAAAAGTATTAATAATATGGAGTCCGAAAACCATACGGTTATTGGGCTCTTTTGATTTCAGTAAATTCGAAAATAGGGGTTGCACATCAGTTTTTGTTGTGTTATCTTATCGGCGATGAAGGAAGTGCCTGTCCGACATCCGACCTGATAATTGCAGGTCTGGATCGTTCAGCACTTCTTTTTTTATTATCAGAAAATATCGAAAGGAAAAGAACAATGCAAACTGCATCTATGAGACAGAATATATTTAAAAATCTCAAAACGCACGGCAACACAGCGTTTGGTTCAGTTCGTCCTTATGCACCGATATCCCTTCCGGATAATGAGCATCTTTTTGGCTATAGCATTGGCAAACTTTCCGTACGGTTACGATGTTAATCTGACTTTGTTTAGGCACAAACAATTGTAAGAATGAGATCAGGATCGTCCGGAAAAACAAAAACCGGGCGATCTTTTTTGTTCGCCCACGAACCTTGAAAACTTAATCTTTTACACACCCTTGTAGCTCAATCGGTAGAGCATCCGGCCGTTAACCGGGAGGTTGAAGGTTCAAGTCCTTCCATGGGTGCCAATACAGACTCTTCGAAAGAAACAGGCACTCTTTCGAGATGTCTGGGGATGGCATTAAAGACGTGGCGTCTTTCTTGTTATCCCAAAAACGGATGGTTAGCTAATCTGGTGAAAGCACTTGGTTGAAGCCTAAGGGAGGTTGGATCGAAACCAACACCGTCCACCATGGATCTGTAGTGTAATGGTAACACACCGGACCTTTAATCCGGGTGATGGGAGTTCAAGTCTCTTCGGGTCCACCAATATGGCCTCATGGTATAGCGGCAATTATGTCGGCTTGTCACGCCGGAGACAGGGGTTCAACTCCCCTTGAGGTCGCCAATGACTGATTGCATTCAGTCTTAAGATCCGCAATTGAAACAGGTTGTTTTGTAGAGTCCTCCTGATAATAGGAATACGGCCTGTTTCATCATCGGGGTGTCGTATAACGGAAGTATCCGTGGCCTGGGACCACGTGGCAAAGTTCGACTCCTTCTACTCCGACCAAATGTCCGTGTAACCGAATTGGCATAGGTACTGCGCTAAGGACGCAGGTTTTGCGGGTTCGAGTCCCGCCTCGGACACCAACATGCTTCTGTAGCATAACGGTAGTGCCACTGCCTTGTAAGCAGTTGATGAGGGTTCGAATCCCTACGGAAGCTCCAACCTTTAATATGTGGTCCATGGTGTAATGACAGCACGGCAGTTTGTGGCACTGCAGGTTCGGGTTTGATCCCCGGTGTTCCACCCAATTTGCCGTCGTAATCCGTTAAGGAGGCGGGACGGACTGTAAATCCGTCAGTTCAAGTACTTCGAGTGGGTTCGATACCCTCAGGCGGCACCAAATCGTAGCTTCTTTCAAAGGCAGGAAACCCGTCTGATATGCGGGTAACGATAGTTCGATTCTATCAGCTACGACCAGATACTGGAAAGTAACTCAGCCGGTTAGAGTGCCGTTCTTATAAAGCGGTGGTCGAGAGTTCGAGTCTCTCCTTTCCAACCAAATGCTTCTGTCACCGTCGGCCGGTGCAGTGGTTAGCCAACCCTGAATCTGAGTTCGAGTCTCAGCGGAAGCTACAAAAGGCCGCATAGGCTAACGGATAAACCGTCCGGCTACGAACCGGAAAATGGGGGTTCGATTCCCTCTGTGACCGCCAGTTTAAAAAACGAAAGAAAGGAGAAGTTATCATGTTCAAGACAGCTCAGGGAAAGACTACAAGCGTTCCTGACATAGCGAGAAAGATCTTTGAGATCATCATGTCCGATAAGACCAACAGTTACGAGATAACAGTTGGAACGGACAGCCAGAATTTTGACAGGACAAAGATGGTTGAAGTAATCGCCATACATAAGAAGGGCATGGGCGGAACGTACTTTTACAACATCGAGTTCATTCATCTGATCACCAACCTCAAGCAGAAGATCAACGAAGAGACGAGCCGCAGTCTTTTTATCGCACATGATCTTCTTGATGAACTTGAAGAGCTTTTCATGGAAAGAGATATACTGCTTGATGATCTTGATGTTTCTTTCCAGATTCACTGCGACATTGGAAGATCCGGTAAGACAAACGTTCTGATCAAGGAAGTCGTCAGCTGGGTTACAAGCCAGGGATACGTCTGCCTTATAAAACCTGACAGTTATGCAGCATCGGGAATAGCAGATAAATACAGTAAATAATTAAGCACCTTAGTCATGTGATTAAGGTGCTTTTTGTTTGAACATTAAATGTTATCTGAATGGTCCTAATTTATAGTCCTTAAATTTTTTAAGTGTTGCCAGCTTTCTGATTTCCGACAGAACTACAGCGCGTCCTGTCGGATTTGCAAACCAGTTGTCAGGCGCTGTATTGGGACCGTATGCGGGTATGAAAACAACTTCTGCATTAGGAAATCCGTTTACAGATTCCAAAGCCATTCTCGTTCTCGGAATGTGGAATCCTCCGGTGATTATTCCGATACGGAGTTTGGGAGAACCTTCGGGTCTTTCATGTTCGATCGAATCGACGATGCTTGAAGAGAATGACAGGTTTTCGAATGAGTTCCTGGCTCTGTTTTCGAGAATGTAATCGGTTACGGGAACGCCGTTTTTCTTAAGGTAATCTGCCATGAATTCTGCTTCGGTTCCGATACCGCTGATGTGCGGATTCCCTCCGCTGACGATATAGCGTATTCCGGGATAGAACTTACCTATCTCAAGAGCGCGCTGAATTCTGTATTCACAGTTGTTGCTGCCAAGGACCAGCAAGATATCGATGGGCTTTTCTAGATCCGGAATGCTTCCGAAAACAAGTCTGTTTATGTAAGGAAGATTCTCTTCCTTTTCTTCAGGATGAGCATCGAAACGGTCAATTGCGCGTTCAACTTCTCTGTCTGTAACTTAGCATGATGAGAGACGAAGTGATCACACTGCCTGCAAAAGGAAGATAATTGTAATTGAATAATCTGTCCGCGCCGTAAAGCAGAGTTTCATCGAAGCGCAGATGGTTTTCTTCGATGATCTTTCTTCTATAGAACTTATTGCAGTTGGAGTAGATAAGAAGTTTTCTGACGCGGATATATTCATCGGCAAAATCAGAGACATTGGAGTATTCATGGTCGGATACATTCCAAAGTTCCTTTTCGCCTGAAAGATATAATCTCTCGATTCCGAAAATATAAAGGTCGGCATTTCTTGATATCTGTCCGAGTCCTTCGTTGATAAATCCTGCTCTTATTGTGTCATCGCAATCCAGAAAAGCAACGAACTTGCCGCTACAGTTATCAAGGCCGATATTGCGTGCTGCTGATGAACCTTTGTGTGAGCAGTATAGGATCTTCAGATTATCGTAGACGTTCTCGTAACCTGAGAGAATGCTTTTGGTTCCGTCAGTTGAACCGTCGTCTACGACAATGATCTCAACACCTTTGTGATTGTAATCAAGTATGGAATTTAAACACTCGTTTATATAGGGCTCACAGTTGTAAGCCGGAATGATGATTGAAAGTATAATGTCGGATTTGTTTCTCAACATATTTTGATTATATAATATCGTGTTATAATCTGTAAGAGAAATTTGTGTTTTAACGGAAGTATCAGATATGTCACCCGAAAATGCTAAACAACCTTATGCGATAAAAAAGAATACTAAGCGCCAGGCGTGGGAGTTTGGTGCCGGTTCCGACATGGAAATGAGGATGCTCAGTTCGGAAAGGATCATAAAACATCCAAACGGACTTTATGAGGTCTTCTCAAAGGAAGCTACCGAAGGCAAAGGCCAGATGGCACATACAGGCGACTATTTCAAAGTTGATGAAGAAGGATTCCCGTCACCTTGCGAGAGAGACTGGTTCCGGAAAAATCACGAGCACCTGGAAGCTGACTGGTATCTCCAGATTGCCAAGCCTCTTAAGATATGGCGTAAAGGTTATGATGAATCGGAAGAGATAAGGTTCCTGATCGATAACGGAGCTCTTACGATCAATGAAGAAGATCCGTCTCATTATTTTTCCGCATTCTTATGGGGAACGATGGAGACAGCTCCGTCTGATGCCGTAATCGTTTTCTATTCGGTAAACAGGGATGATAATGCCAAGATAACTTCGATCACATTCAATTTTGTCGATTATGGTTATTTCCAGGAGAACTACAGTTTTCTCTGCTGATATCCAGAAACGAATCTATTGATAATACACATTGTTTTAGGAAAAACATACCGATAAAACCTGAGTTGAAACTGAGTTGAAACTGTCTGTTTAGTCCTATTATTAGAAAGATTGATAAGACCGGATCTTATATAATCTGATTGAAAATAATATGGAGATAGGCTTATGACTTGGTTTGATGATTTTTCAAGATCACCCGTGATCGTATATGCATTGATAATCCTTCTTGCAATCGTTCTTATTGCGTTTATTGTCGTGACGTTCAGATACAGACGGCAGCAGCGTGATATTTTAAGGCAGGAAGAGATCGACAGGGAAGTTGCACGCAGAAGAAGGATCAGGGTTTCTGATAAAACGGAAGTTTTTGAGCGTGATAATTACACCTGTCAGATATGCGGTATCTCAAAAGATTATCTGGACAGTCTGTGTGAAGGGCTGGGTGATTATCTCCTTCTTGAAGCAGATCACATCCGGTCCGTATCCCAGGGCGGAACAGGAAAAGATATAGATAACCTTCAATGCTTGTGTTGGCGCTGCAACCGTAAAAAGGGCGGCAGAAGGACCAACGAGCAGGTAAGGAATATGATCGATTACGGCATGGATTATTTATACAGAAACCGCGATTACTGAATGATCGTTTTCCGGGACATTAGTTTATAATAGGCACTGTATTTTGTATGGGGCTGTTAGTCCGGAGGAGCGAAAATGAAGACCTTAAAAAAGATCTTAAAGGCATTGCTTATTTTAGTAATTGTCCTGCTTGTACTTGTCGGCGGATTGCTGACATGGCTTACCATCGTTGAATACAAACCGGAGGATACTGAAGTTGTACCGGTTCAAACTGTCGGAGGACAGGCTAAGTCCCTTGCAGCAGGTGACTCGGTAAAGTTTGTTGCCTGGAATATCGGTTATGGCGCGTTAGGTGACAATGCCGACTTCTTTATGGACGGCGGTAAGATGGTATATACCGGAGATGAAGCCCGTGTAATGGCAAACATGGACAATATTGTCAGTGAGATCAAGGCACAGGATCCTGATATCCTTATGCTTCAGGAGATCGACCTTGACAGCAGCAGAAGCCGTCACGTTAATGAGACCTTGTATTTTGACGGTTTGGGTTTTAACAACATGGCATTTGCAAACAACTTCAGAGTTGAGTTTTTCCCGATCCCGGTTCCGCCATACGGACATATTGATTCAGGTATTGCCACATATTCAAGTTATCCGACAACTTCTGCAACAAGAGTACAGCTGCCTTGTCCTTTTACTTGGCCAATCAGAACATTCAATCTGAAGAGATGTCTTCTTATCACAAGAATTCCCGTTGAAGGCGGTAAGGAACTTGTAATCGTAAATCTTCACCTTGAAGCTTATGATGACGGTGAAGGTAAGGCTGCTCAGGCAGAGATGCTGATGGGTATCCTTAATGAGGAGACTGCGAAGGGTAATTATGTAATTGCAGGTGGCGATTTCAACCAGACTTTCTCGAATATTGCGGACAATTTCCCTGTATATCCTGAACAGTGGCAGCCTGCAGATATGGATGTAAGTCCTTATGAAGCAGACTGGCAGTTCCTTATGAGTTCTGACATTGCATCATGCAGATCGCTTTATGCTCCTCTGGAAGGCAACGATCCGAATTCGCTTCAGTATTACATTATCGACGGATTTATTGTCTCTTCTAATATCAGAGTCGATTCATATGAAATCGTGGATCTCGGATTTGAAAGCAGCGACCACAATCCCCAGGTACTGAATATCACGCTGGAATAAGATCCGATATTAATAGTGAATTAACCAACAAAAAACCTCCCAATGATCTGGGAGGTTTTTTGCGTGCTTCACTTTTATGGATAAGAGGTTTTGATGTCTTTTTCACCCTTGAGACGGGCAATTATCTATTCATTGCCTGTTCGCAAACATCGTAAACATAATCTATCTGGCTGTTATGCAGTGAAACAGAGGTAACAGCAGAATTTGCACCATTGAGATATTTTCCGATACCAACAATGAGTATACCCACAAGAATAACTATGATTGCTATTACAAGAACCATTTCAACTAATGTGAAACCCTTACGTGTTTTTCCAATCCTTCTCATAAGCTACCTCCCCTTGAACAAGTTTAGCTTTGTATGAAACAAATATATCACAGTTCGTTCACAATGTGTTCATATTTTTCATAATTTCTCCCTAGTTTGTGCGAATAACCAATCGGGCATATCTGTTTTTGTGCATAATGGCGCAAAACGGGCAAAATCCATTGATTTCAATAGGTTCAAGGGTGGCAGATTTACATCGTCAAATAAGATATTCAATAAAAAAACGAGAAATGGGACAAATTTGATAAATGGAAATGTTAACAAGCCTGTTTACAAATTGTTAATAAACGAGTTCAAAAACGGATTAAAAAGAACAGATTGTCAAAGAGAATAAAACAATGTATACTTTCAAAGTTCATTTAAGGATGATTAGCTCAGCTGGCTAGAGTACATGCTTGACGTGCATGGGGTCACAGGTTCGAGCCCTGTATCATCCACCATACCAAAGACGATCGGAAGCTGTTCCGGTCGTCTTTTTCTTTTATTTCGCTAGTTGAAAATGGTATAAAATAATTTATATAAGAAGTGAAGGGATATATAAATATGATTGATCCGGTTAAAGAGAGTTATATAAGATTTCAGGGCTCAACATTTCATATGGCCAGGGAAGACAGCGCCGCTTATGAAAGATATAAGGCTATGAATCCCGGTGAAGATCTGCTTCGTAAATGGGATGAGGAGATCCTGGAAGGTCTTTTCGAGAAACTCTGGGAAGATGAAGATATTGTTTGGAACAAACACAATTCAATTATCAAGGTCCTTAACAGAAGACATGTTGATCTGAATTACTGGGTATCACATCTTCTGGATGAGATGGAAAAGATGACTGAACTCGATAAGAGAAACAAGATAATAATCATTGAGACAATGAGCGGTCGCAACAGCAAAGAGGATAAGGGCGGAGTGCATCTCATCTGTTTATATACTGATCTTGAAGCACGAATGGTAAAAGTGATGAATGATCTGAAGTATTTCTTTTGTGATGATTATGACAATCTGAACGAGATCGGATGGAATAACATCATTGACCGCCATCTGTGTGCAGTAAACGATTATGTAAGAGTATATAAGAAATATGGAAAACTTAATCTGAGTACACTTTGATTTGGGGGTGGAAAAAACTATGGATGACAAAGAAAGACTTGAAAAACAGCTGGCCTTCATCAGGGAGATCGATAAGGAGAAAATGATCAAGCGCCAGAATTATATTACCGATTGTGAGACGCGCGAAGACGATGCGCAGCACGCATGGCACATGGCTATAATGACACTTCTTCTTAAAGAATATGCTAATGAAGAAATAGATGTTTTAAAGACGGTTTCGATGCTCCTTATACACGATCTCGTTGAAGTATATGCAGGCGATACATATGCATACGATGAGGAAGGAAAAAAGACACAGGCAGAACGCGAAGCAAAAGCAGCAGATAAACTATACGGACTTTTGCCTGAAGACCAGGGCGAATATCTGAAGAATCTCTGGTATGAGTTTGAAGAACAGAAAACACCTGAAGCAAGATTTGCAAGAACGATGGACTGCTTCCAGCCGCTCATATTAAATGATGCGACGGATGGACGTGCATGGAAAGAACATGACGTTAAACGCAGTCAGGTATTAAAACGTAACGAAAGAGTGCATTTGGGATCGGAAAAGATATGGGAATATGAGAAAGAGAATCTCATCGAAAAGAACGTCAGAAATGGCAACATCATAGATGACAGGAGCGACTGCTGATTTGACCATAGTGTATTGTAAGCCGTATAATTATCGATAGTGTAAATATGGAATAAGAGGAGGAAGAATCAATGAGCAAGTTCTGTAATCAGTGCGGAACTCAGGTCAATGATGAGGCCAATTTCTGCATGAAATGCGGATTTAATTTCAGAGCTCAGGCAGGAGCTGCTCCTGCTCCCGCAGCACCCGTTGCTCCCGCAGCACCTGTTGCAACTGTTCCGCCTGTTCAGGTCCAGCAGCAATTGAGACCTGCAAGACCCTGGGTTCAGAACAGCGGTGTTGTAAATCCTTATCCCGTTGCAGGATATATGGAGTACAATCCGACATTCCACTGCAGATGTGAGTACTGCTACTATGAATTCGATTACCATACATATGATCTTGGTCACAGAGCGTGGTATCCGCACGGATTCGTTTATTGTCCGCGCTGCCAGAAGCCTTTGAGACATAAGCTCGAGTATGAGGTATTGACCAATGTGCCTGTTCAGAACAGGACGCCCGTGGCACCTCAGGCTCCCGTTGCTCCGATAGCACCCGTTGCTCCCGCTGCACCTGTGGCACCTGCCGCTCCTGCTGCGCCCCAGCCGGGTCAGGTACCTCCGGCACCTCAGGCATAAATCCGTTAACAAAACAATTGCGGAAGCTGCTTCTTTTCGGGGCAGCTTCTTTATTGGAAATAATTATCCTTATGTGATACTTTTGAATAGCAATGGCTATAGATAAGAGCAAGACAGACCTGATTAAAGCAAAATACGAGGAGCTTACCGGAACATTGAGTGATCCGGCTGTTGCTTCGCGTCCTGAAGAATACACGAAGTATTCAAAAGAGCTTGCCGCACTTAATCCGCAGGTCGAAGCCATTAAGAGTTACGAGGCCTGCGAAAAGGAAATCGAAGGAATACTTGCCCTTCTTGAGAGCGGTGATCTCGGAAGCGATGACGAGATGAGAAGTCTTGCAAACAGTGAGCTTGCCGATGCAAAAGACAGACTTGCCGCACTCGAAAAAGAACTCATGATATATCTGACTCCCGGTGACCCCAGAGATTCAAGATCCGTAATCCTTGAGATCAGGGCAGGTGCCGGCGGTGAAGAATCCGCGCTCTTTGCGTCTGATCTTTTCAAGATGTATAAGGGCTATGCCGCGCTTAAAGGATTTGACGTGAGTGTCGTTGACATGAGCCCGACGGAACTTGGCGGATATAAAGAGATAATTGCAGAGATCGACGGTCCTAGAGCTTATTCACGCATGAAGTTCGAGAGCGGAGTGCACAGGGTGCAGAGAGTGCCGGTAACCGAATCCGGCGGAAGAGTCCACACTTCAACGGCTACGGTTGCAGTTCTCCCAAAGGCTGAGCCGACTGACTTCGAGATAAATCCCAACGACCTTAAGATTGACAGGTTCAGGTCGTCAGGCGCCGGCGGACAGCACATCAACAAGACATCATCCGCAATAAGGATCACGCATCTTCCGACCGGAATGGTCGTTACCTGTCAGGACGAGAGATCCCAGATCCAGAACAAGGAAAAGGCGATGGAAGTCCTTCAGTCACGTTTGTGGGCAATAGCTCATCAGGCCGATGTGGACAGGATAAGTGACGAAAGAAAATCACAGGTTGGAACAGGTGACAGATCCGAGAGGATCCGCACATATAATTACCATCAGGGAAGAGTAACCGATCACAGGATCGGATTGACACTTTATAAGCTGGACAGTATCCTTGCAGGCGATCTTGATGAGATAGTCGATGCGCTTACTCTGGCACAGGCGGCAGATAATGCGAGCAGTAATGAAGAATAATATAAGGTGATATATATGGACCGCGAAAAGAAATATAAGAAGACAATACTTATAGAATCTGACGACGATAAAGCATTAAAGGATGCCGCAGAGCACCTGAGAAATGGTGAAGTTATAGGTTTCCCTACTGAGACTGTTTACGGCCTTGGCTGTGATGCAGGTAACGGCGAAGCGGTAAAGAGAGTTTTCGAAGCCAAGGGACGTCCTGCGGATAATCCGCTCATCTGCCATATCGGTGATAAAGAGCAGATAAAAGACATCGTTTCCGAGATCACTCCTCTGGCGCAGACACTTATCGATGCTTTCATGCCGGGTCCGATCACGATAGTGATGAAGAAGGCAGATTCGATTTCGGACGAGACTACTGCAGGCCTTGATACGGTCGGCGTAAGAATGCCTTCACATCCCGTTGCAAATAGGTTCCTTAAATACTGCGGCGTGCCCGTTGCGGCACCTTCGGCTAATCTTTCCGGAAGACCTTCCCCCACGGGTGCAAGATCCGTGCTTGAAGATATGGACGGATATATCTATGCGGTCATTGACGGCGGCGATTCTGAGTTTGGTCTCGAATCGACCGTTGTTGACTGTACCGGAACAGAGCCGGTCATATTAAGACCGGGCGCGGTTACCAAGGCGGACATCGATTCTGTATTGAAAGACAAGGAGGCCGTTATGGCAGGTTTGTTATCAGGCAAGGAAGCTCCCAGATCACCCGGAATGAAGTACCGCCACTATGCGCCTTATGCCCAGGTTGAGATCATGGAGATGCCTGAAGGCACAAAGATCACAGGTGACAATGCCATAGGAACCGACGGAAAGATAACGGATGCCAGATTCAGTGTTGAAGACCTTAAGAAGCTTTCTGATGATGAAGCAAAGGAACTGGTCAATATCGCATCTCCATTCATCCTGAGATCGAGAGAACTCCTTTCGAAGAATCCTTTTACAAGGATCGGTCTTTATTGCGGAAGCGAGATCAAGGCCGTTTACGACAAGCTTAACGACAAGATCCTTTCCGCACATACCGAGTTTTGCATTTACGGAAAGACGGTTGACGTGTCATGCGCATCCCACGGGCTTTTCGAAGGACTGAGATTTCTGGATGTTCAGGAGGTCGACGTTATTCTTGCGCAGGGATTTAACGGCGAAGGTTTGTCTGTTGCTTACATGAACAGACTCGGCAAGGCATCAGGCAAGAAAGAAGAACTCACTCCCGGGATGCCCGCACCTGCAAGGCCTGCAAGAACTCCGCTTCCGATCGATGCTTTCAAGGATACATTTACGGGTTCCGTGCTCTTTGTAGACGACAACAACATTTCTTTGTCTTCATGCTGCGAAGCTCTTATGAGACGCATGCTCGAAAAGAACGAGCCATACATATCGAACTCCGCGGCCGACACAGGCTTTGAGATCTACTGCGAGTCTGCAGGACTTACCGCAATGGACGGCCTGGATCCGGATCAGCAGATGGATAAGGCAGTAAGAGAGCTTACCGGCCTGGGTCTCAGTTCCATCGAATCAAGAAGGGCAAATCCCGCGATTTACGACTGCAATGACCTTATCCTGACAGTAAGGGATGAGCAGGCGTTTGCGATCACTAAGGCATTCCCTGAGATAAAGGACAAGGTTTTCTCCCTGTCGACGTTTGCAGCTGCAAACGGACTTGTCATGAAAGACTCTTCCGGAAGAGTCATGTCTATATCCGTTCCTGACCCTTCAGGAGAGAATTACGAGACATATCTTCACACCGCAAAAGCCCTGAATGCATGGCTTGAGATACTGTTCCCGTATATCCTGAAAGACCTCGGCGCATCACGAGTTTAATTCGTTTTTGGGGACAGAAAAAATTGAGACTAGTCTCAATTTATGCTCCAAAGTCTCAATCTGCTCTGAAAGGGTAGAATTTTGATTTTCGGGTTGTTAGAATCTCCCTGTAAGAATTAGGCAGGACATGAACGGCGATAACAGCTCTATTTATATAGTAAATGCTTGACTTTGGTTCTGTTGCTGTGTTATTCTTCTCGTTGCCGTTTATATATGGACGGCATCCTTGCCCGGTACAGGCCGGGCCGTAAAGTCCAGAAGGAGGTGAATAACAATGGCAAACCAGTATCGTTTGATCACAGTTCTCAGCACCGCTGTAGGTGAGGAGGGCATTGCTTCTCTTACTGACACAATTAAGGCTAAGATCGAATCAGGTGCTACGATTGATGCATTCGACACAATCGGAACACGTGAGCTCGCTTACGAGATTGACGGTCAGAAGAACGGCTACTATGTTCAGACAGTATTTACTGCCGAGAGCGATTTCCCTAAGGAACTTGAGCGTGTTCTCAAGATTACTGATGGCGTTATCCGTTATCTCATTGTTCGTGTCGGTGAGTAATCACTTAAGACAGGAAGGTAACAGTAAATGAACAAGGTAGAATTAGTCGGAAGACTTACCAAGGACCCGGAAGTAAAGCTTACTTCAAACCAGACCCAGTTCTGCAACTTCACAATCGCAGTTGACAGACGCTTTAAAGATCAGAACGGCCAGAGACAGGCTGATTTCATCAACTGTGTCGCATGGCGCCAGACGGCAGTCTTTATCCAGAAGTATTTCCATAAAGGCAACCGCATCGGTTTGGTAGGCAGCATTCAGACAAGAAGCTACGATGATCAGAGTGGACAGAAAAAGTTCATTACCGAAGTCGTTGTTGACGAGGCAGAATTCGTAGAATCTTCCGGTGCGACATCCGGAGAAGCATATCGTCAGGAGCCTGCTGCTCCTACGCAGTCTTTCAATCCCCCCGCAGCTGAATCAGTTGCAGCAAGTGCACCTACTGCTCCCAATATGCAGATCGATGCACCTACGATGGGCGGTTTTGATGAAGGTCAGTCCGGTGAGCTTCCATTTGAGATTTAATTAAAGGAGATCACTCAAAATGGCAGAGAACAGAGCACCCAGAGCCGGTGGTAGAGATTTTGCCGGCGGAATGAGACAGAGAAGAACACGCAGGAAGGTTTGCAACTTCTGCGCAAATAAGGTTGAGGCTATCGACTTTATGGATGAAGTTACTCTCAAGAAGTACATTTCCGAGAACGGAAAGATCCTTCCCAAGAGAATGACAGGCACATGCGCAATCCACCAGCGTGAGCTTACAACAGCTATCAAGCGTGCACGTCAGGTTGCTATCTTGCCCTACACGGTTCAGTAATCCGTTTTTGGGACAATAGCACCCGTGATTAACACAAAACACGTTAGCTAAGATATAATTTAAAAAATTATTAACAATCGGGCACCTCCAGGGCATATAATATGTTCTTAGGAGATAGCCCGATTGTTTTGTAAAAGATAATAGGGCAAAAGCGGAGGTTTATTGTTTATGAAGGTTATTCTTCTTTCAGATGTAAAGAATGTAGGCAAGACAAATGAGGTCGTTAACGTAAGCGACGGATATGCCAGAAATTTTCTGTTTAAGAAAGGACTTGCCAAGGAAGTAACTTCCGCAAATCTTAACGAAGTAAAGCTTCAGACCGGCGCCAAGGCTGAGCATGAGAGAAGGGCACTTCTCGCAGCCCAGGAGAACAAGAAGATCCTTGACGGCAAGGTTTTCAAGGTAGTTGCCAGAGGCGGTGCTGACGGAAGACTCTATGGTGCGGTTACTGCACAGGATATTTCCGACAGCCTTAAGAAGGAAGGTTTTGATATCGACAAGAAGAAAGTCGTTATCTCTAACCCCATCAAGAACACAGGAATGTTCAAGACAAGAGTTAAGCTTCACCCCCAGGTATCTGCCGATATCAACGTTGAAGTCGTAACAGGCGCATGATAAGAATCTTATCGAGATATGGCTGATAATCAGGACTACATGAACAATCTCATCGACCAGGGCTCTTTCGACAACAATGAAGTCGAAGCCGAGATGGCCCTGCTCGCTCTTTGCATGCGCAAGGATACGGCTATCCTCGGCACAGTAGAGAACAGGATCGAAGAAGGCGATTTTACCGATGTGCGCAACCGCATCATTTTCAATGTCATCTCCGATATGTTCCTCGAGAACAAAAAGATCGACCGTATTACGGTTTATGCCGAGATCGACCGCAGAGGCCTCTCCGATAAGGCAGGCGGCCAGAGATATGTTTACCGTGTAGGCGACCAGACTGCCGTATCTTCTGCATTTAACGGATATATCGATGCTATCAAGGAACGCAGCAGCAGGACCAAGCTTCTTAATGCTGTAGAAGATATTAGGAAAAAGACATTGAGCGGCGGACTCCGTTCAAATGAAGCAGTCGATTATGCGATCGGTGAGATCTCACGTCTTCGCGGTGTCGGCGAGACAAAGGGTTTTGAAGGCATGCCTGATATCCTTAAGCTCACGATGAACGAGATCACGTCTGAACTTAAAGATGACAGTTCCGGCGGTAAGGTCAAGCTCGGCTATCCCAGACTCGACTCGATGCTGGGCGGATTAAGACCCGGCTCGCTTAACATTCTTGCTGCACGACCCAGTATGGGTAAGTCAGCTCTTGCCATAAACATGGCTGCTAATGTAGCAAGCTATCAGAATCCCGTTGCTATTTTCTCACTCGAAATGAGTAAGCAGGAGATCGCTTCGAGACTTATGTCCACATTCATGAATAAACCGGTCAGTGAGATCATCTACTCTCACAAGATGACCGACAGTGATAAAAAACAGATCGACCATGCACTCGAGAAACTTGCTGAATATCCCATCTTTATCGATGATAATTCGGATACCAACCCTATCACGATGAAGTCCAAGCTTCAGCAGCTGTTTGCAGGTCCCAATAAGCCGAGACTCGTAATCATCGACTATCTCCAGCTTATGACGATGCCCGGCAAGAGCGGAAGATCACGTAACGAAGAGGTTACCGATATTTCCAGAAGCCTAAAGCTCCTTGCCAAGGAATTCAATATTCCGTTTATTGCGCTTTCACAGCTGTCCAGAGGCGCTGCACAAAGAGATGATCACACGCCGCAGCTTTCCGACTTGAGAGACTCAGGTGCGATCGAGCAGGATGCCGATACAGTAATGTTTATCGACAGACCTGATTACTATAAGAAAAAAGACGAGGAAGGCGGCTCAGAAGACGCTCCTGAACAGGTCAATTTCAAAGATAACAACGATGCAAAGCCTGCATTCATCTATCTGTCCAAGAACCGTCATGGTAAGACAGGCAGAGATTCAGTTTGGTGGGTTCCCAGAAAGACGCTGTTTATCGAACATAATGAGAAAGATCCTGAAGAGGGCGGAAGTTCATATACAAGAACGGTTGACGGTGATGCCGCTTCCCAGAACTATAACTTTGACAGCGTGACCACGGATGAGGGTCCTATTCCGGAACCTCCCATGCCTGATAATGCGGATATTCCGCCTGAAGGTGATGATTTCTTTGCACAGGCAAATGACAGTTTCCCGGACGGATTCTAAGTTTTGAAAAAAGAAGAGACAGTTGAAATCTTAGACAGGGTCCTTGACTTCGGTGTAAGCAAAGGACTTTTTGATTGCGGAATTATTGTAGTCGGCCTGTCAGGAGGCCCTGATTCCGTTGCGCTGCTTCATATCCTTAAGGGCCTTAGAAATTGTTTTGATATTGATTGTGATATCTATGCGTTTCACTGCAATCATCACTTAAGACCCGGGGTCTGTGATGAAGAAGTGGAACTTGTTAAAGAGCTTTGCAATGACAATTATGTTGAATTGAAGGTGCTGGATTTTGACTGCAAGGGTTTTGCAGATTTGAACCATATCTCGGAAGAGACAGCCGGAAGGATCCTGCGCTATGAGGCTTTTGAGCAATTTGCGCAGGCTTTGGAAAAGAAGAGCGGGAAAACAGTCCGCATCGCAATCGCCCACCACAAAGACGATATTGCAGAGACAATGATGATGAATCTTTTCAGGGGTTCAGGTCTCGAAGGGCTTGTTAATCCCAAGCCAGTTGCCGGAAGGATAATTAGGCCCCTATTATGTCTTAAGAAGAGCGAACTGGTAGATTATCTTGATACTCTCGGGGTCAGATACGCTATCGATCAGACAAATCTTTCTACAGACGGAACACGTAATACCTGGAGAAATGATTTCCTTCCTAAGATCGGCGAATACTACAATGAAGATCCCGCAATGCCCCTTACAAGAGCCTATAAGCTCTTAAGCGATGATCTGGATTATATTTCAGCGGAAGCAGGAAAAGCTTATGCTTCATCGAGAGATAAGCTGTCAGGGTATCCCGTTATTTCCGCATCCAAACTCAAAGAGATGCATCCTGCCATAAGATCACGTGTGATCAGAGCCCTGTGGCTTGAGACGTTTGGAGATCTTGTCGATTTTGAGGAGATTCACTTAAAAGACTGTTTTTCGCTTATCGGACAGGAACCGTCCGGGCAGATGCTCCTTGATATGCCTTTTGGCCGTAAAGCCTTCAGACATGGGGACATTTTCGCGTTTGTGACTGAAGATAAGATAAGCGGGCTTTCCGCAGGAATTGCTCAAAAAATGGGCTTTTTGACTTCAGAAGAGCCGTTAAATGTCGATATTGACCTGGAGAATTACAAAAAGGACAGTGATCTGGTAGTTAAAATCCCTAATTCTGCCCTAATATTAAAAGTAAGAATAATTGAGAAAGAGAATGAGTTAGAGTATAATAATTTGTTGTGGTTTTGTCCCCGAAGCGCATTTGAGGACGGCAGGATCACGATTGGTAACTGCAACGGAATCAAGGGAACTCTAAGATTCAGAAGAGCCGGTTCCTCCGGCGGCAAAGATCTAAACCGTCTGATGACTGATCTTAAGATCCCCGAATCTGCCAGAAAGCAGATCATCTTTATCGAAAGAGACGGAGAAATATTGTGGTTGCCGGGATACGGACACGGTATTGGTTTCACGAATGCCATAAGCCGTGAAAGATACATCGCAAGCATGCCTGAAGGCACAACGTCCGGAGAACTGATCATGTTTGCGGTAGAAAGGCGGTGAAGACAATGTCTATTAATACTGACAAGGTATTGATATCTCATGACGAGATAGAGCAGATGTTGGATCGGGTAAGCGCCGAGCTTAACCATGATTACAAGGGCGAGCCTCTTGTTGTTGTCGGAATCCTTACAGGAGCTTTCATTTTTACTGCCGATCTTGTAAGACGCCTTGAGATGCCTGTCATTGTTGATTTCATGCAGGTTTCATCTTATGTAGGCGAGTTCTCTACAGGAGAACTCAAGATAAAGAAAGATATGTCATATGATATCAAGGATATGAACGTTCTTATCGTTGAAGATATCATTGATACCGGAAGAACACTGGCCCTGCTTAAGGAAAAGCTCCTTGAAAGAGGACCCAAGTCACTTAAGATCTGTACAGCTTTCGATAAGCCGAGCAGAAGAGTGAACGACCTTAAACCGGATTACAACGGGATCACGATCCCGGATGAATTCATTGTCGGATATGGTCTTGACCTTGACGGCAAATATAGAGATTTCGACGATGTCAGAATCGTAAGAAAGGAATAAGAGAAAGTGTCTGATAAGGATAAGAGTGAAAAGAGTTTTAGACCGATAGGCGGAGGATTATTCTTCTACGTCCTGATGATAGTCATTTTGATTGCATTCTCGACTATCGTTTTCGGCGGCAACTACGGTCAGAAGGAAAAGGCTACAATGTCTGACGTCATGAGCATCATTGATGATGATGAGAATGAAGTCAGTCTAGTTGAGATCAAGGGAACGACAGTTGTCGTTAACTACAAGAACGAACAGGGTCTTGATGTTGAAGTTACCCAGGATATCCCTTATGAGTTTGTCGACGATCTCGTTTTGAAGCTCGACAAAGCAAAGGCTCTGGGTAAGATCGACGGCTACAACTATACTGAACCTTTCGACTGGTCGATCGTAGTTAATGTTGTTATGTTCGGTATCTCACTGGTTATCGTGGTTGTCCTGTTCCTCAGCATCACGAGACAGAGCAGGGACGGCAACAGCGTATTCAGCTTCGGAAGCAACCGCGCGAGAGTATCCGATCCCAACAAGGATAAGGTTAAGTTCTCTGACGTTGCAGGTTCAGTCGAAGAGAAGGAAGAACTTCAGGAGATCGTAGATTTCCTTAAAAATCCTAAGAAATACCAGCAGCTTGGAGCTAAGATCCCTAAGGGTGTTCTTCTCTATGGTGCCCCGGGTACAGGTAAGACATTGCTTGCAAGAGCCGTAGCAGGTGAGGCAGGCGTTAAGTTCTTCTATATTTCAGGTTCCGACTTCGTTGAAATGCTCGTCGGTGTCGGTGCTTCACGTGTTAGATCACTTTTCTCAGATGCTAAGAAGGAAGCTCCTTCTGTTGTATTCATCGATGAGATCGATGCAGTCGGCCGTAAGAGAGGCGCAGGTCTCGGCGGCGGTCAGGATGAGCGTGAGCAGACATTGAACCAGATCCTAGTTGAGATGGACGGCTTCGATGTTAACTCCAACGTTATCGTTATGGCTGCTACAAACCGTGTTGACGTTCTCGACCCCGCACTTCTCCGTCCGGGCCGTTTCGACAGACGTATCATGGTCAACATGCCTGACGCAGATGAGCGTGAGGCGATCCTTAAGATCCACGCACGCAAGAAGCCTCTTGCAAAGGACGTAAGCCTTCACGAAGTTGCTTTGTCCACAGTCGGATTTACAGGTGCCGATCTAGAGAACCTTCTCAATGAAGCCGCTCTCATGACTGCACGTCATAACAAGAAAGAAATTACGATGCAGGAGATCACTGATGCTACATTCAGAGTTCAGATGGGTCCCCAGAAGAATTCCAAGAAGCTCAGCGACAAGGTTAAGAAACTTACTGCTTACCATGAAGCAGGTCACGCAGTAGTTCTTCGTGCTACATCAGAGTTCGAAAAGGTTGACCGTGTAACCATCGTTCCTGTCGGAAGAGCAGGAGGTTTCACAGCTTATAAGCCGATCGAAGATACTGATTTCTACACAGAGAAGATGCTCCTTGATACCATCAAGATGTCTTTGGGCGGCCGTGCCGCAGAAGAGGTCTTCCTTGGTGAAGTATCAACAGGCGCATCATCTGACCTGCAGCAGTGCAATAACATCGCTAAAGATATGATCAAGCGTTATGGTCTTTCAAAGAAGTTCCGCAACCTTGTATTCGGTGATGAGAATGAGGAAGTCTTCCTTGGCTACTCGATGGGTCAGGTCCAGAGCTATTCTGACCAGACAGCAGCTGCAATCGACGAAGAGATCAAGCAGATCATCGATACATGCTATGAAGATACTAAGAGAATACTCATAGAGAAGAAGAATATCGTCGAAGGTCTTGCTACAAGACTTATCGACAAGCTCACAGTTGATGGTCCTGACTTTGAGAAGATCTACGAGGCAAACGGTGACTTGAGCGCTGTTTATCCTCAGGATTATTCAGGAATCGACACAACTTCTTCTGTAGATGTTGAGAAGACGGAAGAGACAACATATGTTGCACCGGCTCCTGCACCTGCACCCGGACCTTCCGAGTCTGTTTCTGAAAATCAGGCTGATAACGATGATTCCATCGAACCCGGTCCGACAGACTGATCAGATCAACAAACTAATAAAACAGGGTATCTCAGGTTTTTCCGGGATACCTTTTTTATTTCTGCTATCATAATAAAGGAATGCAGTACATTGTTCTTTAGTCAAGACAATAGTTTAGTGTAATTACAAAAAGCATAGGGATAACATATGGAATTCATAGATGCGGTTAAACAAGGCAGTCTTACGGATATTCGTAAATGTAAAAAGGCTGACCTGCATAATCACTTTGTTCTCGGTGGGAGCAGGAGCTATTTGAAAGAGCATGCCGGAAGGGATATTCAGCCGGTCAAGACGCCGCTCCATTCGATGGATGAAATGCATGCATGGAATGCCGCGAACATAGGTGACTATTTTAACTCGGCTGAAGGCCGCAGAATGCTTATTAAGGCGGCTTTTGCTCAGGCCAGGGAAGACGGAGTAAGTATCCTGGAGATCGGTGAGGATGTCTGGGGACTTGGTGAGTTTTTTTGCGGCGACATAGAAGAACTTGTGGGTGCTTTCGAGGAGGCACACAGCGAGATTGCACCGGAGATAGAGCTTAGATTACAGATAGGAATGTCAAGGCACTGTGGCATTGCTTATCTGGAAGAATGCCTGTCTCATTTCTGGGGATGCAAGGCTTTTTATTCAATTGATCTGTATGGAGATGAACTTGCGCAGCCGATAGAAAACTTCAAGTCCATCTACAGGCGTGCAAAAGCAGAAGGGCTCAGGCTGAAGGCGCATGTCGGTGAGTGGGGAACTGCAGAGGATGTACGCTTTGCCGTAGAATGCCTGGAACTTGATGAGGTTCAGCATGGCATAGCAGCTGCAGAAGATCCTTCTGTGATCAAATTCCTTGCGGATAATCACATCAGGCTGAACATTACTCCTTCCAGTAATTATCTTCTTGGCAGAGTAGCGGAGTTGAAAGCTCATCCGATCGCAAAGCTTTACAGGAACGGTGTTGATGTAACTATCGGCTCTGATGATGTGCTGATCTTTGATTCTGATGTTTCCAAGGAATATCTGCGGCTTTATCAATGCGGCTGCCTGAATGCGGAAGAACTTGATGATATACGCATTAACGGGCTGAGAAAAATTTAAAGATCAAAGTTTCTAAGCAAGAAATAAACCCCGGAAGTTATTATCTGACTTCCGGGGTTCACTTGTAATTACATCGTTTTCAAATGCTCTTACTTTGAATTGATATTCTCGAAAGTAAGCTTGAACTTCTCGTTGTGATCGATGGCCCAGTCGACTGCCCATTCGGACTCGAAAAGAACTACCGGTTCATCGTCTCTGTCCAAGACGAGAAGTGATGTTGAAGTGAGAGTGAGCTCCTTTGCATCGAATCCTTCGACTTCTGATTTTGCCCAGCGTGCGAGACGGTAGGGCAGAGGTGTTCTTACGATATCAACGTTGTATTCTGACTTGAGTCTGTATTCAAGAACGTCGAACTGGAGAATACCGACAACGCCCATTACGTATGTCTCGGTACCGATGTTCGGCTGCTTGTAGAGCTGGACTGCACCTTCCTGAGAAAGTTGCTCGATACCCTTAAGGAACTGCTTGCGCTTCATGGAATCCTTAGGCTCTACACGTGCGAAGTTTTCAGGTGCGAATACCGGGATAGGATCGAACTCAAATTTGCGGTTTGTAGATATGATCGTATCGCCGATCCTGAAGTTACCGGGATCGAAGATACCGATGATGTCGCCTGCATAAGCTTCTTCCGTGATGGCTCTGTCCTGTGCCATGAACTGCTGGGGCTGTGCGAGAGTGATCTTCTTGCCTGTACGCATGAGGTTAACAGTCATGTTCTTCTCATACTGGCCTGAGCAGATACGGATGAATGCCATACGGTCGCGGTGGGAAGGATCCATGTTTGCCTGGATCTTGAATACGAAGCCTGAAAACATCGAATCTTCAGGTTCGATAATGCCGTCTGTCGTGTTATGAGCGGCAGGGCCGGGACTCATCTTAAGGAAGTGCTTAAGGAACGGCTCAACACCGAAGTTGGTGATTGCCGAACCGAAGAATACGGGTGTCAGCTCTCCTTTGAGAACCTTATCCATATCAAGCTCGTCGCCTGCCATGTCGAGAAGTTCGATGTCGTTTCTGAGTGTCTCGAGGTGGCCCGGCATGAGCATCTCGTCAAGCTTCGGATCTTCGATGCCTGATACGCTCTGAGTAACCATTGATGCACCGTGGTCGTTATTCTCACGGTCGAAGAGAAGAACGTTGCGTGATTCTCTCTCGTAAACGCCTTCGAAGTCACCGTCGGTACCGATAGGCCAGTTGATGGGGACTGATCTGATGCCCAATACCTTTTCGAGTTCGTCCATGAGATCAAAAGGATTCTTTGCGGCACGGTCCATCTTGTTGATGAATGTGAAGATCGGGATACCGCGTCTTCTACATACCTGGAAAAGCTTGATCGTCTGTGTCTCGACACCCTTCGCACCGTCAAGGACCATTACTGCAGCATCAGCTGCACACAGCGTTCTGTATGTGTCTTCCGAGAAGTCCTGGTGACCGGGGGTATCAAGGATATTGATGTGGCAGCCGTCGTATTCGAACTGCATTACTGATGAGGTTACCGAGATACCACGCTTCTTCTCGATCTCCATCCAGTCGGATGTGGCATGACGCGCAGCCTTACGGGCTTTTACCGAGCCAGCCTGATGGATGGCTCCTCCGTAAAGGAGAAGTTTCTCTGTGATAGTAGTCTTACCTGCGTCCGGGTGCGATATGATCGCAAATGTGCGGCGCCTTTTAATTTCATCAACTGAATTCATTTTACCCTCAATAAATGTATAATATTCTAATTAAAGATTCTTGTTTCAAAGACAAGTAATTATATATAAGAAAGAAGGGAATTACAAATAATGATACGTGGCGGAGGCGTTCTGATGCATATCAGCTCACTCCCGGGACCGTTTGGTACGGGCGTGATGGGACAGGAGGCAATTGACTTCGCAAAGCAATTGGCATCTCAGGGAATGAAATACTGGCAGGTCCTGCCGTTCTCATATCCCGGAATGGGTAATTCTCCTTACCAGAGTTTCTCGGCATTTGCAGGCAACTGGCTGTTTATCGACCCGAGAAGACTTTTAGACAGAGGACTTCTCTCACCTGCAGAGGTACAGCAGGCAGAGTACACACAGAATAAGTGGAGAATAGATTACGATTTCTTAAGGACCAACAGGGATGAGCTTTTAAGAAAAGCTTTTGAGCGTGCAGACAATGATCTTCTCGCAAAAGCAGATAAGTTCATCAAGGACAACAAGTGGGTCCAGGACGTTGCAGCTTACCAGACGGTAAAGGATGCAGACTTCGGAAAGCCGTGGTGGGAATGGTCTGATTCAAGACTCCGCAACTACGACAAGTCTGCTGTTGCAGAACTTAAGAATGACCCCAATTACAGATATCACGGTTTTGTACAGTATCTATTCTTCGATGAATGGGCACAGATCAAGAAGGAGATCAACGATCTCGGAATCTCTCTTATCGGTGATATCCCGTTCTATGTTTCCGGTGATTCGGCTGATGTCTGGGCAAGCAGGGATCTGTTCAAAATGGCTTCGGCTACCAAAGTGAATAAGGTCCTGAAAGATTATGAGAAAGCTCTGGACAATTATAAAAAGGCGCTCGAAAAGGGTGAGACCGGTAAAGACGGTGAACCTTTGAAGGAACCCAGAAAACCCAAGCCGGAGGCTCTTGTTTTCGAGAGCGTTGCAGGCGTTCCGCCGGATTATTTCTGCGAAGACGGTCAGCTTTGGGGCAACCCCATCTACGACTGGAAGAAGATGAAAGAAGACCACTATGCGTGGTGGATGAGCAGACTTGAAGATAACTTCAAGCTCTTCGATTACTTGAGGATCGATCACTTCCGCGCATTCTCATCTTACTGTGAGATCGATGCGAATGCAGAGAATGCCAGAGAAGGTAAGTGGATTCCGGGACCCGGCCTTGATTTCTTCGATGCATACGACAAGAAGTTCAAGGACAGATCGCGCCTTATAGCAGAGGATCTTGGTGAGGTTACACCTGACCTCATGGAGTTCATGGGCAAGGTCGGAATCCCCGGCATGAGAGTTATGGAATTTGCATTCTATCCCGGTGATAACAGCTCATTCCTTCCTCACAACTTTGTCAATAACTGCGTTGCTTATACAGGAACGCACGACAATAACACATTGCTCGGATGGCTTTGGGACAGTCCTGAGGAAGTCAGAAAGACATGCCTTGAATACTGCGGTTTTACAGGCGATAACTGGGGTGACGGCGGTACGCACAGCGGTTCCTGCAGAGCGATCATCAGGACACTCTGGATGAGCCATGCTGATGTTACGATCATTCCGATCCAGGATATGCTCGGATACGGCGGAGATACGAGAATGAACATTCCCGGAACGCCCACAGGCAACTGGGTCGTAAGGTTTACAAAGGAAGACTTTGATTCAATAGATAACGACTGGTACAGAAATCTCAACAGAATCTATTTCAGATAAGGAGGAGCCTCATGAGATATATTCTTTGCATCGATCAGGGAACTACTTCGACCAAGGCATTTCTTCTTGATGAAGAAGGTAATCTGTCACAGGGTACGCATGTGCCTTTCAAGCAGTATTATCCGCAGCCGGGCTGGGTAAGCCACGATGCAGAGGAGATATATGTATCCGTCCTTAAAGCTATTGCGATGCTGTTGAAAGAGCACCCGGAAGCAAAGGGCAGTATCGTCAGCATGGGCATCACAAACCAGCGTGAGACGACTGTCGCATTCTCTCCTTCCGGAAAGCCTTTTACTCAGGCGATCGTATGGCAGTGCAGAAGAACTTCCGACATTTGCAGACGCCCTGAGATCAGGGAGCAGGGTAGAAGGATCACAGAGATAACAGGTCTTAAGATCGACCCGTATTTCTCTGCCACGAAGATGCTCTGGCTGCTCGAAAACATCAAGGGTTTAAGAGAGCGCTGCTTAAGCGGAGAAGCCTGTCTTTCAACGATCGACGGGTTCCTTGTATACAGACTTACAAACGGAAGATCTTATGCTTCGGATTATTCCAACTGTTCAAGAACGATGCTTTTCGACATATCCAAAAAAGCATATGATGAAGAGTTTTTGGAACTGTTCGGAATACCTGTAAACTCGCTTGCAAAACCTCTCGAATCCTGCGCCGATTACGGCATGATCGAACTCGATGAAGATTATCTTAGTAACAACGGTTTTACTGATGATGAGATCAAGGATCTTATGTCGGTAAACGGTGTTCATATCACAGGCGTTCTTGGCGACCAGCCGGCAGCATTGCTCGGCCAGAATGCAATAAACAAAGGCGATTCCAAGACCACATACGGAACCGGAAGCTTCACACTAATGAATCTCGGTACCGAGCCTGTATTCTCCAAAAACGGACTTCTTACTTCATGTGCGTGGTCCATTAACGGAGTAACAAACTATGCGTTGGAAGGAAGTATCTTCCAGGCAGGTTCAGTCATAAGCTGGCTGAAAGATGAGCTCGGATTTATCGAAAATCCTAAAGATTGTGATGAATTTTGCAATTCCATTGAAGACACCGGCGGTGTATATTTAGTTCCGGCATTTACGGGTTTGGGCGCACCATACTGGAAGCCTGACGCAAGAGGTGTTTTAACGGGCCTCACCAGAGGTACGGGCAGAGCACAGATCATCAGGGCCGGTGTTGAATCGATAGCATATCAGGTTACTGAACTGGTTAACCTTATGACTGATGATACGGGCATTAAGGCCGGACAAATGAAGGTGGACGGCGGAGTGTGCGCAAGCAGCTTCCTCATGCAGCTTCAGTCTGATCTTCTGGGAGTCACGATCACGAGAGCGTTAAGTGACGAGATGACCGCCATGGGTGCGGGACTGGCAGCAGGGATTCAGGCTGGGATTTTCGAGTCTGTTGAAAAGACGGGTGAGTTCTATAAGGCAGGTGCTTCTTACGAACCTGATATGTCAGCATTTGAAGTATCCGAGAAGATGGAGGGATATCGTTCTGCCGTAAGAGCAACACTTCTTTCCGGCAACGACTGATCTAATGGTTCAGGTTTACATCGTATTTTTCAAGATATTCGTTTTTCTGCTCTTAGGTTTTGCGTTAAACAAATCCAAGGTGATAGGTAGCACAGGTGAGCGTGCATTATCGGATATCCTGCTTAAGGCTGTTCTGCCTTTCATGATCATCAATTCAAGCCAGCATACGTATTCCACGGATGCCGTAAACGGAATGATCGCATGTGCCGCTATTGCGATCGGATACTATGCGGTATCACTTATCGTGCTGAGATTATCTTTGAAAAAAGTCAACATTCTTGAAGATGAGAAGAGGATAATGATCACCTGCACTGTTTTTGCGAATACCGGCTTTGTAGGTTTCCCTCTGATGGAAGCGCTTTACGGAAGCTACGGACTTTTGCTCGCTGCAGTATTTAATCTTTGCTATAACCTTTTCTTTTACACATATGCTGTATATCTGTTCTCGAAAAAGCCGAGATTTGCACTGCTCGACATGTTCAAGAGTTCGGTGTCGGTTGCATCGATCGTTGCGATCGTCATGTTCATCATTCCGTGGAGAATGCCCGGATTTATTTCAGATACGTTTAAGCTCATCGGTGATATGACTGTTCCGATGTCAATGATTGTAATGGGTTCGATGCTTGCAAGCGTTAACATCAAGAAGCTTCTTACTGACAAGAAGGCATACGTCGTATCGGCATTAAGACTCATTGTTCTGCCGGCTCTTGTCATGGGCGCCGTGCTGCTTATCTCAAACTGGGTTACAATAGCACCGGAGACAAAGAGCGTGGTTGTTCTGATGTGCGCTTTGCCGTGCGGATCGATGAATGTTATATTTGCCGAGAACTACGAAGTGGCTCCGCATTTTTCCGCGCGCACGGTATCGTTATCCATGGTATTCATGCTTGTTACGATAATGTTCTGGGCATGGGCGGTTAAAGCAGTATTCTGAAGATAAGAGGATAAGGAAATGAGTGAAGATTCAAACAAGATCGAGAGAATAGAAAATGAGAAGCTGGTAGAACTCTTAGGTTCCATCCGCAATGATAATTCCGAAGAGAACATGATCGCTGTCTTAAAAGAAGCGGCAGTTGCAAGATTCCTTGTTCCCGTTGACGGTACGGACGGCAATTACAGTTTTCATGCCGTAAGCGATTCCAAGGGCAAAAAATACATGGTTGTCTACTGCGATTCCGACAGCTTCGAAGTTGCTTTCGAGAATAAGAAGGAACCGCAGAACGGCGTGATTGCAGGCTTTGCGGATCTTATAGATGTAGTTATGTCACCCAAGATGGACCTTTCCGGTTTTGTCATCAATCCCGGTTCAGAAGAAGTTCTCTTCGGTAAGGACATGCTCAAGATGATCGCTGCCCAGATGGGAATCGGAGGCGACGGTACGGCAAAGGTCGGAGAGCCTGACCGCTATCCGCCTGAACTTAAGGAAGCTTTGGAAGGATATCTCCTCATCGAACCCACGGTATCAGATATTTGGGTAAGACTCATGCGTGAGAACGGTACCGACAGGCTTATCTGGCTTGTGGTCGCAAACGCTGAAGGCGAGGGTGAACCCTTGAAATACACACTCGATAACCTTAGAAAATACTGTCTTCCTTATCTCGATAACATGGATGCGATGGTCGTATCAAGCAATGAGGATTTTGCAAAGCAGGTAATCAAAAACGTTAAACCCTTCGTAAGCAGGATCGACTGAACATGAAAAACAAGGCAGCACTCATAGTACTTGTTATTCTTACAGCGGGCTTTTTCATTTTTATGGCCCTGATGTTCGGTTCGGGTGCGCAGGTGCAGGCTATAACTGAAAGAAAGCTTAATGTCGAAGCCGGGCTCGATGCCATTGCCGAATCTGACATTACCATTTACTGGATAGGTGAACTGCCAAAGGAGTTAGAGCACCTGTCTCCCGTAGTTAATGTAATAGCTCCCGAAAACGTTACAAGAGAGAACATTCCTGTAAGAGGTCCTGCTTTCCATATCGAAGAATACACTCCGGAAGGACTTCTCGTTAATGAAGAGATCCCCAGGGAATATTCCGCACACATGATGATCGTCATTACAGGGAACCCGGTGATTTCAGATGACGGAAAAGCCGCACTTCTCGATGCCATTTCAAAGAATGGGGTTCCGGTTCTTGCGATCGGCGATGAAGCTTCTGAAGTTCTGGGCGAGATCTTATCCTACAGAAGATTCAAAAGGGGTCCCGGATCGTCCCTGTATTACTGTCTCGGAGCAGGTTATACCGAAAATCTTATCCCTGTTGAAACGGTAAAGGCAGGCGGCATGGATCTGGCTGAGGCCCTTCCTGACGCAATATCACTTGCCGTGTCTGATTACATACCGCAAAACTGACAATTATTTGAGCCGAATTAGTGCTAAAAGTAGTGCCAATTAAGTTTGACACTATTTTGTAATAATTATAATATTATTAACGTGGATAATTCCTTGGGGAGGTGATCAGTATCCGCGAGTTAGAACAAAGGATCCTTGAAGAAGGTCAGATCCTGCCCGGCGAAGTGCTGAAGGTGGGTAGTTTTCTAAACCAGCAGATCGATACAAAGCTCCTTAAGGATATAGGGGATGAAATCGCACGGCTTTTCGCATGTAACAATGTTACAAAGGTGTTAACCATCGAATCTTCGGGCATTGCCATTGCTTTTGCGGCTGGCCTTTCCATGGGGCTTCCGGTGGTCTTTGCAAAGAAGCATTCCACGTTAAATCTCACCGGAAATATCCTCACATCCAAGGTTTATTCCTACACCCATCAGCAGACTTATGACATCGCAGTGTCGAGTGATTACATCACTTCAGAAGACACCGTGCTCATTGTCGATGACTTCCTTGCAAAAGGAAATGCCCTTGCAGGACTTATCGAGATAGTAAACGAGGCAGGTGCAAAACTTGCCGGCTGCGCTATCGCCATCGAGAAGGGGTTCCAGGGCGGAGGAGACAAACTCCGTGCCGAGGGTATCAGGGTAGAGTCACTGGCAATTATCGACAAGATGACCGACGACTCACTCGAGTTCAGGCAGCAGGCCTGAGTCTTAATTTCAGAATATGCATTTGCTCTGCATATAAATTTTTGAACTGGAGGCAATTTATGAAGAAGTTGATTTCTTTGATAGTCACGGCAGCTCTTGCAGTTACTTCCGTATTTGCTCTTGCAGGCTGTAATGCGGCTAAAGAAACAGAGGGGGACAAGGGTGCGGCTTCTGACTTTAAGGTTGGCGCGATCTACATCAACAGCCAGAATGACACATCAGGTTATACCTATGCTCATCATCACGGTATCACCGAAGCTATGAAGCAGGTAGGTCTTGATCCTACAAAGGATCTCTACATCGTAGACAACGTACCTGAGGATGACGAGAAGGTTAAGCAGGCTATCGACCAGCTCGCCGGTAACGGATGCAACATCATCTTCGGTATCAGCTTTGGTTACCTCAATGCTTTCGATGAGAAGGCTAAAGAATATCCTGACATCATTTTCTCTCACGCAACAGGTTATCTTTCAAACGATACCAACTTCAATAACTATTTCGGAAGAATCTACCAGGCACGTTACCTTGCAGGTATCGCTGCAGGTTACAAGTCTCTTGCTACAGGCAACAACAATTTGGGTTATGTTTCTGCATGGGGTACAGAGTACGCTGAGACATGCTCAGGCATCAATGCTTTCGCTATGGGCGCTTTGGCAGTTAACCCTGATGCACAGGTTTTCGTTTACGAGATCTCTACATGGGGCGATCAGGAACTTGAGAGACAGGCAGCTGAGACTCTCATCGACACATACGGATGCGGCGTTATCGCTCAGCACTGCGACTCCGCTCAGCCTCAGATCGTTGCTAACGAGAAGGGCGTTTTCGGATGCGGCTACAACTCAGACATGACCAAGGAAGCTCCCAATGCTCACCTCGCAGCACCTGTATGGAACTGGGATGCTTACTATGCAACAGCTATGAAGGCTGCTATGGAGAATCCTGCTACATTCATGACAACAGTAGGCAACTACTATGAAGGTCTCAACGCAGGTCTCGTTGACGTTTCAGAGCTCTCATCCAACTGCGAGCCTCAGACAAAGGAAGCAATCGAGCTTGCCAAGAAGATGATGATCTCCGGTGAGTGGGATGTATTCTCAGGCGTTAAGCTTTCTTTCAGCGGCGATACAGGTTCTGTTGCAGTAGAGAAGACAAATGCTGCTCTCATTGCAAATGACGGTACAGAGATCGTAGTAGCAGGCGGCCCATCCGTTGACGACGGTGTTATCCAGGGTTCAATGAACTACTACGTAGAAGGCGTTACTCAGGTTAACTGATAACAAGTAATTTGATTCGAGGGGTGTTTTATGGAATATGCCATAGAGCTAAAGGGAATATCTAAAAGCTTCGGCCCTGTGGCGGCCAATAAAAACATCAATCTTTCTCTTGCCAAAGGTGAGATATTGGCTCTCCTTGGCGAGAACGGATCAGGAAAAACGACACTCATGAACATGCTGTCGGGCATCTACATGCCCGACAGCGGTTCTATTTTTATCGACGGAAAAAAGGTAGAGATCAACTCACCTGAAGACTCCGGCAAACTTGGAATAGGAATGGTTCACCAGCACTTTAAGCTGGTCGAGAGATTTACGGCTCTCGAGAATATCCGTATCGGAATGAGGGGAGAAGGATGCATCTTCCATGGTGCAGACGTCCGCAAAAAAATAGAAGATACAGCCGCAAAATTCGGCTTTGATATAGATCTGGACAAGGTAGTAGCCAATATGGCAGTTTCCGAGAAACAGACATTGGAAATCCTGAAGGTCCTTTGCTACGGCGCGAAAATAATCATCCTCGACGAACCTACTGCGGTACTTACCGTTCAGGAGATAGATAAACTTTTCGCCGTGCTCCGCAAGATGAAGGAAGAGGGACATTCGATCATCATAATCACACATAAGCTCAATGAAGTTATGGCGATCTCTGACAGAGTCGCAGTCTTAAGACATGGCGATTATATCGGAACGGTCGTAACCAAGGAGACTGATGAGAAGACTCTTACCGAGCTCATGGTAGGAAGAAAGATCACGCTTAACATTGACAGACCCATCATCGAGAAGACTCATCCGCTTCTTGAGATAAGAGATCTTACGGTTAAAAATGACGAGGGTGCCATTGCCGTCGATCACATCAATTTTTACATCAGAGGCGGAGAGATCTTAGGCGTTGCGGGCATTGCAGGTTCAGGACAGAAAGAACTCTGCGAAGCCATTGCAGGACTTCGTAAGATCGAAGACGGACAGATGATACATGAAGGCGAGAGCATCGTTGGAATGTCTCCTAAAAAGATACTGGATCACGGCATCTCGATGAGCTTCATTCCTGAAGACCGTCTGGGTATGGGACTTGCGCCTTCGCTCTCGATCACGGATAACATGATCCTCAAGAATTACAACGAGGCAAAGGGTATTTTTGTTGACCGTAAATCCGCACGTGAGGAAGCACAGAAAGTAATCGACAAGCTTGAGATAATCACACCTTCGACTGAGACTCCGGTAAGGCGTCTTTCCGGCGGTAACGTACAGAAAGTACTGCTCGGCAGAGAGATAAAATCAGGCCCTAACGTACTCATTACCGCATATCCCGTAAGAGGTCTTGATATCAACTCTTCTTACACGATCTATAACATTTTGAATGATGAAAAGAAGAAGGGAGTCGGCATTCTTTTCGTTGGTGAGGACCTTGACGTAATGCTCTCACTCTGCGACAAGATCATGGTCATCTGTCACGGCAAACTTCAGGGTGTCGTTAACAGCGATCACACCACTAAAGAAGATATCGGTCTCATGATGACGGGCACTCTTAACATCGTAAACAAAGAAGGCAAGACGGACGGTATTGCCAAAGATTCCGCTATTACTGATGAGGAGGGCAAAGCCTAATGAGAAGATATCATCTGGTAAGAAGAGCGGATTCAAAGCTCTCACGAACACTCATCTACTATGCTATCGGACTTCTTGTATCACTTGCGATAGGTGCGGTTATTCTTGCGATTCTCGGTATCAATCCGTTTGAATATTACGGCAAGATGTTTACGATCGGACTTGTCGGAAACAAATATGGTTATAAGAGCATCGAAGGTCTTCTTAAGATCTTCGTTCCGCTCCTTATCACATCACTTGCATTGAGCCTTTCATTCAAGATGCGCTTCTGGAACATCGGAGGTGAAGGTGAGTTCCTGATAGGTGCGATCTGTGCATCAATCGTGGCATTCAACTGTTCCGGAGTTCCCAATTTCATAACAGTAGTTCTGATGTGCTTTGCGGCAATGATCTCGAGCGGAATAATCGGTGTTGCGATAGCTGCCCTCAAGGTTAAGTTCAACACGAATGAGACACTCATGACATTGATGCTCAACTACATAATGCTCTATGTCATAAGGTATATCGGCGATACAAAAGCAGACTGGAATTTTTTCTTAAGAGAAGACTCCGAAAGACCTATTTTCGGGTCATTCCCGGAGTCTGCAATAATGGGCGGAATCCCTCTCGGAAGGTTCAAGCTTTTGTGGGCTGTGATCATAGCAATCTTACTTACTGCAGTAATCTACATTTACCTTAAATACACAAAGCAGGGTTATGAGATCTCAGTCGTCGGCGACAGCAGTGCAACTGCAAAATATGCCGGCATGGGAGTAGGCAAGATCGTTTTAAGAACTATGTTTATTTCTTCTGCTCTTATCGGTCTTGCAGCAGCGCTTACCGTATCTTCTGCAGGCACGATTTCCGACACCATCACTAATGACGTGGGCTGGACGGGAATCATCGTTGCGTGGCTCAGTAAACTCAGCGTTCCTGCGGTTTTTGTAACGTCAATCCTCATATCGATCCTGCAGTACGGATGCCAGGCTGCAGCAACGCAGTATCCTGCCATCGACGTTAATTTCGCAGATCTTTTGCAGGGAATAATCCTGTTCTCTGTTTTGGTTGCAGACTTCATCGCTAACTTCAGACTCGTAAGAAAGGAGGACGCTAAGAATGCTTGAAGTATTTACGTTGTTCCTCTTTAACATAATCGTTTATAACATACCGCTTCTTTACGGTACGACAGGTGAGATCATGATCGAGAAATCAGGCTCGCTGAATCTTGGTGTCGAAGGCACGATGGCAATAGGCGCAGTAGCAGGTTATCTTGCAGGCGCTAAATGCGACAGTCTTTTTGTCGCATGTCTTGTAAGCTTCATCGCATCAGGACTTGTCGGACTCTTATTCTCGTTCTTAACTGTTACTCTTCAGGCAAACCAGAACGTAACGGGTCTTACGATCACTACATTCGGTGTTGCTTTCTATTATTTCATCGGAAACGCATTGTCCAACAGTGCAGGCGGTTGGCCGCAACTTTCAGGCACAAGATTGGATGCTCATTCGCAGCCGATACACATTCCCGGTCTTTCTGATATTCCGTTCCTCGGAAAAGCAATTTTCTCTCACGGAATCCTTGTTTATCTCGGCATCGCCATCGCGATCTTAATGTGGCTCTACTTTAAGAAAACTGTACCCGGATTAAAGCTCCGCGCAATCGGTGAGAACCCTGCAGCTGCAGACTCTTTAGGTGTCAATGTTGCTATGTACAAGTATATTCACATCATAATCGGTTCAGGCATCATGGGCTTGGGCGGTCTTTACATGGGACTTAACATGGGCGGTACTTTCGAAGGTTCTAACTGCTGGATCAACGGTTACGGCTGGATCTCTATAGCACTCGTTATCTTCGCTAACTGGAGCCCTGCAAAGGCAATTCTCGGAACTCTCATTTTCGGTTTCTTCAACACGTTGAGAGTCCAGAACGCAGCGCTTGCATATACCTTCCCGGATGCACTTGGCTGGCTTACCAAAATACCATCACACTTCTTCTCGGCATTGCCGTTCATCATAACGCTCCTCGTACTTATTACATCTTCACTTTCAAAGAAAAAGCAAAGCGGAGAACCGGAGGCGATCGGACGCAATTACTACCGAGAGGACAGATAAGGAGGAGAATCTATGTATAACATCAGGAAACTTACTGATGATCTGACGTGGATCGGAGGGATCGACCGCAAAATTCAGAAGTTCGAAAATGTATATAAGCTGAATTCCGGAATGAATTACAATTCATATTTCCTCGACTGCGGCGCTACCGTTTTATTTGACACGGTCGGCAGTGAGACGGCTGATATCTTTTTCGAGAATCTGGAGTATTGTCTTGCGGGACGTACTCTTGATTATGTTGTCGTTCATCATATGGAACCCGATCACTCTGCAACTCTTGCTGAAGTTCTTGATGCGAATGCAGATGCTAAGGTGATCGTTAACGCAAAGACACTTCAGTTCATTTCGCAGTTCTTCCCCGGGAAGGATTACTCTGCAAGAGCCGTTGTCGTAAAAGACGGTGATGAACTGACATTGGGCGATCACAAGCTTAGGTTCGTATTCGCACCTATGGTCCACTGGCCTGAGGTCATGCTGAGTTTCGATGAGACAGAAGGTATACTTTTCAGTGCTGATGCATTCGGAAGCTACGGCGCTATAAACGGTTCCATATTTGCAGACGGTAAGGACTTTGAAAAAGATCTTCTTGGCGAAGCGCGCCGCTATTACACAAACATCGTCGGCAAGTACGGCATGCAGACTGTTGCGGCGATAAATAAGGCTTCACAGCTTGATATCAAGATGATCTGTCCTCTGCATTCTTATGTATGGCGCAAGGACATCGATAAGATCATCAACTGCTACAAGACATGGGGTTCTTATACTCCTGAAGTTGAAGGCGTATTTATTCTAACTGGTTCTATCTACGGACATACTGCAAATGCAGCGGAAGTCCTCATGACAGAGCTTGATAAGAGGGGGATCGATTCTGTTATCCTGGACGCATCGGCTACGGATATTTCTGACATCATTGCCGCTGCTTTCACATACAGTCACATTGTCATCGCAACGCCTACATATAACAATAATGTGTATTCTCCGGTCGAGCATGCGGTAAGAGAGCTTGCTGCTCACGGATTGACCGCAAGGTCGTTCTCTGTCATAGAGAATGGTACATGGGCTCCAAGCGCAGCGAAAAATATCCTTCCGCTGCTCGAAGGACTCAAAAATTGCAAAATTACCGGGGAAACGGTTACAATCAAGTCATCCGGCAATGATGCAACGAGGCATGGCATCGAAGCGCTTGCCGAAGCCATTGATAACGATATTAGGAATAAGTAAATACAAAAAGAGGTGAACAAATGCATTGTCCAAATTGTGGAAAAGAACTTAACGGCTCCGAAAAGTTTTGTGGCGGATGCGGAAATGATCTGACACATCTGGTGTATACGTCAGCTCCTGCAGCCGGCTCTGCTCCGGTAATTCCCGCACCCATTGTTGAACCGGCATCTGCTCCTGTGGCTCCGGTAGTTCCTGTAACTCCCGTAACTCCTGTTGCAGAAGTAACGCCCGAACCAGTCGTTGCAGCTCCAGTTGAACCCGCACCTGCACCGATTCCGGAACCCATCCCGGAACCTGCACCGGTTGTTGAACCCGTTGTAGAGGCAGCTCCTGTAGAAGCAGCAGTTCCTGCAGCACCCGCTCCGGCACCTGCTCCGGCACCTGTTGGAGCAGCAGTTCCTGCAGCACCCGCTCCGGCACCTGCTCCGGCACCTGTTGGAGCAGCAGTTCCTGCAGCAGCACCTGCTCCTGTTGGTGCAGCTCCCGTACAGTCTGCTTTCGGAGATGCAGCTCCGGTTGCTCCCGCAGCACAGCCTGCAGCTACGACTGAAGCTCCCAAGAAAAAGAAGAAAGGTGTTCTGGGTCTCATCATCGGTCTTGCTGCAGCAGGTCTTGTAATTATCGTCGGTGCGATAATCGCAGTTGCAGTTTTCATTAACAATAGGACGGAAGAAACTGAGCGTACAAAGAGAACAACAGAAGATGAAACAGAGACTACTGTTACAGAGCCTGTTTCCGATCTCGCTGAAAGAACGATCATGGTATATGCGATCGGAACGGACCTTGAGTCTACTGCATCCTGCCTTTCCGCTGATGTTAAGGAAATGATGGCAGCTACACCTAATTCCGATCTCAACCTCGTACTTCAGGTTGGCGGCTGTACTGACTTCAGAAACAATTACATGACAGACGGAATTACGCAGCGTTTCTCCATCGCAAACGGTAACATCGAGAAACTTTCAGATCTTGGTGACGTAAGCATGGTTGAGCCTGAAACTCTTGAGGACTTCGTTAAGTTCTCAAAGGAGAACTATCCGGCTGAGAAATACATCCTCGTATTGTGGGATCACGGCGGCGGAGTTCCGTTGGGATTCGGTTACGATGAAATTCACGACGGTACACTTACTGAGATCGAGATGGCTCAGGCTATCGGTAACTGCGATATCGAGTTTGAGTCGATCATCTTCAATGCATGTCTCATGGGATCTCTCGAAGTTGCCAAGGCGCTTGATCCTTATACTGAGTACATCATTGCAGCAGAGAGCCCTACATGGGGAAGTGCTTACTATGATATCGGTATCAACTATACAAACTTTCTTAACTACATCGGACCTGACTTCAACGGTACAGCCAAGGACTATGGTGAGTTCATCGTAAGAGACTACATGGATACCGTAGAAACAACACAGCAGACCACAGGATACTTCGGTATCGATACATGCATGTCTGCTATTGATACTGACAATATCAATGAAGTATTTGAAGCATATGAAGCTTTCATTGCTGCCCTTGACACCAGAGTATTCACAACAGAGGGTTACATTGAGTTCGTACAGCTCAGAGATGACTGCGGTTCATTCGAATCAACAGACTCTGTAGACCTTACAACACTTGCGAACAAGTACATCAACTGTGGTGATGCTAACATTGAGAGAGCTGCAAGCAAGCTCGTAAACGAAGTTGGTAACTGTGTTTTCACCGAGAGCAACAACTCTTACACATATGCTCACGGTATGACAACATATTCACCTTACCTCTATCCCCAGTACTACGATGAAGCAAGACTTACATTTGTTACATTGGGTTACAGTGACACAACGATCCAGTTCTATGACAAGTTCGTAAGTAAGGAACTCTATATCCTTCAGGCTACAAACTATGCAGGTGACTGGTATGTCCAGCCTGCAGATGCTAACTCCATCGAATCCGGTAACGTATATGATATCTCCAGCCTTGTCGTTGACATGGGTGAATATGAAGCTATCACGCTTACAGAAGAAGACTGGAAGATCATCCGTGAAGTCAAGGTAACACTTGCTATCATTGATCCTGATGAACAGGACAAAATCTACTATTTCGGTACAGATGACCAGTACACTGTTGACAGCAACGGATACATCATTCTCGAAAACCCTATCAACTGGGTTTACTTCAAGAATTTCGGATTCGTAACCTGCGAGTGCCTTAAGTACGAGGTTGCTGATGACGGTAAGTGGTACAAGTACATCGGCGCCGAGGCCCTTGTAAACGGTCAGACATCATATGTCGTAATCGCTTTCAGCTCTGATGATAAGGATGGTACGATCATCGGCTATTATAATGCTGATATCATTAACGATACTTATGATGTAAATCAGGGTAGCCAGTTCACCGAAAATGATCAGATCATATTCGTCAAGGAATACTATGACGGCAATACCCAGACTATGGAATACTCTGAACTCGGTGATGCTGTTTCATACGAGAAGGCTCTCGAGCTTTACAACTATTCAACAGTTAATTACGATGACGTTGAGTGCTACATCGCATTCGATCTTTACGATGTATACAACAATGATTATTATCTCCCGTTAAGACCCGGTAAGCCTGCTTACGAGATCAACGTTGAAAGAGGCGATAACGGCTATTCAAACGGCGGCAACTACGATGAGGGTACACTTGATGCAACAACAATGCTCGGTTTCGTCGTCACTTACGATTCAAGCAACGCCGTTGGTGCAGCAGATGACATTGAATGGGTATTTGAAGACGGAACTTTCTCCGATGACTGCATCTATCCTTCCGGTACTTCAACGATCTCACTTGTAGCGTACACTTCAGAATACTCTGATGAAGAATTCGAATTTGAGTTCTACTACAGCCCTGACACCATGTTCTCTGACAGGGAACTTCAGGCAGATGTATATAGCGGTGTTGCTACATGTGTCGAAGAAGGTGAAGGATACGCATATCACTTCGACTATACAGGCGGCGTACAGCCGGGATATTACATTATCACCGTTAACTTAAAGGGCGCAAACAACAGAACTATTATTTCTGTCTGCCAGGTTGAATGAGATTGATTGAATAAGAGGATTTAAAGAATGAAGATGACCGGGGCACAGATACTTGTCGAGACCTTGTTAGAACAAGGTGTTGATACGGTGTTCGGTTTTCCGGGCGGAATGGTCGTTGATATCTATGACAAACTCTACGACAAGCAGGATAAGATCAAGCACATCCTGACCGCTCACGAAGAAGGTGCTGTTCACGCAGCAGATGGTTATGCAAGATCCACCGGAAAGACCGGAGTCGTTATTGCGACTTCCGGTCCCGGTGCAACCAACCTTGTCACGGGAATCGCCACGGCCTATCTTGATTCGATCCCGCTTGTTGCCATTACGGGCAACGTAAGCAATTCCATGATCGGAAGAGACTCGTTCCAGGAGATCGATATCACCGGCATTACTCTTCCCATCACAAAACACAACTTCTTCGTACACAAGATTTCCAAGCTCGCAGATGTTGTGAGAAAAGCTTTTGAGATAGCACAGTCCGGAAGACCCGGTCCGGTCCTGATCGATATTCCTAAAGATGTCCAGGAGGCTGTTTTCGATTACAAGAAAAAGCCTGTCGAGAAACCTGAAGTTCTTCCCGGATGCAACACAGAAGATATTGATAAAGCAGTACAGCTTATCAAGGAATCCAAAAGACCTTATATCTATTTCGGCGGCGGTGCCGTAAGGACAGAACTCGGCGAAGACATAATCAAACTTGCCGACAAACTCGATGCCGTAATCGGATGTTCCATGATGGGACTTTCCGAGATACCTTCCGACTCTCCGAGATTTTTGGGAATGCAGGGAATGCACGGACGTTATGCATCCTCTGTTGCGCTTGCAAAAGCAGATTTGATACTCGCTCTGGGCGTTAGATTTTCGGACAGGGCAACGGGAAAAACGGAGAAGTTTTCTCTCTCCGCTACAAAGATCCACGTTGACTGTGACCGTGCCGAAATCGGCAAGAATATTCCTGTTGATCTCGGTGTCTGCTGTGACATAAAAGATTTTGTAAAGCATCTTACACATGCAGTTCCCCAGCGCAAGAATACGGAATGGATCAAGAAAGTTGAGCAGCTCAAGCAGAGAGAGGCAGATGCATACGAAGGACTTCCTTTCCTGCCGCGTGATACGATCAACATCATTTCCGATATCGTAAAACCCGACACAAGGATCGTTACTGACGTAGGTCAGCATCAGTGCTGGACAGCACAGTTCTTCAAGTTCAGAAACAAGCGCACATGGATCACATCGGGCGGTCTGGGAACCATGGGATTCGGTCTTGGCGCTGCCATCGGAAGCTATATGGGAACAGGTAAGAGAAGCGTTCTTATCACAGGTGACGGAAGCTTCGGCATGTGTCTTAATGAACTTGCAACTGCGGTTACATACAATGTTCCCGTAACGATAGTTATCTTTAACAACCATGCACTGGGAATGGTAAGACAGTGGCAGAAGATATTCTTCGACGGAAGATATTCAAATACCACGCTTGACCGTAAGACAGACTTCGTTAAGCTCGCACAGGCTTTTGGTGCCAAGGGTTTTAAAGCAACCGACAAAGAGTCTTTTGAAGAAGCTTTTAAGAAAGCGTATAAGGTAAAAGGACCTGCTGTGATCGATCTTACGATAAAGACCGACAGCGTTGTTCTTCCGATGTTAAAACCGGGCGGAACGTTCAACAATCTCATCTTGAGGAGGGAGGATATCAGCGATGCAGAAAAATAAGATAATCATTGCGATCTACGTTGATAACCAGTATGGTGTCCTCTCACGTGTTACCGCCATGTTCACAAGACGCGGATATAACATCGATTCCCTCACGGTAGGTGAGACGGAATCTCCTGAGTATTCCCGTATCACTATCACTTTAAGTGCAGAGAAGAACGAGAAGGATCAGGTTGTGTCCCAGCTCCGTAAACTCTACAACGTTAAAAAAGTCATCGTTCTTTCTGCAGAAGAATGTATCAAGAGAGAACTTCTTCTCATAAAGGTCAGGAACACCGAACAGCAGCATGCTGACATCGTTGAAGCGACAAATATTTTCCGTACGAAGATCATCGACTTCACAGATGAAGCGATCAGCATCGAAGCCACAGGCGACAGCCAGAAGATCGATGCATTCATCGAGTATATGAAGAAGTTCGACATCATCGAGATGTGCCGTACCGGCCTTGTTGCTCTTGACCGCGGTGGCGCAAACATCTGGTCTGAGCACGAAGACTGATGAATTAATACAAATTTAACTTAATTCGCTCCCTCAATCGTTTATAATTTAATCAAAGGTCAAAGCCTTTTGAAACTTCAAAACGGAAGGGAGTGATTTTATGAAGATCACTACACAGGGCAACGGAATTCGCATCGGTACAAGACTTGAAGAGAAGATCGCCGCCAAGATGTCTAAGTTCGACAAGTACTTCGGCGATGAAGGTTCACTCAATGTCCGTATCAGACCTGAAGGTCCCGAGATGATCGTTGAGATCACAATGAAATTCGACGGCAAGATCTTAAGGGCTGAGGCAAGTGATGAGGATATCCTTACAGCAGTTGACAGAACAGTCGATAAGCTTGAATCTCAGATCAGAAGACAGAAGACCAAGTTCCTTAAGAGAAAGAAGGACTTCCCGGGAATTGTTAATTATCTCGAGGATGACGGCGGAGCAGATTTCGACTTCGTTGACGAGAAGGATGATAAGATCACAAAGCGCAAGCAGTTCGCTTTAAGACCCATGACATCCGAAGATGCTATCCTTCAGCTTGAGATGCTCGGACACGATTTCTTCGTATATCTCGACAGTGATACAAATTCAGTATGTGTTGTTTACAAGAGATATGACGGAGGTTACGGATTACTCGAACCTGAATACTGATTTCTGATCAAGTTAAATAATATATCCGGGGGCTGCCTTTATGGCAGCCTCTTTTTTACCCACTAAACGACGGAAAATCCCGAGTTAGTGGGTATTTTAGTTTCTTTTTCGTTTATGTTTTCGATGAGAATACCCACTAAACTTCAAAAAGTAACAGGTTAGTGGGTAAGGAATCATTTAAATCGCGTTATAACTTCGAAAATTTACCCACTAACTCGCAGATATTCGATGTTTAGTGGGTAAATGATCTTGTGAATTAAGTTTCGGCTTTGGAAAATTACCCACTAACTTTAAAAAATCGGAGTTTAGTGGGTAAGTACCTACTAAAAACGGTTTTCGCGATTTAGTAGGTATAAAAAGAGGATTCAGGATTTCGACTTTCTGGCAAATGTACCTACTAAAATGCAAATTTGAAATTTAGTAGGTATCGCGAGCCTCAAAATCACTCTATATTCTCGAAAACTATACCTACTAATTTGCGTTTTCGAATTATAGTAGGTATGTTCTTCGGTTTCACGCACGCCAACATCTCGAAAACATACCTACTATTTTTCATTTTCGCGATTTAGTAGGTACGCCCGCACTTTTGCAACCACGACCCCACGCGTGTATTATATTTCCAAAACCAAAACGGAGATCAAACATGGATTATAAGTTCCTCGGGCACGAGACCGCAGATACAGTAAAGCCGGTTGATAACAGTGAATACAGGCTCGATTCGCTTCTGGATCTTTTCGATGTGCTGTCGGATGGCATCTGGAGGATAGAGACATGTGCTCCGAGACTCCGTGTTGACTGGAGTGAAGACAACATTACTTTGGGACAGTGCTCCATCACTGCTTTTCTTGTGCAGGATATCTTTGGAGGAGAAGTATACGGGATCTTAAGACCGGGCGGAAACTACCATTGCTATAACGTGATAGACGGGAAGCAGTATGACCTTACCATCGAGCAGTTCGGTGATGAGGCCGCAAGCCTTGTTTTTGATAATACCAATCCTCAGAGCCGTGAGGTTCATTTTGCAAAGCAGGAGAAATACGAAAGGTATCTTCTGCTTAAGAGCCTTCTTAAAGAGGTGCGTGGAACTTAATCAGCGTGCATAAATAAACGGCAAAAAGGTCCGTTATTCTGTAACATAAATGTACCACAACTGCTTGTGACACCGTGATAAACTAGCGAGGGGAATTTAGGAGTATCACAAGGAGATTGATATGGTTAAGAATATTTTTGCAGTATTTGTCATGGCGGCTATTACAGCTGTTCTCAGTACTGTTGCATGGGGTTGTGAAGTAAGGTCCGGCGCGAACAGAGGCTGGGTCTATTCCGGTGATGCTGCTTTCTATTACGATGAGCATGGCGAAGAGTATTCAGGTATGCACGTTATGCCTGAAGACGGAACCAGACGATATTTTGATGAAGAAACCCACATCATGGCTAAGGGCGAGACCATTATCGACGGCAACAAGTATCTGTTTGATGCTGACGGTGTAATGATGACAGGTTTCCAGACCGTAAACGGTGCTCTCAGATACTACAGTGTTGAGACAGGCATCATGAAGACAGGCTGGTATAAGTCTGATGAGGGTACATTCTATTTTGATCTCAACACGGGTAATGCCGCTTCAGACTGGACTGAGATCGACGGCAGCCTTTATTATTTCTCACCTGAAACATTCACTGTTACAAAGGGCCTGTTCGGCAACGAGGACGGAAAGTATTATGCCGATCCTGACACCGGAAAGGTATCAAAGGGCCTCCAGATAATTGAGGACAAGCAGTATTACTTCGATGAAGAGACCGGCCTCATGACTAAGGGCTGGGTCGATATCGAAGAAGACAGATATTATTTTGATGAGATAACCGGTGAAGGAATCGACGGCATCATTGAAGTTGAAGGTTCAAGACATGGTTTTATCGCAGGCAAGATGATCAGAAATGAGAGAGCTGTCGGAGATAATCACCTTTACTATTTCGATGATGAAGGCAACATCACACGTGAGGTTGACGGCAACCAGCCGATGGTCGCTTTAACTTACGATGACGGTCCTTCGATCTATACGGATGCAATCCTCGACGTTTACGAGGAATACGGACAGAAGTGTACATTCTTCATAGTAGGAGACAGGATCTCCTGGAATGAGGAAGCTGCCATCCGCGAGTATGAGCTTGGCTGTGAGCAGGGCAACCACACATACAGCCATAACAGACTTACCGATCTTGACGGAGAAGGCCAGATAGATGTTCTTAAGGGAACAGATGACGAGCTTATCAGGATTACAGGTAAGCCCTCCACATGTTTAAGACCTCCTGAAGGCAGATGGGATGATACGCTTAAGGAAGTATGCGGATGCCCGATCATCTTGTGGAGCGTCGATTCACGTGACTGGGAGAGCAGAAATGCGGATAAGGTATATAATGCAATAGTCGGCAAGGTAAAAGACGGTGACATAGTTCTTATGCATGACCTCTATGAATCTACAGCCAATGCAACAGCTAGGATCGTTCCCGCGCTTGTTGATGCAGGTTTCCAGTGCGTTACCGTAGAAGAGATGGGAATCCTTAAGCAGGGCGGACTTGAAGACGGAGTTGTTTACTATTCAATAGAAAACAGATAATCTTAAGGTATGGATAACATAACTGATTATGTCCGCTGGGTAGGCGGTACCGGCTTTGAAGGCAGGCCCTTTTCAAGAGTCGATAACATCGTGCTCTGTCAGTTATCTTATCTCGACCTTAAAGACATTCCCGAGATCAACGAAGAAGGCGGTGTAATGACGCTCAGGGAAGCAGTCATGTCGCTTACCAATCTCGGTTTTTCGATCAGGAAAATGGCACCCGATGACAGCGAGCGTTTTACGGCGCTAGTAAAGGCTGCCGCCAACTCGAAAAGATTCGGCGACCTTTATATCTCCTCCTTCACGGATATTCTCAACGAAGAAGACTCCATACAGTTTTCCGCAATGACTTTCTCGCCCGAGAAGAAAGGCGGCTGGGCCTTTGTAGCTTACAGAGGCACGGACAGCACGATCGCCGGTTGGAAGGAAGATTTCATGACAAGCTTTATGCTGACTTCTTCGCAGACCATGGCAGAAGATTATCTCCGCAATGCTCTTAGATCGTTTGATACCGTACTTGTCGGAGGTCATTCAAAAGGCGGTAATCTCGCGGTTTATGCTGCAGCTGTTCTGCCTGATGATCTTTTCGGCAGAGTTGAACATATTTATTCCAATGACGGTCCCGGATTCTGTCCGGAAGTCTTAAAAGAAGATCTCATCAAGAGAGCAAATCCCAAGACTACGAGGATCATTCCCGAGTTCTCAGTTGTCGGAAGTCTGTTCGCACCGGAGATAGATGACAGTTACATCGTCAAAAGTGACAAGCAGATGGCCGAGCAGCATGAACTCTGCTCCTGGGGGATCGACCATGGTGATCTTCTTTTATCAGCTGAAGGTCTGGATCCTTTGGCTGAAAGGATCAACATGGGTATCGATAAGTGGATCTATTCCGTTGACATTAACGAGAGAAGAAGATTCATCAATGCCTTCTTTGATTCCATGAGTGAAGACGGAACACAGACTATTGAAGAATTCACTGCCCAGGGTACCAAAGGATGGGAAAGAATTCTTAATGTCGTATTAGGTGACGATAGAGGCTTAAGAATCGCGGCTGCTGCATTGCCGGATCAGATGTTCTTTGACGGAGAAGGCAAAAAACTAAACAGATCAGGCGTTGTAAGGCAGTTCAGAAGATCAGAACTGGCAAAAGGTCTTGCCATGATGATTGCCGGACTCATCGGCTTTCTTATACCTGAAGAATTCCTTTTCTTTTTTGTAAGCATTCTTCTTGTTACTGCTACGGTTATTTCTATTTCGCTCACCATAAAGAAAATGAAAAAAGACAACTGGAATTTCCAGCCTCATCTTGTAGATGCAATTGTTTCCTTTGCGCTTGTAGCAACCACGGTAATAACGTTTGTAAAGGAAGGCGCTCTCTTTGTTATGGCGAGCGGAATCTTTGCAGCTTTGCTTTTCGCGGCGTCATATAACGGAATGGCCAAAGCGAAAAAGACACATAACAGGAAATATGCTGTCATTATGATAATCTTAAGCGCTGTTTGGGCTGTCAGCGGAATCTACATCCTGTTTGCTCCTGAAAGCACTCTTAAGGTTTACATGATGATCGTAGGATCGGTTGCGATCTGTGACGGACTCGTACGCGTAATAAGGTCTTACAGGAGAAGACACCGCTGGTATGCAAAGTAAACAAGCGGTTTGTTTTGTGATATACTCAATTTATTATGACAAGAAGGGAGCTCTCATATGGCAGACGATTTAAACGATAAGATGGAACCTGAGATCTCTGAGGCTGCAGAAGCAGTAGAAGAGGTTGCTAAGGAAGAAGCTGCTGTTGTAGAAGCAGCTGAAGAAAAGGCTATAGATGCAGGCGAAGCAGCTGCAGCGGCTGCAGTGACAGCTTCCGCAGCAGGCAAAGAAGCAGCAAAGGAAGCAGTAAAAGAAGCAGACGCAGCTGCAAAGGCTGCCAAGAAGGCCGAGGAACAGGCAGCAAAAGAGGCTGCCAAGAAGCAGGCCGCAGCAGATAAGGAAGCAGAGAAGGCAAAGGCTGCCAAAGAGAAGGCAGATGCCAGACTTGAGAAGAAGAGACAGAAGAGAGCAGCACAGCAGGCACTTATCGATGCATGCCCTCCGCAGTACAGACCTGTATCAACATCCAAGTATTTCTGGCTCGCATTCTTGAGCGCTATTCCGTTTGTCGGATTTATCGCTACTATCTTCCTTTCTATTGCAGGACGCAACAGGAATGTTAAGAACTTCGAGAAGGCGATCCTTGCTTATTACATCATCGCAATAGTCATCGCACTTATTGCACTCATCGTTATCGGAGTTGCTCTTCCTGCAGAGATCAGAAGTAACGTTCTGACCAGTTTAAGAGAGATAGTCGGTTCAGTAAACATCGTCTGATCTTTCAAATCGTAACATTGGTAAACCCTAGGGCTGTCCTGCATTTGAATGTGGGGCAGCCCTTATTTGTTGCCTTCTTTTTATCCTGATGTCTCATGGTTGTAACATTGTTATTCTACAATCGGGATATCAAGATAAGAAAAGAGGGGAAATGGTTATATGGACGACAGACTTATTTCAAAGAAAGATCTGCTTACTAAGGAAGGAATCTCTTATGGTACGCTCTACCGCTGGAAGCGTCAGGGCCTGATTCCTGAGAGTTGGTTTATTCATAAGGCAACGGAGATCGGACAGGCTACCTTCTTCCCCGAAGAGAAGATCACCGCAAGGATCGCGCGCATCAAGGATCTCAAAAGCGAACTTTCCGTTGACCAGATGCAGGAGCTTTTCTCTGCTAACGTAGAGAGCTTCAAGATCCCTATGCAGGATTTCAAGGATCTCGAGATCGTTGGCAGAATGTCACTTACAGCATTCACTTCTGTTTTCCCGATGAAGGATCTTCTTGACTTCAACGATGTTTTCGCGATGTATGTAATCGATCATCTTATGAAGCTTTCCGGAATCTATCTCGAAGATGCAAAGCAGGTATTAAGACTTCTTTGCAAGTATCTCTCCTCTGAGACATCAAAGGAATACCAGCTCATTCTACTCCGCAAGATGGGCGTTCCGATGACCGTTCTCGTAAGAGGCGAAGACGAGATCCTTTTAGAAGACAATACTGAGATCATCGCTTGTGCAAATCTCGGTGAGTTCGAAGAAGCTCTCAAGGATCAGCTCATTGCCTGATAAATCTTATGGTTGAGATCGACAAGCAGCTTATCGAAGTATTAAGTGTACTGTCAGAAAGTGTCAGGTTTAAGATCCTGTCCCTGATATCTTCGAAAGGCGAACTTACGGCAAAGGACATTCTTTCCGAATTCGATTTCACACAGCCTACTTTGTCACATCACATGTCATGCCTTAAGGAAGCAGGTCTTGTGAATGTAGAAAGAAGAGGAAGATTTGCTTACTACTCCGTAAACAAAGACACGATCGATCTTGTCCTTTCAGGTATTGAATCTCTTAAGTCAGGCTCGAAAAAGGCAGAGAAGGCAAAGGGCTCTTCTGATGACACTGACAAAGAGCTGAAGAAGAGCAAGAAAAAGAAGAAAAAGGATAAGGGCAAAAAGAAGAAGAAAGATTGATCCGCAATCTTAAATAAATCCATAAACGGCCGGGATCGGATTTACAAATCCCGACCGTTTTTGTTGGTATAATTTGTTTTAATCGTGAATGTTGTGGGATTCATTCCGGAATAGATTACAAGGGGGGAGATTTATATGGCTTATTGCAGAAAATGCGGGGCACAGCTCAAAGAAGATGATGTGTTTTGTTTCTTGTGCGGACAACTGATCGACAGGCAGGCAAATACGGAAGCGTTTGCTGTAGCTGAAACCGGCAAAGAAACTGTGGTATCTGAACAGGCACATCCACAGATGAGCAAAGAAGAGAGCATTGCACTTGCTGAAAAACTCAGGGATGAATATTCGGCTATCGAGAGACTTCAGAGGGAGATTAACGATAATCAGACAGCGCTTAAGAAACCTGTTGTCTTATCAGGCAGACGTTATTCCATGTTCAGATTTTTCTGGCCGTTTTTCATTTTGGCATACCTTGCTCTTAACGTTGTTTATATTATAGGCATCATTATCAGTGCCGGAAATGATGATCTGGACGGATTTCTCGCCTCATTTTTTATTGCTATAGCTGTTGCTGTCGGTATTCTGATCTTTGGCGGTATTCATGCCAGCCGCAAAAGAGACAGGCTTAACGAACAGCTTGGTGAAGAGGAATACATGATCCGTAAAAGACAAAGAGATCTTGAGACACATACTTCAGAGAGTATGAGAAAGCTCACCATCAAGAAAAAAGGCGTCCGCGAATATCAGAATCTTGTTCCGTCAAGATTCAGGACGAAGTATTACATGGAAAGGGTGCTTATCCTCATTCGGACTGACAGGGCGGCAGACTTTTACGAAGCAATCGGTTTGCTGGAGTAAAAACTGAATAACTGAGCATCAAAAAGGGCACCTCGGATGAGATGCCCTTTAATCTTTATGTAAAGTAACCTGATGTTATTTCTTAGCTGTCTGTGCCTTGAGGGAGTCTCTGATCTCAGTGAGGAGCTTAACTTCTTCGGACGGCTCAGGTGCAGGTGCGGGTTCTTCCTTCTTGCCCTTCTTAAGCTTCTTGCCAATGCCACTCTTAAGTGTATTGATAGCCTTAAGCATAATGAAAAGGATGATAGCCATGATAAGGAAATTGATGATGGCTGTTAAGAATGCACCATAGTTAAGTGAAAGGCTCTGGATCTCTTCGAGAGTGAGACCTGTGTAATCGACCCAGGGAAGTCTGATAGATCCTGCGATCTCAGTTCCGCCGACAGAAGCGATCAAAGGATTAATGAAGCTGTCTGTAAAGGAAGTAACGATATCCTTGAAAGCAGCACCGACGATAACACCGATAGCCATATCAACTACATTGCCCTTGAGTGCGAATTCCTTGAATTCTGAAATTAAACCCATAATATTTTCCCTCCTGATGGATTGTTATTAAAAACCCCGGGCTGTATAACAGACCCGGGAAGTTTTACGGTATTAAATTGTAGATCAGGCAAACTTTCTTGCTTCTTCGGGAAGGCTGTCGATCTCACCACTGTAAAGGATAGTAGCTGTAACAGGCGTGTCCTTCAAGAATGCGTCAAGCTTCAAAAGGAATGCGCCAAGGCCTTCGGGATCGTAGTTGTTAGCAACTTTGCAGATCGCGTCAACATAGATATGTGTTAAGTCGTAATCTTTGGAGCAGATGCCGCAGATGAAAGCGAGAACCTGGTCAAAACCTTCGATGGGGTATTCCTTCATATTTACAAGACGAACTGTGGGCTTGAGAAGCTGGTCTAATCTGTTACCGCGTTCGAGGCATACTACGTTACTGTCTGTAGCCGCAACTGCGTTAATGTCATCGACGAGCTTTGCTGTCTTGCCCGTGCCCTTAGGTCCTGCAATAAGTTTAATCATAAAATGTCTCCTTTGGGGATCATATTTCCATTGGATATTTGGATATATTTATTTTAGTATAATTGGCACCTGAAATGAATATTAAAATGTAAAAAATCAGGAACATTTTTCGGTTTGCGTTATTTTTTCTAATATGGTAAAATTACCGAGTTCATAAAAGAGTTTTTTATCGAACGGACAGCGTTTTGCATGTCCGTTTTTTGTTGTAAAAGGAGAAAAAATTGGCTAAAAGATCTAAGGTGGCACAGGAAGCGTTTGAACTCGCTGAACCTGTCGTAGCCGGACTCGGTTTTGACCTTGTTGACTGTTCTTATGTTAAAGAAGCCAGGGGAATGGTCCTGACGCTCTACATCGACAAAAAGGGCGGCATCGGAATCGATGACTGCGAGACTGTAAGCCGTGCGGTAGATCCCGTCATCGATGCTTCAGCTTCCATCGATCCTGATTTCTTTGAAGTATCCTCTCCAGGACTTACAAGACCTCTGGAGACGGAAAAGGACTACAACAGATACAGCGGAGAGAAAGCAGACGTTACTCTCTATAAGCCTTTGGAAGGCAAGAAGAACTTTACTGCGGTCATCAAAGGCGCAGAAGGTGATAAGGCAACATTTGTGTTTGATAACGGAGAAGAGCTGACCCTCGCATTAGAGGAGATCGCTAAGGCCGTACGTCACATAGAATTTTAAGCAGGAGGAAATATAAAATGCCCAGAAAGAAAAATGAAGAGGAACCTAAGGATACAATAGTCAGTCTCGTTAAGCTCCTCGCAGAGGAAAGAGACATCGACGAGGAAGAAGTATTCCAGGCGATCGAGAGCGGTCTTGTAGCTGCATACAGACGTGAGTTCGGCGGCAACAAGCAGGATATCAAGTCCGTAAGCGCCGAGATCGACAGAGAGTCAGGCGAGATCTATGTATATAAGCTCGCTGAAGTTGTTGACGATGTAGTAGATGAGGCAAACGAGATTTCCATCGAAGCTGCTAAGGAGCTTGGATATGAGGATGTTGAAGTCGGAGATGAGATCGAGATCGGTATCGATGTTGAAGACTTGGGACGCCTTGCTGCAAGCGCTGCTAAGAATGCTATCAACCAGAAGCTCAGAGATGCTGAGAGCATGAAGATCGAGAAGGAATTCTCCGGCAAGATCGGCGAGATTACTTCCGGCACCATCGTTCGTAAGGACGCAAGAAACGTATATGTAAATATCGGCCGTGCTGAAGCTATCGTTAAGCACGACGGTCAGATCAGAAACAACAGAAACGAGCATTACGATCAGGACAGGATCATGAAGTTCCTCGTAATGGGCGTTGAGGAAGCAAACGGCAGACCTTCCGTTGTTCTTTCAAGAACCGATGCAAGACTCGTAACAAAGCTTTTCGAGCTTGAAGTACCTGAGATCAAGGCAGGCGATGTTGTTATCAGATCAGTTGCAAGAGAAGCAGGTTCCAGAACTAAGATCGCTGTTTACTCAAAAGATCCCGATATCGATGCAAAGGGTTCCTGCGTTGGCCAGAGAGGCCAGAGAGTCCAGCAGATCATGAACGAGCTTGCTGAGGAGAAGATCGACATCGTTGACTGGAAGGAAGATCCTGCTCTCTTCATCAGCGAAGCTCTCCAGCCTGCAAAGGTTTCAAGAGTTGATACAGAGATCACAACAAACGAGAACGGAGAAGTCGAGAGATACGCCAAGGTTATCGTTCCTGACCAGCAGTTCTCTCTTGCAATCGGTAAGAGTGGCCAGAACGTACGTCTCGCTGCAAGACTTACAGGTTTCAAGATCGATATCAAGAAAGAGTCTGACGAGAGCGTAGAAGCATCCAAGGCACTTATCGATGACTTCACTGTTGTTGATGATGAAGCCGGCAAAAAGGAATAATCCTGCAGAGCGTTAATGTTATGAAGAAAAAGCCGCAAAGAAGTTGTGTATCATGCAGAACCGTAAGAGATAAAAGTGATCTCCTGCGTATTGTCATGACTCCCGAAGGAGAGGTTATGTTCGATCCCACCGGAAAGCTTTCCGGAAGAGGAGCATATCTCTGTCCCAGGGAAGAATGCATAACTGCTGAGCTTAAGAAGGCAGCAAAGCTTTCCAAGGGACTTAAGAAGCCTTTGACAGATGAAGAGATAAAGGCCCTTGCAAAATCACTTTTGGAAAGAATCGAAGAGAACTGATGACTGAAAAGGAAAGAGCATTTGGAATGATAGGGCTTGCAGCCCGCGCCGGAAAAGTCGTATCGGGAAGCGATGCGGTAAAAGGAGCAATCCGTTCGGGCAATGTCGAGCTGCTGATAATAACCCGTGATATTTCAAGGAACTCTCTCGATAAGATACTGAAGAACATGACAAGTGATAAAGAGATTGCCTGCTTCAGTTTTGCGACATCAGATGAATTAGGAGATGCATTAGGCAAGCCAAACAGAACAGTTGCGGCTATTACTGACAAAAGCTTTGCGGAAGGGATTTCCGCCATACTCGAGAATATCAACGAGGAGGAAGATACTTGATGAGTGAAGATAATGAGAACAAGAAGAGCGGCCTGACTGCCGGAGGCGTATCCGGCACCAAGAAGATGAGACTTGGCCGTGTACATAAGAAAAAGACTGAAGATGCACCTGAAGCTCCTGCAGAAGAAGTAAAGGTTGAAGTTGCGGCACCTGCACCTGCTCCCGTAGAGGCAGCAGAAGAGAAGCCTGCAAAGAAGACTGCAGCAAAGAAGGCAGCTGCTTCTGAAGAGGCGGCTGAAGAAAAGCCTGCAAAGAAGACAACCAAAAAGACTGCTTCCGAAGAAAAGGCTGAAGAGAAGCCTGCAAAGAAGACTGCAGCAAAGAAGGCAGCAGCTTCTGAAGATACGGTTGAAGAAAAAACTGCAAAGAAGACGACCAAAAAGGCTGCTTCTGAAGATAAGGCAGAAGAAAAGTCTGCCAAGAAGACAACAAAGGCTGCTGCTCCCAAGGATGAAAAGAAGGCTGAGGAACCTGAAAAGAAGGAACCTGAAAAGAAGGAACCTGAAGTAAAGCCCGAAGAAAAGCCTGAAGCAAAGGCTGAAGTCAAGGAAGAAGTTAAAGAAGAGAAGAAGCCTGAAGTTAAGGCTGAACCTGTAAAGGAAGAAAAGAAGCCTGAAGTTAAGCCTGAACCTGCAAAGCCCAGACTTTCTTCTGCAGTTATCTCACTTCCTGACGTTCCCGCAAGAGGCGAGACGATCAGAAGTTCAACTGTAATCACATATTCAGGAAGAGATAAGAAGAGCCCTATGAGAAGCGGTGGTTCCGGCGGATACCAGAACAACAGAGGCGGCGGATTCCAGAAGCAGGGTGGCGCAGGCTTTGATAAGGATAAGGACGAAGACGGTTCACGTCCGCAGTTTAAGAGAGCACCCAAGCCGAGAGCAGAAGCTCCCATCGAAGATGCGAAGAAGAGCAGATCTTCTTATGCTGAGAAGAGTGCTTTCGACAAGAAGCATAACAATGCCGACAGAAGAGACGGCGAGAAGAACGCTAACATCGATAAGAGAAAGCAGTCCCGTACATCACAGTTCACAGGACGAGTTAACAGTGACGGTGATTACGATGATTTCTCATTCAGAAAGAAGAAAAAGAAGCAGGAAACACAGCAGGCTGTCGTTGAGCCGGTAATCACCGAGATCAAGATTCCTGCATTCATCACGGTTAAGGAATTTGCCGAAGGTATAGGCAAGAAGAGTTCCGACATCATCATGGCTTTAATGAAGCTCGGCGTTATGGCTACTATCAACCAGGAACTCGATTTCGATACGGCATGCCTCGTTGCAGACAGCTTCGGAATCAATGCAGAGCTTCTTGAGGAGAAGACAGAGGAAGATATCCTTTTCAACGATGAGGATAATCCGGAGAACCTCGAGACAAGACCTCCGGTCGTCGTTGTTATGGGTCACGTTGACCATGGTAAGACATCACTCCTCGATAAGATCAGATCTTCCAACGTAACCGAAGGCGAAGCCGGCGGTATCACACAGAAGATCGGTGCTTACACCGTAAGACTCAAGGGACGTCAGATTACATTCCTTGATACCCCGGGTCACGAAGCGTTCACCACGATGAGAGCAAGAGGTGCACAGTTCACCGATATCGCTATCCTCGTTGTAGCTGCAGACGACGGTGTAATGCCTCAGACGATCGAAGCTATCAACCACGCCAAAGCTGCTAATACAGAGATTATCGTTGCGATCAACAAGATCGATAAGCCGGGCGCAAATCCTGACAGAGTTAAGCAGGAACTTACACAGTATGGTCTCATCTGTGAAGAGTGGGGCGGCCAGACGATCATGGTGCCTATTTCCGCTAAGCAGGGTACAGGTATTGATGAACTTCTCGAGAACGTTCTCCTCACAGCAGACGTCATGGAACTCAAGGCAGATCCCAAGGGTCAGGCAAAGGGTGCCGTTATCGAGGCTAAGCTCGATAAGAACAGAGGTCCTGTTGCTTCCGTACTCATTCAGCGCGGTACATTGAGACAGGGCGATACAGTTGTCTGCGGACCTATCCTCGGTAATGTAAGAGCTATGTACGATGATAAGGGCGTAGCTATCAAGAAGGCAGGTCCTTCTATCCCTGTTGAGATCTTAGGTTTACCTGAGGTTCCCCAGGCCGGCGAGATCCTTTTCGCTGTATCTGATGATAAGACAGCAAGACAGCTCGTTGAAAAGCGTAAGATCAAGCAGAGAGAAGAGCAGCTCCACAGATCATCAAAGATGAGCCTTGATACACTCGCAGCACAGATGGCGGCAGGCGATGTCAAGGATCTCAATATCATCATCAAGGCTGATGTCCAGGGTTCTGTCGAAGCAGTTCAGCAGTCCCTCGAAAAGCTGTCCAATGATGAAGTTAAGATCAACGTTATCCACGGCGGTGTCGGTGCGATCAACGAGTCCGATATCGTTCTTGCTGACGTATCCAACGCTATCATCATCGGCTTCAACGTAAGACCTTCACAGATGATCATTGATAAGGCTAAGGAAACAGGCGTAGACATCAGACTCTACAGCGTTATCTATAATGCTATCGAAGATGTCGAGAACGCTATGAAGGGTATGCTCGCACCTAAGATCGAGGAAGTTGTCTGGGGTCATGCAGAAGTCAGACAGCTCTTCAAGGTCAGCGGCATCGGTACTATCGGCGGATGCTATGTTACGGACGGTAAGATCCTTAGATCTTCCAACGTCAGAGTCATCAGAGATGACGTCGTTGTTTATACAGGTGTTCTCGGTTCATTGCAGCATGAGAAAGATTCTGTAAAAGAAGTAGTATCCGGACACGAGTGCGGTCTTACAGTCGAGAAGTATAACGACATTAAGATCGGCGACGTTATCGAGGCATTCGGCAACGTCGAAGTTAAGAGGGACTGATATGAAAAACAGAAGACCTGAGATAGTCGGAGATGAGATCCAGAAGATCATCTCGACAATAATCTCGACAAAGTTAAAGGATCCCAGAGTTCCTTTGCTGACGTCTGTTACGTCTGTCAAGATGAGCCGCGACTTATCTCATGCGACAGTGTTCATCTCCGTATACGGCGATGAGAAGACACAAAAAGAAGCTATGGAAGCCATAGAGCATGCTAAAGGTTTTATCCGCTACGAGACCGTACAGGAGATAAACTTAAGAGTCGCTCCCGAGCTCAGCTTCAAACTTGATAACACTCTTAACAATGCCCTCAGGATGGAGGCTTTGATCGATAAGACGATCAAGGAAGACGAAGCAAGACGTCTTGCAAGAGAAGAGAAAAACGGAACTAAGGAAGAAGGTGGCGAAGAAGCGTAACTGCTTCTTTGCCATTCCTTTTTACCCGGTAGATTAGAACGGAGATTCGTAATGAGAGAACGCTATAAAGAAGGCAGCGCAAGAAGCGCGAAAAACATCTTAAGCGTTATTGAAAAAGCCAAACAGAATGACGAGGTAATACTGGTATTTCTTCACAGGAACGTTGACGGAGACTGTGTCGGATCGGCATCGGGAATCTGCTCCATGATCAGAAGCTTTGGAGTTTCTGCTTATGTTGCCATTCCTGAAGCTTTGCCTGAGAACATGAAGTTTTTAGGGATCGAAGATCTGTTTTTCCGTCCCGACGGTAATACGCATCTTGCAGAAGAATTCACAACATCAGGAACTCTTGCAGGCAAGAAGATCGGTACTGTAATCGCGACTGATATTTCCGAATCGTCAAGAATGGGAATATGCGGTGAGATATTTGATTCAGTTGAACCTAAGATCGTCATCGACCACCATGCTTCGGTAACTTTAAGATCCGATAATCTCTGGATCGATCCCGATGCTTCATCTGCAAGTGAGATGGTCTTCTATGTAGCAGAGCAGATCTCTGCCATTACCGGAAAGGAAATGAAGGACATCATTACTTCCAATGCCGCCAAGGCAGTACTTGCCGGAATCGTTACGGATACCGGAAGATTCACATTTAAGAATACGCGTCCCGAGACGCTTGAAACCGCAGGACTTCTCATTGAACTCGGCGGAGATATCTCAGAAGTCTGCTATAACCTTTTCGACAGAAAGACAAAGCAGAAATTCCGTTTGTCCGCAAAGGCAAGATTGGAAGTTCAATTCTATTATGATGATAAATTCGCAATGACTGTGGTTCCTTATTCACAGTTCGTTGAATACAATGCCGGACCAGATGGTGTTGATGATGTTGTATCCGCAATGCGTGACATTGACGGCGTTGAACTTGCCATAGTCTTGAGAGAACTTGAAAGCGGCGAGATCAGAGGCAACATCAGATCACAGGATTATTTTGACTGTTCCAAATTTGCCGAGATCTACGGCGGAGGCGGTCATTTAAGAGCTGCAGGTTTTACTGCAAAGAATATCGATATTTACAAGCTTGCCGAAGAAATCGTAAGCAAGGTTCAGGCCGCTTTATGATTCAGGACGGATTCATCCTTGTAGATAAGCCTGAAGGATGGACTTCATTTAAGACCGACCGTTTCGTCGGCGGTCTTCTCGGCACCAGAAAAGTCGGACACCTTGGAACGCTCGATCCGTTTGCGACGGGTCTTCTTCCTGTGTTTGTCGGCAAGGGCTTAAAGTTCTTAAGATTCTGCGAAGGCTTTGACAAAGGTTATTCCTGCAGATGCATTTTCGGTGCGAGAACAGATTCAATGGATAAGACGGGAGAATTCGTTTCCGAGAACTATCCGACTGAATCTGATCTTGATGAACTCTCCCGTACTGATTACAAAAAGGTGCGTGATGCATTCTTAAAAGTCAAGGCCATAAAAGAACAGCTTCCGCCTGCGTATTCTGCGAAAAAGATCGATGGCAAAAAGGCTTATGAACTTGCAAGAAAAGGCGAGCTGCCTGATCTGAAGCCTGCGCCCGTTACGATCTATTCCCTTGATATAACAAACATAGAAATACCGGAAAAAGGACTTGCAGTTGATTTCGACTGTCTGTGCTCAAAGGGAACATACATAAGAACGATCTGCTCTGATCTTGGTGACATCACAGGTTACGGAGCTTACGCAGAATCTTTGAGAAGGACAATTAACGGTCAGTTCAGCGTAAAGGATGCATTTACTCCCGATGAACTTCAAAAGATGGTAGAAGCAGGTGATTTCTCATTTGTGCGAGATGCTTCTGAGACGATTACTTTCCTGCCTGAGATAAAGCTTGATGCAAAGCAGACAAAAGACATCATGTTCGGCAGAAAGATCGCTTTTCCTTTTGATGCGAAACCCGAAGATGAAGAACGGATCTACTACAGGGCAACATCTGAAGGTAAACTTATCGCCGTTGTTTTCCCTGCAGTCGAAAAAGGTGAATTGATAATGAGAATAGAGAGGCTTTACGCTCATGATTAAAGCATGCAATACATACAGTCTTAACGACCTGCCTCTTGGAACAAAGGGACGAGTTTTGGCACTCGGCATGTTCGACGGTCTTCATATGGGACACCTCGACATAATCAAAAAAGCAGTTTCAGTAGCTGAAAGAGACGGACTTACTTCAACGGTCCAGACATTTAAGAATCTGTTCAAGCAGGACAGCAAGACTCTTTATACTCCGGCCGAAAGATTAAAGCTCGTAAGTCAGACCGGTGCTGACGAACTTCTGGTATTGGATTTTGATGAAGTTAAAGACATGGAGCCGGATGATTATTTAAGAAACATCCTGCTTTACCGCTGCGTTGCCGATACGCTCATCATGGGCGAAGATTACAGGTTCGGTAAAGACGCAAAGGGCGATGTCGCCATGATAAAAGCATTCGCTAAGGAAAACGACATAAGAGTTATCATTGTTAAGGATCACCTGCTTGAAGGCACGGATAAAAAGATATCCACGACATGGCTCAGGGATGCTCTTTCTGAAGGCGATGCCGATCTTGCAAGAGACCTGTGTGGCGGAAGAGATTATGTTTATTCCGGCAGATGCGTTCAGGGCAAGCAGATGGGCAGGCAGATGGGATTTCCGACAGCCAACATCATCGTGCCGGAAGATAAGTTTGTCGTAAGAAGAGGCGTATACGTATCGCGCGTGCACCTGGGAAAAAGAACTCTTTACGGCGTAACCAACATAGGCAGAAGACCTACGCTTGAAGATGCCGTAAACGATGTCGTCGAGACATATATTTTCGACTTTGACGAAGATATCTACGGTGCTGATCTTGAGATCGGGCTCATGCATTTCTTAAGGCCCGAGTCGAAGATGACTTCCAAGGAAGAGCTTATAAATGCCGTAAATCTTAATAAGGAACAGGCTTTGGAATACATTAAAAACCACACTTAAACCGCAAAAACGATGTGCCGAAAGTTATATACTTCTTTTTGTGGTAATATATCAGGGATTTACTGACCCTTATTAAAAGGGCAGGGAGGATAAGGAAACATGATAAATTACGTTGATGTTAAGTTCCCGGGACTGGGATGGACACTGAATGTTAATCCGGTTGCATTTACCATCGGAAGCATTGATGTTTACTGGTACGGTCTCCTGATCGCCGCTGCGCTTGTGCTGAGCGTTATCCTGGCTGTTAAGCAGGCCAAGAGCCTGAAGTTTCCTGAGGGACTTGTTTACGATACGATCCTTATGATCATTCCATGTGCGATCATCGGCGCAAGAGCTTATTTTGTCGCATGCAACTGGGATTACTATGGCAAGAACTTAAAAGCCATCTTTGACTTAAGATCCGGCGGACTTGCAATTTACGGCGGTGTCATCCTCGTATTCATCGGCGGTATCGTTATGTGCCGCGTAAGAAAGATCCCTTTCATGGAACTTGCTGATTACTGCGTAGTTTATCTGCCTCTGGGTCAGGCTATCGGAAGATGGGGCAACTTCTTTAATCAGGAGTGCTTCGGTACTACAACAACACTTCCCTGGGGCATGACAAGTTCTACTATCCAGAGTTACCTTGAGACAGAGTGCCCGAATCTCGTATCAACAATGCCCGTTCATCCGACATTTATCTATGAGTCACTTGCAGACCTCACGATCTTCTTTATCCTGCTTTATATCAGAAAGCGTTCGAAGATTCCTTTTGAGACTACATGCGCATATTTCGCACTTTACGGAACAGCAAGATTCTTCATCGAAGGCATGAGAACGGATTCTCTTTATATCGGTCATACGAGCATCAGAATCTCACAGCTTCTCTCTTTGATCTTTGTCATTGCTGCCCTCATTTATATTGCATATGCAAGAACCAAGAGATTCGAGAAGAAGGGTTTTCCCAAGAAGCTCTTTGCAGAAGAGACATCAGGAGAAGGTAAGAAGTAATAATGGATAAGGCTGGTTCCGGCGTTGTTAGACTTCGCGGGAAAGACGGTCTTAAGACCGTCGACTATTATCTTGTCGTGCCCGTGCTGGCAATGACGATAATCGGCCTTTATGTTCTTCAGAAGGTTCTTTCAAAAGGTTATGCCGCATATCCCGGCAATTACTACAGACAGATAGTTGCCACAGTAGGCGGAATCGTAGGCGCTCTTGTCATCAGTTTGCTCGACGAACATCTTCTTAAGATCGTCGGACGAATCTTATATGCGGCTTCGCTTTTTCTTTTGATCCTCGTGCCTATCGACGGTTATTCATTAGCTGCATCCTGGGGTGCTGACTCGTGGCTCAATCTTCCTATCATCGGTAACTTCCAGCCATCCGAGCTTGCAAAGCTTGGTCTCATCATGATGGCGGCTGATATTTTCGAGTCGATGCACAACAAGGAATATACGATCCTTAAAGGTTTCGGCATCATGGCTGCAGTTTATGCGCCGCCGATGCTTCTCATCCTTGCCCAGCCTGACTTCGGTACGGCGATGGTTATCGTATTTACATTCGTATGCATGCTGTTTACATGGGGCGTAAGATACAGATACTTCCTTCTTGCGTTCTCATCCATAATCGTTATCGTTGTTCCTGCGGTATGGTTCTTCTACTTAAAGCCTTATCAGAAGGACAGGATCCTGTCACTCGTTTTCCAGGGATCAGACCCGCGTTCGGAGTATAACCTGATGCAGTCCAAAGCTGCCATCGCTTCCGGCGGTCTTACCGGAAACCACACGGGAATCCTTACGAGCGTTCCGGTTAAGGAGAGTGACTTTATTTTCGCAGCCATATCAGAACACATGGGATTCATCGGCACTACCGCCGTCATAGTTCTCGCGTTCTTCTTCCTGTGCAGATGTCTTTACGTTGCGGCCAAGGTTCCTTCCAAATCCGCTTCGTACATGCTGACGGGATTTACCGGATATTTCGCATTCCATTACATCGAAAACATGGGCATGGCAGTAGGACTTCTTCCCATCACGGGCATACCGCTTCCTTTCATCAGTTACGGAGGCACGGCCATGCTGATCAATTATCTTGCATTCGGGGTTATACTCAATATTTCAATGTCGCGGAATACCTGACGTCAGGAGGATTTGTCATGAAGGGTAAGTGGAGACAGAATCTTCATATCGAACCGCCGGAAGGCTGGATGAACGACCCGAACGGACTGTGTTTTTTTGACGGCTTTTATCACGTTTATTTTCAGTATTCGCCCGGCACTCCCAATGGTGAGAGTACAAGGTGCTGGGGCCACTATGTAAGTTCCGATCTGCTCTCGTGGAAATACAAAGGCATCGTTCTTGATGCCGACATACCTGAAGACAAGGACGGTGTATTCTCCGGTTCTGCCGTGACGTTCGGAGATCATGTTGAGTTCTTCTATACGGGCAACGTAATGGAAGACGGTGATTACGATTATGTTCTTGAAGGACGCGGTGCGAATGTGATACATGTCACTTCTTCTGACGGCTATGAGATGTCATCTAAAAAAGTCCTTCTCAGAAACAGTGATTATCCTTCGTTTTGTTCGTGCCATGTAAGAGATCCCAAAGTAAGTTTTGAAGATGGCGTTTATAAGATGGTTCTCGGAGCGCGAACCGTTGACGATAAAGGATGCGTTCTTCTATATGAAGGAAAGGACATTGATTCCTTTGAATACAAAGGCTGCCTCACTGCCCCTGATATGGGCTACATGTGGGAGTGTCCTGACTTGTTTGAATTGGAAGGCAGAAAGTTCCTGGCTTTCTGTCCGCAGGGAATCCCGCAAGGTGAATTCAGATTTCAGAATATATTCCAAAGCGGATACTATACATTTAACGGCGATGCTCTTGATGGTTTTGAAGAACTTGATTACGGTTTTGATTTCTATGCGCCACAGACTTTTGCACTGCCTGACGGAAGAAGAATTCTTATCGGATGGATGGGCATAGGTGACGATTCATATTCCAATCCGACCGTTGATCTTGGCTGGCAGCATTGTCTGACGCTGCCGCGCGAATTAAGCGTCGGTGCTGACGGTAAGTTGTTGCAGAATCCTATCCGTGAATTATCTTCGTTGAAGAAGAATGCAAAGAATGTTGACGGCGAAGCCTGGGAAGGGCTTCCGTTTGAAGTCAATGCATCAGAGTTTGCATCGGAGTTCAAGCTGTCGGTATCAGGCGCTGAGATTACATGGAATAGATCTGAAGGAGTATTCAGTCTGCGTTTCACGAACGGTGAAGGGTATGGCAGAAAAGAGCGGAAGATAAAACTCGATTCGCTTGACTCGCTCCGCATCATAGCAGATGTATCGTCATTGGAAATATATATAAATGACGGCCGCTATGTCATGTCGACAAGATTTTATCCCGAATACCGTCAGGTAAAGATCGAAGTGAACGGTGCTTTGGCAACTGTTACTGCATTGAGGCTGAACGACACTCTTGTTGCGATCGGTGAAGCGCTTATCGATTTTATTCCTGACAAAAAAGGCTGTGAGTTTTACGAAGTAGGTGCATTCTCGCCTGCGGCAGGCGGCGCACCTGCCAATGTGTGCGGCGCATTCTCAAAACTCGGCGGAAAGTCGCGAATGATCACTCAGTTGGGTCTTGATCCTTTTGGTGACATCATCACGAGAACCCTGAATGATGCAGGTGTAGATACTTCATTTATTTCTTATACTTCGGCTGCCAATACGGCCCTTGCTTTTGTAAGCCAGACCAAAGACGGCAAGAATACGTATTCGTTCTACCGCAATCCGTCTGCCGACATGCTTTTCGATGCGTCACAGGTAACAGGCGAGATGCTGGATGGGTGTTATGCACTGCATTTTTGCAGCGTGTCGTTAGGTGACTTCCCGATGAGGGATGCACACCATGCTGCTGTCACCATAGCAAGAAGACAGGGCGCGTTGATAAGCTTCGATCCCAATCTGAGATTCATGCTCTGGGATGACAAAGACGAATTAAAACGTGTCATTTGGGAATTCATTCCTGACTGCGACATAGTGAAGATATCAGACGAGGAACTTGAGTTCATTTCAGGAACCTTTTCGATTGATGAGGCACTGCCCGCTCTGTTTAAGGGTAACGTTAAGCTCGTGATACTTACGAAGGGCAAAGACGGAGCAGATGCTTACACTTCTTCGGGATGCGTTTCGTCTGTCAGTCCTGCTGTTAATGCAATCGATACTACCGGTGCGGGTGACGGATTCATCGGTTCGTTCCTGTGGAAGCTCAGAACGTCAGGCGTAGGGAAGGATAACTTCGCTGATTGTCCTCTGCCGGTAATCAAGGAATGTCTGGACTTCGCGAACCGCTTCAGCGCCATAAGCGTACAGCGGAAAGGCGCGATACCTTCGTATCCAGAATATAAAGAAATAAAGTAATGCTTTGAAGGCAGTTAAGGCGGTTCTTTGGACCGCCTTATTCTTGGTGTGACGCGAAAAGACACGTTGTTGCCCTGAATCGTGTCCGATTTTTGCAATTATCCGGATTTTGCTGTTTTTGGACACGGATCAGGAGTCATATTGTGTCCTTTTATGACAATTTCCTCCACTTTTGTGTTACGGACGGAACCTGTGGCAATGTCGCGGGATATTTGGTGCAAAGCGCTTCCGGAATAACATGGCTATTCATACAGAAAACCGCTCAACTGTATGAGATTCCCGGAAAATGGTCCCCTCTGGAACGGCCTGGAAAATTTTTTTAACAAATTTCCGAAAAATTACAAAATTCCCCTTGCATTAAAAGAATGTTACGAATAAAATACAACTGTGTGGTGATTCGGGGAGAAAATTCCCACTCTGGTGGAGGAAAGTGGCTGATTTCAGCAATGATACCCTCCAAGCATCGCAAAATCAAGCTTGTAAGAGACTCAGAATGAGAGACATTAAGAAAGTAGACGCTAAGGGAAGATTCTTTATCCCTTCAAAGCAAAAAGAATTGCTCGGCGCAGAGGTTGTAGTAACAAACAGCCTCGATGTCGGCTATTTGTGCGTTTACTCAAAGGACCATTTTGAGAATGTGGTAAAGCCCCAGCTTTCAAAGCTCAATACAATGGATGCCAATGCTCGTAAGATCAAGAGAACGATCATTGGTGAGGCTTGTGAAGTCAGTGTTGATTCACAGGGCCGTATTTCGGTTAATAGCGAGCTCTGGGACAGGATCGGCGCTAAGCCCGGCGATGAGATCTGCGTTTTTAATGACGACGGCAAATTAGACATCTGTACAAAGAATTTCTATGACAACGAAGATCACGACTTAAGCGGCATAGAAGGATTGGAGACAAAGTATTATGTTGAAGGTCTCTGATTTTGACCACATCCCTGTATTGCTCTATCAGACGGTTGACGCTCTTAACGTCAGACCCGGCGGAATCTACGTCGATTGTACGGCAGGAGGCGGAAGCCACAGTGCCGAGATCGCGCGCAGAATGAAGGGGCAGGGAATCCTTATCTCGATAGATAAGGACGATGCAGCTCTTGCGGCATGTATGGAGAGAAGAGAGGCATTTGCAGGAATCGACTGGATGCCCGTTAAATCAGACTATAAAGATATCGATGATATCATCCGCAGCCTTAAGATCGGCAAGGTCGACGGCATCATGGCGGATCTCGGTGTCTCCTCATATCAGCTCGATACGGCTGAGAGAGGATTCTCATATATGAAGAACGGTCCTTTGGACATGAGAATGGATCCTAACGAATGGCTCACAGCTGCTGAAGTAGTTAACAGATATTCAAGAGATGATCTCGAGAGGATCTTCAGAGAATACGGTGAAGAACATCACGCGGGAAGGATCGCAGATGGAATCGTCGAGAGAAGAAAAACAAAGCCTTTCTCAAGAACGACGGAACTCGCTGCAGCTATAAAAGAATATATGCCGGGCCACGGAAGAGGCGAGGACCAGCATCCTGCCAAGAGATGTTTCCAGGCAATAAGAATTGAAGTAAACCACGAGCTTGACGGCCTTGAGTCACTTCTCCAGGACGGAATAAGAAAGCTCAAACCGGGCGGAAGAATGGCGATCATCTCGTTCCACTCGCTCGAAGACAGAATAGTCAAAGAAGCGTTCAGAACGGCAGAGAGCCCGTGTACATGTCCGAGAGATTTCCCTGTATGTGTATGCGGCAAGAAGTCACTCGGCACGGTAATAACCAAAAAGCCGATCGAACCAACACAGGAAGAAATCGACATCAACCCGAGAGCGAGAAGTTCAAAACTCAGGGTTTTCGAGAGAAACGATAACGAACAGTACAACTGATAAATACAAAGGGTAAGTATAAAAGGTAATGGCAGTTAAGGTAACATCGAAAAGAAAAATAAAGAGCTTCGATGTGGGCGCAAATGATGAAGCGCTTAATGAAGTTCTGTCTGCCGGAAAGACCAATCTTGTTTACAAGAACGGTGAAGTCTTACCTGACGTTACACCTGTCATCGAAGACGAACCTCTGATCATCGAAGAGAATCCCGTTGTATCTTATGAAGCAGTTCACGAGAGAGCAGTCCAGTATGCAAAAGATCACGAAGATCCGAAGGTCAGACTTGAGAATAAAAAGAAGTCCAGAAGACTGACCGGAAGAAGACTTTTCGAGACGATCGTATCGATCGGACTCATTATCCTTTTGGGATTTTTCGTAATGCTCCTGCTCAATCCTCAGACAGAGCTCTCGGAGCTTGCAAGAGATAATTCCAATCTCAAGGACCAGATCAACACAATCAAAAGAGAGATCGTAAACGCGGAAGAGGAAGCAAACGGTATTGCAGACATGGATGTTATCCGTGCCCAGGCAATCGCTTTGGGAATGCAGGATCCTAACCAGAACCAGGTCATCAATCTTCCGATTCCGAATACGGATTCACTCCGCACGAGAGCAAACTATAATTCTGACGGAATCGATGAAGATGAAGTAAACGATTCCAAGGATGCATTGGCTGATTACTATGCAGCGCACCCCGAGAAATAATGACAGTATGCCCGTAAAGGGCAAGTCAATAATACCTACTGAATCTGAGGTCAGGGCACGGGCGGAGAATAAACCCGAACAGCCTCAGAAAGAAGTTCAGCCCAAAGCTCCGAAGCAGAGGAGATCAACCTTCTGGGCAAAGCTCTGGGTCGGTGTCGTAACGGGCATCGTTCTTTTGTTTTCCGTATATCTGATCTATGTCCTGTACAAGACTACCGTAACGGATTACGACAAGTACGCAAGAGCAGCTGCTGATGAACAGTGGACGCTCATGACTTACAGTGCGAGCAGAGGAATGATCTATGATTCAAACCTCGTTCCCCTCGCATCCAATACATATGACTATACCGTAATCTGTTCACCCAAGATGGTTACTTCAACCGAGCTTACAAGAGAGCAGATCATTCAGAGTTGTGTTTCCATGCTCGGCGTAACTTACGAGAAGATGGATTCGATAATCCCTGTGGATCCGACTGATAAGAACGATAAGAGAAATGACGTTGCAGGGTGCGACGTCATCAAGAATGTTCCCCAGGATAAGAAGGATGAATTTGAAGCATATCTTAAAGATAATAAAGTCAAGGGATTCGGTTTTGTAGCGGTTCCCCAGAGATATTATAACTACGGTTCACTTGCATCCCAGGTTATCGGTTATGCGAAAAACGACGGTGTCAGCCTTAATGGTCTTTATGGCCTTGAGGCTTATTACAATGATGTCCTTTCAGGTTATGACGGATACAGATATTCTGAGACAGATGAAATCACGGGCGGTGTTCTGCCGTATTCTGATGCCACTACGATACCGGTAACAGATGGAAATAATATCGTTACGAATATCGATATAAGTATCCAGAGAATTGCCGAGGAAGCTGCTAAGGAAGCATACGATAAATATGATCCTATCGACGGCGTCTGCGCGATCGTAATGAACCCTTATACCGGTGCCATATATGCGATGGTATCGCTCCCGAATTATGACCTGAACGATCCTTATGCCATGCCGTACGGAACTGATATGGATACCTGGAATTTCATGAGTTCTGAAGACCGCGTTCAGTACGTAATGGCAAATGCATGGCGTAACAGATGCGTTTCCGACACATATGAGCCGGGTTCTACATTTAAGTCACTTACAACATGTATGGCATTTGAGGAAAACCTCAGTAATGAAAACGAAATGTTTGATGATGCTCCGATCGCGATTTCGTCACAGCACACGATATCCTGCTGGATGCAGAAATCAATGGGTTATAACCATGGCATGGAGACACTGGAAGATGCATTCCACAACTCATGTAACCCTATCTTTACACAGCTTGCTTACAGAATAGGAATTACAAAATACTATTCTTATGTTCGTATGCTCGGATTCTATGATTACACCGGAATCGATCTTCCTGCTGAAGGTAAGGGAATCTTTCATAAAAATCCGACAGCAGTCGATATGGCCGTTCTCTCGTACGGTGAGTCTTCGACGGTTACGCCTATCCAGCTCATTACTTCTTACTGTGCTATCATCAACGGCGGAGACCTTCTTGTTCCGCACATCGTTAAATACGTAACCGATCCGGAAGGAAACATCATCGACGAGATCGAGCCTGAAGTAGTACGTACGGTATTCTCTGAAGATACATGCAAGAGAGTCAGAGTCCTGATGGAAGGCGTTGTATCCGACGGTACAGGTTCTGCAGGTAAGGTAGCCGGATATTCAGTCGCAGGTAAGACATCAACATCCACGATCGACGTCGGCGAACTTAAAGGCGCACACGTGCTTTCGTTCTCATGCTATGCGCCCTCTTACGATCCCAAGATCGCGGTTCTCGTAGTAATAAACAAACCGAGAGATTTCTCCGTAGGTTCATCTTCTGCCGCTTCTACGGCTGCCAAGATCGTTGAGGGCACACTCGCTTACATGGGCGTCGAGAGAAGATTCACGGAAGAAGAATACGATGAGCTTTTGAAGGAGTGGTACGTTCAGAAGGTAGACGGAATGCCCGCTTCACAGGCAGCTTCAAGAATCTCCGTAAACGGACTTTCTACGCTTTACGGAACGCTCGACATGACTTCTGATACCATCGTCGCAAGAACATATCCTGACTACTATCACACGCTTTATAAGACCGGAGTCGTTGTTCTTTATCCTGAAGGTGTATCGCAGGAACAGATGCTCACTACCAGAGTTCCGAATATGATCGGTATGTCTGCAATCGAGTGTATCGAAGCGTGCCTTAAGATGAACCTTAACTGCAAGATCAACAGCGACAGTGACATTGAGGGTATCTGTACTGCACAGAGCGTAACATCAGGTTCGACGGTTTACGCGGGTGACATTATCTACGTAACCCTGACGAATAACGGAACAGTAAGTCAGCCCCAGCCGACACCTACTCCGACACCTGTGCCCGGGGGAGAAGACGGTGTTACAGACGCGTTGCCGCCTGAACACCATGATGAAGATGATACATAGTGGTCTGCCGCACAAACATATTTGTGTCAACTACGCTAATTTCATTCTTTTTGCCACAATAGAATTGGATCTTTTTGATTTAATATAGTTGTCGGTCAATACGCGAAAAGTATCGCACTACAAAACAGAAGAGGGTATAAGTAATGCAGCTGCGTAAAGTTCTGAGCGGACTGGAATATAAACTTATTTCCGGTGATCTTGATACAGAGATCACTTCTGTTGAATTTGATTCAAGAAAAGTAATTTCAGGTTCTCTTTTCGTATGTGTCTGCGGCTTTACCGTAGACGGCCATACATTTGCCTCCAAGGCAATTGAACAGGGCGCTTCTGCAATAGTTGCAGACAGCAGGAGAGAAGGCTTCTCGGAAGAAGAACTGAAAGCATTATCAGGCGGCGCTGCCGTTATCGAGATTGAAGATACGCATAAACATCTTGCTGATCTGAGCGCGAATTTCTATGACCATCCTGAGAATAGTATTGCCGTATTCGGTATTACCGGTACAAAGGGAAAGACCACTACGGCTTTTATGTTAAGAGAGATACTCGAAAAGAGCGGAAAGAATACAGGACTTATCGGAACCGTATGCAACATCATCGCAGGTGAGAAGATCCATTCATCACACACCACGCCTGAATCAAGAGAACTCTATGAGATGATGGATAAGCTCGTAAAGAACGGCTCTTCTGATCTTGTCATGGAAGTCTCCTCACAGGCTTTAAAGCTCGACAGGGTAAGAGGTCTTAAGTACCGCACTGCAGCATTTACGAATCTTTATGAAGATCACATTGCCCCTAATGAGCATCCCGATATGGAAGACTACATCACATGCAAACTGAAGATCTTCGACAGCTGCGATATGGGAATCCTTAATGCCGATTGTGAAGTCGCAGGCAGAGTAAAAGAATACTGCAAAGGAAAAGTTGATCTTCTTACATATTCCGTTGAAGGCAGTGCTGATTTTGTTGCACGTAATTTAAGACCTGAAAGAAGAGGTCATGTCACGGGTACGGTTTTCGAACTCGATTCTGAATACTATAAGGGAGATATCTTTGTAGCCCTTCCCGGTAAGTTCAATGTTTATAACGCGCTTTGCGCGATCTGTTCAGCATATGTTGAAGGAATAGATATCGAAGCGGTGAAGACAGCTTTGGAGACGATAAGCGTACCCGGAAGAATGCAGCCTGTTGAAAATGATCTCGGAGTAAATATCCTGGTCGATTATGCACACAACGCGGCTGCTCTTGAGAACGTTCTTGATACGCTCAAAGAATATACCGAAGGCAGGATAATCACTGTATTCGGATGCGGCGGAAACCGCGCGAAAACAAGACGTTTTGAGATGGGTGAAGTATCGGGCAGAATGTCTGATCATACTGTCATCACATCTGATAATCCGAGAAACGAAGACCCTGATGCGATCATTCAGGATATCGTTACCGGCATGTCCAAAACAGAAGGAAAATATGAGATAGAATCTGACAGAAGCAAAGCCATAAGACTTGCTGTCAACATGGCTTTGGAAGGTGACACTGTTCTTATCGCAGGCAAGGGTCATGAAGACTACCAGATCTTTGCTGATAAGACTATCCATTTTGATGACCTTGAACAGGCAAGAGACGCAGTAATAGAACGGGAAAGAAATATATGATGTTTACCCTTGAAGAAGTTAAGAAAGCTGTCGGAGGAAAACTGGTATCAAAAACCGATGCCATCGTTTTTGCTACGGCGATAAATGTTTCCGGAGTATCAACTGATACGAGAACAATAAATGAAGGTGAACTCTTCATTGCTTTGCAGGGCGAGAATTTTGACGGTAACAAATTCCTTGCAAAGGCAATAGAACTCGGTGCCTGTGCGGTTGTTACAAATGACGAGGAAGCAGTGCCCGACGGTGCCATAGCGATCATTGTCGACGACACAATAAAAGCGCTCGGACTTCTTGCAAACCACTACAGATTCAAGCTCGGATGCAAGGTGATCGCGATAACGGGTTCAGTCGGAAAGACATCGACAAGGACTATGATCACCGAAGTCCTTAAGACCGGTCTTAAAGTTCATTCGACAGTTGCCAATAACAACAATGAGATCGGAATGAGCAAGACTATTCTCTCCGCACCTGAAGACAGCGAAGTCATTATTGTCGAGATGGGCATGAGAGGCGAAGGTCAGATCTCTTATCTTACTAAGATAGCAAGACCTGATATTGCGATCATCACCAATGTCGGTTATTCACATATCGGTATTTTGGGAAGCAAGGAAGCCATCTTAAAAGCGAAGATGGAGATCTGCGAAGGACTTACGGACGGCGGTATCATTGCCGTCAACGCAGATGACAGAAGACTTTTCGATCACTGCGTAAAAGAACTTCCGATAAACAATTTCATTGCAGGTATCATGGCAGGATCCGAAGATGATCTTCCCTGTCCGCTTGTCATATCCGCAACTGACGTTAAGGAGACAGACAGCGGTATGTCTTTCCACGCTGTGCTGAGGCGAATGGATGAGAGGTCTGAATTCCAGGTGCCTCTCAACGTCGGAATGTACGGACAAAGCTGCATCAGAAACGCGCTTTTTGCGATCTTCTGTGCATACATAACCGGCATCACAAGTTCGTCTGAAATACAGAAGAAGATTGCTGAAGTTATCAGCAACAGAAGTGCGATGGACGGAAGAGGCTCGATCACTGAAACCAAAAAATATATGATCATGAACGATGCATATAATGCTTCTCCCGAATCAATGGAGAATGCGTTTCTCAATTTCTCCAAAAAGGCCAGGGGACACCGTAAAGTATTGGCTTTGGGCGGTATGCTCGAACTCGGAGATTTTGCTTCAGGCCTTCATGAATTAACGGGTAAGGACTGCGCTTCGTATGATTTTGACAGAGTGTTTGTCACGGGTGAGAATGCCGATGATTTTATCAGAGGCGCACATATGATAAATATGAAGCTTGAAATAGTAAAATGTAAAGATACGGAGGACGTAAGCAGACGTCTCGAAGACTATGTAAGAGACGGTGATGCAATTCTCTTCAAAGCTTCTCACAGCTTCGGTTTTGAGAAAGTGGCAAAGAGCTTTATAGAGAAAGGAAATGCCTGACAAATGGCAGAGAAGAAAAGACAATCGATAATTCCTGACATGCCGGGAACAGAGAAGATCCATGCTCCCGAGCCCAAGCGTGCCCCTGTAACGGATATCGACAGCCTCATCGAACCGCCGTCGAAGAACGTTATGGACGGTATCAATGCCGCATCCATTGAGAAGGCCGTAAAGTCAGCAAACATCCCGATGATCCTCATGATCTTTGTCCTGCTCGTATTCGGTCTGATCATTCTTTATTCTGTATCAGGTCCTGATGCTTACGGCCAGTTCCAGGATTCCACGTGGTTTCTCAACAGACAGATCAGATTTACAATTGCCGGGCTTGTTGTTATGTTTATCGTTGCATTCATCCCGATCGACTTCTTCAGACAGAAATGGATCTGCTATTCAGCATATATCCTGAGCTTCGGCCTTGCGGTGGCAACTCATATCCTCGGCGTAGGACGTGAGCACGGCGCGAGCCGCTGGATCAACATCGGACCTATCCAGCTTCAGGGTTCTGAGATCATCAAAGTCGCCCTTATCGTTGCATTCGCAGGTTACCGTTCAACTATCGCAAGACTCAGGAGCGAAGGCAGGATCAAGTCACCGAAGACACGTCTTTCGAAGACACTCATTAATGCCGGTGTTGACTTCATCATACCGGTAACGATGTGTATCGTCGTCGACATCATCATTCTTTTGCAGCCGCACCTTTCATGCTTCATTATCGTTGCTGCTGTTGTTTTCATGTGCGCTCTCGTTTCAGAGATCTCCGCGAAGTCCTGGTTTACGGGAATGACCATTCTTGTGGTAGTCGGCATTATCTTAGGTGTCCTTGTGCTTGCATTTACACCTGCCGAGAAGCGTGAGAGATTCATGAACAACTACGCACATGTGTTCAAGCGAATCGCTATCTTCAATGCGGATGAAGAAGAACTCGATAACGAAGAGGAAGGTCTTACCAGAGACGATACCAGACAGGTTGATAACGCCCACAACGCACTGGGTTCAGGCGGAATGTGGGGTGTTGGTCTCGGTAATTCCAGATCAAAATATAACTACGTATCAGAGGCCCAGAACGACTACATTTTCTCGATATATGTTGAGGAGACGGGCTTTGTCGGAGGGGTTTTGCTGATACTGATGTATATGGTGATGTTCATTATGTGCGTCATTGTGTGCTGGCGGGCCAAAGACGTGTTCTCCCGGACGATCGCGACCGGGTGTACGGCCCTGATATTCGTCGAAGTTTTAATGAATATATCGGTTGAGCTGCAGGTCATTCCTGCTACGGGTGTAACGCTTCCGTTTGTAAGCTACGGCGGAACGGCGCAGGTTACACTTCTTATCGCTTACGGTCTTATTCTGTCTGTATCCAGAAGCGGATCATTAAGTCTTGAGAGAAAGAAGAGACAGGCAGAGAAGAGAATGTTAAACCGCGGAGCGTGACACTGATGGAAAGACGCTTCATGATCACAGGCGGAGGAACGTCAGGGCACATAAATCCTGCCCTGGCCATTGCTGACCTTCTTGTCGAAGTGGCAGAAGAAAACGGTGATGACTGCAAGATCATTTTCACGGGAAGAAAGATAGGACTTGAAGGTGAACTCGTACCCAAAGCAGGTTATGAATTCAAAGATGTTGAAGCTCTTCCTATGCCCTATAAACCCACGCCTAAAGCACTTAAAGCAATAAGCGCGAACAACCGAGGAAAGAAGCAGTGCATTAAACTCATAAATGAATTCAAACCTGATGCAGTCATAAGCACGGGCGGTTATGTAAGTGCGCCTTTGATAATGGCTGCCAAGAAGTGCAAAGTGCCTGTAATGATCCATGAGGCAAATGCTTTCCCGGGAAGGGCAAATAAACTCTTTGCAAGAGGCAGCGCTCTTGTAATGACGGGATTTCCCGGACAGGAATCCATTTTCGCGAAAGCCAAAAAAGTCGTTTATACCGGCAATCCCGTACGAAGCAACATGTTCGGAAGAACAAGGGGAAGATCCAGAGAAGAACTCGGCATTTCCGAAGATACAAAACTTGTATTCATAATGGGTGGTTCTCTTGGTTCTGCTACGCTTACAAATTTCGTTTTTAACACTGCGAAAAAGGAAGAGTTCAAGGACATTCATTTTGTGATCTCAGTAGGAAAACACAATTCCGTCGAGATAAGCGATGAAGTCAGAAAACTCCCTAATCTCGAGATAAAAGAATACATCGACAGACCTGACCTTTATATGTCTGCGGCTGACTGTTCCATCCTTCGTGCGGGCGCGGTCACATGCGCGGAGATCACCGCCACGGGCGCTTGCGCCATCATGGTGCCTTATCCGTTTGCGGCTCACGATCACCAGACTTATAATGCAAATTCACTTGCTTCAAAAGGCGCAGGAATCGTTGTCAGCGACAACGATGTAAAAGAGGGGAAACTGGAAAGTATCCTGACTGATCTTTTAAACGACCGCAACAAACAGGAAGAGATAAGAAAAGCAAGTCTGGGTCTTGCTATCAAGGATACGGGAAAGCGTATAACCGATGCGATAATAGAGGCACTTGGTAATGGTCAGTAAACTGATACAATAGTACCTATGGATGACAAAGAATTAGACAGATTATTCGGTCGCGACAGCGGTTCAGATGAAGAAAAGGAGACCTTGAAAAAAGACAGGAAGGTCCCGGCCAAAAAGCCTGAAAAGAAGGCTGTTAAACCTGAGCCTGAACATGAGCGCAAAGAAGAGTCATCCGGAAAAGAAGAGTCCAAAGAAAAAGAAGAACCTAAAAAGGAATCCGGCAAAGAAAATGAACCGGAAGTAAAGGCTGAAAAGCAAGCTGAGAAGGAGACCCCGGAAGAGGCGGAAAAGGAAGCGGAAAAAGAGCCTGCCAAGAAGCCTGAAAAGGACGAAAAGCCTTCATCTGACGAAGATGCTGAGGATAAAGCATCTGAAGATAAAGGTGAGGAGCCTGAAGATAAAGAAGATTCTGACGAGTCTGATGAAGAAGAGTCAGAAGGGCAAGAGCCTGATGAGGATGACGGTTCCGGAGAAAAGACTCCTGATAAGAAAAAATCCAAGTCTGAAGATAAGGGCGCCAAGCCGGCGGGAGAACGCAGACAGAAGGTTCCCGGAAAGACTGCTCCTGCAAAGCAGACTGACCTGAGAGATGCCATTCCTCTTTCGGGTAAGAGCATATTTGCGATTTTTCTGGCTGTTTTAGTCGTCATCATGGTAGTCATTGTCATGTTCCATCCTGCATTCAGGGTAAGGAATGCCACGGTTGAGGGTAATGTCGCCTTAACTGACCAGGAGATCCTTGCTGCTGCCGGACTTGAATACGATTCCCACCTCATGAGCGGCATCAGCGGAAATGTTTTCGATATCTTAAAGCTCGATTACGGTAAGACCGAAGAGCGCATAATGAAGGAAAACCCTTATATCGAGGATATCAGGATCACGATCAAACTCCCTTCGACCGTTGAGATAAAGGTAAAGGAACGCAGTAAGATCTGTTATATCAGGACACCTGACGGCTATGCTGCCCTTGATAAGGACGGAATAGTTCTTGAGCTTTCCTCATTTGATTCCGGGAAGAACGTAAGGCCGGTTATCTGCGGCCTTGAGGTCAAATATGCCGAACTCGGAAAACCCGTAGTTATCAGCAACATGAACGACTACAAAAAGGCGATAATAGTGCTCGGAGCCATACTGGCTGCCGATAACGCAAGCGTCGGCGGCGATTACCAGATGTTTGAGAATACTGCGGAAGTAAGGATACTTCCAAGCGGTTATATCTTCCTGACAATCTATTCACCGTCAGGTCACCTTATCCAGATAAAGCTTAACGGTACGGAGTCCATAGGAGACAAGACGGCCTGGCTTCTCTACGTGTTTAACGGCGACGGATTCGACAAGATCACGGTCGACGGAGCCCTTGATATGACCGGAGACGAGTACATTTTCGACGAATACGACTGAAATTACTTGCTTTCAGCCATTTAGTGCTAATATAAATATGAAAGTTTCTTTACATTCGCACAGTAAATCGTACTGTGCGTATTGATTGAAACTTGTGTTTAGGTTAAAATTTTGAATGGTTAATAATATTTATTTAATCAAGAATTATTTCAATTATCGGTTGGAACTATAAAAGGATACGGAGGAACAAAAGGATGTCTGAGAGCAAGCACAGCTATTCAATGGACGAATCTAATGTTGCAAGCATTAAGGTAATCGGCGTAGGTGGCGGCGGAAGCAACGCTGTAAACCGAATGGTCGAGAGTGGTGTCCAGGGCGTCACGTTCATCGCGATTAATACGGATAATCAGGCTCTTGCACGTAACAAGGCAGAGATCAAGATACAGATAGGTGAGAAGGTTACCAGAGGTTTGGGCTGCGGTGCAGATCCCAGCGTTGGTGAGAAGTCAGCAGAAGAGTCCAGAGACGAGATCGCTGAGGCTATTTCCAATACTGACATGCTCTTCATCACAGCAGGCATGGGCGGCGGTACCGGTACAGGTGCAGCTCCCGTAGTCGCACAGATCGCAAGAGATCTCGGAATCCTCACAGTAGCAGTAGTTACAACTCCTTTCACATTCGAAGGTGCTAAGAGAGCTGCTAACGCAGAGCGCGGAATCAGAGAACTCCAGAAGTCAGTAGATTCCCTCATCGTAGTTTCCAACGATAAGCTCCTTGACGTAGTTGATGACAACACAAGCTTCGAAGAAGCATTCAATATGGCAGATCAGGTATTGAAGTTCGGTGTCGCAGGTATTTCCGACCTCGTAGCAATCCCCGGACTCATCAACCTCGACTTGGCAGACGTTACACGTGTCATGAAGGATGCAGGTATCTGCCACATGGGTATCGGCCGTGCTTCCGGCGAAGACAGAGCTACAGTTGCAATTAAGCAGGCTATCAATTCACCTCTCCTCGACACAACGATCGAAGGAGCTACAGGTGTTATCCTTAACTTCACAGGCGGAAGAGGAATGCGTCTTTCTGAGATCGATGCAGCTTCATCCATCGTTCGTGAGTCCGCTGCACCCGAAGCAGAGATCATCGTTGGTGCGGTTGTTGATGATTCACTCGAAGATGAGCTCATGATCACAGTTATCGCTTCAGGCTTTGACGGAACAGTTAATGCTTCCGCAGGACACAGAGCAAGCACATCAGTTCTCTCCAGAGAGAATCCTACGTTGATCAGTGCAAGACAGCCTGTAAATCCTCAGCCCAGAACAGACTATACTCCCAGACAGGCAGAGCCCGCACCTGCACCCGTACCGGTACAGAGAGCACAGCCCGGATTCAGATTCGGTGACGATTCAGTAGCTCAGCCTGCACCTGCTCCGGCTCCTGCACAGGCACCCGTTCAGCAGATGCCCGTACAGCAGGCTCCCGTTCAGCCTCAGCCGGTTCCCCAGCAGGTAGCTCCTCAGCAGCCCGTACAGATGGGTGGCAGACCTCAGGCTAACGTAGCTCCTCAGGCAGATGAGAAGGCTCAGAAGTCAGCTAAGCCCTGGTTCATGTTCGGTAAGGACGGACAGTAATTTAGGAGAGTCAAGTCCGTGATCTGTCCCAAATGCGGCGAGAACGATGACAAGGTCCTTGATTCCAGGCCGACTGACGATGGCTTTGCTGTCAGAAGAAGACGTGTATGCCTCGTTTGTGGAGCCAGATTCTCTACGATAGAGAAGATTGAGGGCTTAAAGCCCATGGTCGTCAAGAAGGACGGAACTAAGCAGTTATACGATCCGGAAAAGATAATGAGAAGTCTGGACGTAGCCTGTCAGAAACGCGGAGTGTCGCAGCAGGTCAAAGAGAATATCTGTTCAGATATAACTCATCTGATCGATGCCAGGTTTAATAAAGAGATAACTTCGTCAGAGATAGGCGAGTTTATCATGTCGAAGCTTATGGACATTGACCGTGTGTCTTACGTCCGCTTCGCATCGGTTTATAAGAACTTCACTGATCTGGATTCTTATACGGCCGAGATCAACAATTTCGATGTCGGAAACGGTGCTTCCGTTGAAGATAATAAAGGTTTGTAACATTGTTACAAACATGGAAAACCTAATAAGTTGTAGAGCAGGGGTGATCTTATGGCAGCTAACAAGGTTTTGCTCGTTGATGACGATCCGGGCATTATTGAAGTTCTCAAACTTTATTTTGAGAAAGAGGGATACCAGGTATCCACATGCATGCAGGGCGACAAGGCCGTTGCTGCTTTCAACAGTTTTGTACCGGATATCGTGATATTGGATCTCATGCTTCCCGGCATGGACGGTAATGATATCTGCCGCGAGATCAGAAAGACTTCTGACTGTCCTATCATTATGCTCACGGCAAGAACAGATACGCTCGATAAGATCGTAGGTCTTGAGCTCGGAGCTGATGACTATATTCCGAAGCCGTTTGAGCCTAAGGAAGTACTTGCCAGAGTTAAGGCCGTATTAAGACGTACAGACAAGCGTGATTCCGCACCTGCTGCTTCAGACAACAAAGAAGGTTCCACAGACGTTATTACATATCCCGGTTTCTCCGTTGATAAGATCCGCTACGTTGTAAGCGTAGACGGCAACGAGATCTATATGCCCCCCAAGGAACTTGAACTCCTGTTCTTCCTTGCATCCAATCCCAACAGAGTATTCACAAGAGAGCAGCTTCTTGAGAACGTTTGGGGATACGACTTCTACGGAGAATCCCGTACGGTCGACGTCCACATCAAGCGTATCAGAGAGAAGATCGAGAATCCTGACAGAGAGCAGAACTGGAGCATTAAGACCGTCTGGAGCAAGGGCTATAAATTCGAGACGAGGTAATTGATCAATGGCGCCGAGAGCTGATGGTAAGCAGATGTCGGCGGGCTTTGCCGTTTTTCTCATATCATTTCTAGTACTCACAACACTGATTGTTTTCGCAGTCTTGTTGTTCCTTTCCTATGAGAATATGTATAACAATCTCATTTTAAGGGTCGAGCACAGTACACAGGCAGCCGCAAACGACTTGTCATCAGACATTACATCAGTTATTTCACTTCAGAGTGAGCCTTTCGAATACACGATCAATGATGACGGAACAGAGAATTTCAAGAATTCCAGAATCATCGATAAGTTCGTTAATTCCCAGACATATCGTTCAAACGGTTCAGTCTATATCACTGACAATAAGGGAAAGGTATATTGCCGCAATTCCTATGTAGTTGATGTAGCGGATAACCTTCTTACTACAAGCGAAGGACCGCTCTATATTGCACAGTCTGATGTTCTTGCCCTTCTTGAACAGGCAGAACAGATTGGTTTTGCAAGGACAGGATCCCACAACACCGGAAAAGTCATTTCGATCAGCTGCGTAAGGATAGTCGGAACACCATATTTTTGTATCGTAAGCAACAGCGAGGATACGGCTGAGACGAAGGATGAATACGTAAATATCATCCTTATTCCTGCAGTCGTTGCGATGATAATCGCCATCGTGCTTTATGTCGTATTCGTATACTTCAGCCTCAAGCCTGTTAAGGACATTTCCCAGGCAATCGCAAAGGTAGCTGAAGGAGATTATTCTGTAAGAGTAAGTCCTAAGTATTCAGATCCAAATGATTACACAACCCTGTCCGTCTCATCCGAGTTCACCGAGATGGGAAGGACCGTTAACAAGATGATCGAGTCGCTCGAGAACCAGGAACACGACAGGGAGATGTTCATCTCATCGATCGCACACGACATCAGAACTCCTCTCACATCGATCAACGGCTTTGTAACGGCCATGATCGACGGTACTATTCCTGAGGATAAACAGGATCATTATCTTGAACTCATCAAGCAGCAGACTGACAGGATCAGAACGCTTGTAACACAGATGACAGAGGCTTCTTCATTGTCGCATCCCGATCCTGACATGATGGAGGAATTCAATATCAATGACATGATCAATGACATCGTTGATAACCTTGAAGCACAGCTTACTGACAAGCAGATCAGGGTAATCAAGTCACTTGATCCGGGTCCGGGCATCATGGTATACGGTGAGGCGCAGCAGCTTTGCAGAGTAATCATCAACATCATTACGAATGCCATTAAATTTACGCCTCAGAACGGCGAGATAAAGATATCCACAGAGACTAATCCGAAGCTCCGCAAGGTTATCATTTCCGTCGAAGATTCAGGCGCCGGCGTTGAAGAGTCCAAGCGTCAGAGGATCTTCGAGAGCTTCTATCAGGCAGATCCTTCGAGGAAAGCTGAAGGCTTCGGTCTTGGTCTTTATATTTGCAAACAGATCCTTGCAGGTCACGGTCAGACGATCATTTGTGACGAAGGAAGAGAATTGGGCGGTGCTAAATTCGTTTTCTCATTCCCTTATCCGCCCGAGAATCAGGAGCAGTAAGTTTGGCCGTTAACAGCTCGAAAATCAAGGCTCTCGCAAAGCAGACTTATGATGCACTGTCAACGGAATTTCCTGACAGTACATGTTCACTGGATAACGATTGTCCCCATAACTTAGCTGTCAGAGGCATATTGTCCGCACAATGCACCGATAAAAGGGTTAATATAACTGCAAAAGATCTTTTCGCGAAGTATCCTGACATGAAGCAGATCGCTGATGAGGATCCTGAAGTCATTGCGTCCATCATCAAGCCATGCGGTCTCACTGTTTCTAAAACAAAGTCAGTAATTGCTTTTGCTAAGAAACTGACTGAAGAGTGGGGCGGCGTGATCCCTAACGATGTTGATCTTCTTATGGAAGTTCCAGGCATCGGAAGGAAGATCGCAAATCTCATTGTCGGAGAGGTCTACGGCACACCCGCAGTCGTTGTTGATACACACTGCAAGCGTGTCATGAAAAGGATTGGTATTACAGAAAGTGAAGACCCTGCAAAGGTCGAGAAAGACATAATGAAGGTATTCCCTGAAGAACAGTGGATCAGCATTGGTCATCTGTCCGTTGATCTCGGACGCAAATACTGCACGGCAAAATCGCCGAAGTGTGATGAATGTCCGCTCTCATCCTTCTGCAAAAGGAGGATGTAAGATGGCTGCAATTCATCTTTCAAATCCTGTTAAGGACCTGTACGGCGTAGGCCCTGCAGCTGAAGAGAAGCTTGCGAAGCTCGATATATATACGATCTACGATCTCATTGCATTTATCCCGTGGCGCTACGACGACTGGTCACATGTCGGGACCATCGGTTCTTTTGACATGAATGACAGGTTTTCCGATAACACGGGTTTTGATCTCTCATTCAGAGGAACCATATCAACCAATCCTTCGGTCAACGTTACGAGCAGAAAGAGACCATTGAGTTTCTTTGTAAGCGACGGCACCGGAAGGATAAAACTGACATTCTTTAATTCACAGTATCTTGCAGGTAAATTCTCTCTCGGTGACGAGTGTTTTGTACATGGTTCCGTTACTCTTTTTAACGGCCAGATGCAGATGGTAAATCCTTATATCGAGAAAGCAGAAAAGATAGAAGATACATCGCTTGTAAGGCCCGTATATCACCTTACGGCAGGGCTTACTTCAAACAACATATCCAAGTGGGTAAAGACGGCATTGAAGCTCTGCGGAGAAGAGCTTTTATCTTGCATTCCCGTATCGATCGCCGAACAGAAGGGTTTTGTATCACCCAAAGAAGCATATGAGATGGCACACTTCCCGGCATCACTTGAAGATGCAAGAAGAGCAAGGGAGCAGCTGGCTTATGAAGAGCTGATCCTCCTTGGAATCGGAATGAAGTTATACAGCAGCGGACATGGTGTGAAGGAAGTTGCAGAACAGGTAATACCTTCAGGTCCTAATGGTATCGACGGCGAATCACTTCAAAAATGGAAACTCATCAAGAGCAATCTCGGATTCACTCTTACGGATGACCAGGCATCAGCTTTTCGTGACGTGCAGACAGATCTTATGTCGACAACACCCATGAACAGACTTATCCAGGGAGACGTCGGTTCAGGCAAGACAATGGTTGCTGCTCTTTCCATGCTGATAACGGCACTGATGGGCAAGCAGGCAGTGCTTCTTGCGCCCACATCAGTCCTTGCATCACAGCACTACAGGACGATCTCAAAACTGATGCAGAACAGCGGTATGGAGCCAGTCCTTCTTCTCGGTAAGACCAAGCCTTCTGAGAAGGTAGAGATAAAAGAGAAGATCGCTGACGGCAGGGCAAGGGTAATAATCGGAACGCATGCGCTTTTAACGGACGATGTAAAATTCAAAGATCTTGCACTCGTAATCGCAGATGAGCAGCACAGGTTCGGCGTTAAGCAGAGAGAAAAACTGCTCTTCAAAGATACGTTAAATGACGGTGTCGTTAAGAGCGTTCACAACCTGATAATGACGGCTACACCCATCCCGAGAACCCTTGCGATGGTTATCTACGGCGACATGGCAACATCGGTCATAAGGCAAAAGCCCATGGGCCGTCAGGAGATCACGACATGGTTTGTAAATTCCAAGAAGAGCAAAGCGATAGAAGAGATGATGAGCATCAAGCTTGCTGCCGGTGAGCAGGTCTATATCGTCTGTGCCAAGATCGACAAGGATGAGACTGAAGCAGGTTCCGATAACATGCTCGGCGATCCCGTCGGAGAAGACGATACGGTTACCAATGTTTTCGAGATGAAAAAGATGGTAGATCAGATGAGCAATCTGTCCCAATATTCGAGTGCCGTTCTGTACGGTTCCATGAAGGAAAAAGACAAGCTCGAGACCATGGAAAGATTCCTTGCAGGCGACATTAAGATCCTAATATCAACAACCGTTATCGAAGTAGGCGTGGATAACCCCAATGCGAATGTAATGATCATAATGGATGCTGACAGGTTCGGACTTTCAACGCTTCACCAGCTCAGGGGAAGGATCGGAAGAGGAGATAAGAAATCATTCTGTCTTCTGGTATCAGAATCAAAGTCTGAACTTGCTCTGTCCAGAATGAAGATGATGTGTGAATCTTCCGACGGTTTTGAACTTGCAGAGAAAGACCTTGAATTAAGAGGTCCCGGTGATTTCTACGGCACAAGACAGCACGGTATCCCTACATTAAGGGCCGCAAACCTGTATACTGATATGAAGATCGCGACGGAAGCGACGGAAGCCGTCAACCGGATAATCGAACAGGGCGGTGAGGAAGCTGACCGCTTAAACGATGCGATAAAGAAAATGTTCGAACTCAGGTTCGCAAGAAAGATGGAGCAGATCTGATGCCGAGAGTAGTAACGGGAAGATTCAGGGGGACCATATTGCAGGCGCCTGAGGGCGACAAGACAAGGCCTACGACCGATAAGGTAAAGGAGGCTCTGTTCTCCATTATCCAGTCTTATGTGCAGGATTCCGAGTTTCTGGACCTTTTCGCAGGCTCCGGACAGATTGGAATAGAAGCATTAAGCCGCGGTGCAAAGCGCGTTACACTCGTCGAGCGAAGCGGTCAGGCAGCATCCATAATCGCAAAGAATATCAGCAAGATCAGGATGGAAGGCTCTGATGAGATCAGGTTTCATAAGAAGAGCACGGCCCAGGCATTAGAGCTTTTAGGGCAGGCCGGCGAGAAATTTGATATTATATTCATGGATCCTCCCTACAAGGACGTGCCGCAAAGGCTGGAAGAGACTTCGAAGTATATTCATGACTTCGATATGCTCTCTCCCGGCGGCATGCTAATCGTCGAACATGACAAAGATTGTGAAATGCCTGAAGAAATAGGCGGTTTGAAGTGTGTTCGTTCTTGTAGTTATGGTCTGACAGTGATAACATTTTTTAAGGTATAATTTCGGAGGATAGGAATTTTGAAGGTAATGCTCTTCCCGGGGACGTTTGATCCCTTCACAAGAGGACACAGGGACATCGCCAGAAGAGCCTCAAGGCTCTGTGATAAGCTGGTCGTTGCTGTTATGGAGAATGCCGCCAAAACGCCTTTATTCACTCCTGAAGAGAGAGTTGAGCTTATTAAGCTCTCGTTGAAGAACGACGGTTTGGATAACGTCGAGGTCATGGCTTGGGGAGGCCTTCTGGTCGATCTTTACCAGCAGCTCGGATGCTGTGCTTCCGTAAGAGGCATCAGATCAGAGTCTGACTTCAGATACGAATCCGAACACGCACTCGCCAACCGCCTGCTTTATTCAGGCTACGACGCTGTGCTCCTGCCCTGCAGAGACGACCTGTCGCTGATCAGTTCTTCGATGGTTAAGGAAGTGGGTTCATACGGAGGAGACATCTCAAAGATGGTTCCTGCCGAGATAATAGATCTTGTAAAGGATAAATTATTGAAAGGAAGGACATAATAATGGAGAACAGCAATTTTAATCAGGGCGGACAGCGCTACGACGCTATCAAGCATATCGACTACCTTATCGATATGGTCAAGGATGCATCCAGCGTGCCTTTCTCAGATAAATGCTCTATTGAGAGAACAGAGACGATCAACTCACTTCAGATCTTAAAGAATAATCTTCCTGCTTCCGTAGCCCAGTCCAACGACATCGTTGCAAGAGCTCAGGACATAATCAGCACAGCAAGAGAGAAGAATAAGAAGATCATCGATGACGCTAACCGTATGTATGCCATGAAGGTCAACGATCACGAGATCACAAGAGGCGCAAGAGAAGAAGCTGCCCAGATCATTGCAAACGCTGAGGCCCAGGCAGAAGAACTCAGAAAAAACGCTCACATCTATGTTAAGTCTCTCCTTGAGAACGTTAACGAGACACTTTCAGATAATATGGCCAAGATTCAGACAAACCTTACTGAGATCAACAGCACTCTTGAAGAGACCGAGTGACGATAAGGTTTTGTTATTTAACAACAGTTTGAGAAAAGCATCAACGGCCGCGTGACATTTTTCGCGGCCGCTTTCTTATAAGGGAGGTGACCGGTAATGATCCTTGGAATTGAGATCCGTAACTTCGATGTTTTCGACAGTGACAAAGCAGGCATCCTGATAGAAGATTTCATAGAAAAAAAGGACGGCGGAAAATCTTATAACAGTCTCCGCGGTCTTAATGCTTTTATCGGCCGGAACAACACCGGTAAGACATCCTTCATGGGATGTATGGCTTTCCTCAAGGACTGTATCACACAGGGCTGTGCGGTCGCTTCCATAAGCTATGGCAGGCCGGGCTTTGCCAACATGACTCCGGACATTTCAAGTCCTTCCACGTTCAGAGTCTTTTTCAAACTCGAAGATAAAAAGAACGGCTGCCCCAAGTACATCCAGTATGAACTCGGCATAGTTACGAGCAGATACATGAGCCCTGTTATCGATGAGGAGAAGATCATTCTCGTCACCGAAAAAGACGGAGAGAAAACGCCTGTCACCATCCTCGACATGAAATGCGGAGAAGGCTTCATTATCAATCTTGATGATTCGCCCGACAAATCTGATATCGGTGTTGAAGACGAGCACCTTACCGCACTCAGCCTTTACGGAAAGATCAGCGGATACAGGGATTTCGTAACGCTCTATAAAGAGATATCCTCATGGTTCTTCTGCAGTTTCTCTTCAGAAGAACAGAGTTCTTATTACTACGATGGCGGTGCTCCCGGCGGACATAAGCACCTCAACAGTTCCGGCTCCAATGTAGGAAATGTTCTCGAATATATCAGGATGAATGACGAGAAAGAATATGAGCGCATCGTTACGGAGATCAAGGATAAGATCCCTGCAATGAAGCACAAGAAGAATCTTCCTCAGGCGCTTAAGGAAAGCCCCGATAAGCTTTTCCTTTATCTGCTCCTGCTCCGTGATAAGAGCCCTAGATCAACGATCTTCATCGAGACTCCTGACAAGGACCTTTATCACGACATGGTCGATGTTTTAAGCGACGAGATGCGTGATTACACAATGAAGAATCACTATTGCCAGATAGTATTCTCAACTCACAATCCCTACATCATTGAGACATTGTCTCCCAAGGAGATCTGGATCTTCGAGCGCTCTTTCGAAAAGGACAGCGGCGACGTCAGCATCCGCTGCGCGGGTGAAGATCCGCTCGTAATGGAGATGTTCCACCAGGGCGTCGGCATGGGTGCCATCTGGTACGGCGGACACCTTGATACAAGACCTGATGATGATAACCGAGGCTTATAAATGCTGATCGAGATACTGTCAGAAGATAAATCGGGAGCTGTAGTAGTACAGCGTCTTGCAGAAAGAATAGCAGAGAATGAGGGTGTGGATTTTGAGCTGCACGTTCATCCGCACAGAGGCTGCGGAAGCTTTCCTAAGGATATGGATTCTGCACCGCCGAAGTTTGCAAGTTCATTGTTAGATCTTCTTCCTGCAAAGCTCAGAGCATATAACAAAGTATACGGCGGCAAGGATGTTATCCTCATTATCGCCATGGATTCCGACGATAACGATCCCCAGGAATTAAGACAGATGCTCTATTCTTGTGCTGCGAAATATGCTCCTGATATCAGAAGCATTGTCGGTCTTAGCACCGAAGAGATCGAAGCGTGGGTTTTAGGTGACAGGGATGCGATCCGCACTGCATATCCTGACAGCAGGATGGACGTTCTTGAGTCCTATGAACAGGATTCCGTATGCGGTACGTGGGAAGTGCTCTGCAGAGTCATAAGCGAGAATGCGGAAGAACTGATCGAGATCGGTTATCCCGCCATTGGTCACTACAAGGCCCTGTGGGCTGATACCATATCAAGATACATGGTTCCAGAGAAGAATATCTCACCGAGCTTTAATACGTTCAAGATGGCATTCATCACGGCTCTCAAAAACCCTGTTCCGATCTACCGCAGGCGTGAGTTCTGATGGCAAGACATATCTACGTCCATAATCCTTTCTGCGCGCGCAAATGCCCCTATTGCGATTTCTATTCGATAACGGATCACTCATGCATTGAAGAGTTCTACAAAGCCGCTATTAAAGAGACGGAACTTATAGGTTCAGTTATTACTGATAAGACAGGTACCAACCAGCTTACAGACGCAGACGGAAAAGATACCGTTTATTTCGGAGGCGGTACGCCGTCTGTTCCTGACAGTCACCTTATTGCAGAACTCCTTGGTTCGGTAAAGAAGAATTTCAACATTTCTGATGACGCTGAAATAACGATAGAAGTTAATCCTTCTTCTGTCAGGGAAGATAAGCTTGAAGAGTATCTTAAAGCAGGTTTTAACCGCATATCTTTAGGCGTTCAGTCCTTGCACGATGACGTGCTTAAAACACTTGGAAGACTGCACGATTCAAAAGGTGCAGTTGATGCGATAAAGAAGATAACCGCTGCGGGTTTCACGAATGTATCAGCAGATCTTATCACGGGTGTTCCGGGAGAAACTCTTGAAGGAATAAAGCAAGACATAAAGACGTTTCATGAGCTTGGTGTAAAGCACATCAGCACATATTCTCTGAGCATAGAAGAAGGCACTCCTTTTTTCGAGAGATACAGTAAAACATTAGAGGATCTAGTATCACCTGATGACGAGCGGAAGATGTATCACGGCACCCGCGAATTCCTTCAGAGTCTGGGTTATGAGACTTATGAGATCTCTAACAGTGCACTGCCCGGATTTAAGAGCATACATAATTCTTCTTACTGGAATTCGTGCGAATATTTCGCGATCGGCGCCGGTGCCCACGGATATCTGGGTGACATGAGATACGGCCATAAAGACGATGTTATTTCTTACATAAACGAGATGAAAGATCTCACGTCAAAAGACTACAAAGATTTTATTGAAGGCAGAAAGAACGATCTTGTTTCTTTATATGTTGAAGAGATGCTTTCCAAAGAAGATAAGATGAGAGAAGTACCTTTCTTAAGACTCAGAACAACGGAGGGAATACTGCTTGATGAATTCTTTAAGATGTTCGGTGAAGAGTTCGAAAATGTTTTCGCAAGGGAAGTAGAGGACAACATCAAAAAGGGATTATTGGAGCGCAAAGATAGAACGCTCCGTTTAACACGGAGCGGTCTTGATCTTGCCAATAAAGTTATTGAAGATTTTCTTTAAAGCTGAGCCTTAACTGCTGCTTCCTGCTCTGCTCTGTACTTAGCCTCATCGGCCTTTCTGATCGCAGTACGCATGATCTTGCCACTGGTGGTCTTAGGAAGCTCATCAACGAACTCGATAACTCTCGGATACTTATAAGGAGCCGTAGCATTCTTAACGTGGTTCTGAAGTTCCTTTATGAGTTCGGGAGAAGCCTTCTCCTTATATGCTTTAGTAAGGACGATAGTTGCCTTAACTACCTGACCTCTCATGGGGTCGGGAACAGCTGTAACTGCGCACTCGAGAACTGCGTCGTGTGTCATGAGAGCACTCTCAACTTCGAACGGTCCGATACGGTAACCGGAACACTTGATAACGTCGTCATTTCTTCCTACGAACCAGATATATCCTTCAGGATCTCTCCATGCCGTATCACCTGTGCTGTAATCTGCACCGGGCCACTGGTCAGCCATTGCCTCCGGATTCTTATAGTATTCGCGGAAGAGTCCTATGGGTTTTGAAGATGCGTTCTTGATAACGATATTTCCTACGATACCGTCTTCTACCGGAACACCGTTGTCGTCAACTAACTGAATGTCATAGATAGGTGTGGGTTTGCCTGTAGATCCGGGCTTAACATCAAGCCATGGGAAGTTTGCGAAAAGAACGCTTCCTTCTGTCTGACCGAATCCTTCACGGATCTCAAGTCCGGTATACTTCTGCCACTTGTAGAATACTTCAGGATTCAAAGGCTCGCCTGCCATTGAGCAGTGCTTGATGGAAGAGAAGTCATACTTTGTGAGGTCTTCCTGAATAAGGTATCTGTAGATAGTGGAAGGTCCGCAGAATGAGTTGAGCTTAAGCTTCTCCATTATCTCGAGCATTCTTGCTGCCTTAAATTTCTGTGTATCGTAAGTAACATTAACCGCACCGCAGATCCACTGTCCGTAGATCTTACCCCACGCAAACTTTGCCCAGCCGGAGTCAGCCTGGGTAAGATGTCTGCATCCGTCGTAAACCTGCTGCCAGTACTTAGCTGTAACGATATGGCCCAAAGGCAATGTGTAATCGTGCAGGATCATCTTAGGCTCACCTGTAGTACCTGATGAGAAGTAGATGAGCATCGGGTCATATGCATGGGTAGCTTCGTCACCTGTGGGGCGCTCGAAAACAGGAGAAGCATTATCGATATCATCAGTAAGTGATCTCCAGCCTTCAGGTGCCTCTCCGATAACGCTGCAGTACTGAACTGTCTTGCAGTCGGGACGTGCCTTATTTACATGCTCAATGATCTGCGGATCATCGGCGCAAACGATCATCTTAATGTCTGCTGCGTTGCAGCGGTAAACGATGTCATGATAAAGAAGCTGGAATGTAGCAGGGATAACGAGTGCACCGAGCTTGTGAAGACCAACCATGGTGAACCATACTTCAGGACGCTGGCGGAGCATCATGAGGACTCTGTCGCCTTTCTTAATGCCAAGGCCCTTGAACATGTTGGCAACGCGGTTGCTCTTCTCGCTTATATCCTTAAAAGTGAAGTGTCTTTCGTTGCCGTCATCATCGCACCAGATAAGAGCTTCCTGATCAGGAGCTTCTTTTGCATATACATCTACGACATCAAAACCGAAGTTAAAATCTTCCGGAACAATGATCTTGAAATTCTCTTTAAAATCCTCGTAACTGTCGAAATCAATTCTGTTAACAAATCTGCTTAATAAATCCATGGGTATATACTTCCTTTTTCTACTTCAAATTTTTCCGTGAGTTGGGGTAGAACTGCTAAATCACTCGTTGATGATCGTGAGGAACTTAGCAGTCTCCGTCACGGCTCTCTGTCCGTGAGGCTTCTCAGGATTGAAGTAAATGGAATCTCCTGCCTCAAGAGTGAATTCCCTGTCACCCACGACAACCTTGATGGCGCCTTCGATGACATAGTTGAACTCCTGTCCGCCGTGGCGAACGAGCTCAGCTGTCTCTGATTTTGACAGAGTAACAATCATAGGATCCATCTGTCTGTGCTTATAGTTGAAAGCGAGCGCGCTGAATGAATAGCCAGGATAACGCTCGACTTTAACGCCGTTGCCGCCTCTTACCACTGTATAATCGTCCATTCTCGGAACGTCGCCTGTCATCAGCACCGTAGGATCCACCTTGAAAACGCTTGCAACCTTATAAAGGATGCTGATCGGGATCTCCTTATCGCCGTTTTCATATGCTAAATACTCTTCCTGGCTCACTCCGCAGCTCGAAGCGACTTCTTCTGCAGTCAAGTCAAGGATGTCTCTAAGCTCTCTGATCCTGTCAGATATCTGCTTAATGTATTCGTTCATATTGGCCTCCTGATATTTACAGTGCATTATTGGTTCTTATAGCGAATAAACATTATAACAGATAAATAAGAAAGTTGCTCGAAAGGATGCCCTAAAACCAAAAAAGCACATTGTGTCAAATTTGTATGCCTGAAACGGTCAAAAACATCAACAAAAAGTCGTATTTCCTCAAAATACAGCTTTTTGTATGCCTGAAAACAGCAGATCAGGCCAACAAAAATGACGCATCGAAGTTAGTGTTGACTAACCTGAATACGCGTTGATAGAATCGTTCACATTGAGGGAGTAGCAGACGCGGAAAAAGCGTCGTCTAAGTCAACATACTGGTGATAAAACCTGGCTTATTCTTCTGTGTGAGACTCAAGGCAAATATAGTGGCCTTGGGTTATTTTTTTGCCCGGGCAGAGAGGACCATATTGTGTTTCAACTTATCCTGAATTCATTTCTTTTGGGCATTGGTCTTGCCATGGATGCGTTCTCGGTCTCGATTGCAAACGGCATAGTCGAACCTGAGATGAAAACAATCCGGATGCTTATGATGGCAGGCATATATGCTGCATTTCAGTTCATAATGCCAATGCTCGGCTGGATCCTTGTTACGACGCTTGAAGAGATGTTCACCAAATTCAGCATCTTGATTCCTTGGATAGCACTGATCCTTCTTTTATTTATCGGCGGGAAAATGCTTGTCGAAGGGATTAAGGATAAGAAGCAGGGAAACAAGGAAGGGAAGGATGCAGTCAAAGAAGCCAGGAAACTTACCCTGGGTGCGCTCATGGTTCAGGGAATTGCAACTTCGATAGATGCTCTTTCAGTAGGTTTTACTATAGCGGATTATTCGCTTTTACGAGCATTTGCCGCATCTTTGATAATTGGAGCTGTCACGCTTGTGATATGCTTATTGGGGTTGATCTTCGGTAAGAAGATCGGCGGCAAATTCGTCAGTACAGCCACGATTATCGGTGGTGTCATACTGATCCTCATAGGAATAGAAATTTTTATCAAAGGCATTTTCGGCCTTTAAAAGAAAGGAATTAACATGGCAAAAGTTGCAGTATTTATAGCAGATGGCAGTGAAGAGGTCGAGGCAATAACACCCGTTGACCTTTTGAGAAGAGCTAAGGTTGATGTCGATGTCGTATCGATCATGCCTTCACTCGAGATCACGGCTTCAAGAGACATAAAGATAAAGGCTGATAAGCTTTTGGACGAGATTACTTTTGATGAGTACGATCTTCTTGTCCTCCCGGGCGGAGTAAGAGGAACAAATAACCTTAACGCATGCGAGGAACTCAAGAAGAACCTCGTTAAGTTCAACGACCAGGGCAAGGGCATAGCGGCAATTTGCGCTGCTCCGACAGTTTTTGCTAATCTCGGACTTCTCAAAGGCAAAACATCCACATGCAATCCAGGCTTTTGGGAAGAACTCCGCAAGGGTGATGCGAATGTCATTGAAGACAGCAAAGTTGTTGTAAACGGCAATATCATTACCAGTCAGGCAATGGGAACATCAGTTGATTTCGGCCTTGCTCTCGTAGGTTATCTCTGCGGTGAGGATGCCAAGGAAGAATTGCGTAAAAACATAAGGTTTGGCGCACTTTAACATTGTTACACAGCGCCTTTAGTTGAATATTCAGAGCTAATCTATTACAATAAGGCGCATTTGGAGATGTATCGAAGTGGTCATAACGGGGCGCACTCGAAATGCGTTTATCGGGCAACCGATACGTGGGTTCGAATCCCACCATCTCCGCCACAGGATGCCTGTAAACATTGCGTTTGCAGGCATATTTTTTGAAAACTCCAATCTTTGATGCAGATGAATGGAAATACTACTATACAAAAAAATACGCATTCCAGTTATCAGGTTTCTTTATATATCAGCTGTGTCATCTTTGTGCTACAATTATGACACGGAGGTGATTATCATGCCTACAATAATACCGATCAGAGATTTAAGGAATACAAGTGAAATCTCGGAACTTGCTCATAAGATGCAAGAGCCTATCTTTATAACCAAAAATGGATACAGTGATCTTGTTGTAATGAGTACTGAGCTTTATGAGAAGTTTGCTCAGAACAACAGGATAGATCAGGCGATCTTTGAAGCCGAGAAAGAGGTAGAAGAAGGAGTAGCACCAGTTTCGTTGGACACAGCGCG
>Ga0310691_10000208_pt1 | contig 120555 bp, 71 predicted proteins | sample 176DNAGHGlowgp2_FD_203887 | JGI IMG/M metagenome (GOLD analysis project Ga0310691, IMG submission 203887) | Sheep rumen microbial communities from Palmerston North, Manawatu-Wanganui, New Zealand - 1766 DNA GHGlow gp2 (v2) (version 2) | ecosystem: Host-associated > Mammals > Digestive system >... | reverse complement strand
TAGTTGGAACAGACCAGTGGTGTCAGAAGATCATGGAGCCTGTGTCAAATCCAATTTCTTCTCAGTACAAGAAGAACGTGATGTATTCATTCCACTACTATTCATGTTCTCACTTTAATTTGTTGGGAGACTTCCGTGCTGCACAGGGATCAATTCCAGTATTCGTTTCTGAGTGGTCTGCTGTGAACTTTAGTGGTGATGGTCCTTTCTGTGCAAACAATGCTGATCAGATGCTTGCTGCATGTGAGGCTCAGCCAGGTGTTGCTCCTCAGCTTGTCAGCTGGTGTATGTGGAACTGGGGTAAGAAGGATGAGGCATCTTCATTCTTTACTGGATCATGTTCTGTAGGAAATGAGTCAAAATACAGAGCTCAGGATTCAAACCAGAATTTTGGTGACTATGTAATGATTAAGATGGCAGGTGAAATTCCTGATATTCCTATTCCAGAGACAGGACCATGGGAAACTATCAACAAAATTCCTTCAACAGAAGGTTCTGCATGGCACTGGGATTACTATGATAGAGGTGGTGAAGGTATTGCTTACCATGATGGAAATGGTGGTGCTTGGGAGAAGGATAAGGAAGGTACTGTCCTTGACTATAAGAACACAGGAGAGGAAATTGACGTCTTCTCTTTGGCTCAGGATTTGCAGTTGCTAGACAAACCATGTCCTTGGTCAACAGTTGATAAAAGTGGTAAGATTCCTGTAGTTAAATCATACGATGATGCTATCAAGACTACTTGGAAGGATGCTAAAGGAAATGCAACATACAAGTCTTTGAACGGAGGTCGTTGCTATTCAGGTACTGATGGTTCTGCTCGTCCAGACGAGGGTGTTGACTTGTCAGGTTCTCAGTGTCAGGGAACAGATCTTGAGGCATCAGGATACTGTAACCTAGGATGGGTTGAGGCAGATGAGTGGATCAAGTATACTGTAAATGTAGAAAAACCAGGTTACTATAAGATCTCAGGTATTGTTAGTGCTGAATACCTACAGGAGGAGTCTAAGGGTGAGATTTCAATCACTTCTACACATGGTAACCACCTACGTAAGCCATCTGCACTTACTGATGCAGATGCTATCCCTACATTTGGTTTCGTAACAACAACAACATGTGCTGATGCTTCAAAGTCAGATCCTTGGGATTGTTGGTCAGAGCAGGATGCAAGATGTTCTGGTAAGGAAAAAGTTGTATTGTGTGCATTTGGTGAGGCTGGAGATCAGAACATCACTATCCGTTTCAGCGGAAATGCAGGTGGTGTAGGTCCTCTTAAGTTCACATGGTACGGTGAACTTGATGAAGATGATCCTATCAAATTCAATTCAGATGTTAATGATGTTGAGGCTATCGACTTCTCTATCTTCCCTAACCCAACTTCAGGTGAGTTCACTGTAACTCTTCCAAAGAATGTTGAGGCAACAGTTGAAGTTGTTAACATCGCTGGTCAGATTGTAGCTTCTCAGAAGTTTGAGGGTTCTACTACAATCAATAAGGCTTTGGCTGCAGGTGTTTATACTGTAGTTGTTAAGTCTAACGGTGCTGTTAAGGCTGAGAAGTTGGTTGTTAAGTAATCTGAATTATTAGATTTCTTATAAATCCACGGAGGGGGAGCATTTTGCTCCCCCTCTTTTTTTGTGTGCTTTAAGATAATTATTGTTGCTCGCCAGAAACATTGAATCCATTCCGTAGCTAAATAAAAGGTAATAGTTAAGGGTGGATCTTCTTAACGCCTTGTCTCTACTTAATTTAAGCGGCTTCTTAAACAACTATAAAGAGTCATTATGATGTGACATTTCTGTTACGATTCAGATTCAGAGTGTTGTGTTTCACTTAATACATGTATATTTGTAGATATACCAAACAAAGACTTTCCCGTTACAATTGTTGACGAGTTTTGTTTTTCCAGATATATATTGCAAGAATTCACTAAAACATAATACAATGAAAAAAACTTTATTACTAGCTTTATTTACGTCCATTGCTCTACATTCTGGAGCTAACACATCCCCTACTTATAATCCTTACCAGGGTAAAAACTATGCAGATTGGGGGAAACTTAGATTGGTAGAAAATCAATTGTCAGACAAGAATGGAGAACCAGTCCAACTGAAAGGCTGGTCTACACAGTCTCTCCATTCTGATGATGTCCAGGGATGTCTTGGCGAATCTCAGTGGGAATTGATGAAAAAGTATGGAGCTAATGTTGTTCGTTTGGCTATGTACATTGATGAAAAAGATTCTTACCTTAGCGATTCAACAAAGTTCAAGGAACTTGTCAAGCAGAGTATCAAAGAGACTGCAACGTTGGACATGTATTGTATCGTCGACTGGCATATCTCAGAATGGCAAATGCCTGAAAGAACAGGAGATCCTAATGATTATCTTAAAGAGTCAATGTCTTTCTTTGGGGAAATCTCTAAGTATTGTGCAGATAATGGCTTCGACAATGTCCTGTATGAGATTTGTAATGAGCCAACGTGTGGATGGACTAATGTAAAGCGTTATGCGGAAGAGGTAATACCGGTGATTACAGCTAACCAGCCAGATGCTATCATCATAGTTGGAACAGACCAGTGGTGTCAGAAGATCATGGAGCCTGTGTCAAATCCAATTTCTTCTCAGTACAAGAAGAACGTGATGTATTCATTCCACTACTATTCATGTTCTCACTTTAATTTGTTGGGTGACTTCCGTGCTGCACAGGGATCAATTCCAGTATTTGTTTCTGAGTGGTCTGCTGTGAACTTTAGTGGTGATGGTCCTTTCTGTGCAAACAATGCTGATCAGATGCTTTTTGCATGTGAGGCTCAGCCAGGTGTTGCTCCTCAGCTTGTCAGCTGGTGTGTCTGGAACTGGGGTAAGAAGGATGAGGCATCTTCATTCTTTACTGGATCATGTTCTGTAGGAAATGAGTCAAAATATAAATCAGTAGATTCTGACATTGAATATGGTGATTATATAATTAGTCATATGTCACCTACACATTGTTGCCCACCACCTCCTCCTTGTTGTGAGGTTTGGCCTAATTCAAATACAATCCCATCGACTATGGCTGATTTGTGGCACTGGGATTATTATGATTTGGGTGGTGAAGAAATTGCTTACCATGATGCTAATAGCGGAGCATGGGAAAAAGATAATGACGGTTTTGTGCTAGACTATAAATATGATGGAGAAGAGGTAGACGTGTTATCATTGGCGAAAATAATGATGTGGATTGATAAACCATGCCCTTGGTCTACAGTCGAGGATGGCAAAGTTGTTGCTTTTGATTCGACAATAGCTACGTTATGGAAGGATGTAAATGGAAATCCTACATACAAATCTTTGAATGCAGGACGTAATTATTCAGGTACTGAGGGCTCTGTTCGTCCAGATGAAGGTGTGGATTTGAATTACGCTAATTGTAAAGGAACTATATATGAGCATTTGGTATATAATAGCCTTTATAATGTTGAAAATGAAGAGTGGATCAAATATACTGTAAATGTTGAAAAACCTGGATACTACAAGATTAGAGGTATTATAAGCGCAGAATATAAGGCAGCTAATAAGGAAGGAGAGATCTCAATCTTTTCAGAATATGGAAACCATCTCCGAGGCTCATCTGCACTAAAGGATGCTGCTGCTGTCACTACATTTGGATTCCCAAAAACAACTGTATGCGCAGATTCTACTGCTACTGACTCTACTTATTGGGATTGTTGGGCAGAATCTGACGCTATAAGCGGTGATGAAAAAGAGGTGCTGTGTGCCTTTGAAAAAGCTGGTGAACAGAAAATAACAATTAAATTCTATGGCGACGCTAGTGGTGTCGGTCCGCTAATATTTGATTGGTATAAGGAACTTGATCCAAAGGATCCGTTTTTTCCAGATGCAGTGGATGATGTAGATGCAACTAAGTTCTCTATTAATCCTAACCCTACTTCAGGAGAGTTTACTGTAACTCTTGCTGACAAGGCTGAGGGTTCAGTAGAGGTGGTGAATATGGCTGGTCAGGTTGTTGCGTCTCAGAAGGTTGAGGGTTCAGCTATAATCAACAAGGCTTTGACTGCAGGTGTTTATACTGTAATTGTTAAGACTAACGCAGGTGTCAGCACTCAGAAATTGGTTGTGAAGTAATCTGAATCGGATTTTATAATTCCTTTGGAGGGGAAGTCTTTCGCTTCTCCTCCTTTTTGATTTCAAACGTATTTTTTTAAGTTTTTTTTGAAACTTGCGTGAAAATATATAATATTGTAAAATAAATGACATCGATGAAAATCACTTGCGTTACATTTAAGCGGTTTTGACTATTGATGCGAGAATCATATTAACCTTAAAATGATGAGTATGGGGAAAAAATTATTACTTGCGGCAGTTGCGTCTATGGCTTTGACCGCCAATGCAGAAAAAAGCCCTTATCAGGACAAGAACTATGCGGATTGGGGCAAGTTGAAACTTGTGGGCAACCAACTTTCTGACCAAAAAGGCGATCCAGTCCAGTTGAAAGGATGGTCTACTTTCTCTCTTCACTATGGAGAAGTTCAGGGATGCTTAGGTGAAAGTCAGTGGGAGTTGATGAAACAGTATGGAGCAAACATCGTACGTTTGGCTATGTACATTGATGAACCCAACTCTTACCTTAGCGACCCTTCAAAATTCAAGGGCCTTGTTGAGAAAAGTATCAAGGAGACTAAGGAGTTGGATATGTATTGTATTGTCGACTGGCATATTAATTCAAATTCTTTGTCGTCTTCAGGAGATCCTAATGACTATATTGCTGAGTCAAAAGACTTCTTTGGCGAGATTTCTAAGTATTGTGCAGACAATGGATATGACAATGTGTTGTATGAGATTTGTAATGAGCCAACATGCGGATGGAAGAACATCAAGAGCTACGCTGAGGAGGTTATCCCTGTAATCACTGCAAACCAGCCTGATGCAATTGTGATTGTTGGTACAGACCAGTGGTCTCAGAAAATTGTGGAGCCTGTGTCTAATCCTATCGACTCTTTGTATAAGAAGAATGTGATGTATTCTTTCCACTATTCTGCATGTTCTCATTATGCGTTGTTGGGCGACTTCCGTGTCGCACAGAAGCATATCCCGGTATTTGTATCAGAGTGGTCTGCTGTTCATTTTAACGGTGATGGTCCATTCTGTAGGCAGAACTCAGATGAGTTGATCGCTAATTGTGATAATACAAGTGCAGTAGCTCCTCAGGTTGTCAGCTGGTGTGTTTGGAACTGGGGTAAGAAAGATGAAGCATCTTCATTCTTTAATGGTGCATGTAATGTAGAACATGAGTCTAGATATAAGGATGACTCAGGATCGACAATCTATTCGTATTATATTAAGGAGTTGATGAACCCATTTTGTTGCATACCACCTGTACGTTGTGGAGGAGCACCTTGGCCAAATATAAATACAGTTCCATCGACTGAAGCTAATTTATGGCGTTGGGATTATTATGATTTATGTGGAGAAGGAATTGCTTACCATGATGCTAATAGCAGTGCTTACAAAAAAGACGAAAAAGGCAATGTCGTGGGATATTCGAATGACGCAGAGGAGGTCGACGTGTTCTCCTTGGCTAAGAAGATGATGTGGACTGAGCTTTCTGAATGGACTGGAAGTTCTAAGGAATGTCCTTGGTCTACGGTTGAGGATGGCAAAGTCGTTGCATTTGATTCTACAATAGCTACGTTATGGAAGGATGAAAAAGGAAACCCGACATACAAGTCGTTGAATGCAGGACGTAATTATTCTGGTACTGAAGGCTCAGCTCGTCCGGATGAAGGCGTGGATTTGAATTACGCTAATTGTAATGGAACTATATTTGAAAATAGGGGATACAATAGTCTGTATCTTGTTGAAGATGACGAGTGGATCAATTATACTGTAAAAGTAGAGAAACCTGGATACTACAAGATTAAAGGTATTATCAGTTCAGAGTATAAGGCAGCTAGTAAGAATGGAGAGATATCTATTTTATCAAGCCATGGAAACCATCTTAGAAGTGCTTCATCCCCAAGGGATGAAGATGCTGTCACTACATTTGGATTCCATAAAACAACTATATGCGCTGATTCTACGGCAACTGATTCTACTTATTGGAACTGTTGGGCAGAGTCAGATGCTATAAGCGGTGATAATAAAGAGGTGCTGTGTGTTTTTGATAAAGCTGGAGAACAGAATATGACATTCAGATTCTATGGCGACGCAAGTGGTGTCGGTCCACTTATTTTTGAATTCTACAAAGAGCTTGATCCTGAAGATCCAATTACCGGAATAGCAAATGAGGTAAATGCTGCCGCATTGCCGTTTACTCTTTCTCCAAACCCAACGTCGGGAGACTTTACTATAAATCTTGCTGACAATATTGAGGCTACATTAGAAGTGGTGAATATGGCTGGTCAGATTGTTGTAGCTCAGGATATTGAAGGCTCCGCGACAATTAATAAAGTTTTGCCATCAGGTGTTTATACTGTAGTCGTTAAATCTAACGGTGCTGTCAACACTCAGAAGTTGGTTGTGAAGTAATCAGAATTTTGATTTCTTATAGGATTCAAGGAGGATGGGCAACTTGCTCATCCTCCTTTTTATGTTTGATTATCAAGTATAGGGATTTGGTAAAAAAATGTTGTAATAAAAATGTAATATGTTAAAAGTTATGTTTGTTATGTTTTCTTTTTAGAAAAATATGTAAGTTTGCTGTATATAACCAACGAAGTCTATCTTCTAATGCTAATTGCAGGTTTCATTGTCGTTGAAGAATTGTATTTGTTAATCAAAATTAAATATTCATGAAAAAAACTTTACTGCTTATTTCGTTAGGGTCTGTTGCTATGCATGCTGGCGCATGTGGATGCCACTCATTATGGTATGCCGATTATTCAGATTGGGGTAAACTGCAGTTGAAAGGCAATCAACTTTCCGACAAAGAAGGAAACCCAGTTCAGTTGACGGGTTGGTCTACACAATCACTCCATCTTGATGAAGTTCAGGAATGTCTTGGAGAGTCTCAGTGGAAATTGATGAACCAATATGGTGCAAATATTGTTCGTTTGACCATGAATGTTGATGCTCCTGATGCATATTTGAGCAATCCAGACAAGTTCAAGGATATTGTAAAGAAGAGCATTGCCGAGACTAGATTGTTGAATATGTACTGTATGATTGACTGGCATATAATCCCTGATTCTATAAACTATTATGCAGATCCTAATGACTATGTTGCTGAGTCAAAGGACTTCTTCGGCGAAATCTCCAAGTATTGTTCGGATAATGGATACGATCATGTTTTGTATGAGATCTGTAATGAGCCAAATTGTGGGTGGATTAACGTCAAGAACTATGCAGAAGAGGTTATCCCTGTGATCACAGCTAATCAGCCAGACGCTATCATCGTAGTTGGAACAGACGCGTGGTGCCAGAAGATCATGGAACCGGTGTCTAATCCAATTAATCCTGATTACAAGAAGAATGTAATGTATTCATTCCACTATTATGCATGTTCTCACTATTCATTGTTGGGAGACTTCCGTAATGCACAGAAGAACATCCCAGTGTTCGTATCAGAATGGTCAGCTTTTAAGTTTGACGGTAGTGGCCCATTCTGCGCACAAAATGGTCATGAGATGATCGTTGCTTGTGAAAATCGAGATATCGCACCTCAGGTCGTCAGCTGGTGTATTGGAACCTGGGGAGGGAAAAAAGAAAATTCTTCATTTTTAGAAAACATTTGTGATGCGAAATCGTCTTCATACAAAGATGATAAGGGGGGAAAATATTTTGATTATGTGTATGAATTGATGCCGTCTTGTTATGTCCCAGATCCGACAATTTTAAACATCATTACTTCAACCGAATTCTCTATCAATCCTAACCCTACATCAGGTGAGTTCACGATAAAACTTGCTGAAAACATTGAGGCAAATGTCGAGATCGTCAATATGGCAGGTCAGATTGTCGCATCTCAGAAAATTGTGGGGTCTGCATCAATCAACAAGATTTTGACTGCAGGTGTCTATACGGTAGTCGTTAAGTCTAACGGTGGAGCCAGCACACAGAAATTGGTAGTAAAGTGATTTGAATTAAATTTAAAATTTTATTGGAGGGGAAGCATTTCGCTTCTCCTCTTTTTTTGTGTCGACGTGGAAAAATTTATGTTGTTTTGCTTTGATAAATAATATATATCCCCTAACGGGGAAAATACGTTCCATCATAATTTATATATCTACCGATATAAAACACCTAACGGTGTATATTGTATGGTTTTGTCCTGAAATATTCGTATGTTTTTGTTTATGATAGTTACATAACGTTCCTATTACAAAACCTTCCATCCATTTCGTTGTTTTCTTGCTCCATTTTGCCCCACTTTTTGCCATATGATTTCTTGTATGCTTGTATGTTATTGGAATATAGTCGTTTATATTTAGATGTCGGGGTTGTGTATGATTGTATAAAACCTGTTGAAATGCTGTTGAAAACTTGTTGATTGTTGGGTTGAAAGTATTAAGTGGGGAAATGTGGGGAATTTTTAAATTTATTATGTAATTTTGAAGTCCAAAACTTAAGATTTAGTAGTATGCAGTTTTTAGGTAACATAGACGCTAAACTTGATGGCAAGGGCAGAGTGTTCGTCCCTGCTCAGTTTCGTCGCTTGCTTGAGCAGAGCGGTGAGACGGCGTTGGTGTTGCGTGTAAACACTGAATCTGGCTTCGCTAAACTTTATCCGCTTTCTGAGTGGACAAGACAGTGCGAAGAGTTGAAATCCCGTCTTAACCTATGGAAGGCGCAAGATCAGATGATCTACCGTACGTTCACTTCTAAAGCTGAGCAGCTCGAACTCGACTCTAATGGTCGTGTGCTTTTGCAGAAGAAGTATCTCGAACAGCTTGGAATCGATCTTGATGTTGTGTTTGCCGGAGTGGGAGACTATTTGGAATTGTGGGCTAGAGACCGTTACGAGGCATCTATGATGGATGAGGCATCTCTTGAGGCCGCACTTGAAAAAATTATGGTGTAACCGAAAAGAAATGTAGTTATGGAAAACGAGATTGTTTATCATACACCTGCTTTGCTGATTCCTTGCATGGAGGGGTTGGACATAAAGAGTGATGGCGTGTACGTCGACTTGACTTTCGGCGGTGGCGGTCACTCACGTGAGATACTTTCCCGTCTCGGCAAGAATGGAAGACTTTTTGCATTTGATCAGGATATCGACGCTATCGCCAACATCCCTGATGACGAGAGACTTACTTTCTGCCGCTCAAACTTCTGCTTCCTTAGCAATTTCCTAGATTATTATGGAGTGGAGAAGGTAGACGGTGTGCTTGCCGACCTTGGCGTTTCATTCCACCATTTCGATGAGGCTGAACGTGGATTCTCTTTCCGTTTCGACGGTCCGCTCGACATGAGAATGAACCGCAAGTCGAAACTTACTGCTGAAATTCTGTTGAATGAGTATGAAGAGCAACGTCTTGCCGACATATTCTATTTATATGGAGAGATGAACAACGCCCGTAAAGTGGCGTCTACTATCGTGAAGGCTCGTCAGAAAGCTCCTCTCACTACAATTTTTCAACTTGTAGAATTGCTTGAGCCGCTTATCGGCAAGGATAGCCAGAAAAAAGATCTCGCTAAACTGTTTCAGGCTATTCGTATTGAGGTGAACGATGAGATGGGCACTCTTAAGAAGATGCTCTCACAACTGCCTGGTGTGCTTGGTGGCGGCGGACGTGTGGCTATCCTTACGTACCATTCGCTGGAAGACCGTTTGGTGAAGAATTTCTTCAAGACTGGCAACGTCGACGGTAAGATAGAGAAGGATTTTTATGGTAATACAGTCCGATCTCTTGCTCCCGTGAACGGAAAGGTGATAACTCCCGACGCTGACGAGATCCAACGAAATCCAAGAAGCAGAAGTGCAAAACTACGTGTCGCAGAAAAAATAGGAGGAGAATAGTATGAATGAGCTGAAAAACGGATTAAAAACTCTAAAGGAGAATTTGCAATATATATTCTCTGTCGAGTTTGTAATGAACAACATGTATCTGATGGCTCTTATTGTCGGTCTTTGCGTCTTGACCATAGAGAACCGTTACGAGTGTGACAAACAGTTCAGACAAATCGAAAAGCTGAAACGAGTGCTTCAAGACAAGAAAAATGAGGCTTTGGCTGTCAATGCGGATTTGTCGCAACTAAGTCGTCAGAGCAATGTTAAAAATATGATTTCTGAGAGTAGCGTTGATGTTGCAGAGTCGACATTGCCACCTTTTATGATTAAAAAGTGATTGTGTATGGCAAAGTTTGACAATAACATGAAAAAACGCATCCTCAAGGGGATGATATTGCCTACTCTTTTGATCGTTGGCATGATGTCTCTGATCGTATTGAGAGCTTGTGGACTGATGTTCGGGCCAGAAGGAGAGGGTTGGAGAAATGTGTTGAAGAAGGAGAGTGTCAGAGACAGCTCGATCGTCATGCCTCAGCGTGGAAATATATATTCGTGCGACGGAGTGCTTATCGCCAGTTCGGTGGAGAAACATAAACTGGTGATGGACTTCAAGTCGGAGGGGTTTGACAATGCTTTGTTCAACGCTAATATTGATTCTTTATGTATCTGTGTGGCTAAACTGTATGGCTATGTGCACACGCCTGAATACTATAAGAACAAGGCTATCGAGGCAAAGAAAAGTAAGAAAAGAGCTTTTGTGTTTGAACCAAAATTTGTGTCGCATAGCGATTACAAACGCGCACAAAAGTTTCCTTTCTGGAGAGAGGGCAGAAGAAAAACTGGCTTTTATGTAGAGACTCAGGTTGAGCGCAAGAAGACGTTTGGAAACCTTGCCGCACGTACGATTGGAGGCTTTGATCCTGAGACTGATAAAGGCAAAAACGGTCTTGAAAGAAAGTTTGATAAAGAGCTTAGGGGTGAGGCTGGACTCGCAAGAATGGAGTTCCATGGAAAAGGAAGACCCATCTGGGTGAACGATATTGACCCGCTTGATGGCGCGGATGTCTATACAACTCTTGATATGCGTATGCAGGACGTCGTTACGTCTGCTCTCGCTGATGTGATGCAGACAGCTTATGCTGATAGCGGATGCGCGATGCTGATGGATGTCCATACGGGTGAAATCAAGGCGATCTCAAACCTTACTCGTCTTGGCTCTTCGTTTGTGGATCAGAAAAACTACGCTGTCGGTATGAATTCCGAACCGGGCTCAGTGTTTAAGTTGGCTTCCGTGATAGCTCTGCTTGAGGTCGCAAAACTTGACACTTCATACCAGATCGAGACGGGTGACGGATTCTGGAAAGAGAAGGGTATGCACGACCATAATTATAGAGAGGATGGCACCGGTGGATTCGGAACAATCTCGTTGGCCCATGCTTTCCACGTCTCTTCTAATATTGGAATCGCAAAGCCGGTCCACGAATATTTTTCTAAGTCGAGAGAGAAATTTGTCGAGAAAATTTATTCGATGAAGCTTGCTGATCGTATGGATCTTGACATTCCTAACGATGTCCGACCTAGAATCCGTAAGCCAGATGATCCGGAGGTAAGAAACGACGGTAATTATTTGACCTCTTTGTCGATTGGATATAGCTTGCAGATCCCTCCAATCTATACTTTGGCATTCTACAACGCTATTGCCAATGATGGCAGGATGATCAAACCGTATTTCGCAAGATCTGTCAAGCGTGACGGCAAGACTTTGGAGTCGTTCTCTACAGAGGTGATTTGTCCGAAAGTATGTTCCAATAAGACTCTTGGTAAGGTTAGGGAGATGCTTAAAGGTGTGATTGAGCAGGGTACAGGAAAGAGGGCAAAGTCTGATATCCTCGAATTGGCAGGCAAGTCGGGTACGGCGCGTATGCACTACAATAATCCAAGTGGAGTGCCTCGCGACTATCAGATGTCTTTTGTGGGATACTTCCCTGCCGACAAACCACGCTACACTTGTATGGTGGTGTATTGGCAAAAGGCTGAACATTATAATAATGTCACGTCAAAGGCATTTCGTACGATAGCGGAAAGAATCTATGCTATGACTCCTGTCAGCTGTGAGACGGCATTGTGCGACAATGGAAGATTCGCTCCTGAGATTAAGGGAGGCTATAAGAGTGATATTGAATATTTGTTGAAGGAGTTGAATATCAGATATACGAGAAACAAGATAGACGATGATGAGTTGGTATGCACGACTACCAAAGACAGTGTGGTGAGCATGTCGCAGATGAAGGTCGGTAAGTACACTGTGCCAAAGGTTATCGGACTCGGAGCAAAAGATGCACTCTATCTGTTGGAAAATAAAGGTTTGAAGGTGACGATGCATGGACGTGGAACTGTGGTGCAGCAGTCTATTCCTCCTGGCGAAACCGCGTCTCCGGGAAAACTGATAACAATTATGCTAAAATAGTTGGCTTATGAAGTTAAACGATTTGATAAAAAGTGTCGACTGCGAAAAGGTTGTCGGCAATACAGATAAGGAGATTTCTGCAATCTGTCAGGATTCTCGCCAAGTGGCTGCAGACGCTTTGTTCGTCGCTGTGTGTGGCTATTCGATTGACGGACATGAATATATCCAGTCTGCGATTGAAAAGGGTGCGACGGCAATTGTACTTCAAAAAATGCCCGACGACGTTAAAGATGGAGTGGCTTATATCAAAGTGAAGGATTCCGCTGAGGCTCTTGGACGTTTGGCTTCTGCTTGGTATGGTAATCCGTCGTCGAAACTGAAACTTGTCGGTGTGACAGGCACTAATGGCAAAACAACTATTGCCACTGTGCTATACAAGATGCACAGAGAGTTCGGACATAAGGTAGGTTTGCTTTCCACCGTCTGCAATTATGTGGATGAGAGAGCAGTGCCAGCAACGCATACGACTCCTGATCCAATCTCGCTCAACAAGCTTCTTTCAGAGATGGTCGACGCGGGATGTACATATGCTTTCATGGAGGTCAGCTCACATGCAGCCGACCAAAAACGAATCGGTGGTTTGAAATTCGTGGGCGGTATTTTCACGAATATCACACGCGACCATTTGGATTACCATAAGACTTTCGACAACTATATCAAGGCAAAGAAGTCTTTCTTCGATTCTCTTCCTGCCGACGCTTTTGCTCTTACAAATGCCGACGATCGCAACGGAAGTGTGATGATTCAGAACAGCAAGGCTTTGAAAAAAACATATTCGATTCGTTCGATGGCAGATTTCAGGGCGAAGGTTGTGGAGGACAGTTTCTTTGGAATGCTTCTTAATATCGACGGTAGGGAAGTCTCAACTCAGTTTGTCGGTCGATTCAACGCATCCAACTTGCTCGCTGTATATTCAGCTTGTGTGTTGTTGGGCAATACTCCTGAGGATACGTTGGTGGCGTTGAGCAAGATGACCCCAGTCAACGGAAGATTCGAGACTATCCGTGGTGTACAGAGCGGTGTGTGCGCGATAGTTGATTACGCCCACACTCCAGACGCTTTGGAAAATGTGATCGCCACAATCAATGAGGTCAAAAGTGAGAACGCTGATTTGATTACGGTTGTCGGTTGTGGTGGAAACCGAGACAAGGGTAAACGTCCTATTATGGCAAAGTCGGCGGTCGCAAACAGTGATAAGGTTGTCATCACGTCGGACAATCCAAGAAACGAGGAGCCTATGGATATCATCAACGACATGTTGGCGGGCCTGACTGACGAGGAGCAGAGAAACGTGATTGTGAATGCCGACCGTGAACAGGCAATCAAGACGGCTTGCTCAATCGCAAAGAAGGGTGATATCATTCTTGTGGCAGGAAAGGGCCATGAGGATTATCAGGATATCAAGGGAGTGAAGCACCACTTCGATGATCATGAGGTTATTAGAAAATATTTAATATAGAGAGATTATGTTTTATTATTTGTTTGAAGGCATGACATTCCCCGGAGCTGGATTGTTCCATTATGTGACATTCCGTTCTGCGTTGGCGTTTGTCGGAGCATTGCTCTTTGTTATCATTTTTGGAAAAAAGATGATCGAATATCTGCAGTTGCGTCAGATTGGCGAGACAATCAGAGATTTGAATCTTGAAGGACAGATGTCGAAGAAGGGCACGCCTACAATGGGAGGAGTGATTATCATAGGCGGAATAATCATTCCATGTCTGTTGTTCGGTAATCTTTCTAATATCTATATGCTTCTGATGCTTGCCATCACTCTATGGCTCGGATTCCTTGGAGGTATGGACGATTATATCAAGGTCTTCAAAAAGAATAAAGACGGAATGTCTCCACGCGTGAAGATCATTGGTCAGGTGGCAGCCGGACTCTTCCTCGGCTTGGTGCTGTATTGCAGCCCTGATGTGGTGATAAGAGAGAATTACGCTACAGTCAACAAAGAAAATGTTGAGGTGGTAAATTATAAGAAGGAGAATGTGAAGTCGACACAGACGACTATTCCATTTGTGAAAAACCATAATTTCGACTATGCGTCGATATTTGAGTTTGCTGGCGACTATGCGCAGCCTCTTGGATGGATTTTCTTCGTGTTGGTCACAATCTTCGTGATGACATTCATATCCAACGGAGCCAACCTTACTGATGGTTTGGATGGATTGTCCGTTGGCACGTCGATGATAATAGGAGTGGCGCTGGGTATTCTGGCATATTTGTCAGCTCACGTTGAATTCGCAAGCTACCTTAACATCATGTATATACCGAAGTCGGAGGAACTTGTTGTCTACTTGTGTGCGTTTGTTGGAGCGACGCTTGGATTCCTGTGGTACAACTCATTCCCTGCGCAGGTGTTTATGGGGGATACCGGTAGTTTGATGCTTGGAGGTGTTATCGCAGCAGTGGCGATGATCATACGTAAAGAGTTGTTGATTCCGATTTTGTGTGGTGTGTTTATTGCGGAGAATCTGTCGGTGATGCTTCAGGTGTCGTATTTTAAGTATACCAAGAAAAAATATGGTGAGGGACGACGCATATTCCTGATGTCGCCGTTACACCATCATTTCCAGAAGAAAGGAATGCCGGAACCAAAGATTGTGGCAAGATTCTGGATTATTGGTTTGCTTTTGGCAGTAATTACAGTTTTGACTTTAAAGGTTAGATAATGAAAAGAATAGTCGTTTTAGGAGCAGGAGAAAGTGGTGTAGGTTCGGCAATCTTGGCCCAGAAACAGGGTTTTGATGTGTTTGTGTCGGACATGTCGCCAATCAAAGAAAAATATGTGGCTGAACTCAACCAGTATAATATCGCTTGGGAGCAGGGACAGCATACAGAGGAGTTGATTTTGAATGCAGACGAGGTGATCAAAAGCCCAGGCATTCCAGAGAAGGCTCCCATCATCAAGAAATTGAGAGAGAAAGGCATCAACATAATCTCTGAAATCGAATTTGCCGGACGCTACTCAAAATCGAAGATGATCTGTATCACAGGTAGCAATGGAAAGACAACAACCACAACACTTGTGCATTACATTTTCAAGGAGGCTGGATTTGACGCCTCGCTTGCAGGAAACATCGGTTTCAGCTTGGCACGTCAGGTGGCAATAGATCCTCACGACTACTACATTATCGAGCTAAGTAGTTTCCAGTTGGACGGAATGTATGATTTCAAGGCAGATATAGCTATCCTGCTCAACATCACTCCTGATCACTTGGACAGATACGATTATAAGTTCCAGAACTACGTGGATTCCAAGATGCGTATTATCCAGAACATGACAGAGAACGATACATTCATCTATTGGAATGAGGATCCTGTCGTGACGAAGGAACTTCCAAAGTATGATATTAAGGCAAAGATGATGCCGTTTTCGATACAGACGATCGAGAATATGGCAGCCTACTTGGAAAATGAAAAATTAGTAATCAACTTAAAAAACAATTATATAGATATGGATATTAATAAACTTGCTTTGAAGGGACAGCACAACATCTACAATTCAATGGCGGCTGGTATTGCGGCAGGAGTTGAAGGAATCAAGAAGGACACTATCCGTAAGGCATTCAGTGACTTCAGTGGAGTGGAGCACCGTCTAGAGCCAGTGGCAAAGGTGAGAAGTGTGTTGTTCATCAACGATTCAAAGGCTACTAATGTCAATTCATGCTGGTATGCATTGCAGTGTATGCAGACACCTGTCGTTTTGATTCTTGGTGGTAAGGACAAGGGTAACGATTACACAGAGATAGAGGATTTGGTAAAGGAGAAGGTTAAGGCGATTGTATGTCTTGGCGTTGACAACACTAAGCTTCACCAATTCTTTGATGGAAAGGTTGAGAATATCGCGGATGCTAGCTCTATGGAAGAGGCAGTCAACAAGTGTTTCGCATTTGCCGACAAGGGCGACACTGTGTTGCTTTCACCATGTTGCGCAAGTTTCGACTTGTTCAAGAGCTACGAGGATAGAGGACAGCAATTCAAGGAGTGTGTAAAACGTCTATAATATGGGAGATCGCAATGCTTTTTTCAAAAAGCTGTTTCTTGGCGACCTCTATATATGGATGGTGATAGCGACGTTGCTTGCGATTTCGCTTATAGAAGTTTACAGCTCTATCCAAGCGATGTCTACAGTCAGAAATGGCGATTATAATGGACAATTCTATAGACACATAGTCATGGAATTGTCGGGTCTTGCGATCACGTTGACTGTTGTGCAGTTAGGAGTCAAACGATTACTCTCTTCTAATTTGACATTTATCCTTCTCGTTGTAGCCATTTTATCGTGGTTTATGCTTCTGTTGACTCCGAAGTTTGGCGATCTGGTCAATGGAGCAAGACGAACGATGTTTGGCATCCAATGGGCTGAAATAGTCAAGGTATTTTATGTTGTTTTCCTTGCCTTTTGGATAGGACGTTATTCCTCAGACAAAGGATTGTCTCCGACAAAGAAAGGGTGGGGTATGTTGTGCGCACTCTATTTCTTATGGGTGGTGCCGATTGGCCTGGAAAACATGTCGGGAATGATACTTCTGACAGCTGTGACATTTTGTTTGCTGCTCGCAGGAGGAATAAGACTAAAACCTTTTTTATGGATTATTGGAATGTTCCTTGCTTTGGGATTGATTGTCGGAACGATCGGAACTGTATTCACGTCAGAGCAATTAAAAGGAACACCCTTGCATCGTGTGCCTACTTGGGTGTCACGAGTCGAGAGCTCTTTTTTAGGTGATAAGGCAGAAGAAGATCCTAATCTGAAGTTTGTTGTGACAGACGACAATTATCAGGTGTCTCACGCAAAAATGGCGGTAGCCAACAGTAATGGAATAGGAAAAGGTGTCGCCAGTGGCAGGGAGAGATTCCGTCTTCCTCAGGCATTTTCGGATTATATTTTTTCGATAATTCTTGAAGAGTTGGGATTATTTGTTGGTTTGTTAGTTATATTTTCATATCTTTGTGTCTTGTGGCGGGCGATTGTTATCGCATATAAATCAGGAAGTATGGTATATGCGATGTTGTCACTTGCCTGTGCGTTGTTGATAGTCTTTCAGGCTGTGATTAACATGTCGGTTGGAGTGGCATTAGGAGACTTTGTTACTGGTCAGCCGTTGCCTTTTGTCAGCAAGGGAGGTACATCGATTTGGATGACAGGAGTCTTGTTTGGAATAATCCTTTCGGTAAGTGTCCATGCGAAGACGTTGCAAAACAAAAAGAAAGAGACACAACTTGTTGTAGAGGAGTCTGAATAAGACAGAAGCGACGTTAGATTTTCTGCTTTGGATTTTGTAGTATTGTGTGTAAAGAATACCATGCAGATTATCGAGTATAGAGTGTGTAGTTGAAACAGACAAGCAATTCCGGCTTGGAAGGACAAAAGAACTTTATTTTAGACAACATGGCGGCAAACAAAAGATTCATCATCAGTGGTGGAGGTACGGGTGGTCACATATTCCCAGCTATTTCTATTGCTAATGCGTTAAAGAAACGTTTCCCAGACGGAGAGTTCCTTTTTGTGGGGGCAGAAGGTCGTATGGAGATGGAACGTGTGCCTAAAGCAGGCTATAAGATTATTGGATTGCAGGTGAACGGATTGGTGAGAAGCATGTCACCGTCTGGAATCTTGAAAAATATTAAGGTCGTCTATCGTTTTGTGAAAAGCTATTTCAAGGCGAAATCAATTGTTAAGGAGTTCAAACCAGATGCTGTGGTCGGTGTGGGCGGTTATGCTAGTTGCCCAACACTATATGCCGCAAACAAACTCGGTGTCCCTACTTTCTTGCAGGAGCAGAATTCTTACGCCGGTGTGGCAAACAAATTCTTGTCGAAAGGTGTGAAGAAGATCTGCGTCGCATACGATGGAATGGAGAGATTCTTCCCTGCAGAAAAACTGGTGATGACTGGTAATCCTGTCCGCCAGGATTTCTTGAATGTGCAGAAGGGAGCTCAGGAGGCATATGATTTCTTCGGACTTGATTCATCAAAGAAAACAATTCTTGTGATTGGCGGTAGCCTTGGAGCCCGCACAGTCAACAATAGTATCATAGCTGGCCTTGACGCTATCAAACAGAGTGGGGTGCAGGTGATTTGGCAGACTGGTAAGTTCTACTTCGAAGATGCCAAGAAGAAGGCTGAGGAAAGCAATAATCCTAACTTGGTCTGCACAGACTTTGTGTCGCGTATGGATTATGCGTACGCTGTGGCTGACCTTGTAGTGTCGAGAGCAGGTGCAAGCTCAATATCTGAGCTTTGTCTGTTGGGCAAACCATCAATACTGGTCCCTTCTCCAAATGTGGCAGAAGATCACCAGACTAAGAATGCGATGGCATTGTCTACAAAGAACGCGGCTGTGATGATAAAGGATGTTGAGGCTGTTGAAAAATTAGTGCCAGAGGCGTTGAGATTGGTGGAGGACGAAGCGTCGCTCGCATCCATTTCTGCACAAGCCTTGGCTTTGGCTCAGAAGGATTCGGCAGACCGAATTGCAAGCGTGATTTTAGGTGAGATTTAAATTTTGGAAAAATGCTGGATAAAATTAAAAATATCTACTTCTTAGGAATCGGTGGTATCGGAATGAGTGCCATTGCTCGTTACTTCAATGCAAAGGGATATTCTGTGGCTGGATACGACAAAACAGAGACAGAACTTGCCGACAAACTTCGCAGCGAGGGCATACAGGTGCACTTCGAGGATAACACAGTGTTCATACCTGAGGATTTCAAGAATCCGAACTATACCTTGGTTGTGTATACTCCGGCAATTCCAGATGATCTTACTGAGTATCTGTTCTTCAAAAAGAACAATTTCACTATAATGAAACGTTCGCAGATACTTGGCGCGATAACAAAAAGTCAAGAAGCAATATGTATTGCCGGAACTCATGGCAAGACGACTACAACAACTATGATTGCCCATACTCTTCACAATTCATTCCTGGATTGTAACGCTTTCTTGGGTGGATTGTCGAAAAATTTTGAAAGCAATCTGCATCTTTCCAACAAGAGTAATTTGGTAGTCGTTGAGGCAGACGAGTTCGACCGCTCTTTCTTGACTCTTGCTCCACAAATCGCTGTGGTGACAGCTACTGATGCCGACCATCTTGACATCTATGGCACGTACGAGGAGTATTTGAAAAGCTTTGAGCAGTTTGTGGCTCTTATCAAACCAGGAGGAGCGTTGATTATGAAGTATGGACTTCCAATCAAACCGGATGTGCAGGAAGGTGTGAAAATCTACACCTATTCTGTGGACAAAGGTGATTTCCATGCTGAAAATATAAAGATCGCAAATGGAAAGATCACATTTGATGTGGTTTATCCGTTGGGTATATTAAAGGGTGTCGACTTGGGTGTGCCAGTCTACATCAATATAGAGAATGCGATCGCTACATGCGCGGTGTCGTTGATGAAGGGACTGTCTCATGAAGAGATCAGAAAGGCGATAGCAAGTTTCCAGGGAGTGTCACGACGTTTTGACTTCCACATCAAGCAAGACAATTTGGTGTTGGTTGACGATTACGCGCATCATCCAAATGAGGTGAAGGCAAGCATAGAGTCGCTACGTCGACTATATTCAGATAAGAAGTTGACGGGAGTGTTCCAGCCCCATTTGTATACTCGTACACGTGATTTTGCGGATGAGTTTGCAGCAAGTTTGTCTCTTCTTGACGAGGTGTTGCTATTGGATATTTATCCGGCACGTGAAGAGCCAATTGAGGGTGTGACAAGTCAGATCATCTTGGATAAGGTGACGGCTAAAGAGAAACGATTGGTTTCAAAGGATGAGCTGCTCGACTATGTCCGCACACACTCAATAGAGGTGCTGGCTACAATTGGCGCTGGTGATATTAATCTTATGCTTCCGCAAATAAAAAATATTCTGTTGTCTAAGGTATGAGAAAAAAGTTGCAAATAGCAGGTTTTTGCATATTGGCTGTATATGCTCTTGTGATGGTGTTTGTGATGCCATCCACGGCAGGTAGTGTATGCTGCACAGGAACAACTGTGAATATCGACGACAGCACAGACTATAGGTTTGTGAACAAAATGGATATTCTCAAATATATGAATTCGGCAAACATTAATCCAAACGGGTTGAGTTATAAGAATATCAACCTCCATGAGATGGAAAAGAAGATTGCTGAGATTCCGTTTGTGAATAAAGCGCAGTGCTATAAAAGTCCTGGTGGTCTATTATGTGTGGATATCAACCAGCGTAAACCAATATTGAGGATTAAGACGCCGACACAGGATTTGTATCTGGATTCAGAAGGTGGGCTGATGAATATTTCCACCGCATTCTCGGCTTATGTGCCTGTGTTGCTGAGCGAGAAGACACTGAGCAAGAAATATCTGAAGACAGACATCTATGAGTTTGCCAACTATGTCTACAACGACAAATTCTTGAATCCATTGGTGGAGCAGATATATATAGACATCAACGGCAAAGTGGAGATGGTGCCACGAATAGGTTCGCAAATAGTTGTGCTTGGCTCTACGGAAGGTTACCAAAAAAAGATGGCTCGACTGAAGAAACTTTACGAAAGCGGATTCTCGAAAGTCGGGTGGAACAAGTATAAGAAGATAGATCTCACATACGACAACCAAGCTGTGTGTACGAGAAATTGACAAAGAACAAAGACGACAAAGAACAAAGAACGAGTAAATACTATCAAAATTTAGTGAAAATGGCGAATACACTACAATTGACGGACAAAATAGCGGTGGTGCTAGACCTGGGCACCACGAAAATAAGATCTGTGGCGGCTGTCATAGACGACAATAATAAAGTGTCGCAGATCATTGCTGCTGAAGAGGCAGAGTCTAAAGGAATCAGACATGGCAGAGTTGACAACTATCTCGAGTTGGATGGTGTGCTTAAACCTATGTTCAATAAACTTTCCAACCGAATATACAATAAATTCAAATCATCTATAGGCGACAGTTTCATCGGCAACACCGTTGAGATCAAAAGCGTCTATATAGCTCTTGGAGGAAAGGGTATTTTAGGAAAGGAGCAGAAAGAGGCCTACCGTCTCAACAATCAGTTTGTTGATGTCCCTGTTGTCCAGAAGATAGAGGAAGATATTAGAAAACGCGTTGAAAACGACAAGGAGATTATCTTGGATATGATCAACCAAGGTTATAATGTCGACGACGATATAAAAATGGAGGCTGTAGGATGCAGGGCTTCCAATGTGGAGGGCCGTTTTTGCGTCGTCACAGCAGAAAAAGAGGTAAAGGAGAATATAGAAAAGGCTTTATCTCAGATTAATATTCAATTGGCAGGATATTCTCTTTTGCCGTTCGCCTTGGCAGATGTCATGCTCTCAGATGCTGACAAAGAGGTTGGTGCCACATTGATCGACTTAGGAGCCTCGTCAACATCAATCGCCATTTATCGTGACAATGTTCGCCGTCATATCAGAGTGTTGCCGTTTGGAAGCAAGATGATCACTAAAGATATCAAGAATGTCTGTGGATTGACTGCGGAAAACGCAGAAAAAATAAAGAAAAAATTGGGATGTGCATACCCAGGCGGTTTGGTTGAAAATGTTATCGTCAATGTCGCGGGTACAGACGTAAAGATACAGCAAGTCGAATTAGCATCTATCATCGAGGCACGTTTGGAAGAGCTTATGTCTTACATTCTTGGTGAAATGAACAAAGTGAATGCTTTGACATCATCAAAGAAAATAGTTCTTACGGGAAGAGGCGCACGCCTTAATAAGGTTTGTGACAAATTCACAAATGAGTTTGGACTGGATACTGAAATCGGCAAAATCAAGGATGTATGCTATGAAAAATACAGTTCGTATTTCGCTGGCTTGGACTCTGTGGATGGTAATCCCGACAAAACAGCCCGTAAGATGAATGAGTTTGCCGCTTGTCTAGGCGTCCTTGAATCTTGTGAACTCGACTCATGCGTATATGTAGGCAGGAAGGAGTCTGCCGCTAAAACTGTCAAGAAGACAGAACCAGGAGAGAAAAAAAGATTCTCTATTTGGGTGTCTGGACTTTTTGGAAATATGGCTGAAACTGTGGCTGAAAAGACTGGAACTATAATTAACGGAACTGAAATCAAATAATGATTGATATGGAGGAAAATTTCACATTTGTAGACGACTTTGAAGAAAAAAATATAATCAAAGTAATAGGTGTCGGCGGTGGTGGCGGAAATGCTACCAACTACATGTATGAAAACCATATTGAAGGTGTGGATTTCGTTATATGTAACACAGACCGTCAGGCTCTGCGTCGTAGTCCTATTCCGCCTGAGTTCCATATCCAGTTGGGAGAAAAAGGTCTTGGCGCCGGAAACGACCCTAATATGGGACGTCAGGCAGCAGAAGACTCCATAGAAAAAATAAAGGCTATGCTTGAGGATACCGAGATGGTGTTTGTCACTGCGGCTATGGGCGGTGGTACAGGTACTGGTGCCGCTCCGGTAATCGCGCGTACAGCCAAGGAGATGGGTATCCTTACAGTCGGAATCATCACAATACCATTCAAATTTGAAGGCCGTCGTCGTCTCCTCAACGCATTGGAGGGAATGCAGAGAATGAGAGAGTCTGTCGACGCGATTGTTGTCATCTCAACAGACAGATTCCGTGAACTTTATGGCGACCTTGGCTTGAAAGCTGGTTTCTCTAAAGGTGACGAGATTTTAGCTATGGCGGCTAAGGGTATCGCAGAGATCATTACCGGTGATGGCTACGTCAATGTGGATATGAATGATGTCCGCACCGTCATGACTGATTCCGGTGACGCTTTGATGGGCTTGGCTATGGCTTCCGGAGAAGATCGTGCTGAGAAGGCAATTAAGGAGGCTTTGAATTCACCTTTGCTTATCAACAACAGCATTGAAAAAGCTAGAAATGTATTGCTGAATATCTCTTATTCGTCTGAACATGAAGTGACAATCGACGAGACTACATATATTTGTAATTATGTACAGGATCAGATCGAGGGCCACGGTGCAAACTTGATTTGGGGCGCGACCATCAATGAAAGTCTTGGCGATAACCTTAATGTCACTGTAGTGGTTACGGGAATGAACGTCGAGGATTCTGATTTGACGGGAGACGTGCAGATGAATCCAACTTCTAACTATGGCATGTCTATGACAGCCGCAAGAGTCCAGACAGATGAGCGTGCCAACCGTTATTTGGGAGGCAATCACGTCGCTCCACAAAATAATAATTCTGGTTTTAACATGACTAACGCTGAAATAGATAAGTTCTACGAAGGTCATTCTGCAAAACCAGCTCAAGCTCCAATTCCAGAGCCGGAGCCAGAACCAGAACCCGAGCCAATTCCGGAGCCGGAACCCGAACCAATTCCGGAGCCAGAACCAGCTCCAGTGGAGACTGGTCCGAGAATACCATCGAGAGAGATAGATTTAAATTCAATAGACGAAGACGATGATTGAAACTCTTGAAATAGCAAATCCTGACAAAACGTTTATCAAAGTGATAGGCGTTGGCGGCGGAGGAGGCAACGCGGTGTCTTACATGTATAAAGCGGGAGTCGAAGGAGTCGACTTTATCCTGATGAATACAGATAAAGCTGCGTTGAAACGTTCTGTTGTCCCTAAACGAATCCTGCTTGGCAAGAAAGGCCTGGGAGCAGGATCGGATCCTCGTATCGGTAGGGCAGCGATGCTCAATGTTGAAGAAAATGTCAGACAATTGCTATCAGAAGATACGGAAATGGTATTTGTGACTGCTACTTTGGGTGGCGGTACGGGTACTGGTGGTGCACCTGTAGTGGCACGTGTGGCAAAGGAACTGGGAATCCTTACCATTGGTGTCGTTACAACTCCGTTTTCTTATGAGGGACCAATCAGAAAGGCTATCGCTGAAGAGGGTGTGAGAGAAATGAGAAAATATGTCGATTCTCTTGTCATTATCTCCAACGACAGACTCTCATCCAAAGATAGAAATCCGTTGGCTGGACCAATGAAATTATCTTCTAGTTTTGCAGCGTCTGATTCTATTCTTGCCACTGCCGCGCAATGTATCTCGGATATGGTGACGCAGTCGGGCTACGTCAATGTGGATATGAACGATGTCCGCACCGTCATGACCAATTCTGGCGACGCGGTGATCGGTTCGTCTGAGGCGTCGGGCGAATATCGTGCTATGCAGGCTATGCGTGAGGCTTTGACGTCGCCATTGCTTGTCAATAATGATATACGTAATGCAAAGAGCATTTTGGTGAACTATCTGTACTCCGACAAGGAGGTCACAATCGACGAGCTGTCTGAGACAATGGAAATGGTCCAGATGAAGGTCGACGATGATGTCACTATCATTTGGGGAGCCAGTCAGGTGGAAGGTATGGGTGATAAACTGAAGATCTCAGTTGTCGTCACAGGACAGTTGTTGGCAGAGGATAAACTTGTAGGTGCAGTGCCAGATGTTTCTGTGCAGCAGAGAAATATCCCTGTGCAGATGGCAAAACCACAGATAAAGGAAGAGGCAAAACCACAGCCTGTTGTCGTTGCAATGAGTGGCGATGGTGCTCTTGAACAGCAGGTGGAGATGCCGCAAGTGGAGGAAAAGCCTAAATTTACTCCTACTGAGACGCATGATACCACAGTGACAAAGAAAAAACTTGTTGCGGCAGTGTTCGGTGAGGAACAGATTGATGAGACACCTGCGTTTAACCGTACACGTACAGCCGTTGCGGAACGTAAACCAGAACCTACGTCGACATTCACGGTCAAACTGGATGGTGAGGAGATAAAGATGGGAGATAACAGTTATCTCTCAAACAGACCAGATTAATTTATAATTTAAAATATATTGACTATGGCATTGTTTGATGTTATTAGCGAGGATATAAAGAAGGCGATGATAGCCAAAGACAAGGTGGCTTTGGAGGCATTGCGTGGTGTGAAAAAAGAGTTTCTTGAGGCAAAGACAGCCAAGGGAGCAAGTGGAGAACTTGCAGACGACGCTGCTCTAAAGATACTTCAGAAGATGGTGAAACAGCGTAAGGAGTCGGCTCAGATCTTCACAGAGCAGAACCGTCCAGAGTTGGCACAGAATGAGTTGGCTGAGGCAGCTGTGATCGAGAAGTATTTGCCAGCAAAGTTGTCTGACGCTGAACTTGAGGCTGAGATCAAGGCAATCATTGCTGAAGTAGGCGCAAAAACAGCCCAGGAGATGGGTAAGGTGATGGGTGTCGCAACAAAGAAACTTGCTGGTAAGGCAGACGGAAAGGAAATTTCAGCAAAGGTGAAGGCACTTCTTAGCTAAAATTAAGAGTTAAGAGTTGGAATACCAACATTGTTACGATATTAGTAATAATTAAGAATTTGAGACGTGGCATTGTCGCGTCTCTTTGTTTTTATTATTTTTGTGAAAGAAAAAAGACAATGCGTCTAAGCGATGAATGTTGGAATCCGATATTTTAGTTTGACGAGATTGTAGTAACAGATTGTTTAACAATTAACAGTAATAGTATTTTTATGAAAACAGAAGAGATTAAAGACCTGTTTCAAAAATTCGAATCAATCGCATGTGATTACGAAGGTGTTGAATGTTGGAGTGCCCGCGAACTGTGTGGGTTGCTTGGGTATGCCAAGTGGGAACGTTTCGAGGGGGTGATTGCCAAAGCGAAAGAGGCATGTTTGAATGCTGGAGAAAAAATTGAGGATCATTTTCCCGGCGCCGGGAAAATGATCGAGATCGCCAAAGGAGCTCAAAGAGAGGTTGACGACTACATGCTCACACGTTATGCGTGTTATCTTGTGGCTCAGAATGGAGATCCAAGAAAGCCTGAGATCGCTTTTGCTCAGAACTATTTTGCTGTACAGACACGTGTGGCGGAAATGGTAGAGAAAAGACTCCTTGAATTTGAGAGAGTGCAGGCTCGGCAAAAGTTGGCAGAAACAGAGAAACGTCTGTCTGGAGTGCTTTTTGAACGAGGTGTTGATAGCAAAGGTTTTGCTATGATACGTTCCAATGGCGACAAGGCATTGTTTAATCTTGACACAGCAATGTTGAAACGGAAAATAGGAGCTCCTTCAAATCGTCCTGTCGCAGATTTCTTATCAACGATCAACATAAAAGCAAAGGATTTTGCCGCAGAGATGACCTCTGTAAATGTCCAACAAAAAGACTTGTTCGGAGTGACTCAGATAGACAACGAACATGTGGAAAATAATCTTGCCGTCAGAAATATGATGCTCGACAGAGGCATTGTCCCAGAGAATCAACCAGCTGGTGAGGATGTGAAGAAAGTGGAACGTCGATTGACATCGGAAGAGAAAAAAGTTTTGCCGAAAAGAAAATAGTTTGATGTGACTACAGATTGTATTGGCATTATTTGTGGAGACGTGGCATTGCTGCGTCTCTCTTTTTATGTTTGAATGATAAAAACTCAGGAGGCTTGCCGAAATGCAGGATGTGAAGTGGTAGACCATTTTACCCGCGCCGGTAAAATGGTCGGTCTAGGAAGTGGCTCTGTTAGAGAGGTTGACGACTACATGCTCACACGTTATGCGTGTTATCTTGTGGCTCAGAATGGAGATCCGAGAAAGCCTGAGATCGCTTTTGCTAAATCGTCTGCGACGTTTGTCTACAGATGTCTGGAATAGCGACTGTTCCACGGTCGGAAAAAACAGATCTGTTGATGTTAAAATAAGTTAAAAACAACAATGCGGGGAGGGTGTTTGTCCTTTTTTGTTGTTACATTTGCATTGCTAAGTTTGTTGAGGTGTAATAACGCGATGTTGATTGATAACCAAATAATATGGAAAGAATAGCTTCTTTTATTATGATGTTGTGCGTCTTTTGTATATCAAATGCCGCCAATTATTTAACATTTGCCGCCGAGGAGGATGGCTCTACGTTCGGAATCTTGAATAAAAATAATAATCCTGACGTCCAATATTCATTGGACGGTGGAGAAACCTGGACCGCATTGTTTGAAGGAGATGCCATTACGTTGGTTCATAAGGATGACAAGGCTTTGCTGAGGGGAAATAATCCGGAAGGGTTCTCAAAGGATTGGAATCAATATTCATGTTTTAGAATGACAGGGAAAGTGGCCGCCAGCGGTAGCGTGATGAGTTTGATCGACGGCACAGGCGAAACCCTTGTAGTCCCTGCTGATTATTGTTTCTATAGTTTGTTTGAAGGTTGCACAAACTTGACACAAGCCCCAGAATTACCAGCCACAACGTTGGCAGAATGTTGTTATAACGGAATGTTCTCACGTTGCACCAGTCTGACGCAAGCCCCAGAATTGCCAGCCACAACGTTGGCAGATTATTGTTATAGTTACATGTTCGAAGGTTGCACAAACTTGACGCAAGCTCCAGAATTGCCAGCCACAACGTTGGAAGATGGTTGTTATCAATATATGTTCTCGGGTTGCACCAGTCTGACGCAAGCCCCAGAATTGCCAGCCACAACGTTGGCAGATGGTTGTTATACATTTATGTTCTTAGGTTGCACCAGTCTGACGCAAGCCCCAGAATTGCCAGCCACAACGTTGGCAGATGGTTGTTATGCATATATGTTCGAAGGTTGCACCAGTCTGACGCAAGCCCCAGAATTGCCGGCGATGACGTTGCCAGCTGGATCAGACATAGAGATTGGTTGTTATGCATATATGTTCACTTATTGCACCAGTCTGACGCAAGCCCCCGCATTGCCAGCGACAACGTTGTCAGATTTTTGTTATTATGAAATGTTCTCAGGTTGCACCAGTCTGACGCAAGCCCCAGAATTGCCAGCCACAACGTTGGCAGAACGTTGTTATAGCGAAATGTTCTCAGGTTGCACTAGCCTGACGCAAGCCCCAGAATTGCCAGCCACAACGTTGGCATTTCGTTGTTATGACGGAATGTTCTCAGGTTGCACCAGTCTGACGCAAGCCCCAGAATTACCAGCCACAACGTTGGCAGATGGTTGTTATAGCAGTATGTTCTCGGGTTGCACAAGCCTTATCCAAGCTCCTGAATTGCCAGCCCCTGAATTGCCAGCTTATTCAGACATCAAAAGCGCTTGTTACGGAGAAATGTTCTCAGGATGTACTAACTTGTCTGAAATAAGAGTCGCTTTCGTCGAGTGGAAAAACAGCTCTGATCGGGAAGATAATACTTATGGTTGGGTCGCAAACGTAGCCCCAACCGGCACATTCTACTGCCCGAAAGCATTATCGCTTGAATATGGAGTGGACAGAATACCGGAAGGTTGGACGGTGAAATATATTGATGAAGGTACTGGCGTAAACGATGCAGTGTCAAGTGAAATAGCTGTATGGACAGAAGGAAACACTATTTATGTGCGTGATTCAGAAGGTGATGTTGAAGTGTATGACATGTTGGGTAGACTGATCGTAAGTAAGCGTGGCGGTCAGGAAAATATCCAGATCTCAGTGCCACAGAAAGACATTTATGTCGTAAAAGTCGGAACAGAAACACATAAGGTGGAATTGCGATAAGCACGTATATTCTAACTATTATATCCCTTAATGGGATGTAATATTAAAACAAGAGGGTGTATCAATTTTGATATGCCCTCTTTCTGTATTTAGCATCAATTCGGTGAAATTAAAAAAAAGAGAAAAATGATGGCTGGAGTGTCATAAACGTGGATTGTTAAGGGCGGAACGCCCTAACCCCCTGCTAAAGTGCGAGCCGAAGGCGAGCACATATAAAAACACAGAGGGTAGAAGTCTCTGAGAAAGTCTATTTCAGACGAATCTTTCAGATAACAGACAGGTTTGATACCTGCCTACAATAGGAATAATGATCAAACAGAAAACAGAGTCAGCTATAATATCCGACAAATGGAAAATCGACAAACTATTCTTGTGTGTCATCACCTGTGATCTTTTCGGCTTCCTCTTCTGTAATCTCTCTGCGATACCATTCTTTTTCCCCGTCTACAATTTTGTAGTCGTCGACTTCTATCTTCAAAATATCATCTCCTAAGTTTGGGTTTTCTTCATCCGTTTTCCCCATGTAAAAATCTACATTACTTATATTTGGAAGATAAGTTGGGTCTGTTTTGTATGTATAATGTATGTATCGTCCTTTGAAATCATCGTTATAATCTCCATTCTCATTGTACTCCTCTTTCCCATTGATTAGGAAAGTTTTTGTCACTATAAAATCGAAATGATTTGACGCATAATCTGATGTGCTGATATCTGTTAGATTTTCCAATGGATAAGAACTTATATGTCCTAAATATTTGAATTCTCCATTGAAATATTTAAAGAAACAATAATCCCCAAACGTGTTAGGCCTAATATCGTGACAATCAACAAGAAGAACTCCGTTTTTATCAAGGGATACGTTTTCGTCAATAAAACCATTGTATTCGTAAGAACCATCGTGCTCATTTTCATATGGAGCTTGAAGACAATCATATTTTTCCACCGCTTTGTAGTACTCTCCTCCTTTATACCTAAACAGCACTATAATTCCTCTTTCCCCATAATCTATGCAATATTCGTTTTCTGTATTCCAGTAGATATTGCCGTCTTCTGCTTCTTCGTCATCACCAACAGCCTTTGTTGTCAGAATCCACGACTCTTCCACTTCTTCATCCTTATAATCTGAAATTATAACTGATTCTATTGCCATACTGTCTGGCACAAATTTAAGGAATGTCTTTTTCAGTGAGTCTTGCAGATTCTCATAGCCTTGTGCAGGAATGGAGAAGATCATCAGCTGGCTTAGCAATACAAAAAAGGCTTTTTTCATTTCAAATCATTTTTTCCTATACGTCACTCTCGGAATCACAGGCTCAACCGCGTCTCTCAGGAATTCATCGAAATCTTCATAGTCGTTGAAGCAGAGTTTGGTGACGGTGGTCTCTTTTTTCATCAGGCAGAAATATCCGTACACGTCTTTGCCGTCTCTTCCTGTGCGGACATAATCAAGGTAGTAGCCGTCGAACTTCTTCAAGTCTACCTCGCCTTCCTTGATCAAACCGAAGAATCTGCTCACTTTGAGAATCGTACCGTCTACTTCAAGGCTCCTTGTCTGCATCACCAGACGATAGATGAGGAATCCTATGAATATCACTGTAAAGGCAGTGAAAATTATCCACCATGGTGTCGAAGAACCTCTAAATCCGATGTCCGTTCTGTTTGACATTAAAAAGAGCACTAGTCCGCAAATCGCGGGCATCAATACGAAAATCGATGTGATGTAGTAGAATCTTGGTCTGAATTTAGTCTTTGTCATATTTGTTTTGTTCGTGTTTTTTGTAAAAATACTTTTTTGAAATCATATATCGGCAAATTCCGCTGAAAAGTTGAGGAAAAAATGTATATTTGCGAGAATTTGATATAGTTTGCAATGAATAGACTAACGGCTCAGGTGAAAGAGAAATTGTCGGTGTTGAGGCTAAAGGCTGTCCTCTTCGATATGGATGGTGTGATCTTCGATTCAATGCCGCATCATGCGGTGGCATGGGTGAAGGCGTTTGCCGACGAGAAAATTGATTTCAATGAGTATGAGGCCTATAAGCGTGAAGGAATGACGGGAGTCGCTACGATTCAGGAGATGTTTCTTGCCCAAAAGGGCAGGGAGGCGACTGCTGAGGAGTGCGACAGAATCTACGCCACCAAGTGCAGATACTTTGAGCAGGAGGGTCCGGCTGGTGTGATGGCTGGCATTCGTGAGGTGTTGGAATTTGTCCGCGACGCTGGTTTGCAAATCTATATCGTCACAGGTTCAGGCCAGCACAGCCTGTTTGAAAAACTAGACTCTCTATTCCCGGGTATATTCGCGCCGGAGAGAATGGTCACTGCCTACGACGTGAAAAAAGGCAAGCCAGATCCGGAACCATATCTGATGGCATTAAAGAAAGGCGGTTTTTCAGCAGACGAGGCTATCGTGGTGGAGAATGCTCCGCTTGGAGTGACGGCAGCACATGCCGCTAAAATATTCACGGTGGCTGTCAACACAGGAATCCTTCTTCCGGAGGATTTGTTGAGTAAGGGAGCAGATGTGCTTTTTGATGATATGTATGAGTTCAGATCAGCCCTTCCTGAAATGGTAGATTTAGGATTGAAAAAATAAAAAAAGACACGAGTATGCGAGGATTAAGATACATATTAGCATTTGTTTGGTGCATTTTGTGGGGTGACACGTTTGCCAGCCAGCAACTCGCATTGTCTCGTTTCGACAATTATACTCAGAAGGATGGCCTAAACTATAATATTGTGCAGTGCGCGTATCAGGATGCACAAGGATATATGTGGTTTGGCACAAGTCAGGGTCTACATCGTTTTGACGGCTACACTTTCCATCCATATAAATATGGCAGTCAGGAAGGTCATGTCAGAGGCGAGTTGATTCGTTGTATTTTCCAGGATTCTCACAAACGTTTTTGGGTCGGCACTGAAAACGGTGGATTGAATATATATGAGCCTCAAAGCGAAACTTTTTCCGCCATTCCACTGAAAAAAGATGGATTGGCAAAGTATTCCGCAAATGCTATCGTAGAGGGTGCTGATGGCAAAATATGGATTGGCACTGATGAGGGTCTGGCTTTCCTTGACGAGGGAATGCTTCTTGAGTACTATCATTTTCAGGAGACAGGGATTGGAAGTGTCCCATTTATAAAGTCGTTGGATGTCGACAAGTATGGCAGAATATGGATTGGCACAGGTGGTGCGGGAGTGAAACTTTTTGATCCGTCGACGGAAAAAATCCAGACTGTACTTCCTGATTCAGAGGTCCGTACGATATGCATCAGCAGAGATAGTGTCGTGTGGATCGGCACGTATGATAGGGGAGTGTACACGGTGGATATCAAAGATAAGGACAATGTGGAGCCTAAGCAACAGACCTCCCTTCCGACTACAGGAGCTGAGGCTTCGGTGAAAGCGATATGCGAAGACCGTGAGGGCAGAATATGGATCGGTACCCGTTCTGGATTGATATGTTACGACCGTGAGTCGCAGCGATATGTTGTCAATGTCAATGATGTGCATAACGACATCACACTTGTCCACAACTCGGTCATTGATCTGTTTGTCGACAATAAGGGCGATTTATGGGTTTGTACTCGAGGAGGTATCAGCTACAGAAACAGCGAGAAACAGCCGTTTGAACTTATCCAAGAGTCGAAAAACGACAATCGCTATCTGAATTGTGAGCAGGTTTACGCATTCTTGGAAGTGCCGGGCTCAAAAGTGTGGGTTGGAACAGAAAGCGGAGGTGTCAATGTCTACGACATGAAGAGCGGCAGATTTGAGTATATCACCCAGTCGAATTCAAACTTGTCGGTCAACAGCATAAAGAGTTTTGCAAGGGTCGGCAACGAAATTCTGGTCGGCACTTACATGGGAGGTTTGAATGTGTTGGATATCAGCACCGGCAATGTCAAGCGAGTATACCGACATTCCGAAACAGACAGAACCTCTATCAACAGTGACAATATCTGGAGTATTTGCATTCGTCGAAACGGTGATGTCCTGCTGGGAACAGGCGACGGAGTGGACAAGTATAATCCGAATAACGGAACTTTCAGCCACATGGACAAACTGGCGTTCAACAAAGAGGTTTGGAAGGTTTTTGAAGACTCTGACAATGATTTGTGGATTTTCACTCCGGAAGAGATAGTTGTATATCTTACGAAGGAAGATCGTACTCTCGTCTACAAAGAGCGAGCACGCTCTATAGCTGAAAAGGCAAAAAATCAATTCTTGGTAGGTAGTTTGGAGAGAGGTGTCGTTGAGTACAATAAATACACAGGAGAAATACGAAAGATTTCAGAAAAAGACGGATTGTCGAACAATAATGTGCAGTCTATATTAGAGTGGGGTGATTACTATATTGTTTGCACAACGTCGGGAATGAGCCGTATCCGTAAAAAGACATTTGAAATAGTCAATTATGATGAGAACGACGGATTGCAGAGCCGCCAGTTTCATTATGGTGCGGTGTATGTCTGCACCGATGGCAGAGTCCTGATGGGAGGAAATGCCGGATTCAATATAGTGGATTTTTCGGATGTCCGCGTGAATGAGTTCATACCGCCGATAGTGTTGGAGGACGTGAAAGTCTTCAATCAGGATGTGCAGGCAGATCAGATTTCAATTGATGAAAATACGGGAGAAACATGCTTGAATTTGAATTACGACCAGAATATGGTGACATTCAGATATTCGGCTCTTTCTTATTCTCGTGCAGACAAGAACAGATTCAAATATCGTTTGGTCGGACAAAGTGACAATTGGATCGACGCGGGTCATGAAAACAAATGTACGTACACCAATTTGCAGCCTGGCTCTTATATCTTTGAGTTGAGGGGAGCCAATTGTGACGGGGTGTGGAATGAAAAACCATTGAAAGTGCATCTTTATGTAAAGCCTCCATTCTGGAAGACATGGTGGTTCAAGACATTGATGACTCTGTTGGTGGTCGGTCTTGTGCTGATGTATCTCTACCATTATCGCAGCCGTATGATTCTAAAAAACAAGTTGGTTTTGGAGAAGCAGAAGGCGGAAGAGATGGAAAAAGTGGAGCAGCTGAAACTGGATTTCTTCACGAACATATCACATGAGCTACGTACTCCGCTCACGTTGATTCTTGGTCCGTTGTCGAAAATTCTGAAAGACGACGGAGTATCTTCCGAGTCGAAGCAGATGGCGGTGTTGGCGGAGCGAAACGCAAATAAGTTGCTGCGTCTTGTGAATCAGATTCTTGATTTCAGAAAGATAGAAAGCGGTTCGTTGCAGGCAATATACAAGCCTGGCGATCTTCCTGCGTTGCTTGAGACAGTTGTCCGTGCGTTCCAGACAGAGGGAGAGGCAAAAGGTATAAAGATCTCGCTTGATGTCGACGATGCGGCTCGTGGCAGACGTATGTTGTTTGATTCTGATAAAATAGAGAAAATTGTCGACAACCTTGTCTCCAACAGTATGAAATTCACACCACGTGGAGGCTCAATCAGTGTGAAGCTTGACATATTGTCGCAGCACACATATTCAGAGGGCAACATCAGTGACAGCTATCAGATAACAGTGGCTGACACAGGAAAGGGAATGACTGAAGAAGACCAGAAACATGTCTTCGAACGATTCTACCAGAGCAGCGATGAAAAAGAGGCTGGAATAGGCACTGGAATCGGACTGAATCTCGTGTTTGATTTGGCAAAACTGATGGATGGAGAGGTGCTTCTAAACAGCAAGAAAGGTGAAGGCACAACATTCAGAGTCGTGTTGCCGTTGTTTGAGACATCTGAAAATGTCGCTGAAGAAGAGACTTCAGAAAATAATACAGTGGCAGACAAAGACGAAATTGATCCTGTCGCACTGTCGGGAGAAGACAAACCGGTGCTTTTGATTGCAGAAGACAATGAAGAGCTCCGTAAGTTTGTGGCAATCCATTTCGAGTCTAGATTCAATGTTGTTGAGGCGGAAGACGGAAGAATAGCATTGGAAAAAGCAGAGGAGCAGATTCCAGATGTGGTGATCACAGACTTGATGATGCCAAATATCTGTGGCGATGAGTTGTGTAATAAGTTGAAGCATGACGAAAGGACGTCGCATATTCCGATCATCCTGCTTACTGCCGTTCATAGCAAGGAGAGTGAGATAGAGAGCTTGAAGCGAGGCGCCGACGACTATATCACAAAACCATTTGATATAGAGGTGCTCGACCAGAAAGTGATGAACATGATGCGATTGAAGGAAAAGATTCGCAGTCGCTTCAAGATAGAGATGATTTCAGAACCTACGAAGGTCGTAACTCAGTCGCCAGACGAAAAGTTTATGATCAGGGCGATGAAGGTTATTGAGGATAATCTTTCCGATGCGGATTTCGACATCGAGAAATTTGCAGTGGAAGTGGGCGTGAGCCGCATGCAGTTGTATAGAAAGATGAACGCGATCACGGGAATGACCGTGAAGGAATTCATTAGAAATATTCGTATCAAGCGAGCAAAACAGTTGCTTGAAGACGGTGCGATGACAGTCTCTGAGGTGGCATACAATGTCGGATTCAAAGACATCGCATATTTTAGAAAGTGTTTTAAACAACAAGTAGGAATCAATCCTTCGGAGATTTCCAAGGGAGAATAAAGTGAAGAGGAATGGCAAATAGCAAGAGTAGTTTTTTGCATAAACTGAATTTTAAGTATCGTCTTACCATTTTCAATGAGAACACATTGGAAGAGGCATGGCATATACGATTGTCGAGGTTGAGTGTGATTTCAGTATGTTTCGCAGTCGCTGTGATCTATTTTTTGATCATTGCGGTGTTGATTATCAAGACCCCATTACGTTCGTTCATGCCTGGATACACAAGTGCGAATGAGCTTAGAAAACAGGTTATTTCTCAGGCAGTGCTTCTTGATTCACTTCAGGAGCAGGCAAAAATCAACGACCAGTATCTGGCGATGTTGCAAAAGGTTGTGACAGGCGATATTGCGGTAGGCGACAGTACGGCTTCACTTAAGGATGTTGTCAAGATGGATATGTCGAAGGTGCAGAATGAACCGTCGGATCGAGAAAATCAGTTTTGCTCACAATATGAAATTGCTCAGCGTTACGCGACAAATTCACAGATATCCGAAACAAGTAAAAACCGACTCATGCATCGTCCTGCACTTGGTGTTGTGCTTATGGGATTTGATCCATATTCGGGTGTGAATGGTGTGACTTTAAGTGTCGATCCATTGGAGAGTGTATACTCAGCTTTGGATGGCTCGGTCATCTTTGCGGGATATTCTGCCCACAACCGTTATTGCTTGCAGATACAGCATTCTGAAAGTCTGGTGTCGATGTATAAGTTTACCCAGCCATTCTTGAAGAGAATAGGTGAACGAGTGCATGCAGGAGAAATCCTTGCCACATTGCGAGGAGGAGATCCATCGGAAATGACTTTTGAGTTGTGGCTCAACGGTCAGCCACTTGATCCAAATGATTATATTTCATTCTCAACACAGAAGAAAGCACCTGTTCAGCCAAAGGTCAAGAAGTATGAGGCTGAGCCTGTGGATCAACCTGTTGTGAGAAGATCGCGTCGTGATTCAACACAAACGAGTGATACAACAACAAGAGTAAGACGTAGGAAAGTTGCGGCTCCGGCAGAAGCGGTTCCTGCTGAGACACCTGCTCCAGCAGCATCTGAACCAGCACCAACTCCGGCTCCAGCGCCTGCACCATCTGCTCCAGCACCAGCGACAGAAACTCCAGCTCCGGCTGCAGAATAAAGATAAAGTCAGATAGAAATGACACAGAAGGTAATTACAATTTTGGGTTCTACCGGTTCGATCGGTACACAGGCACTTGATGTGGTGCGTGAGAATCCAGACAGATATAAAATAGAATCGCTTACAGCAGGAAGAAATGCTTCTTTGTTGATCGAACAGATCAAGGAGTTTAAGCCGACAATTGCAGTGATTGCCGACGAAAGCAAGTATGAGGAGGTTAAGAATAGTGTGGCAGGATTGCCTACAAAAGTGATGACAGGCACTGCTGCTGTTGCGGATGTCGCAGCCAACGACGCTTCAGAAATGGTCCTTGTGGCATTGGTGGGCTATTCAGGACTTGCTCCTACGATTGCTGCAATCAAGGCACACAAGAAGATAGCATTGGCTAATAAGGAGACATTGGTGGTGGCAGGAGATTTGGTTTGCCGCCTGTGTCAGGAAAACGGAATCAAGCTCCTTCCCGTCGACTCGGAGCATTCGGCTATTTTTCAATGCTTGGAGGGAGAACGCCATAATAAACTTGAGAAGATTATCCTGACAGCTTCAGGAGGTCCGTTCCGTGGCTGGACTCGTGATAAGTTGGAGAACGTGACTCCTGAGATGGCGTTGAAACATCCCAACTGGAGCATGGGGGCTAAGATCACAATTGATTCAGCCTCGATGATGAATAAAGGATTTGAGGTGATTGAGGCGAAATGGCTCTTCGACCTTACTCCAGATATGATAGAGGTGCAGGTGCATCCGCAGAGCATTATCCATTCGATGGTACAGTTTAACGACGGTGCTGTGAAAGCTCAACTTGGTACGCCAGATATGCGTATACCTATTTCATTGGCGTTGAGCTATCCCGAGCGTATCTACCTTGGTGGAGAACGTCTGGATTTCGGCAAAGTCAAGCAACTTACTTTTGAGGCTCCAGATCCAAAAGTCTTCCGTAATCTTGCATTGGCTTATGAGGCATTGGATAAAAAAGGTAATGTGGCGTGTGTGGTGAATGCGGCGAATGAGGTCGTGGTGCGTGAGTTCTTGAATAAGAAGATAGGATTCTTGCAGATGTCGGATATCATAGAGCAGACTATGGCTAAAATAGCTTATATCGCACAGCCTACATATGAGGATTATATCCAGACAGATATAGAGGCAAGAAAAGTGGCAGAAAGTTTTATAAAGTAATATGATTTATACGTTAATACAGTTTTTCGCCTCATTGACGTTGTTAGTGGTGATCCATGAGTTTGGACATTTTATAACTGCGAAGATGTTTGGCGTCAGAGTTGAAAAATTTTATATTTTCTTCAACCCTGGATTTAGTCTTTTCAAATTCAAACCGAAAAACAGTGATACTACCTACGGTATCGGTTGGTTGCCTCTTGGTGGCTACGTTAAACTTTCTGGAATGATTGACGAAAGTTTTGATACGGAGCAGATGAACAAAGAGCCGAAAGAGTGGGAGTTTCGCACAAAGCCTGCTTGGCAGCGACTGATAATAATGGTTGCTGGAGTGGTGATGAATTTTCTCCTTGCGATAACGATATATGCCGGAATCGCTTTCCACTGGGGAGATACATATTTGCCATTTGAGAATGCCAAAGATGGCATGGAATTTTGTTGGTCGGCTCATGAGATAGGTTTTGTTGATGGCGATATATTGGTTTCTGCGGATGGAGAGAAATTAAAAAGTTTGTCAGAGGAAGAGTTTCGTAAGATTACTGAAGCGAAGACGGTTCAGGTGGAGAGAGACGGTGCGATTGTAGACATTGCTATTCCAGACACATTCATGGCTATGTTGCTGAGAGAGGGTAATGGATTCGCGTTCTACCGTGTCCCGTTTGTAGTACAGGAAATTATCGACGGAATGTCTGCTGCGGAGGCTGGACTTCAGGCAGATGATAGGTTGCTGACAATAGATGGACAGTCTGTGTATTTGACGCAGGCAATGAAGCAGATAGCTTCACATAAGAACAAGCAGATGGAGTGGAGTGTTTTGCGAGGGGCAGACACTGTGAAACTGACAGTCACTCCGGATGTAAATGGCAAAGTAGGTGTGCATATGAAGTCGCCATACGACTTGTATGAGATGGTACATGTCGAGTATTCTTTCTTGGAGTCGTTTCCGCATGGAATAAAGACAGCGGTCGAGAAGATAACAGGATATGTTTCCGATTTCAAATACGTCTTCACTCCTGAAGGAGTACAAACGTTAGGTGGTTTTGGAACAGTGGCGTCGTTGTTCCCGGAGTCGTTTGATTTTTATGCATTCTGGACTATCACGGCATTCTTGTCTTTGGTTTTGGCATTTATGAACTTTTTGCCAATACCAGCGCTTGATGGTGGACATATATTGTTCGTTTTGATTGAGATCATCACACGTAAGAAGGTAAGCAAGGAGGTCTTGCTAAAAGCTCAGATGATTGGCGTCGCATTCCTTCTTGCATTGATGTTGTTTGCGAATTTGAACGATGTATTTCGTTTGTTTAAATGATGAAATTTATTGACTATGCATAAGTCTGGATTTGTAAATATAGTGGGTAATCCGAACGTAGGAAAATCCACATTGATGAACACTTTGGTGGGGGAGAGAATCTCCATCATCACTTCGAAGGCGCAGACAACGCGTCATCGTATAATGGGAATTGTCAACGGTGAGGATTTCCAGATTGTCTACTCCGACACTCCAGGAGTGTTGAAGCCTAACTATAAGCTTCAAGAGTCTATGTTGGGATTTTCAACAAGTGCTCTTAAAGATGCAGATATCTTGCTTTACGTGACAGATACAGTGGAGAATGGCATGAAAAACAGCGACTTCATTGAAAAGGTGAAGAAGCAGCATGCTCCCGTCTTACTTATCATAAATAAGATTGATCTTACCGACCAACAGAAGTTGGAGGCTTTGGTCGCACAATGGAAAGAGATTCTTCCAAATGCGGAGATAATCCCAGTGTCGGCAGTCAACAAGTTTAATATTGATTACGTGTTGAAGAGAATCAAGGATTTGTTGCCAGAATGTCCGCCTTATTTTGAGAAGGATGCACTTACCGACAAACCTGCACGTTTCTTTGTGACAGAAATTATCAGAGAAAAGATACTTACCAACTACGACCGAGAGATTCCATACGCAGTGGAGGTTGTGGTCGAACAGTTTAAGGAAAGTGACGACCTTATCAGAATCAACGCGGTGATCAATGTGGAGAGAGACACGCAGAAGGGAATCATTATCGGTAAGGGAGGAAAGATGTTGAAGATAGTCGGCACAGAGGCGCGCAAGGATATCGAGGCATTCTTTGGCAAAAAAGTATTCTTGGAGTTGTTCGTAAAGGTAGAGAAGGATTGGCGTAACAAAGAGATGAAGTTGAAATCCTTTGGATACGACGCAGACATTTAACCCCAAAAAAGAAAGGAGAAAGAATTATGGCAAGTAATCTTGTAGCTATAGTAGGACGTCCGAATGTAGGTAAGTCCACATTATTCAATCGTCTGACTCAGACGAGAAGCGCCATTGTCAATGATACGGCTGGTACAACACGTGACCGTCAGTATGGAAAAGTGACATGGTGCGGAAAAGAGTTTTCTATCGTCGACACAGGTGGATGGGTAGTCAACTCTGATGATATTTTTGAGGAGGAGATCAGAAAACAGGTGACTATCGCCGTTGAGGAATGTGATGTCATTCTATTTGTTGTCGACACAATGAATGGATTGACGGATCTTGATTCTGAGGTGGCTCATCTGTTGCGTCAAAGCAAAAAACCAGTTGTTGTAGTTTCAAATAAGGTAGATAATAACGATTGGCAGTATGCGGCTGCTGAGTTCTATAAACTAGGTCTTGGAGAGCCATATTGTGTGTCTGCGATAAACGGTAGCGGTACTGGTGATCTGCTCGACCGAGTGCTAGAGGTGATGCCTGCAAAACCAGAGGATGATACTAAGGACACATTGCCAAAAGTGGCTGTGGTCGGTCGACCTAATGCGGGAAAATCATCTATCATCAACGCATTTATCGGAGAGGACAGAACCGTGGTGACGGATATCGCCGGCACGACGCGAGACAGTATCTATACACGTTACGACAAGTTCGGCTACGATTTCTATTTGGTGGATACAGCCGGAATACGAAAGAAGGCTAAAGTGACGGAAGATCTGGAATATTTTTCAGTGATTCGTTCAATCCGTTCGATTGAGGATTCAGACGTGTGTGTGCTTATGCTAGACGCCACACGTGGATTGGAGGCTCAGGATTTGAATATTGTGCAGTTGATCCAGAAAAACAACAAAGGTTTGGTTGTGGTTGTCAACAAATGGGATTTGATTGAGAATAAGGATGCCAACAGTTCAGCCAAGTTTGAGCAGAGAATCAAGGAACGTTTGGCTCCGTTCACGGATTTCCCTGTTATCTTCACATCAGTGGTCAACAAACAGAGAATCTTCAAGGTGATAGAGGCTGCGATAGATGTGTATAAGAACCGTACACAGAGAATCTCAACAAGCAAGTTGAATGAATTCTTCTTGCCTTTGATTGAGAATTATCCGCCGCCAGCATTGAAGGGAAAGTATATCAAGATCAAATATGTGATGCAACTACCGTCTACATCGGTGCCATCATTCGTCTTCTATGCCAACCTTCCTCAGTATGTGAAGGATCCGTACAAACGATTCTTGGAGAACAAGTTGCGTGAGCAGTGGCGTTTTACGGGAACTCCTGTCAACATATTTGTACGACAGAAGTAAGATAGACTATTGTGATCTCTGATACATATTTGTATCTTTGCAAATGAAATATCCCGTGGAGACGGGAATATTCCCGTCTCCACATTTTATTTTCTGCTATATCGGCAGAAACGACAAATTAAATTGGATTATTAATTAAGTACAAAATAATATGTTAGTAAAGACGTATGCGGCATCAATCAATGGCATTGATGCAGAACTGATTACAATTGAGGTCAACCTCAGCAGTGGATTCAGATTTTCTATTGTAGGATTGCCAGACAGTGCAGTGAAGGAGAGTCAAGACCGTATAACGACGGCCATCATGAACTCGGATTATCCGTTCCCACGTAAACAGATAGTGATAAATCTTGCTCCCGCGTATATGCGAAAGGAGGGGACAGGTTATGATTTGACGCTGGCAGTCGGCATTCTTGCGGCTTCGGATGTTGTGTCGGCAGAAGCGTTGGAAGGCTATATCGTGATGGGAGAATTGTCGTTGGACGGTTCGGTGAGAGGAATAACAGCGTCGTTGTCGATAGCAATTATGGCGAAACATCTTGGATTCAAAGGATTCATTTTGCCAAAGGAGAATGCGAAAGAGGCGGCGGTGGTGAGTGGATTAGATATCATTGGCGTGGAGAGCCTGACTGAAGTAGTGGAGTTTCTGAATGGAAACATACAGATAGAAAAAACTGTGATAGACACACAGGAGTGTTTCTTCAGCAAACGAGATATTTTTGAGAGTGACTTCAAGGAAGTGTGTGGACAGGAGACAGCCAAACGAGCGATAGAGATAGCTGTGGCAGGCGGACACAATCTGATTATGATTGGCACCCCAGGTTCGGGAAAATCGATGTTGGCGAAATGTGTGCCATCCATAATGCCAAGTTTCACTCTCGATGAAGCGTTGGAGACGACGAAGATCCATTCCGTCGCCGGACAATTGCCAAAAGACACATCGCTGATGACGACACGTCCGTTCAGAAGTCCGCATAACAATGTGTCGGGAGTGGCGTTGCTTGGTGGAGGCAGTTATCCCAAACCGGGAGAAATCTCACTAGCCCATAACGGTGTGCTATTTCTGGATGAACTTCCGCAGTATAATCGTGCGGCGTTGGAAGAGCTACGTCAACCGCTTGAAGATCATAAGATAAGCATTTCCAGAGCAAAATTTTCTGCGGAATTTCCTTCGAGTTTTATGCTTATAGCTGCGATGAATCCGTGCCCGTGCGGACATTATGGCGATCCTAACCACGAGTGCACCTGCTCGCAAATAGAGGTGCAGAAATACATGAGCCGGATTTCAGGTCCGTTGATGGACCGCATAGACCTTCAGGTCAAAATTTCACCGTTGAGCCATAAAGAATTGCTTGAAAATAAGGGAGGGGAAGCAAGTGCTAATATCCGCGCAAGAGTGGAGAAAGCAAGAAAGATTCAGCAAGAGAGGTTCAGAGACGAGAAGACAATCCACTGTAACGGGCAGATGGAGAAACGACACTGTGACATGTATTGCAAGATATCTTCAGAGGCGGAGGAGTTGCTGGAAAAAGCGATGAAGAAACTTAATTTTTCTGCCCGTGGCTATTTCAAGGTGCTCAAACTTGCCCGAACGATAGCCGATCTTGCCGATTCCGTGGAAATCGATTCTACGCATGTGAAGGAGGCATTGTCGTATAGAAGTTTGGATAGGGAGAGCTGGTGATGGATAGAAGTAAGATGTATGAAAACCGGATGGGATTCCATTCTGAATTGTTTGGGTAAACATTGAAAAAGGGCAGAGTCGTTGAAAACTTTGCCCTTTCTTATTTTCATCATTCTGATATAAATCAGAAGTGTGTTTTTGTAAGTATTAGTGTTTACAGAACGATTATTGAATTTATCCGCTTGCTTATTTTTGTCAAAAAGTTACTTTTGCAAGTAATAATAATGACTATTGAAAATTCAATATTATGATACTGAAATTTGAAGGATATATGCTTCCTATAATGAAGCTTTGCTTAGATGGAAAAACTAGAAAATCCCGTGACTTTTATTCAGTTGCTGATTTATGTGGAATAACTGATGAAGAAAAATTAGAAATGCTTGCCAGTGGTACACAGCCAGTGTATCAAAATAGAATAGCATGGGCTAAGTCTTATTTGTTGAAGGCTGGCTTTTTGGAACGCCCGATGAAGAATCAATATGTGATAAGTGATAAGGGTAAGGAATATATGAAAACGAATCCTATTCATATTGATAAAAAGATATTGGAATATTATTCTCCTGGCTTCCTAGGGAAAACGATAAAAAATGATGATCTTGATGCTAATGACGAAAAAAATGATATCATTGAATCTTCTGTGACTCCAGAGGAACAGATGGAAAATGCATTCAAAAATATGGAGTCGATTCTAGAAAAGGAATTGTTAGATAAAATTCTTGCACAGGATGCTTTGTTTTTTGAACGCTTGGTGATGAGATTGCTTGAGAAAATGGGATATGGTAAGGGACAACTTACTAAGAAAAGTCATGATGAAGGAATAGATGCTATAATAGATGCGGATCAATTGGGATTAGAGAAAATTTACATCCAAGCAAAAAGATGGCAAATTGGCAATGCTGTTTCACGAAAAGAAGTACAAAGTTTTGCAGGAGCGATTACTGGAATAGGAGGTCAAAAGGGTGTTTTTATAACGACATCTGATTTTACGGATGAAGCATGGAAATTCAATCCTCACAATGTGAAGATTATCAAAATTAATGGAGATAAATTAGCAAAACTGATGATAAAATATGAATTGGGGGTTTTTGTTAGTCATTCGTATTTAGTGAAGAAAGTAGATACAGATTTCTTCGACGAAGAGTGAGGTATTTGATCATAGTTCTTTTCATTTTATATGGACAGATTAGAATCTGTTCCTAATTTTATTTATGATTAGAACACTTACTTCAGCATTTCAAGCATTTCTGCTGGTGTGACTACAATTGGAGAAACGGGAAAATGTCTCTGATTGCCTGTGACTAGAAAGGCATCGTTTCTACTTAAAGTGACTTCATAGAAAACTCGATCATCCTCATCAGGCATTATTTCGTCAAAGTGTATGCGTTCCGAATCAAGCCCTGTGTTTAAGATACGGTTTATCAAGGCTTCCTGCAATTCTTGTGGAAAATGAAATTTGTCACGTGATAGAACTTTTTTATATTCATCAATAATTTCATCTGAATACATAGGAGTTATTCTGCCGTCAATTACGGCATGAATAAGACGGCTGATTGTTGATTCCGATGACTTTGATAAAAGGGTGGATACTAAAACATTTGCGTCCAATACTGCATATATCATGAGGCAGAAACTTATTTTTTTGCTTTGTTTTCTGCACGACAAGCTGCTATTTCTGCATTTATTTCATCAATTGTCATATCTTCTCTCTCTTGGTTAGATTGACGATTCTTCTCCAACAATTGCATCAAATGTTCCGCTTCCATGTCTCTTCTTTTGGCTATTGGAAAGGGAATACTTTTAGTTTCCACTACAGCACGCATGAAAATATTCATGGCGGTATTTGCACTCATGCCAAATTCTTCACACAAATTAGTGAAGACTTCTTTCAAATTAGCATCCGTACGGACAGTCATAGCTACTTGTGCCATAATTAAAAAGTATTACAGTTTGACATCAATTTGAATTCATTATGAATGCAAAAATAATGGTTGTGTTTCGTTTATACAACAAAATGGTTGTTTTTAACATTTATCGCCATTGACTTATTTATCAAGTTATTGCAGAACAAAAAACTTCTATTTTCTCGGCTCTACAAATGTAGAAAAATCTACTAAATAACGTGAGAATCTGTCCAAATTTGTCTGAAATATTTTGCTGTAGAAACTCATTAGCGACTAAAATGAGGATTGTTAAGGACGGAACGTCCTAACACCATCCTCTTTCTCGAGCCCAAAGGGCGAGCGGTAAAGAAAATTCTGATTGAATTTTCGCCTCTTTTTCTCAAAAAAAGGCGTAGCCTTTCTCTGTAAACATTGTGTCTCTGTGGTTTAATTAAAATTATGTGTTCGCCTTACGGCTCGCATTTTTTTTTGGGGGGGTAGGGCCAATATCTATCAAACATGGGCCCTTAACAATCCTCAGTTATGACACTCTAACTATCATTTTATCCATGTTTTTAATCTCGTCGAATACAAATTAATATAAAAACTATTGGATTTTATGTGTCGCTTTTTTTCACGTTGGGCTCGTAATTTTATTTCTTTTGTATTGATGCAAAAAACAATTATCTTTGCAAAAAATCTAAACAGATATGGAACAGGAAAAACAAAATGTTGATGGAAGACGTGAAATAGCTTCTCGCAACACGGGTTGGGCAAACGCTGTCGCCCACAAACTTACGGAATGGGATGTCGCCCCCAACACTATATCTTTGATGAGCATTTTCTTCTCGATGGTGGGTTGTGCTCTTCTTTTAGGAAACTATTTCTTCGGCTTGAACCCTTACGTCGCATATATTTTATTTGCAGGTTGTGTCCAGTGCAGATTGCTTTGCAACCTTTTCGACGGAATGGTTGCTGTCGAGGGAGGTAAGCGTTCACCAAACGGAGATCTATACAATGATATGCCAGACCGTTTTGCTGATGCTTTTTTTATCGTTCCCGTCGGCTACATCGTAGGTGGTATCGGAGTGGAGCTGTCGTGGTTGGCTGCTCTTAACGCTGTCATGACGGCTTATTTCCGTTGGATTGGGGCTTACAAGACTAAGAATCACTACTTCAACGGACCGATGGCTAAGCAACACCGTATGGCAGTGCTTACATTCGCGTCGCTTATAGCTGCTGTATGCGTCCCATTCGGCTACGATAAACTAATCTATATGATTGCTTTGATTATCATGAATGTAGGTTTGGTAGCTACACTTATCAACCGTCTTTACTTAATGACTCACGCTGATAAAGAACTATGAGACAATTTTTAAGTTATCTGTTTCCAGAGCAGAGTTCCGAGGTCATTTTGATGATTGCCATCATACTCACGTCCTTGTCTGTGGTGAGTGCGATCCTGTTTGCAGTGAGAAAGATTAAGCCGGAATTGAATATCACGGAGATCATCAACCGAACGAAGTCGTGGTGGATAATGGTGACTATCTTTATTTGTGCCATTTTCATCAACAATACAGTGGCGTATGTCTGTTTGGCTGTTTTGTCTTTCTTCGCATTCCGAGAACTGTATTCGGTGTTGCATTTCCGACAGTCGGACAGAAACGGTTTGTTTGTGGCGTTGTTGGCTATACCGATCCAATATACGCTTGCATATTTCACTTGGTATGGAGGATATATCATTTTCATTCCAGTGATTATGTTTTTGCTTTTGCCTCCAATTTTGGTGCTCAAGCAGGACACTCACCGCATCACGAAGTCGATGGCGATGCTTCAGTGGTCGTTGATGTTGTCGGTGTTCGGATTAAGTCATTTGGCTTTTCTTCTTTCAATGCCGGATATCGAAGGTTATTCGTCAGGCGGACGAGGCCTGCTTCTGTTTTTAGTTTTCTTGACAGAAATAAACGACGTTATGCAGTTTGTATGGGGCAAGACGTTGGGCAAACATAAGATTCTTCCAAACGTCAGCCCGAATAAAACGTGGGAAGGTTTTATAGGTGGGGCAATCAGCACCACAATTATCGGCTATTTTATCGGATTCCTTACTCCGCTTTCGACGCCACAGCTTATTTTTACCAGTGCTTTGATCGCAGTGTTTGGTTTTGCTGGCGACGTCGTGTTGTCTGCTGTCAAGCGAGATAAAGGAATCAAGGATATGAGCGACACGATTCCCGGACATGGCGGAATCTTCGACCGTATCGACTCATTGTCGTTCACAGCTCCTGCATTCTTCCATCTGATGTATTTCTTGGTTTATCCTCCATTCCCATCATTTGACGAAATATGGAAAAACCTTTTCTAAAGTCACGTTGCCTTAAAGTGATCTACAAAGGAATTTGTAGACCAATATTGAAATATTTTGTTGGTGTGCAATATCCGGATTGCTCATTCCTTAAGGACGAAAAGCAATTCGTGATTATCGCAAACCACAACAGCCATCTCGACACGTTGAGCCTGCTGACCTCTTTGCCTGGCGATATTCTGTGGAAAGTGCGTCCTGTGGCTGCACAAGACTATTTTGGCAATACGAAGCTGAAGGCAAAGTTGAGCAATTTCTTCATCAACACGCTCCTTATCAACCGTCGACCTAAGAAAGAGGACGGGAAAAGCAACGCCATTGAAAAAATGGTAGAGGCTATCGACGAGGGGTATTCGCTAATCCTCTTTCCGGAAGGAAGCCGTGGGGAACCAGAACAATTGAGCAAGATGAAGTCAGGCATCGCACGTTTGTTGTCCCAACGTCCTAATCTAAAGTACGTCCCAGTGTTCATGACTGGAATGGGAACATCACTTCCTAAAGGAGGAGTGGTGGTGCTGCCATACAATGCCACACTACATTTCGGACAACCAACTCTTCCAGAGAGCGACGATTCGTACGCTATTATGGATCAGATAGAAAAGACCTTTGCAGACATGGTAGAGAAATACGGCGTCAAGGAGGAGGAAGATGACGATTGAATGATAATACAGTAGTATCAAAGGATACGTTTAATAGATTACAAATTTAGGAAACTGCTCAGAATTAATTTAAAAGAGTCGAGGATTGTAAAGGGCGAAATACCCTAAATAAGAAAGACGCGAAAATAATTATGGATAAAAGATTAAAAGTATTTTTATACGTTTGTTTTGGAATCAGTTTTATTGCCGGAGGTGCGTTTCATTTTCTTGGTGGTGATTTGTCGTCTGCTTCGGGAATGTTTTTTGCCAGTGCATACATGTTAATTCCACTGATATCAGTGATAATCACACAATTGATATTTGGAGAAAAACCATTTTCAGATGTAGGTGTTAGTTTTAAGATAAACAAATGGTGGTTTGTGGCATGGCTTTTAATGCCGGTTGTCAATATCTTAGCGATGTTTGCATCTACTTTGTTGCCAGGCGTTTCGTTGGATCCTAATTCAGAGCTGGTGAGACTTGCGATTGCGGATATGTCGACGAAGGGTCTTGAGATTGATGGATGGGGATTGCTTGCTATTACTATAGTAGGTAGTTTGTTTGCTGGCTTCACTATCAATGCTTTTTTTGCATTTGGAGAAGAGATTGCATGGCGAGGATTCCTTCCACGAGTTATGTCCGATTGGGGATTCTGGAAAAAATCACTTATTATCGGAATTGTTTGGGGGTTCTGGCACGCTCCCCTTATCCTTATGGGACATAACTATCCTGATCATCCGATAGCAGGAGTGTTTATGATGGTATTGTTATGTGTGGTTATGACGCCAGTCTTTCTTTATCTCCGTGAAAAGTCAGGGTCTACAGTGGTTGCGGCAATTGCACATGGCACTTTGAATGGATCTGCAGGTATTTCTGTGATGTATCTTGCTGGTGGCAACGATCTTTTATGCGGATCTACTGGATTTGTCGGAATAATGATTTTAGTGATTCTGGATTTTATGATATATCTTTTGAGGAAAAACAGTATTACTCTCTGAAGGAATATGGAGTGTATGGAAAATGATAGAATTTAAGAATCTAGAGGTGTTTGAGAGATTATGGAAACTGTCAAATTATTCCATGCTATCTATAGAGGAACGTCGCAAATATTAGTTCAGTTTGAAGGCTTATCGTGACTATGTGAACTAAATAATGTTACACAAAGATAGATGTAAAGGTAGAGTACGCATCTAACTAGTGAAAATAGAATAAAAGGAATGAGATAAGAAAACAATCTCATTCCTTTTATTTTGGATATAGGGAAGTTGAATATGTATAGGTTTGAACTATTAAAATTTTCTTTTTGATCTGACATCTTAATTTTGTTCAGTTTCTTTCTACGAGATCTCATTGTAATTGTCTTTTAGCGATTCAAGAGCAAACTGATTAGAGTTGGCATTTTGCAGAATATTAACTGATTGTGTCTCATCCAATTTGGACAAGAACTGATATACATCATAATTCATAATAGCCTTTCCGTTTGATAAAATATTGGTATCACAAATAATAATGGTATGCATTGTAGCACGACTCGTTGCAACATTAAATAACCGTTTGTCTAAACTAAACGAATATCCTGTATTAGGAATAACATAGATGGCGACATCGGTTGTTAGACCTTGTATTCTTGACACTGTGTCAATTAGTAGATTGTTATGGTTGCCCACCATTTGAAATATTGATTTTTGTAATGCCTTTGTAGTCTCTATATAGCTGGATAGTACAGATATATGTAGTTTTTCCTTTAGAGATAAGAATGCAGCCACAATCAAAGTAGATAATGTTAGAACAGATTGCGGCTTTTTATCTCCTAATGGTAAATTCATTTTAATCAAAGAAGGACCGCCTTGAGGACTCAAAATGCGGTTGAACTCTTGTGGAAGATTTTTGTATGTAAAAGTTTTTGTTTTGTCTTGCACAGATATAAGTATATTATCATAGAAAATTCCAGTAAAAGTGGCTGCTCTTTCTGGCATACGGTAGGTAGCGGTTAAACTATATGCAGGAGTATTTCCTAAGGCATTCAATGATACAATTCCATCAACATAGAAATGATAATTGCGACGGACAATACGATTTGAATTTAGAGATATTACAGGAGAAAGCTGGTTTGGATCTCCAACAAAAAGAGTCTTTTTACCTAGCAATTTGACAGCAGCAAACATTGCGAGTAATGCTTGACTTGCTTCATCCATGATAACTATGTCAAAAGGTGGTACAGCACTAACATTGTTTGCTTCTCCACTTGTTATGTAGAATGTAGATAAGATAAGCATTCCCTTTTCAGGGGTGGTTTGTTTGAGATTCTGAAGATGAGGAAGTTCATTGGCTTCATCAACGGACATCTTTGTTTTATATATCCGTCCTGCTTCTAACATTGCTTTCAGGTCATCTTTTGCTGCAACCTCCATTAGTGCCCTATTTGTAAGAGCTGTTACTAGGACAGAGAATCCTTGAGAACAAAAGTACTCGCAGAGTTTAGCAATCTGTGTTGTTTTTCCTGTACCAGGAGGACCTTGTATTATAACAGAATCTGTTAAAGATAATTGTTTGACGACAAAGTCGGTAACAGAAACATTTTTTGCAAATGGCTGTGGAGCAAAACCTGTTTCTTCTACATTTCCTTCTAACAGGTTTCTTATAGAATCTGATTGATTGTATCTAACTATTTTTTGTAAATTTCCAATGTATTGATATGGAGGAACATTAGGACCCAACACCAGAAATGCACCTGCATGTCCTTCTATATGTTCTGCAAACTCTAAATCTGCTCCTCGAAAGCCGACCAAACAGTATTGAGGATTATCTCTTAAGGAGTATTGCCATATACAAACGAGTTCCGTGGCAAATCCCTTATTTTTGATGAGTTCTCCATATGTTATATCTCCCCATTCTCTAAAGTTATGCAAGTGTTTGGGGGTTGTAAAACAATACAAATATTCACCCTTGCGAGGAACCCCTCTGCTATTGTTGAATTTAAGAATTATCTCGCCATCTGCAAACTTAACAAATTGGGCAACGAACAACTCTTCTCTGTCATTTAGGAGATATGAAGCAGAGGCGTCCAATTTGTGTTGGAATGCATCTGTTTGGGCTTGAAGTTCTTCTTCAAGAAATAGAAAATGTTCTTTACGCGTGTATATCATAATTCGACGTTATCATCCAAATCACTATTTTCTGCATTATTATCACTAAACAGATAATCATTCAAATTATCTGCTCTATGTTTATTTGGATTTAGGGTAGCCAAATCCAGATTGACTTTGTTGAAATAATGAAGGACTTCCATGATTTTATGAATTCTGTCATCCATCATTAGATTAACAGTATCGAATGATAACGTCAATTTGTCCTGATAAGTAAACAATTCATGCGCTTTTATAGGAGCGACATCTCCTCCTCCAAAATGAAGCCATAACATTGAGTTCGGCTTAAAAAGCTGTTGCCATTCATCAGGATTAATCCAAACCCTATGCTCTTGGTTTTTGCAACTTTTTACCACTAATGGGTAGTTAACATCATTTCGGACAACTCCATGTATAACAGAATACTTCGAATCTGCATTGGAAACATCAAAACCTTCATTTTCGAGTTTTTGTAACACAAGTTGTTTGGCTTCGTTACTTTCAGCTATTTGCTGAGCTGTTGCGACTTCACTACCGTTTAATCCTATACCAACAATTGCATTATCATTATATGGTACAATGCCATGTGAAGAACGCTCCAATTCTTTCTTAGCCTCATCACATATAGTAATACCATACTCCTCAAGATATTCTATGCACTCGTCAATGGATGATGTAAGGAGAATCTCTAACATTTTTGCATAGGATGCTTTGACGTGTAACAATTTTGCTAAAGGTTCAGCTAAACTATTCAGTACACGGAGTTTCTTCCATTCGCCAACGTAATATATGCTATTATTTTCTGCATAAACAGTTTTCTTTATCACATCGTCTTCTTCACCATAAGTCAATTCAATCTGCTCGACACTATAAAACTGTAAAGACTCTATTGTTGACCGAGTTTTCAGCAGTATACTGTCATAGTCACCATCTTTAATACATACGATAAGTGGAGAAATAACCAATAATCGATTTCTTATCTCATCTATTTGAAATGGTGTTCCGATATAGATGGGAGTAACGTGCTCTATAACTTTTACTCCAAATAAACGCATCAGTTGTATTAGTTCAGGTGTAGGTTTATCTTTTCCTGTGTAGGCAAATTTCTTTCCTAAAAAACCTTCTATCATTACAACAGCAAGATCCTTAGGACACAGAAAGTCAGAACTGCCTTTTACCAAGATCTTATTGTTTGTTGCCCAATCTTTAAGTTGTTGTATTTGATTTTGAGTATAGGTTGGTAACAATGTCGCCAATATGCTATATATCTTTTCTATTTGTTCTCTATTTTCCGTTAGTATCTCTTTTTCTTTGGATATTTCAGAAAGAATATATAGATAATCTTGCAAACAAAAAGATTTCTTTAATCCCAACATAGATGACCATGACTCATCAACCAGCATATCAACATCTATAACAGGTAGGTATACTCCCGCTATCATCTTCGCATCAGGAATTGTATTGGTATACAGGTCTTTTGCATAATGACATTTGTTGTCAGTTCCAGGGAAGATTTGCTTATGTTCAATAACCCATTGGATATAAGACGTTTCAAAACCTTTCTCTTGAAGATACCTGCCTATGAGTGTTCTATCGAAGCGGCCTGTTTTGCCATTTGCATAGGTGTTGATGTCAAAAAGTTCCTTTGGCGAGACTTTATTTATTGTATTTTGCCAAAGCATTTTAGCAAAATTATGATTTTCCGCATATTGTAAATATGGAAGACCATTAAAATATATGTCTTCGACAGAAAATCTAAATCCACCATTATTATTAGTGTCTGTCCAACCATCATAGCTTACCCATGAATATAATTTTGAAGTTCGAAATCCCTCTTTTGCATATTCTTTATACACCAAGGTGGTTGTTTCTACCTCGTCGATGGATATTTTTAGATTTGTTCTGCTCAAATCGTAACAAACACCTATTTTTTCAAGAAAACTTCCCCATTCGTTAGCAGAATCATACTCTTGCAGATATTTCTCACTGACAAAAAAGTCAATATCAATAAATTTTTCTATTGCGAGACTAGGTTTATATATATCAGCCAAATATAAATTTGAAGCCGACAAGAGATTCCCTTTCTGTGTGAGTAATGGTATCTTGTGTAGAGAACTGTAATGAGTACTTTCTAACTTTCCATCTCGGTGAAGTTCAAAAATGAATTGTAGGATATTTATGGCATTCTCTTGTGTGACAAAGCCTTCTTCAAAGATTTTTCCCGTGTCGATAATACTAACATCTGTAGGCTGGCTTACACCTAGTTTCTTCAACCATTCTATACATTGTTGTGGCAATGATTGATATACAGAATCATTTATATAATCTATCTCATCAGAAAACTCTCCTGAATAATCTATGCTTGGAAAGCAAACAGAGATGGGCTTGGCTAGGGCTTCATGATTATTAAAAATGAAAGTCAGATTCTGAAGCCAAAGTATATCTATCTCATTCGAATACTTGTCCAAAGGATATCTTTTGTGAAGAAAACTTATTAATTTACCATTGTCTGAAACTCTATGACTATTAATAAAAATGTCGCTTTCCAGTAAATTCGATAAAGATTCCTTGTCAAAAACCAATACACCTAAGTTTTTAAGTTCTCTTTCATATGGTTGATATATTATAGGAAGAATTCCATTCTCACAATAGAGAGCTCCGTCCTTATTTATATAATCAATAAATAGTTTGTTTGAGACACAACTGCTGATATTTGTGCTATCCCATACAACATCCTTTGCTAATTTAAGCCCTGAGTTTGGTACCTGTATAAACGGAATAGAATCTAATGATGTCATCATCCCATTATTGTAGGCTTCTGACAATTCATCACTTCCACGAATCGCTTTTATAATCATCCTAAGATACTCTAATCCATAACGATTACTTGTAGCCAATTCCCCCATCCATAAAAGGAAATGCTTTGGCATTTCCTCAAATAGCCATTGATTCCAAATGTAATCCTGATGCAAATTTTGTCGTCCTGCATCAGTAATAAAGTTGGAATTAACGATGAAAGGAAAATCATATAGGCTAACAGTTGTTGGGAGAAAAGAATAAATGTTATTTGTCTCTTTGCCAAGTCTCACAATCTTCCCATTTTCAATTTTAATTGCAAACGAAATGGACGCTTTTCTTGCTTCACGCAGTTTTTCTGGATAATGGTCTTTGTCTTCTTCCATTTGTTCTCTAATAGCTGTAGGCACATCAAATGGTTGTGTAGTATGCATAAGCCATTGACTAATGGGCTCTCCATTTCGAGATATAGTCGTTATGTCATTATCTGTAATTTTTTCAACACATAGGGGTTGTAGTCCATTTATAACAACCTTAACGCGCTTACTCCTTAAAAAAAGAATTAGTTGAGCAGATTTGAAAAGATTGTCTATTGACTCTCGCAGTTCTGACAGTTTTTTACTACGGATGATTGTTGAAACAGTAAAAGGATTAAGTGTGTCTAAACAGATTTCAGTTGGCACAGAGGTGTTAATCGGAATAATTTGCCAAGGCATACTCACTTTTGAAGACTTATTCTTAGATATACGCATTTTTTGCCATTGGCTTTTATCTCCCCAGTTGTCATTCCATATATTATTGGATTCTTCCTTGTCAAATTTAAAACAAAAGTTCCCACTTTTGATGATGACCATATTGGAATACGCAAATACGGATTTAAAGCCAATTCCCTTAAATCCTGTCTGCTCATTATCTGTGGTTTTGCTTCCGTCACCAATACTACAGATAGATTCTACATCATCTTCATCAAATGGCTTTCCATTATGTGAAACAATCAGGTAGTCACCAGCAAAGTCTATTTGAAAAGTCAAAGAGCCTTGCTTGCAACTCGCATCATCAGCATTCTGCAAAAGTTCATAAATGAAACGAGTACTATCTGTATAAATATCACGTGACAAAAGATTACAAGCATTAGCTTTATCTATTGCCTCTTCTGGAGCAGGAAAGGATGTCTTTCTTTCTCGAAGTTTATTTATAAAGGTTGTATTCATAATCTATTTGATTTTGGTGATTTTTCATATTTCATCAAACACATTTTCTGATGTGAAGATGGCTTTTCATGCCTTCGGCTTTAATTTTTTATTTGCCAATTAATTCTTGACTCTAAGATATAAAATTATTGTAGACAATTGCAAGAAAAAGCAATAATTTGTAATATTTATTATTTAGAAAAAAAATGTTTATTGCATCCCATCTATTAGTTCAACTAAAGGATTCTTAAATTAACGCGTAATAAATTTTGGAGTGTATGGGTAGAAATTTCAAAAACTCAATAAGAAGATTCTTTCCTCACCCCACCATCACCTTCTCTCCATTCACCACATACACTCCTTTTGGCAATGGGATTTCTTTCTGATCTCCTGCTTTCAGTTCGAAACTATCGAGCATCTGTCCGTTGATTGTCCAGATGCGGATATCCACGTCGTCTTCTGATGAAATGACAATGCCTTTGTCTGTGCTGTAGACGTGGATGGTTTCGTCATGTTTTTGACTTTCGTTGATATGATTGTCAACGCTTGTCAACTCAAATCCCATGCTTTGCATCCATCTGTCGTATGTGCCGTCCGACTCGTCTGTGATGGTTTCCATATTATATTTTTCTGAGTCGAAACAGAATGCAAACTGGCATGAGGTGGTCTTAGAGGCATTGTTAAGTCCTACCACTCCATTTGATGTCGGTGTCGCGCTGAAATTTGTCAAGGCAACTTTGCTGTCGCCTGCTGGAGAAAGATAGTAATAACCGTCGTGAGTGCCGCTGTCTGTTATTTTCCATCGCTGAGATGGGGTGTTGCTGACTGGAGCCATTGTCAACTGTCCGTTTGTAGCGTCGAGAGCCATATTTTTATCCTCGTCTGTCAACTTATAGAAACCGTCATCTGTCCTCGTCACTTTAAGCGAAAGGTTGATGTCGTCATTATCTTCAGTCAACTGCATCTTTCCATCTTTCAGTGATAGGATTCTGTTGGCGTTCTTTGAAAGCAACACGTATGTTTTTCCATCTTCGAACTTCTTCACTCGTCTGTAACGGTTGATCTTGTCGAAAATGCTCAAATCCCAATCGGAATAAAAACGGATGATCGGATAGCCTGTTCGCATATCAATTGGCAGCCATATATGCCATGACTCTCCTACGTTGGCATCTGAGAAATAATCTCCGCCTTTCCACCTGTCGCCCATATAGATGTAGGCATCATATTTGCCTGGCACTTTGAAGACGTAATTGCTCTGCGAGTGATAGGTGGTGGCTTTCTCGTCGTCGACGCATGGATTGCCCAGGTCCTCCCATCCGCTCAACGGCATCTGTGAATATGAAGAGTGGGCAGGGTTGGGATCCCAGCCTGTGCAGCCAGATGTGATTGCCACAAAACGTTTGTGGTATTTGAAGATGGCAGGGGCTTCATACTGTTTTTTCACAAACATACGCTCCCACGTAGGCGAGAGATCAAGATAGTCGTTGGTCAGCAACGTGCCGTGCATCGTCATATTCTCCTCGGCTGAACCGAAATGGTAGCCGACGCGATAGTCTAGGTCATACATAAGAGTCTGGTCGCGTGAGCCGGAAGGTTGGGCGTCGCCTCTCGGACGCATCGTCTTCACAAATGTATAAGGTCCTGTGATTTTGTCGCTATAGAGAATGGCGACGCGGGAAGCCGCATAGCCCGATCCGTTTTCCCAGTGGACCCACATCACATACTTTCCAGTGTTGGGGCAGTACATCACTTTCGGACGCTCAAGAGTACGGCCGTAATTCATGTCCTGGTTGTCGTTCCTCAACGGTGCTTCCGGACATTTGTATGCCATACATTCGTATTTCCAGTTGTATAAATCGGTGGATGTATAGCAGACGATTCCGTTGCTCTTCACTGGATTCGCACGGTAATTCTCTCCAAACCAATAGTATACGCCATCTTTGTAGAGCACGCATCCTCCATGGGCATTGATGTGTTTGCCATCCGCATCATTCCAGTTCACACCAAGTCGGAGTGCCGGACTGCCGATGTGGAATTGTGAGTAAGGCTGGCCAATCTGTGAGTCGGCAGGTATCAGCATCCAATAATGTTTGCCGTCGGATCCGCTCTTGTCGCTATACACTCCCTTCCCGTCGCTAGTGCCGTCGGTGCCAAGATATTTGTTGTTGGAAGAAAACTGTATTCTCACATACTTGTCTTCATTAGGTGCGTAGGCAATTTTCAGATGAGCGGACGAATTTGCAAAATTAGTGTTGTATTCTCCCGTCGCATTCAGATAATTATTGCCAGAGACGCTTTTGAGTGCGTAAGTGCCGTCGGAAAGGGTCTCGATTGTGAATTGTTGCGACGCGTTGTATGCCGCATTCTTGATAGAAACTCCGTTGCCAGTGTTGGTCAGGAAACGGTTGCTGGCATGGACAACGTAGTATTTCTTGCCTGAACTGAACGGAAGGTTGCGGCTGTTGTTGTAGGCTGTGATGGCGGAGTTCAGGTCTTTTGTCGCCGACACAATATTCGTCTGGGAAGAGGCGTTTTCCAAGGCTGTTTTAGCTTCATCTATCGCATTTTGTAGAGATTTTCGGGCAGACGACGGATAATCGCCACCACCGTCGCCTTCAGAAGTGGAAGCGAGACGGTCTTCCGCTTTGTTTATGATGCCTTGCAACCCGTCTGTCACCAGCACAGAGGAAGAAGCCTCACGCAAAAACCAGAAGTGGAGAGTCTCCTTTCCGTTTTTATCCGAGTAGACGTAGCTGCCAGGAGCAATTCCGTCGGTGCCAAGATAGAGATTGTTTGCGGCACATTTGAAACGGACATATTCGCCACCACAATCCTCAATGGAAAACTTAGCGACGTTGCCCGTACTTGAACTCAATTCTGTGTCCCAGTCGCCAGTTTTAGCGACATTTTTATTTTGCGACACACTCTTGATAAAATACGTATTGCCAGTAGCGGAAAATTGAAAGACCTGTCCGTTCGTGGCATCAAATGTATGAAGGTTTGGCCTGCCGTCTACAGCAGAGAGAACCATTCCGGAAGAGTGGAAAATGTAGTATTTTTTATTTGTGTCTAATGCATTTGCCAAAAAGAAGACACAGCTGAACAATGTTGTTAGTAGTACTTTCATAATAATAATGTGTTATCATGTCGCTAAGATACAGAGTTTCATGTGTAAAATAAAAATAAAATTGGAAAAATCGACATTCAATACGTGATTATCAACCATCAATCATTTCCGATTCCCCGATTCCGACGCGATCCCCCGAAACCACTAGAAGGGTCGTAGACCCTTTATCGCTTGCGACGATAGCCGACACCAAAATGGACGATGTCTATCGACATCGTCCATTTTGGTGTCGGTTTAATCGATTTATGATGTCGACAATCCGAAATCATAAACAATCAATAATTAAAGCCAAACATCCACAAAGGAACAATATTACCGTGTCCGATTTCAATATCATCTTTCACTATATAACCACAAGGCAAATTGTCTATTTGTTTTTGACCTTTATTTTTTCCACCGATTTCGAATGTATATTTTTCAATTTCGAAATCAGACTGTCGAGATGCAAACAATTTGTTTTTTACCCTCATTTGATTATAGAAGAACGTTTCTCTGATGTTGCCGACATCCGGATGTCCACCAGCCAAGACAGTCATAAGAGAAGGGTTGTCGATATAAACCTTTTCTATTTTTCCAAGTGCACGCATTCCTACAGTATCATCCCTCAACATTCCAATCATACCAGCCCGTTCCAAATAGACAAGATAATCAGGAACATTATTTTTGCTCACACTCAATTCCCTTGCCAAATTATCTGCATTTGGTTTGTATGGAGCCAAGGTTGAAATCACACACAGCATCTGTTTTAGTTTGCGAGCGGTAGAAGCTTTCAGATCAGCATATTGAGCAATATCAGACTCTATCGTCTGAGCCACAACCTGCTCCATTCTTTGCCAAAAACCATAATCCATAGCAAACGGATAATATCCAGAAGCCAAGTAGTCTCTAAACAAAGGTAGAGGATGTTTCAACATAGGAACAGACACTTCATGATTAAGAATCTGTTCCAACGAATAGACTTCCGATTCTATTTGATGGAAAAGGAGCAGATACTCTCTGAAAGACAGACCCTGCATCTCATACATCAATACCCTTCGACTCAAATCAGACTCTCCCTTTTGTATATCCAATACAGAAGATCCTGTGAAAGTGACCTTCATATCAGAATGGACATCATAAATTTGTTTTAGTTCCTTGCTCCATCCTTTGTATTTGTGAACCTCATCAATAAAGAGATGCGTTCCTCCCTCTTTAGCAAAATCATCAGCCAATTCGAGCAAAGAATGAGAAGAAAAATAAAGACTGTCCGCCGACACATAGAGCATGTTTTCCAGATTTTTGTTTTCAGATATGTATTGCAGCATCATAGTAGATTTACCGACTCCACGAGGGCCGACGATACCCACCATTCTTGCATTCCACAACACTTCCGAATACATATAGCGTTTATGCTCAAGCGGAGTCTGCTTAAGCATCAAATCCATATATGTATATAATTCCAAATCTATCATACTTTTTAAAATTTTAATTCGGTACAAATATATATATTTTTACCTCAATGAGGGATATTTATGTATGTATTTGTCCCTTAATGAGGGATTTTATTGCATCTTCCGATTTCCGACACCAATTACGTTGGAATCATAAACCCTCAACTCTCAATCATCAACCATTTCGCTATCGGTTTCATTACGTATTGGATAATGCTTTCGAATGATTTTATGCAAAAGAAAATTATTACTAACTTTGCCGTCCAAATGATATGAAAAATGACGAACACTAAGTCAACACCTACGGAACTTGGTACAGAGCCGATACCTCAGTTGCTGTTCAAATATGCAGTGCCAGCCATCATTTCGATGGTTGTGGCATCTTTGTATAATATCATCGACTCTATTTTTATCGGGCACATCCCGAACGACGGACCTCGCTGTATCACAGCGTTGGCTATCGCATTCCCGTTGATGAACCTTTCTGCTGCGTTCGGCTCGCTTGTCGGTGCCGGTGGCTCGACGTTGGTGTCGATCAAACTTGGGCAGAAAGATTATTCGTCGGCAAACAAAGTGCTTGGAAATGTGACGACTCTCAACGTCATTATAGGTGTCGTCATAATGGCTCTTGGCTTATTTTATTTGGATAAGATTCTGGTTTTGTTCGGCGCCAGTGATGAGACAATAGCTCCGGCACGTGATTTTATGACGGTGCTGTTGATTGGAAACGTCTTGACTCATCTGTTTTTCGGCCTCAACCACGTGATGCGAAGCAGTGGCAATCCAAGAAAGGCAATGTTCACCACTATTCTCACTGTGGTGCTCAATATTATTCTTGCTCCAATTTTCATCTATCAGTTTGAATGGGGCATTAAGGGAGCCGCACTTGCCACAATCACATCCCAGACTATCTCTTTGGTTGTCATCTGCCATCATTTCTATAGTGGCAAGGATGTCCTGACATTCTCTCTCCCAGATTTCAAACTGCAGAAACAGATTGTGAAGAATATCTTCGCTATCGGAATCGCGCCGTTCACACTCAACGCATGCGCATGTCTTGTGACGATGATGCTCAACAATACTCTTTATAAGTATGGTGGCGACAATGCGATTGGAGCGTATGGAATTTGCAACCGTGTGATAATGGTCGCGGCACAGGTGGTGTTTGGCTTCAATCAGGCGATGCAACCGATCGCAGGATACAATTTTGGAGCACAGTTGGTGGATCGTGTGGATAAGGTTTTGAAGATGACGGTGTTGTGCGCTTCATGCGTCATGGTGGTCATGTGGTTGTCGTGTGAGATTTTTGCTGATAATATAGTATCCATCTTTGTCAATCAGGATGAAAGCAATGCAAGAGCGTTGATGGAGGCAGCATCACATGGATTGCGTATTGTGGTGATAATGATGCCGATTGTTGGATTCCAGATGGTTGTGGCGAATTTCTTCCAGAGCATCGGGCGAGCTCCCGTCTCCCTATTTATGAGCTCTACACGTCAGTTGCTTTATCTTATCCCGCTTGTGTGGTTGCTGCCGCAGAAATTTGGACTCGACGGTGTCTGGATGGCGATGCCTGTATCCGACACACTCTCCGCGATCACCGCAGCGATAGTATTGAAGCTTCAATATAAGAAGTCGTTGATGTTGCCAAGCAAAGAACAAAAAGTGGTGGACGTGGAGAAGAATACAGACGACAACCATGTTGTGATCAGTATCGGCCGTCAGTTTGGAGCAGGAGGAAGGTATATTGGCAAACTTATAGCCAACCATTATGGCATCAAGTATTACGATAGCGAATTGCTGGTTGAGGCCGCTAAGGATATGGGCTTCGCACCTGAGATATTTGAAAAGGCGGATGAAGTACCGTCTCTGCAGACATCATTTGGAAATTTGGCAGACCTTTCTTCTCCAAACACAAGTGAGCCAATGCTTTCCGGAGCCAATCTTTTCAAGGCACAGAGTGAGACGATGCAGAGGATAGCGGAAACAGAGAGTTGCGTGATTGTGGGACGAGCATCCGACTATGTGCTTCGAGAAAGAAAAGATGTGGTGACGTTTTTCTTGCGGGCTCCGATGGAATTCAGGGCGGAAAACATTGCGTCGCGACATAATATCGACATAAAAAAAGCTCAAAAACTGGTGGAGGAGAGAGAGACGGCGAGAAAGGAATATTACGATTATTACACCGGAAAAGAGTGGGGAGATTCCAAAGGTTATGACCTTTGTGTCGACGTGTCGAAATTGGGCTTTGAGAAGACTGCAGAAATGATGATAGCCTTTATCGACTCCGTTTTTAGCAAAAAAGCGGAAAAATAAGATTGATTTTTGATACTAATATTTATATTTGTAGCTCAACGAAGTATCGATGATTACGAAAGACGACATAATTGAAGTTGGATATGTTAGTAAAACGCATGGTTTGTCAGGCAATCTGGAGGTTGTGATTACTGTTGATTGGCTTGATGAGTTGGGTGTGGATTTTATTTTCATTGATATAGACGGGTGCTACATACCGTTCCGTATTGCAGAAGAGAGGACGAAGAACAGTGGCCGACTTCTAAAGCTCGACAATATCGACACAAAAGAAGAGGCGGAACGCCTGATTGGAGCGACAGTATTCCTTTCCACAGAAGATGTTGATGAAGACACATTAGCAGAAGCGGAAGAAGTGGATTACGAAGGGTACACGATTTACGATTCAAGTGGTAAAAAAATCGGAGTCGTCGATTATGTCGACTATGACACGGAAAACGTATTGTTCTGTTTGGATGCAACGGACTCTGCAGGTTTTCAGATTATGATTCCAGCGGTGGATGATTTTATTATAGAGATTGATGATGACAAGCAAACCATAGTTATGGATATTCCAGACGGATTGTTGGAATTAAATACGAGTGGCTCTTGCGTAGAAGACGATGATGATTAAAACCTTTACTATTAAATGGTTTTGTGTATGCGTATAGTAAACAATATAAAGACGCTTTATGCGATGATAGTTATGCTTGGAGCTGTAGGGTGTGCCCCACAGACCGAGTTTGAAGTGGCTACATGGCACGGATTTAAGCAGTGTGCTATATCATATACCATGGAAGATAGCTACGATAATCAGTTCACTACGGCTTTGCCGATATTCTACGAACATGATTATCCGTGCACTTTCTTCGTGACGACACGTTGGTGTGACAGGACCAAGTGGGACGCATTGCGAGTCGCCACAACGGAGAGAGGATGTGAGGTGGGCAGCCATACGGTAGACCATGCGGTGTATGACACATTGTCGAGAGAGCGTCAGAAGCAGGACATACTTGATGCTAACGCAAGAATCAATGTCAAGTTGCCGATGTATAAGTGCAACACTTTTGCTTATACAGACTGTGTCGTTGGAGACACAAGCATCATAAGCAAACATTATTTTGCGGCTCGAGGATGCCATGGATATGTGGAGCGTGCGACTCCCAACGACTATTTGAACATAAGTTCCATAATGTGCGGCGCGAATGAGGCGGTGAGGACACTGGATGATTTCATATATGCGTTCAATACAGCAAGAAGCAGTGGCGGATGGTGTATATTCTCATTGTATGACTTGGACGACGGAAATGGCTATTCTCCGTTGTCGTCGGCAGTGTTGAGAGAGAGTCTCGACTATTTGAAACAGCAGGAAAAGTCGAACTCATTCTGGGTCACAACATTTAAGAATGCGGCAAAGTATTCAAAGGAGCGTGATAGAGCGAAAATTGAGTTTCCAAAGGAAGAGATAATGAAAGAACGTACAGACAACAACAAACTGATTATCTCTTTGGAAGACGGGTTGGATGACGACTTGTATGATTATCCTTTGACATTGAGATGCCCTTTGCCATTTGGCTGGAAGGAAGTCGAAGTGTTACAGAACGAAGTGGTGATCAAATCAGAAATTAAGACTATCAACGGCTGTAAATATATTATCTTTGATGCTGTGCCTAACGGAAATAAAAAGATATATCTAATAAATTTAGGATAATGATTGATGTTGAGAAAAAAGCACAGTTGGCATGTCAGTTGAAGGCAGAGGGTTATAATTGTGCTCAAGCGGTATTTGCAGCGTTTGCAGAGGATTACGGTATCGACAAGGCTACAGCTGTCCGTCTCACCGCAGGATTAGGTGGCGGTGTGGCCAAGATGAAGGACGTGTGTGGCGCATACTTAGGCGCGGCAATGTTGTCGGGTTTGGAAGAGGGTTGTGTCGACCCTGGAAATATGGAAGGCAAGGAGCATGCATATAAAGTGGCCAAGGATCTTGCTATGCGATTTAAGGAGCAGAATGGAAGCACAATCTGCGCCGAACTTCGTGGTGTGAAGCCAAATCCGGACGTGAAGGAGATTATCCCTTGCTCAGTGCTTGTCGAACGCGCCGCACGTATCTACGCAGAGTATCTAAATGCTAAAAAAGCATAAAAAATCATAGTTGTTTAGAAAAAGAACGATTTATAAGCAAATAAAGTGTATTTTTGCGTAGGTTTTCTGAAAGAAGACATAATTGATAATATAAAAAACTAATATAATATATGGGATTCGGGAATTTTTTATCCAAGATATTTGGAAATAAAGCCCAGAGAGATAGGGAGCTGATCCAGCCATACATTGATAAGATAGAGCTGGTATACCCTTCAATAAAAGCGTTGTCGAATGACGAACTCCGTGAACGTACGGAAGAAATCAAACAGAGGATACAGGATTATGTGTCCGCTGAGACAAAAGAAATAGCAGACTTGAAATCACAGATCGAGTCGCAGGAAATCGAGCAGAGAGAGAAAACTTATGCCCAGATTGACAAATTATCCAAAGTAAAGCTTGACAAATATGAGGAAGTGCTTACACAGGTGCTTCCTGAAGTGTTTGCTATTGTAAAGGATACAGCACGTCGTTTCACAGAGCAGAAGGAGGTGGTCGTTACTGCTAACGACCTTGACCGTGAGTTCGCTGAGAAATTCGACTTTGTTGATATTGATGGCGACAAGGCTGTTTACCATAACGAGTGGCAGGCAGGTGGTAACCCGACAGTTTGGAACATGATCCACTACAACGTTCAGTTGTTCGGTGGCGTTGTGTTGCATCAGGGTAAGATCGCTGAGATGGCTACCGGTGAGGGTAAGACATTGGTGGGTACATTGCCAATCTTCTTGAATGCATTGACTCATAATGGAGTCCATGTCATCACCGTTAACGACTACTTGTCTAAACGTGACTCTGAGTGGATGGGACCTCTATATATGTTCCATGGCTTGACTGTCGACTGTATCGATAAGCACAGACCAAACTCAGACGAGCGTCGTAAGGCATATATGGCGGATATCACGTTCGGAACAAACAACGAATTCGGTTTCGACTACTTGCGTGATAATATGGCTGGAAGTGTCAAGGAACTTGTGCAGCGTGAGCACAACTACGCTATTGTCGATGAGGTCGACTCAGTCCTTATTGACGATGCCCGTACTCCATTGATCATCTCTGGTCCGATGGACAGCTCAAAGAGTAATGAGCAGTTGTTTAATGAATATAAGCCACGTGTAGAGCACCTTGTCAATTTGCAGAAGGTGATGGCTACAAACTATTTGACAGAGGCTAAGCGATTGTTGAAGGAGAGCGACAAGAAGAGCCAGGAGGAAGGAGCATTGGCGTTGTTCCGCTCTTACAAGGCGTTGCCTAAGAACCAGCCATTGATCAAATTCTTGAGTGAGCCAGGAATCAAACCTCTTTTGTTGAAGACGGAAGAGATCTATATCGCTGAGAACAACAAGAGAATGCCAGAGGCTACAGATCCTCTATACTTTGTGATAGATGAGCGTCACAACAGCATTGTCTTGACAGATAAGGGTGTCGACGCGTTGACTGGAGTAAGCGAGGACCCTACATTCTTCGTGTTGCCGGATATCGGTAGCGAGATGGTTGATTTGGAAGCAATGAATCTTCCAGCTGCAGAGTTGGCAGAGAAAAAGGAACAGCTAATTCAAAACTATGCGGTCAAGAGCGAGCGTATCCACACAATCAACCAGCTTTTGAAGGCATACACATTGTTTATCAAGGACGACCAGTATGTCGTGATTGATGGCAAGGTGATGATTGTCGACGAGCAGACAGGCCGTATTATGGATGGCCGCCGTTATTCCGACGGTTTGCACCAGGCATTGGAGGCAAAAGAGGGAGTTCAGGTAGAGGCCGCTACTCAAACGTATGCGACTATCACATTGCAGAACTACTTCCGTATGTATCACAAACTTGCCGGAATGACAGGTACAGCAGAGACAGAGGCGGCTGAGTTCTGGAATATCTATAAGTTGGATGTCGTTGTGATTCCTACGAACCGTCCGATTGCGAGAATAGATATGAACGACCGTATCTACCGTACACAGCGTGAGAAATATAATGCTGTGATTGAGGAGATTGTATCGTTGACAAATCAAGGTCGTCCAGTGTTGGTGGGTACAACATCAGTTGAAATATCTGAGTTGTTGAGCCGAATGTTGCGTATGCGCGGCATCCAGCATAACGTGTTGAATGCGAAACTACACCAGAAGGAGGCTGAGATTGTCGCTGAGGCAGGTAAGAGCAAGACTGTGACTATCGCCACAAACATGGCAGGTCGTGGTACCGATATCAAGCTTTCTCAGGAGATAAAAGACGCTGGTGGTTTGGCAATCATCGGTACAGAGCGTCACGAGTCTCGTCGTGTCGACCGTCAGTTGCGTGGTCGTGCAGGACGTCAGGGAGACCCAGGTTCGTCAGTGTTCTTCGTCTCGTTGGAGGATAAGTTGATGCGTCTGTTTGGTTCGGAGAAGATCGCATACTTGATGGAGAAGATGGGTGTGAAAGACGGAGAGATGATCGAGAGCAACATGGTCACTAAGTCAATCGAAAGAGCCCAGAAGAAGGTGGAGGAGAACCACTTTGGTGTCCGTAAACGTTTGATCGAGTACGACGACGTGATGAACAATCAGCGTGAGGTGGTATACCGCCGTCGCCGCCAGACATTGCGAGGAGAGAGAATGGGTGTCAACCTAATGGATATGATATATGGAGTGGCTCAGAGAATTGTCGGTGAGACAAAAGGAATGTTGAGCTATTCAGATTTCAAGAATGAGGTTGTTCGTTTGTTGTCTTTCGAAACAGCCATTCCTGAAAATGATTACAATTCATTGAAGGATGTGGATTTGGTTCAGAGACTGTTTGAGGAGGCTATGGCCACATTCAAACGCCGTACAGAGATGATCGCTGATCAGGCGTTCCCTGTATTGAACAATATCTACGCACAGCATCCGGAAGGAGGATTGGTAGGAGTGCCTATCACAGATGGACACTTTGTATATAGCATTACGGTTGATTTGAAAGAGGCTGTTGATACTCATTGTAAGAATGTGGTGAAGGAGTTTGAGCGTCGCACATTGCTTCACGCTATCGACTCAAAGTGGAAAGACCACTTGCGTGAGATGGACGATTTGAAGAACTCAGTTCAGAACGCTCACTACGAGCAGAAAGATCCGCTTGTGATCTACAAGATTGAATCTTACAATATGTTTGCGGCTATGCTTGATGATATGAATCAGGAGGCAGTCAATGTGTTGATGCGCGGACAAATCTTGATGAGACAGGAGGATGACGCTGAGACTCAGGCACGTATAGCTGAAGAGGCAGCACGTCGCCAGGCATTGGCAGAGGCTAAGGAAGCTGAAGAAAGAATGAAAGCTATGCAGATGAACAGAAGCGAGGATCTAGAGGAGGCTCCGGAAGAGCAGTCGCCACTTCAGCAAGTGTCGCAGCCAAAACAGATGCCGGCTAACGCAGGTGTGAAGATCGGAAGAAATGATCCTTGTCCATGTGGAAGCGGCAAAAAGTACAAACAGTGCTGCGGCAGAAACATTTGATGATTGATTGAATCAAAATAATTGAGGCGTGTTTTGCATCAGAACACGCCTCTTTTCAATAAAATACAATAAATATGTTAGGATATATTACATGGACCGTTAATCCTGTGGCATTCACAATTCCTGGGCTGGATATGGATGTCAGATGGTATGGAATGATGTGGGCTTTCGGATTTCTTCTTGGCTATATTACAGAGAAGTATATCTACAAGAGAGAAGGGCTGCCAGACACTGCAATCGACGACTTCCTGACTTACATGGCTATTTTCACTGTCGTCGGAGCTCGCCTTGGTCACTGCTTTTTCTATGATCCTGAATACTATTTCTCTCACCTTGGAGAAGTGTTGTTGATCAACAAGGGAGGATTGTCGAGCCACGGAGGAGCGGTCGGAATCCTAATCGGAATGTATGTCTTCAGCAGACGCGTGGCAAAAAAAAGTTATTTGTGGGTGCTCGACCGTACTGTCATTGCTGTGGCGATCACAGGATGCTGCATCCGTTTCGGAAATTTGATGAATCATGAGATATACGGTCATGCCACTGACGTGCCATGGGCTTTCCAATTCGTGACAAATCTTCATTCGTGGATGGCAGGCAAGGCTGAACCAATTTTCTCTGAGCCAAGTCACCCAACGCAGATTTATGAGATGCTTTACTGCATAGTGACATACTGCTTTACCATGTACTTGTATTGGAAGACTAATGCTCGCAAATACGAAGGTTTAATTTTCGCCGTCTTCTTGCAGGGAATCTTCCTGACTCGTTTCTTGCTCGAATTCATCAAGAACAACCAAGAGTCGTTTGAAGACGGAATGATGCTCAACATGGGTCAGCTGCTAAGTGTGCCTCTATTCGTCACAGGATTCTATTTGTTCTACAAGGCTTATAAGCAATATAAAGAAGAGAAGGAATCTAGTCAGTTATCCGTAAGATAATAGCTCACGGAATATAAGAATCTAACATAAGAATAGAAATATGAAACATATAGGTGCACACGTCTCAACATCGGGTGGAGTGGAGAACGCTCCCGTCAACGCTGCGGCAATCAAAGCGAATGCGTTTGCTTTGTTTACGAAAAACCAGCGTCAATGGGTGTCGGCTCCGTTGAGTGAGAAATCAATCGCGTCGTTTAAGAAGAAGACGGAAGAGATTCACGTCGACCCGGCATATATTCTTCCTCACGACAGCTATTTGATTAATCTCGGACATCCGGAGACGGAGGGGCTTGAAAAATCACGCGCCGCTTTCTTGGATGAGATGCAGCGCTGTGAGCAACTCGGCTTGAAACTTCTAAATTTCCACCCAGGAAGCCATTTGAAAAAGATTTCAGTGGATGAGTGCCTGGCACGTATCGCAGAGTCGATCAATATCACTTTGTCCAAGACCTCTGGCGTGTGTGCTGTGATAGAGAATACGGCTGGTCAGGGCTCCAACGTCGGCAATAGATTTGAAGAGATTGCGAAAATCATCAGTATGGTCGACGATAAGAGCAGGGTGGGAGTCTGTATCGACACCTGCCATACATTTGCCGCCGGCTATGATTTGCGTACAGCTGAGGCTTGTGAAACAACATTTACCGAATTTGACAAAGTGGTAGGACTCAACTATTTGCGTGCCATGCATATCAATGATTCGATGAAGCCGTTTGGCTCGAAAGTGGACCGCCACAACAGTATCGGCAAAGGAGAAATAGGCATTGAGTGCTTCAAATGGATTATGCAGCAGGATATGTTTGACGACATTCCGTTGATACTTGAAACGCCAGATGAATCAATTTGGGCGGAAGAAATTGCACTTTTGAGGCGTTTTGAGGCTGAAAAATAACATTTTTTAACATTTGAATATAATAATTCAGCCGCAAAATAATATCTTTGTGGGCGAAAACAACTAAGAAACACAATTTAAGTTAAAATGGACAATACAGCATTATTGCAAGAAGTAACAGCCAAAGCTCAGGTTTGGCTAAACGGTAACTTTGATGAGGATACAAAGAAGGAGGTAAAAGCCCTTTTGGATTCATCAGACAAGAACGCTTTGATTGATGCGTTCTACCGTGACTTAGAGTTCGGTACTGGTGGTCTTCGTGGTATCATGGGTGCTGGAACAAACCGTATGAACAAGTATGTAGTCGGCATGGCCACTCAGGGTTTTGCTAACTATTTGAAGAAGAATTTTGCAGACCGTAAGCAGATTTCAGTTGTAGTTGGTCACGATTGCCGTAACAACTCACGTCTATTCGCAGAGACAGTAGCTGATATCTTTTCTGCAAACGGTATTCAGGTATATCTATTTGAGTCGTTGCGTCCTACACCAGAGATCTCTTTCGCTATTCGTCAGTTGAAGGCACAGGCAGGTGTTAACGTGACTGCAAGCCACAACCCACGCGAGTACAACGGATACAAGGCTTATTGGGAGGATGGTGCACAGGTGCTAGCTCCACACGATAAGGGAATCATCGACGAGGTAAACAAAGTAAAGGTAGAGGATGTAAAGTTCGCTGGCAACAAGGATTTGATCAAGATCATCGGTGGTGAGATGGACTTCGACTATATGACAGCTGTTCACGAGGCATTGATCGACCAGGATGTGATCAACCGTCAGAAGGATCTTAACATTGTATATTCAGCAATGCACGGAACAGGTCGTGTGATCGTTCCACTTTGCTTGCGTTCATGGGGATTCCAGAACATCAACGTCGTTCCAGAGCAGATGGTTGTAGACGGTAATTTCCCTACAGTTGTCAGCCCTAACCCAGAGAACGCAGAGGCTATGACACTTGGTATGAAGCTAGGTACTAAGCTTAACGCAGACTTGGTCGTAGCAACAGACCCAGATGCAGACCGTCTTGCGATCGTATGCCGCGACAACAAGGGAGAGTGGATGATCATCAACGGTAACCAGACAGCTATGATGTTCTGCTACTACATCATCACAAACATGAAGAAGCTTGGCAAGATGACTGGTAATGAGTTCCTTGTTAAGACAATCGTGACAACTGAGGTTATCGCAGAGATCGCAAAGAAGAACAACATCGAGCTTCGCGACTGCTACACAGGATTCAAGTGGATCGCACGTGAGATTGCAATCTCAGAAGGTAAGAAGAAATATATCGGTGGTGGTGAGGAGAGCTTCGGATTCCTACCATTCGACAAAGTACGTGATAAGGATGCACCAGCGTCAATCTGCTTGATCTGTGAGATCGCAGCTTGGGCTAAGGACCAGGGCAAGACACTATACGATTTGTTGATGCAGATCTATCAGGAGTATGGCTTCTCTAAGGAGTTCACAATCAATGTCACTAAGCCAGGAAAGAGCGGAGCTGACGAGATCAAGGCAATGATGGAAGGCTTCCGTGCTAACCCACCTAAGGATCTTGGTGGCAGCAAGGTGTCTGTAGTGAAGGACTTCAAGACATTGGAGATGACAACTGCAGCTGGCAAGCAGAAGCTAAATATGCCTGAGACAAGCAACGTGCTTCAGTGGTTCTGCGAGGATGGAACAAAGGTTTCAGTTCGTCCTTCAGGTACAGAGCCAAAGATCAAGTTCTACTGTGAGGTTAAGGGCACAATGAAGAGCGCTGCCGACTATGCTGAGCAGAACGAGAAGGCAACAGCTAAGATCGAGGCAATCAAGAAGTCGCTAGGACTTTAATAATGCATAATGCGTAATTCATAATGCATAATTAATGACGTGATGATATCACGTTGCACGAAATATTTTAGGGCACCGCAGAAATGCGGGGCCTTTTTTTATGTGTAAGTGGTTTGGTTTATACTCAACCCTATGATATGCTGCACTTACTGGATTAGTTTTAACATTTTTTTAATTTTTTTCATAATAAAATGTGTTGTAAATCATTTTTTAATAACATTTATTCCTAATTTTGCAGAGTTTGTCTAGAAAACGAATGGGTATTGAAGGATTTTTTAAGTTTTAATGTTTGATACATAGTATGTTAGACGATATATTGGTGTGTCTTTTATTTATTGTGTATATACATTAATGTGAAAGAGAAAACAAACATCGTTTCTGGATTGTATGAAAAGAAAGTATGACAATAAAAAATATGACAACAATTAAGTTTAGTGGAGTGGGGTTTGTTGTTGCCTCACTGCTATCATTCACAAGTGTGAATGCTTCGGAAATGCCGAAGGGAAATTTTGAAAAGTATGAGGTCATAGTAAGCAATGTACCGAAGAATGCTCAACCTGTTCTTAGAATGGATGCGAAGAATATGGCGGAGACGTGGTCGTCTGCTGACTTCAAATTGGAAGATGGCGTGTATTCTACAGGAAAATACGCTTCGTCTGTAACATTGTCTTCGATGAGCCCTGAAATTTCTTTGCCTCAGGCTACAGGAGACGAACATATCTACTTGCAGCTTGATCATAAGTTTGATACTGAACGTAATTATGATTATATCAAGGTCTTATATTCAGAAAATGGTGGCGAATATAAGCGTATTATGAGACGAACAGGAGCCACAAATTTCTATTACGACTATATTGATTTGACTTCTCTTGCTGGAAAAACAGTTAATTTCAAGTTTGAACTATCTTCAGATGAAAGCAATGAGGGTAATGGTTGGAGTATCAATGCTGTTTCATTAGTTAAGGGAGAAAAATCATCGTATACAGGAACCCCAAAATCTGTATTGCGTTCAACTCCTTCAGATGATGATCTTGACATTACTTCTATCAGTAGTACTGTCAAATCATTAAAATTATTAGGTTTTGCGGAGTCAGATTTGCCTAACAAGTTATCCGTCTATTTTTCTGCAAGAGATCTAAATCAGAGATTTGTGGATATGTTGAAAGTCTCTGATCTGCAGGTTAAATGGGGAGGTGCTATTGTTGACAACTCTTGCTTGCAGATGGCTAAGTTGACGGAAAATTCTCGATTGCCTGTGGATATAGCTTTTCTTATAGACAACAGTGAAAGTATGTTTGAAGAAATTAAGGGGGTGCGAGATAATGTATTAGATTTGGTGACTAAATTTACGCAATTAAATTGTCGCATTGGTACATATTCTTATGGAGATACATGGGAGGCATGTGATAAGCAAATGCAATATATATATGGCAGTGGAGATTTTTATGGTGATTTAAAAAAAATTGAAAATAGAAATAGCTTCACTAGGTTGTGGGAGTCTTTTAATGCAAACACTGGTGGCCTTGAACCTTACTATGAGATTTTGTATGATATGATAAACAAAAGGGATCTTAATTATAGAAGTAATTCCCAAAAAGTTTTGATCCTTATTGGTGATGAATCTGCAGTAGGACAGGGAAACAATATGGGATGTGAAAAAAACAAAATTTATTCTATATATGAAGATAAACAAAAAATAGTTGATGCTCTACATGGTGATGGATTCCAATTGTTCACAATTGTTGATAACAACAACTATTATGATGCAAATTATGGTGTGGAAAGTTTCACAGGTATGGCTGTAGGAACAGGAGGCACAGACATTGATATTGAGAATTATGTTGATTTTACAGAAATTTTTACCAAAATATCTCAAAATTTGGTAGAAAGATATGTCTTGACAATTGATTTGAGCAAATGTGAGTTGCCTATAGACGGAACTATACAAATCAAAGTTGGAGATGAGGAATCGGAAATTATTACTCCGAATGTCAAACAACAGGGAAGAATAGTCCGTACAGACAAGACTATGGCTTATGACAAGAACGCTATCTCGTTGCTTGACGCTAATACTACGGAGGTTGGTGCTTATGTCGCTAATCTGCCAGATGGTGTTAGTGTAAAGAAAATGCACATATATGTTAAGTTAGACGGAGATAATGATTATATCGAAATAAACGCTGATGATGTAGCGTGGAGTGTAGATGGATGGTATGGTAAGGTCCCTGCTGATATGATAACAGAAAATGCGGTTATTAACTACCGCTTCCGTGCGGAACTGTCAAACGGAGACTATGTTTTGTCATCTCCTGAAGGAACAGAGCCATATGACTATTGGACTATTACAGTTCTTCCGAATACACCGCCGAATATTGATGAAAACGTAAGTGTGACAAAAGGTGCATTATGTCAGTCGACAATTGTAAGTGCAACCATTACGGATAATGGTTCGGTTGCCGATGCTCAAATATGGTATCATAAAATAGGCGATGTAAGTGATTACAAACCAGCTCCATATAGCTCAAAGAACGGCGATACATATTATTTTGAAATTCCTTCGTCAGTGGCGTCAGCTCCTGGATTTGAATACTTGATTTCTGCAACTGATGATTTAGGTGCTGTTTCTTGGTTTGGTACGTCAGAAACAAAAGAGAGAGCAAATAGATTTGAGATTGAAGAAAAAATTCCAACAGAATTGAGCAGAAAAAAAGAAGGAAATACGATATCTCCTAGTGTGAATGATGATTGTATCCACTATTTAGCTAATGATGAATTGTATTTATATTTTGACAACGGTTGTGAGTCTGATATATTGATGGCTACAGCAACAGTGTCAAGTAATTGGGTATATCCTTATGTGAAAATTCCAACGAATACTTCAACCAATGGTATTAAAAATGGAGTGGAAGAGGGAGATCCGATAAAGGTTAAATTAAAACGTGAAAATGAGTGGTTTGAAGTTTCTACTGAAAATACCAAATACATTAAAGATAATCCTATTTATATAGAATTGCCTTCCACTCCATCATTCAAGGTTTATTCGTCAGATGATATAGAGTTGCACAACGGACAAACAGAAGTGTCGACTTGGGATAAAACTGATTTTGGATATGCAAACTCGTCAAAAACTTATAATTATACTATAAAAAATTTTTCTGGTTGTGGTGATGTCGAATTTGTAGGAAGTATAATAAAATACGACGATCCTTCAAGTGATGGTTCGTTCCAGTTGAACGGAATTAACGATGGTGAAGTCATAAACAATTGGTCGGAAGGAGGCTTCAATATTGTTTATAACGGACAAAAAAATGCAGATGCCACTATAACATTGCGTTATAACGACCCTCGAAATAATACAACTCAGGATTTTACGTTTAAGGTTTCTGGAAAGAATATGCCAGAGAATGAGACATGTGAGGGTGTTAGTATTGTCAATGATAAATATAATCATGGAGTTTTTGTTAATGTTACAGAACATAACTCAATGTTATACATCTATATGGTTGACGTTACGGGAAAATACGTAGATGAGCTTTACCATAGGAATAATATTCATGCAGGTCTAAGTTATTTCCCATGCCCAAGCAACTTGAAGGCAGGATCATACTATATAGTGATAGAAAGAGAAGGTAAGCCAACATGCTCAAACTTCATTTCTATTGAATAAAATCATTCAATCGGAGTGGGGAAGTTCACCCCACTCCGACTATTAATTTAGAATAATTTGCCAATTAAGGATATGCTTATTAGAAATTATATATTGGGAGCATTTATGTGCTTGTCTTCATTTTCTCTTTATGCCATCAAAGAGCCTGATTTTTATGTGAGACGAGATGCCCAGCTTTTTACAGAAGGAGACTATGGGTTGGAATTGGATTGGGGAAAGAACGTGAAAGGTTTTTATGTGTGCGAAAGTGTAATGGATAAAGAAAACAATATTTATGTAATAGGACAATATCCAGAAACTACAAATTTGCCCAATGGTGTCAGATTAAGCAATGATTATCCTCACATGGAAAGAGGTGTGTTTGTTGCTAAATTCAATAAAAAAGGAGATGTTGAATGGGTGAAAAATATAGCATCCGGCAATCATGTTTATGGAGGTAATATTTATTTGGCGAAAAACGATTCGTGTTTAATTGTGAAGGCTAAATTCACTCCTGCGGTATCGCCTTCTCTTAATCCGCCTTATAATATTGACTATGATGACAAAACTATATACATTGCAGATGATAAAAATTTTTGTTTTTTAATGAAAATTAAATGCGAGGATGGAGCGTTGGCAGATTACGTGAAACTCGATGTCGGAGGAAAATCAGATCCGCAATCAGAAGGCTTTATGGAACTATCTGTCACCGATGACGGAGAAATTTATTTGTATACCTTCATCGGTGAAAGTTTTGTAGGTTTAGATACAACGAGATTAAAAACGACAACCAGAACACATGGCGGAGCGGACGCTTATTTCGCCAAGATAAACGCAGATTTTTCATTGGCATGGGATTTTGCTGTTGGCGGAGACAGACATGATGTTCCATGGGTGCCTGAAGCATATTATGATGAGTATTATGGATATTTCTACCAGATGGAAGAGTGGACTCCATGTTGGATGGTTAAAAAAGAAGACACATTGATTGCCAAAATCTCAGTCTTCAGTGATGGTGTGGACATTGACCCAGATTCTGAGAAAGAAACAATTTTGAATACAAAATTGAACAATGATGCGGCAGTGGTAAAGTACTATATAGGAAATGACAAACCGGAACTTGTAGACTATAAATATGACTATGCCAACTCATGGCCTCATAATCTTTTTATGGCAGGTGATGGACATCTGTTTTCTATGGATTATGAGAAAATAGAGGGAAGTGAAATATGGTATGATAAGTATAGTAGTTGCTATAGAGAGGTTGATAGCGACATGAAATCTCATAAGTTAGACGGATATCAATACAATTTAAAAAGTCCATATAGTTTATTATCGTATTCGTCTTCCTTAAATGCTATTTCTTTTGATGAAAGCTCAAATATGTTCATCGCGTTAACAATACCTAAAGGAGAGGATTCTATAAATATTCAGTTATCTGACACTCTTTTTATGAAATCTGCGCCACTAAATAGAACCACGACAAAGGCTTTAGTAAAATATGGAAAAGATGAAAATTTGAAATGGGGTATTTTATGGCCGTTTTCATTATGGGCTGAATATTATAATTTCGATAGTGAAGGAGGTTTTTATATCTCTGGTGTTGGCGATATACAAGGGAAAGATACAACAGATGTTGATCCTAATCCAGATAATGAATTTGTGATGACAGCCACTTATGGTGTATTCCTGCGTTATGTCGAGACATACCGAGTAAAATCCGCATCTACAGAATATGGCAAGATAATCACACCTGACAAGTTGGTCCGCTGGGGTAATTCAGCGGAGGTTTCTGTAGTGCCAGATTCCGGATATGAGGTGGATGAAGTCTCCACGTCAAGAGGTGAAAAACTGGAGAAGAATGCTAACGGAAAATATATAGTTGAGAACGTGACAGATGTTGTGACCGTTAACGCAACATTCAAAAAGTCATCCGCAGTGGATGATATATATTCAAGCCGAGTGAGAATTTATCCCAATCCAGTGGATGATTTGTTGACGATAGAATCCGAAGGAAACCTGACGGATGCTGTTATCTATAACGCGCAGGGTAAGGAAACATTGTCAATATTGGAGAACACTATCAATGTTGATGTTAATACATTGCCAGCAGGCATATATACATTAAAAGCAAAATTGGATGGTATTCCAGTTGTGAAACAATTTATAAAGAAGTAAAATCTAGGATAATATGTTCAAGAAAGTATTGTTTTTGTTTTCAATGTTTGTATGTACAGCCATGCAAGCAAAGGATTATTATGTAAAAGAGAAAGGAAAAGGTGATGGCTCAAACTGGGAAAATGCATTGTCTCCATTGGCGTTTGCTCAGATTCTTCCTATTGCAGAAAGTGGATCGATTTTTCATATTGCCGCAGGAACATATTATCCGCAAGAGGAACATACTATAGAGACATATTTGGGAGACATTAAATCAAAAGCATTTAAGATTGGCTCAAGTGTTTCTATAATAGGTGGCTATTCTTATGATCCTTCAATGGACGAAACTCCAGATCCGGACAATAATATAACATTGTTTAGCGCGGACTATGAAGGTGATGATGAAACCTTCTATGAGAAAAGTGCTTCAGGATTGGACAAATTATCATTTAATCATATTGATGAAAATGAAGATTATATTTTCGAAATAGGAGAGGATAATGTGGTCCTTAATTTGTATGGTATACAATTTACGGGAGCAAACAAGATTATAATCTTTGAGAATGATCGTAATGACACCGAATTCTTTTTTAAAAAGGTGAAAGCTTATGATAATAAAGGAGCGATGATCGCAGACTTTTACACGAAGTCTGTTGATGTTGATAGTTGTGCCTTTATCAGAAACTGTGTGGGAGAAGAGGGCGTTATAAAGACAGAGGATAATAACATACTGAATTTTACCGTTAAAAACACATATTTTGAAGGAAATGGAACTTCTTGTTTATATAGTAAAAACATGTCGTTGTATAATTGTGTGTTTTATAAAAACATTTCTGGTGCTGGTTGTGTATATGAAATTGGAGAAGGAGAATTCTCTGTATTGAACTGTATTTTTGTTGACAATATGTCCGTAAGAGAGACAGCAGCAATCTTTTCAAGAGCGTCGAAACCTTTTTTTATAAAGAACTGCACATTTGCAGGAAATAAAACATTGAGGGACGGTGCGTCAGGAGACAATTTATTAAAGGCATCTACAAATTTGAGTTTTATTGGTAATTTAGTCGCTGATGGCACGACGTTTTCTTCTGCTATATATACTGATGATTTTATTTGCGAAAACAACATATTCACCCAATATCCTATTTGCATCAATAAAGAGATGCCTTCCAATGAAACCAATCGACTTGTTTCTTTGGAAGAGATGTCCGCTTTGATTGGTGCAAAAATCAATGAGAACAACAGATTTACTTCTTCTTTGCAATTATCAGAAGAAAACAAATATGTAGAACTTTTGACAGACAAATTTTCAGATAACTCATCTATTCGTATTTCTAGGGAGGCTACTGATATACTTTATGATATAAAAGGTACTAAACGTTGTGAAATGACATGCCCTGGAGCGTGTGAAATAGATATTTGTAGTGAGCCAATTTGTGTTCCAGAAACAACAATCGTTGAGATTGCGGATACGATTTTAGTTGGTGGAGAAATCTACGGACAGACATTCGCAGAAGTTGGTGTGTTCGACCAAATTTACGAGAATTTGATAAGTAAGAAGGGATGTGACAGTGTTGTGTCGCATAGAGTTGTGGTTAAGCCAACTTCATTGAACTATTATGTGAAGACAGAGAGAAAAAACAAGGGAGATGGTAGCGATTGGGATAATGCCATGAATGGTGAAGACTTCGCAAAATATCTGCCTTTGGCTCCTGACGGTGCTACATTCCATATTGCGGCTGGAACGTATAAACCTATTGATTCGAAGACAAATCCAAATCTAGAAGATTGGTCCTTGCCAAGAAATGTTTACTATGTAAATGGTAATAATATCTCAATTTTAGGAGGATATCCAGAAAACCCTCAAAAGGGAGAAATAAGAAAACCTGAAACGTATAAAGCTATATTTAGTGGCGATTTGGAAGGTGATGATCAATGGTATGAAAATTGGAATGATAAAAGTGCCAGGTTTGAAGATGGAAATACACGAACTCTTTATAATGAACAAATTGCTAATAATACAACATGTTTGATTTTTGCAAATAAATCTGGTTTGACATTATCGGGAATATCTTTTGAAGATGCAATATGGGCACGTGCTGCTTTGCTGTTGGATGGTTCGAAGGTTATGATAGATAATTGTGTGTTTACTCATAATTGGGCTTCGCCAGATTACTTTGGTGCTTCTTGTATAGCGACGATGAATAAATGTGAGTTAAATATAGAGAAGTCTTTGTTTACGGAAAATGTAGCTGGAGGTGCATTAATTGGTGTTGGTTATCGCCAAAATGAAGAAACTGAATGCAAAATTACAATCAATAACACCAATTTTATTGATAATTTATTTGATAATTGTTATGCGTTATTAAGTACTCATGGTTTATCAAAAATAACAAAATTTAATTTATCGATAGACAAATGCACTTTCTTTAGAAATAGGGCAGTTGAAACCTTTGGTGGAGGTATTGTCGACTTTGGATGTGGTGGATATTTAAAAATATCCAATTCTACTTTTGTTGAAAATAAAAATAAAGATAATTATTGGGATGTTGGCTTGTTCCGTTTGGGCAATGGTGGTGAATATGAATTTATAAACAATACATTAATAAATAACCGTTCATTAGATCATAGCGTTTTCGAAATCCAGGATAAGAATAATAGTATCAAAATGTATGGTAATATTATTTGCATGGAATCTACTGATGATTTAGCGTTTAATAGTGAATACGATGTTAATATAGATGAAAAGAATAATTTGTTCTTCAATTTTACTGCTTCGGGCGCTTTAAGTTCTTTAAAACTTGATGATTCCGATGTTATTGCAAAATCTGTTGATCTCCCATTTTTCTTGGATATTGATTTGGTTGATGGAGCTTACATCACTAATCTAAAAGATAACGGAGGCTTCACACCAACCGTCGCTCTAAAATCAGACAAACTTTCAGACGGTAGATCTATCCGATTCCCACGTCTTGAAAATGTGCTTACAGACCAGCGAGGAGTGGAGCGTCTGGATTCAACTTGTATGGGAGCATACGAGATGAATTGTAGACCTGTTGAGACGGAATTGAAAGACACTGTCTTTGTGGGAGATTCGTATACATTCAATGGAAAAAACTTGGATGAAACTTGTCAGAAAGTAGGATCTTACCATTTTATTGAAACTTTGACGAGTGCAGCAGGATGTGACAGCGTTGTCAAACTTTCTTTGGCTGTGCGTCCGCTAAAGAATGTGTCGGATTATTATGTTAAGACTGATGGTAAAGGTGATGGTTCGGACTGGATCAACGCTATGTCTCCAAAAGATTTCGCTGCACACTTGCCTTTGGTTGGCGACGGAGTGACATTCCATATCGCCAATGGTACATACAGAAGTACTTATGTTGATCCGGAATTGGGCGTAATGTACAATATCAACAGCTCTGTGAGATTGATAGGTAGTTATCCTGATACTGTAAAAACAGTCGGAGTGCCTCCAATGCCGGATGTGTTCACTACCACATTGACTGCTAATCCAAGTGGAAAAGATTATATCTATATCTATAAAAATCGTCCAGGTGATTATTCAGTGAACGGATTTAGAGATAATGACTCAATTCTTATTCGTGTGAATGGCTCGCCAACTGTTTCTCTTTACGGTATAACTCTTTCCGGAGTTAAGAGTGAAAATTATGGAGCAGTTACAATGAATGACGGCGGCACGTTGAATCTGGACAGATGTGCTATATTAAAGAATAATGCCTCTGGTGTTGTGGCATCAAATGTAAAGGTAAATGTGTCAGCGACGTTGGCTTACCAGAATGTTGCCAAGGACGGAGCAGTGTTCCGACTAAATAATTCTGATTTGAATGTGACACAGTCTGCTTTCCATGAGAATATATCTGCCGGAGAGAATGTCAAGGCGAAGGGAGCTGTTGCAAACTTAGTAGAAAGTAGGGCTACATTTGTAAATAGTACAATTGCCAACAACTGGGCTGATATGGGAGGTGCTTTTGCTTTATCTAAATCTGAAATCTCTCTCGCAAATAATACTTTTGTTGGTAACCTGTCAATCAATAATGAAGGAGAAATCGGTTCTGTCCTCTATTCAGACATCGTTTCTAAAGTGACTCTTTTCGGAAATATGATAGCAGGAAATGGATCATCACCGATATATGCTCCTACATTCAAGAGTGAGGGTTACAATATCTTCTCTACAGATTTAAAATCGTCAGGAGCCCCAACGGATATGTTTATGTCATCTAAGGATTATCCGTATATCATAGATGGAGATGTGATGCCAGGAAATGCAGACATATTCATCGCCACAGTTGGTGATAATGGTGGATTTACACCTACTGTCGCTATGATAGAGTCTACGTTTGATGGTGGAGAAGTGATATCAATACCTTTAGATCAACGAAAAGTAAAAGTTGATCAGAGAGATATGCTCCGTAAGGAAAAAAGTTGTGTGGGAGCATATGAATATCCAACATATAAGAACTATTATGTAAAACAATCACCAATTGGAGACGGAACAGGTCGTGATTGGGAAAATGCGATGGGAGACACAACATTCTTCCAATATTTCTCAGCTGTTCCGGCGGGAGCAACATTCCATGTTGCTGCTGGTATATATCATCCGTTGAATGATAGACACAATCAGTCAAAATCGTATAGCTACAGAAGATATTCTTCATGTCGTCCGCTGAGTGTTTATGGAGGTTATCCTCCAAAAGCGGAGCTTAATGCTGTGGCTGATCCATCACAATACGTCACTTTGTTGTCGGCAGACTTTAAGGGAGATGATGTTTTTGAAGAGTCGACAAATGATTATTCGGTGATGGAATATTTTAATCATAAAGATAATTCTTCTTATCTGATGTCCATTATTTCCAAAGTGCCTGGTGTGGTCCAGTTGAAGGGCGTGACTTTCTCTGGAAATTACACACAGTTCAGAGGTGTAAGCTCTGCTTTGGAAGTATCTAGCGTCTCTCCTGAAATTTCTATTTCTTTGAAAATGGACAGTTGTTCTTTCAAGAAAACAGATATGGGTATTTATTCTGACGCAGACACTTTGATCGCTCGTGGTTGTTGTTTTGATTCAATCTATTATTTAGGAATGTCTTATTATCCACGTGAGGCAGTGCCATGTGTGTTGGAGATTGAAAATTCATCATTCACAAATTTGAACGAAGCATTTTATATGTATGCTTCAAATGGAAAAGTGTTGTTGCAAAACTCTACGTTTTGTAATGCAAAGAGTCTTGTTGAGATCAATGCTCATTCTTATACTAAGGAGACGGTGGATTTGACCCTAGAAATGTATCATAACACATTTGCATTTTCTCCAAAGAGTTATGTTGGTGTTAGAATTCCAAACTATATCCACACTATAGCGAAGGGTAATATCTTCAACACTGATTTCTCATTGTTGAATGATCCAGACGAAAAAAATACGATAAAACCTGTAGTTTCAGACTACAACTTGTTTGTGGATGTTCCAGATGCGACGAAAAAAGTTTGGACATTGGGTGAAAATGATATATTGGTTGCACCATCTGATTTGAAGGGAGTGTTGTCAGGAACTATGAAAGATGACCGTTTCCATGCAGCGTCTATTATGAAGAGTCCAGAGAATTTCACTAAAGTTGTAGCTTTGGAATCAGATGTTGTTGACCATAAGTATATCAGAATGCCAGTAACTGAGGGTAGAGTAAGGGTCGACCAGATTGCTACAGAACGTCTTGATATGACTTGTATGGGTGCATATGAGATGAGATGTGATTTGTTAGATTTGGAGACTGTTGAGATAGATACAACAAAGTCAACTAATGACATCGTTAGAGATGATCAGACGAAAAAGTATGACAATACTTGTATCAATGGAGATTTGAAAGTCGTATTCTATATCGCAGGAGGCTGTGGCACTAATCTAAACGGCTATGCCAATGTAGTTTATAAATATTCTGACAGTGATGAACAGTATGTAAGTGACACAATTTATCCTCAAAAACAGGCGAATGTAGATATATATGAGACGACTATTCCATATCGTGAGAGCTCTTCTTACATTAAATATAGAATAGAAGTCTCAGGTATGAAGAACGGCAACAGCAAGATGTCATCTCCAACGTCGAACGGATTCTGGAATGTTAATTCATGTGATTCAATGCATAGCATTATAAATGATCCTGTGTTCGCTTTATGTAAAGAGGTTGGCAATACAATGAGTGTGTTTGTGAAACTTGGTGGGGATACAGTGGAGAATGGAAAGCTAACTCTTCATTATTCAGAAAATGTTCTTGAGGAGTCCCCAAGTGAGTTTAAGAATGCAGAGTTTGTAAGTCCGGATGGAGAAAACTATTATGCAGAGAATATAGAGTTGGCAGAAGAGACGAAGTTCTTCAATTATTACATTACTTATGGTCATGGAGATGATATACGTAATAGCCTAGGAAACGGAGAAGATGATGTCATCAGAGTGAGTGTGGACGAGATAGATTCTATTTGTGTGGATCCATGTAACAACATTAGATTGTCTTCTCATGTTCTTGTTGAAAAGGACGATACATTGTCTTTTGATATTTATCGAAAGAATACTAAGGTTGAGTTGTTCTTATGTGACGAGAATGGAGTCAAGTTGGCTGGCAAGGAGTACTATAATCTTCCTATTGAAAATAAGAAATTCAATCTGATCACTGAACTGTCTTTAAGGAGCAAGGATTTGGATTTGAGTTATGTTCGACCATATCTTCTAGCTTTGAAGATAGATGGTAAGGTAAGTTGTATGTATGTATATTTGGGTAGAAAGCCAAGGGTAAAGCCAACAGAGAAATAAACATACAGACAGTAATAAAGAGCGGTTGTTTAATTTGATAAAAATAAATTAATATAAAATGGGAAAGAAACTATTTTTTGTGTTAGGAACAATGTTCCTGTCGTCTTTGTTCTTTGCATCATGTAAAGAAGAAGAAACTGAAGATGAACAGTCTGTTGCTGAAAATGATAAAAAGACTAGTGATAAAACAGATTCTCTAGAACCAGGAAAATTAGAGCCATCTGTTGAGGCAAAACTAGCTACTAAGACATATACTTATGAGGGAGTGTCTTTCAAAATGATATATGTTCAGGGGGGCACTTTCAAGATGGGAGCACAGCCTAGCGACAACACTAAGGACGGTTATGACTCACATGCTTCATGGTCAGAAAGTCCAGTTCATGAGGTTACTCTTACCTCTTATGCGATAGGTGAGACGGAGGTAACACAGGAACTTTGGAATACATTGAGTGTCAAACCTAATGAAAAGTTGGAACTCCGTTCAGATTTGATTGCGGACAACAATCCAATATTTTTTATGACACAAAAGACAGCTAAGGATTTCATTGATTTGTTGAATTCAAGGATGCATCGTGCAGGCACATTGGATCCTTCTCTGGAATTTGCACTTCCTACAGAGGCACAATGGGAATATGCTGCAAGAGGTGGCGTTAATTCAAAGAATTATTACTACTCAGGAAGTAATTCGTTAGCGGATGTGGCAGAAAAAGGTCCAGACTTTTCACCTGTCAAATCATTTATGCCAAATGAACTAGGAATTTATGATATGACAGGAAATGCTTCAGAATTGACACTTGATTATTGGTCGGAAGATGGTTACATCACAACAAGTGAGATTGATCCGGTAAACAAAGTTGTCGATGATTTTGTTACATTTAGAGGAGGTCTGCTTGGTGCCCCTACAGAAACTGATTTCAGAGTGACAAATAGAATGAAAATACCTATGCAAGGATCTCCTTATTTTATGTCATTTAGAATGGTTTTGGTTGCAGTAAAGTGACTTTTTATATCATTCGTTTATTTACTATGTAATAATTAATAGTAGAATTTAGGAATAATAAAGATTATGAAGAATAGAATTTGTTTGATGGCTGTTTTTGCTACATTGACAGAAATGTTAGTGCCTGTCCTGGCGAAAGAAAAGAGTGGACTCCAAACTCCGTATGCTTGGATGTGTACAACCCCTGTAGGCAACGAAATAGATGTCAATTACGTATGGAAAGATGTAAATGGCAATAAAATAGAATTAAATGTTGATGGCAAGGAGTATGTTAATAATAGAAATAGCATTTATACATACAATTTCTATCCTTCACTTTCTTTTGCTGAAGATCAGAATGCATTGTTGAGATTGGAAGGCACTGGATTGCAAAAGGCCACTGTCATAGGTGTGTATGGCTATCATTCAGAGACAGATCATGTGGAAGATGGATTTGTGATGAATCTTTCCAATGGAATCGTAGAGGATGAAACAGCTATAACAAAAGCTAAGATTGTTCATTCTTCCTCTTCTTCAAGAAAGTCATTTGTTTATAATAGCAAAAATTTAAAGGGAGCAAAACCAAATGGCAATAATCCTAAGAACAATAAGGAAACGCAGAAGAATTTAAGGATTATGTCTTATACCAAGAGCACAAATCCAAGAACAACCGTTTCTTCTACATTTTCAAACATTAAGATTGGTGGAGTATTCGAGGATGGAAAAACAGCTTTAGAAGGTACATATCAAGAAACGGATTTCCCTGAAGAAGCAAAAGCTAAAAGAGTAATGGGTGTCCCTGAACTTATGGTCTATGATAAAGCATTGACAGACAAAGACAGACAAAGAACAGAGACTTATCTTGCTTTGAAGTATGGAATCACTTTGGATGTCGATTATTTGCTTGATGATGTGGTCTGGAAAAAGGGAAATTTCACAAGAATTTGTGGATATGGACGTCTGGATAAATATAATTTTCTACAGTCTCAGGTTACAACGTCGGAAAGAGAGACTCCATTTTATTTGACAGACACATACTATAAGAACAGCATGCTTAATAAGTCTGCTTATGAGAACTTGCTTGTGGCAGGATGTTTTGGACCTATTCAGGATGGCTCGCTTGTGATGTTCGGAGATAATGATGAACCTTTTGAACTCATTGAGTTTGACAAAAGAGAAAAGTCTAATATCATTGGATTGCCATCTGATGCCGTAAATTTTGTTCAGGAAGAGGATCAAGTAGAATATGTTCCTATTAAACGTGTTTGGATGGTTAAAAGATTGGAAGAATCTTATAATCAAGAAATTAAAGAGAAACTGGTATTGTCTGATGCTCAGGTGACAGAGGTTTTTGCTGGTTCTTATGATATAAATATAAATGAAAATTCTAGTGTCAAAATAGAAAACCTACCAGCTTTTGAAAAGAATGGTGAAATTTCTTGGATAGCATCTTCTATGAGTGGTTCTGTAACAGTTACAATTGGCTCTCATACGTATAAATTTGATTCTAATGGATCTATTTCCGTAGACGCAAATGTTATTGACACAAAATTTAAATTAGACGATATGTTAGAGGTCGTAAAGAATGGCACATTGTTTTACGTCCGTAGAAATGGTGAGAATATACCTTCGACAAGAATTAAAAATAATGGAGACAAGTCTGATTGGAATATGCTCTTGTCGTCAACCAACAAAAAATTTGAGGTCGGACAATTCCATTACCAATCTGATGATGTGTTTAATGATTTTGTAGAGTTGTCGTATGATTTCGATGACTCACTAAGCTTTTATAGCAATGGCAATATCTATTTGATTGTTAGTAAGGAACTAGATTTCAAAGCTGACAATGTGGATCTTAAAATCTATAAGATGTCAGCAAAGGATCGTGTCAGGTCAAAAGTGTTGTTTGATAACCTATCATGGGAAAATGGCACTTCTTATTTTACGTTTGCTGTATCAGGCAATCCTATGTTTGATATTGTGGATAAAAAGTATATTATAGAGGAGACAATGCCGAATTGTGTTCCCCCAAGTTCAAGCGCGACTGGAAAACTTGTTATTACATTCCCTGATGATCAAAAATATGCATATCTTTTAGCAAGAAAATACGGTGATGCTGTATTCCGGAATTCAAATGTGACAAATACTGCGACAATCGATAAAATTTCTAACGGAGACTATATTTTGTATATAGCTCCATTTGATGACGTTTACAGATTTGATATTGATGGATCTTCTGAAAATCCAGAGATTGTGTCTATGAAACCGTCATTCAATGATAATTCCAGATTGAGTGCTACTTGGATTGTCGGAGATTCAAAAAAATATAGTTTGTCAGGATTGACAACAACAGACAGATCAAAGATTGTATGTGGTGTTCAGATTGAAAAAGGAATGATTTATAAGGTAGAGAATGGCAATCTTGATTCTGACGGAATCTCAGTAAAAGATGGTGATGTCATTAAATTTGCTGGTGCGGGTCACAACAAAATAAAGGTCTATGTTAACGATGCTGAGGCCTTTAATATGGATCAGAATATGGATCAGCGATTGTTCTGGTCTATTAAGACTGTAGATGGAAAGACTGTAAGACATATTAGTTTCGAGGAAATGACAATTACAGGATGTGCCCCTGTTGCGGAATACGAGTATGCTGATCATTTTATAAGCAGCGAACATCTGTCATTACATGAGGTTGATTTGTTCAAGTATCCTGTTTCTATGGTTTGTGATGGTGTTGGTGATGAAGAAGAGGAGAATATTCTTGAGGAAAGCTCTTCTAAGAATCTTATTGTCACATCTTCATTCAATGGCACATATATGACAACTGTAAGAGTAACACTTCCGGGAGAATATTGGGCAAATCTTATTATTGTTGATGCTCTTGGCACAAGTCAATATTTCTCTATGCCAATGATTTCGAACGTCGACGAAGGAATCTTCCAGAGAGAGATCTCAATTAAATCCCCTGGTATTTATACTGCAATTGTGAATTCTCAGTCAGGTCAATTGACGGGTAAGTTCGAAATTAAATAATTGTTTGAGCGATGAAACGTTTTATTTATAGTTTGATCACACTCTTTTTCTCTTTTGGAGTGATGGCGGGGCATCAAGATGCTCCTGCTATCTCGCAAAGAGAAGATATTGCCCGTCAGGGAGTGATGGATGGATACGATTTTGGTCCATTCAAGTTACTCGACATGAAGGCAGTGGTGGATAGTATCATCAAGAAACCAAAGATGACAAAGCCATTTCATTTCTCTGATGCAGAGATGAATGCACTTGCACCTAAGAACATAGCTGATGCCATAGAAATAATTCGTCCACCACGTTCTAATTCTCATGGTAGTGTGAACTTGGTATACCATATCCAGACACCTCCAGAGAGGACACATATGTCTCCGTCATTTGACATCCGTTATATTGGTGAAATGAAAGAAGAGGGTATGTTCGGTATTGGTTGGACTGTCAGTAAGTTCATATTGCATAAAAAGAAGAAGGATCCTAAGTCTTATGACATAGATTATATTTGGAATGGCAAGAAATATTCTGAAAATTCTAAAGATCCTAATTATTCTGGATGTGGAAGCATCCTCACTTTCGGAAAGGATAAAGATGGTAATGAGACTATTAGTATCGTAGAGAATAAAATAAAATATACTTTTCTTGCCACATCTGATCCTGATTGCTATTTGCTTGTAAATTCAGAATATAAATATTCAGAATATAAAAGAGATTCGATCATTTACCATTATGCAAAAAATGGTCGTGTAAATAGAGCTTATGCCAAGATTGAATGTATAGATTGTAAGTATCATGATGATATGATCCCACACGTAAAAATCAAGTTTACCGGGGATAGATTGATTAATAACATATCTATATATATGTCGAAGGAAAAGTATGAATTCACAAAAGATAATGCTAGGGAGGCAAGTGTTGATAGATATGATAAGTTTTGCTCATATTCATTCTACACTACGTCTTCTGAAAAAGATAAATATAAGAGTTTGGTGAATTGGATTACTCAATCTTATGATGGCTTTAGTGAAAGTTTTTCACATTCGTTTGAGTATTATAATGACACTGAGACTATCGCCCAACTTGATGAAATGGCGAAAATATATCTAGATTCGCTTTATACAGACAATATTGACAGCGTGAAGTCAAAAATAGATAGCTTTAGAATCGACAGAACAGATTTGTTGAAGGTTGTCCATACTCCTCTTGGAGCATGTTACACTGTCAACTATGGAAGAGAGATAATTAAAGAATCTCCGGAAGAAACAGAAGAAAATGCAGAAAACACTGAAAATGCAGATGAGGAAGCGGAAGAGGTTAAGGTTAAGGAAGATACAGTGTTGGTTATGAATTATTTGAAGATAAACGATGGTTACCGTGAGGATGGACCATTGGTTTTGAATCGATATTCATATTCTAATGGCAAGGTGTTTGAAGTAGAGCCAATTGATAAACAATCGCAAAACAATGACGATGACGAAAAATCCATTGTTGTGCGTTTTGATACAGTCCGTACATATAACATGAGTGATGATGATGAAGTTTTGCAGACAATGATGCGTATATATGATCATGAGTTTGGTACTATTTACGAAAGTGAGTCGTCAAAACCAGTAACAGAGGCTTTGTTCAAAAATGAAGTTGATGATTCAGAACCGGAATTGACAAAAAAATTCACTTATGGATGTGATAATATAGGTATCGAGGTAAGTGGAACTTCTAATTATAGTTATAGCTATACTAAGAATGATGGTTTTATTTCGTGTGAGTACGGTAATCTTGTTCAATGGGTATTCATTCTGGAAGATAGTGTAGGATTTTATGTGTTTGATAGAAATTCGTTTGCTGATAACACGTGGTATTTTAGGGAAGAATTGGTATTTAATGATCCTGATCACAAATCCGCTACATTTAATAGATACAAAAATAATGATGAATTTATTTCTTATGATTTGACGTACGATGATTATGGAAATATGATTAAGTGTGTCATGCCGGCAAATGATGAGAAGTCAAAGAAAACGTTGACTTATCTTTATGAGTATGACGGACGTTTTAATCAGTATCAGACAGGCGTCGTTGATTCTCGTGGATTCACGTCTCACATGGAGGAATATGATTATAGAATTGGTCAGCCTAAAACGGTACGTGATATGAATGGCTATGTTGAGAAATTAGGATACCGTTTGCAGACTGTTTTGGATACAGTCGTTTCGCCTATTAGATTAGATATGGTAGAGGGTGGAGATAAGAGTAAAATATATTCTGCTTATTCAAAATACGAAAGACAAACGCTTTTGGTGGATAGGAAAACTTTAGGTAAAGATCGTTCTGATACACTCGTTTTGAAGGTTGATATACCAGTCAAAGATTCTGTTAAGAATGCTATCTTCAGTGACACTGTCAAGAAAAATCTATATTCATTGTTGGGACAAAATGTTGATTTGGAATCATGTAAGCTGACTTTTGATAAAGATAGTTTGTTTTTTGCTGATACTGTTGCTTTTGTTGAATGCTTTTGTACAGATGCCATTTCCATTCCTGCTTCTGTATTGCTTACTCGTTATTTTGAATCTTCAACGGATATCAATAAAGGAGGTAAAAATCTAACAACTTCTTTGTTTGTGGACGGATTGGGTAGAGAATTATATGTAAATACAAAAAACAGTTCCGGAAAAAATACGTTTTATGATGGTAGCGAATATAATGAGTATGCTCAGAAGGCGTATTTGATACATCCATATGAAAATAATCCTGAAGATGAGGATTATATCCGATATGAAGATCCAAAGTATGATGAATATGGACGTCTGACTAGAGTTATGTCTCTTGATAAATATGGAAATAAAGTCATGCAGAATTTTGAGTATGATGCAGTTGGACGTGTGACTCATTATTCTGATAATGAAAAGAATGTGTCGTATACGTATGATTTGCTTGGTAATCTTTTGGAGGTTAAGGATGAGAAGACTAATACTGCAACGTCTTACTCTTATGACAATGCAGGAAATGTGATTTCAAAGACAACTCCTTCAGGAGATGTGATCTCATACGTCTATGAATTAGACAATCTAATGAATATAAAGTATCCAAGAATTCCGTCGGCAAATATCACAAACATTTATGGAAATAAGAATTCGTCGTATGGTAGACGTAATCGTGTGGCTTTGAGCTACAATTCGTCTGTTGTTGATGAATATTTCTACAACCAGCAGGGGCGTGTGGCAAAGGTGAGAAGAACAATGATCGTGCCTAACGGTAAAATTCTTACTTATGTGACTGAGTTCAAGTATGACACTTGGGGACGTCTGTTGGAGATGATTTATCCAGATGGTGAGATTTTGACTTATTCATTTAATGATGCTGGTCTTGCCAATGGCGTGTCCGGTCGCAAAACTTTTGATTATAAGTATATTGATAAGGTTGAATATGATTATTTGGGCAGATTGACCAGTGTCAAGTTCAATAATGGAATAACTCAAAAAGTCACTTATGACAATAATGTTCCGGAATATAGTTTTGAGGGTGATGTCCAGCCAGCGGAATCATATGTTTCTTTGAAGAGTGATGTCGGAGAAGTTATAGATGGTAAGAATGAGAATTCTGGAATTGCAACAGTTTCGAATGATGGCTATTTGAACGCATATTTTTATGATATGTCAGGAAACTTGGCAATGAACGTTGGAGCGTCAAACGAGAAGGTTTATGTCAATGGAAAAATTAGTGGAGTCAACTCTCTTATTGAAGAAAACCATTTGTTTGTGAATCCATATTTCGAGGATCAAGACAGCCTTTGTGTAAAGCATATTTTGCTTAATGACAAAATGGTGATGACAAAAGTTGTGGACTCTTTCAGCTATGGAGCAAAACCAGTCAGAATTGAAAGAGCCGGATCGAATGTTGAAGAATTAGGCTTCGTTGTCAATTACGACTCTCTTCATGCTCTGACTGCAAATAAGGCAATTCAAGAGAGGGTCGCTACTGTGGGTGACGCATTTTCTATAGGTTATAAGCCATTCAATTATCCTATGTTGCGTAATGCGAATGTGGACGATGGAGAAGATAATAGGGAAAATGATGTATATGTGTATGGCGTTGACAATGAAGGAAACATTACTAACCTTATAGATAAGGATAAAAAGATAGTGTTGAAATTAGGAGAAGACAACGTTTTACAAAGATCCGAGAATATGAGATTTATTCCATATATACGTTCGAATGAGTATATGATGGATATTTCTAACGGCACTATGGTTCCAATTATTGAACAGGAAAATGAGTTGCCTCAGAAAAAAGACGCGTTTGGTAGATAAAAGTAAATTATACATTTATAAAGCTATATGAAAGCTAAAAATATTGCAATCCTGCTTTTCTCAGCAGTCGTTGGGTGCGTAGTGGCAAAGACATATTCCAGCCTTCAAGAGGAGGATGGCAAGACTACTGATGTCAAGAAGGAAAGAAAGACTATTGTCAAGAAGAGTGTTAAGTCCGAGAATGAGTCGACGGTGATGGCTGAGACTGATACGAATCCAGTCCAGACTGACACTGTCAATCCATCATACGGTGAGTATGCCTCATCGCAGAAGAGTGGAGTGATCGGATTGTATGGCGGCAATTCCATAGACAACCCTGAAGACAACATCTTTGAGGTGACAATCCCGTCTGCCTTATCATCAAAAGATAAGGTGGTGCTAAGCTATGACGTGGAGGGATTGGCAGGATCAGCAGGTGTAGCTTTGAGCATCAACGACCGTACCGCAATGGGTGGTATGGTGGCATACTCGTCGGATAAACGCTCGTCGGTGAGCGAGGAGATAGACGCGGCATGGCTTGTGAAAGGCAAGAACAGAATCATGTTCACGTTGCCGGACAGCGCCAACTATGGCTATAGGGTGTCAAACCTAAAGATCGCAATATCAGCAAACACAGCGTCTGGCAATATCGTCGCCACAGCTTCAAAATTGGACGGAGAGGTGTATGTGAGAGGTTTTGTGAAGAACGCGAAGGCAAAATCTGTCAATATCGCAGGCAAGGAGTATGAGCTGACACATGGCTCATTCGAGGCTTTGATTTCTGGCGACGACGAGGATGTCAGAATCACATGTGGAGACGCAAGCAAGACATTCCATGCCACAACTGTGCCTGGATGCATCGCGTCTACACGATTGATATGCGTCAATAAATCAGAGAAGCAGACACAGAAAGAGTTTTCATTAGCGAAGAAAGAGAACAATAAAGTGCAGGATGTCGCAGCCACTTTGAATGTGGACAGCGGAGTGGTGAAGAAAGACATGAAGATCACGATGACCAATTTGCGTCACAAAGACCTTCCTGCATTGGATCTTGGAATGACCAATGTGACGGATGGGGTGGAGGGATACCGATTCCTGCCTCACGGAGCGCATTTCGACGGAGAGGGAGCCGTGGTCAGCCTGAAGTATGACAGAACGAAGATTCCGAGCGGATATACAGAGAACGATATCCGCACCTACTATTTCGACCTTGACACGAAGCATTGGGTGGCGTTGAAGAGAGATTCGATCGACAAGGAGAACAACCTGATCGTGTCGCGTACCAACCACTTCACAGATATGATCAACGGTGTGATCCAGGCACCGGAGTCGCCAGAGACACAGGGCTTCACACCGACAATGATGAGTGATCTCAAACTTGCCGATCCTACAGCGAAGATCCAGAGCATCGCGCCTCCTACAGCCAACAACAGAGGTAGCGCGAACCTGTCATACAGCTTTGAGATGCCGCCAGCACGACATGGCATGCAGCCAAGTCTTGGCATCCAGTACAACAGTGACGGAGGCTCAGGACTGCTTGGTGAGGGCTGGGATCTGAGTGTCCCAACAATCAGCGTCGAGACAAGATGGGGAGTTCCAAGATATGACCAGACAAACGAGTCGGAGACATATCTGATGGATGGCTCTATGCTCGTGTTGGATAACGGAGGAGTGAATTATCTTGCACACAGAGCAACGGATCAGATTAAAAGAGCGGATGTTAAAAGAACGAATGGGGCTGTGATATTCCATCCAAGAAAAGAGGGCTCGTTCTCAAAAATAGAGCGTTTTGGAAACGGACCTGCCGAATACACATGGGTGGTGACAGACAAGAGCGGAACAAAGTACTACTACGGAAAGAAGAACGCCGATGGCAGTATGAAGGGAGTGTTGATGGGCAAGAACCACGAAGGAAAAGATGTGATCGCAGAGTGGAAACTTGTGCGAATTCAGGAGGTTCATGGAGATTGGATAGAGTATGAGTATGAGACAGCCAATGTGGACAAACTGTCAGCCAAGTCGTTGCGTTTATCATCTGTTTCAGCTGGAAATTCAGGAGAAAAGGCTCATACAGTGGTCAAATTCTCTTATGCTAATCCTGTAATTGATGTGAACACAAAAAAAGAGATTTCAGCAAAGACAAATACAAGTGGCCGATATGGTTTCTTGAGCGGCCAGGATTATCTCTTGACAAAAGTTTATGTTTACTTCGGTAATGATACGAAACCATTGCGAACATATGAATTCGACTACACAAAAGGCCAGTTTGAGACAGTTCTATTGGCTTCTGTAAGACATATGTTGGGCGACAAGGAGGTGTCAGCAAATAAATTCGACTATTACAACAATCTGTCAAGTGGCGGAGATGGATTCAGAGCTTCAGAAACCATAGATGTTTCAAAAGGAGACAAGATAGAGGTGTATGGTCCTGATTTTATGGCTAAAATCACAAACAACCTTTCCCCTCTTGGAATGTCAAGCTCATTGTCTGGTTCTGTTGATGTGTATGGCGGAGTCGGTTTTACAGATGGCCAGTTTACATCTAAATCCAATACTGCGGGTGTGACATACACGTTTGGCTACTCGTCTTCAAAAGGATCGATCAACTATATTGATATAGACGGAGACGGACTGTCCGACATGGTGTTCAAGAATGGAGATGATAAAAATATATATTACAGACCATGCTTTCCAAAGAACGCTGGATTTGGAACTCCAATCCGTATCCATGGAATCAGCGAATTGTCGAAGTCTCACTCAATCACCAATACGGTGGGAGGTAAAGGTCATATTGGAATAAGTGACGCTGTAGTATCATTAGGAGGCGACTTCGGTTTTTCTGAAGCCACGACAACCGTTTATTTCTCGGATGTGAACGGTGACGGACTTGTCGACCTTGTCACAGACGAAGAGGTCTTGTTCAACAGACTGGTATGGAACGAAGAGTATAAAAGATTTATTCCAGAGTTCAAGGAAGGAAGTTCGGGAACTGCGAATCCAATCAACACATCCGGATTCACATATACAATAGATCCGGATAAACAAAACGAACTGAATGAGGAGACCAAAGAGAATGCAAAACAGAATCCTATGCATGATGCTGTTCGTGTATGGGTTGCACCTTATGACGGTAATGTGACATTTGCAGGAGATGCATCGTTGGTCGGCAACAATTCAGATGGAGTCGTATTAAGTGTCCAGCATGAGGGCACTCTGATCAGCAGAATAAACATAACTGATAAAAATACAAAAAAAACAGTCTCGTCAACTGCACCGATTCTGGTAGATAAGGGAGATCGATTGTTCTTCCGTATACAGTCGGGAGACAAGTTTGACTCAAACGGAGAGGATGATAAAGTCGTGTGGTCTCCTGTTGTGTCGTATGTAGAGAATTTTGGACAGGATGTCAATGGATTGTCGCTCAGCACATATGATTCAGAGAAAGATTTCCTTCTTCAGATGAACAATTATTCGAGCCTTGAACCGCTGAACAACAACAATGAGTATAACAAAGCGCGTTTTGTGCTGGATGTCAATAAAAAGGTAGATTTGACGGATGTCTTCAGCATATTGGTCTCAATAAAGAAAAAGGATATAAAATCAGATAATGGAGAGGATATCGAGATAGAATCCATCACTTATGATTTTGATGAGAAAAGCGGAAATACACAAAAAACAATAGAAAATCTTTTCTCATATATGGAGACAGGGTATGTCTATTCTTTATCTTGTGCACTTAAAACAAAATCTAATATCGATTTCGGCAATATAGAGGTTTTGCCAAGAATTGAATATTCAAATCCAACGATGTCTACTCCTGACATAAAGAATTTGGTGCCAGGATACATGATGTATGCGAAGAATGTTTATTACGGAACCTCAAAAGAGATTATTCCTGTCATTTCTGGATTTGGGGAAGCCAACAGCGGATGGATGGAAGGATTGTCAGTCACTGAACCTACAGAAGACACAGATCCGTTATTTGTTTGGGAAGAGGAACATTTGACAAGAGTTGACAAGGACAACAAAGAGGAGAAGGAGTCGGTGGAGATTTCCGTGCCAGTGTCATCCGTAATGTCGGATTTATATGTTGTCCCTCAATTTGAATATTCGGAGGAGACTGAGAATGTCCCTGTACGATTGGTTGTAAAGAAAGGCGGAAAGTGCGAATATATCTCATTTGGCGTGAAGGATGGAGCATACGAACCTGTCCGATTGCAGAAGGAAAACAGCCTGTTGTCAGACTATCTGTTAGGAAATGATGGAGAAACATATTCAGGTGTGTGGCTGGAGTATTATCCGGATACGGAAGACGGAGTGTTTGAAAAAACTGTGACAAAATCGGAATTGCGTGTCTATGCAAAGCATACCACCGATTATACATATACGGTTGAGGATGAGGAAGGAAATGAAACGATAGAAACGAAAATCTGCACCGTCAGTCTATATGACTCGAAGATTGAAAACATAGCGTTCCAAGCTGCGGTCTCTGACTTCAAATATGGACCAATGTACAGAAACTGGGGCCAGTTCGGATATATAGCGAATGAATATGAGTATGAGGTCGACGGAGAAAATGAAGGAGACAAGGTTAAAAAAACGGATGTCAGATATGAGAATCCTTTGGATCTGAAGTATTTGACAACCGATATCTATTCCAAATATCAGGATCAATTCAAGGATTTGGATCCTGAAAAATTGGACGAGAACTCTCTGCCTACAATGGATGAAAACGAGAACGCGTTTGTTACCATGACAGCGGATGCAGACTTGAATATGTGGGTCGGTGTACCTAAGGATATGAATGGCAAGAGCATCAACGGTGTCGGAAAGAGTGATATGTGGGCGTCACGTTCTGGAAAGCAGGATGTGGAGGCTAAGGATCCTATGTCACGATTCTCAAAGACGTTGTCGTCAGAAAATAGTGCTGTCGGTATAGATTTGATAACCAAATCAACATCAGGCAATTCAAATGTTGGACTAGGTGGATATTCATTGAATATCGGTTGGAAAGGAGACGGCAATACAAAGACAGGATTTGTTGATATGAATGGAGACAGCTATCCTGATATTATTGAAAACGGAAGCGTAAGGTTCACAAATCAGCGTGGTGGATTTGGCGGTACTTCTATTTCTTCCAGCCATTTGCTTGACGCTTCTAAATCACAGGGATTGGGAATAGGTAAGGGCCAGAGTATAAATATGTTCCCTTGCAATTCCAAAACAAATGGAGCTGCCAAAATAAACCAGGATCAAAACAAACAAGAGCTTTCCTCTGAATCATCGTGCTCGTTTGGAGGCAGAATACAACGAGAGTACAATGAGTACGCCATGGTCGATATGAATGGTGATGGACTGCCTGATAAGGTAAGTGTGTCTGGAGATTATGTGAGAGTTTCGTTGAATAGGGGATATGGATTTGACAATGAAATAGACTGGGATAAAGGATGCATCAGAAAAAGCCTTTCTTTCTCTTTGAATGGTAGTTTTGAAGCTGGATTCAACTGGAGTGCCAAAAGTATAAGTGGAGGATTTTCAAAGTCGTCTACTTCTACGAACACTATGCGTGACTTAAGGGATGTAAATGGCGATGGACTTCCAGATCTAGTTGAGACTAAAAAAATTGATTTACCTGAAAATATGGTAATGTCGCTTTTGAAGAAAAGTAATAGATTTAATGAGGTAATTAACGATATAGCAGGTGAAATATCTGAAGTCTACATTAATACAGGAAGTGGATTCGAAAAGATAAGTAATTACGGAGTTCCTTTATTGGGTGCCTCTACATCAACATCAGGATCCATTAACGGAAACTTTTCAGTAGGATTCCCAGCATGGCTTGTTAAAGTCGCAGTTTCGGGAGGAGGTGCAGTGTCTGGTTCTTATTCTACAACAGATTGCATGTTAAGTGATTTTGATGGCGATGGATTCCCAGATGTTTTGACGTCGGATGCCACATTAAGCAACATGAAACTGAAGGTGCAACTTTCTAATATCAGATCCACTAACAAACTTAAATCCGTTACCACTCCATTCGGTGGAATGTATGAGTTGGAGTATATACATTCCACTCCTACTCAGCAGCATCCTGGAGGTAAGTGGGTCATGTCTAAGTTGACGGTGACAGATACCCAAAGAGACATCAACGACTGTCCTCCTGTAGTTTCCGTGTTTGACTATGCTGGCGGTAAGCGAGACAGACGTGAGCGTGATTTCTACGGATTTGCGGAGGTCAGAACAAAAAGAATGAATGTCAACGATGAAGGAAATCCGGTTGTGGAGAGCCAGATTGTGCAGAATTATGACACAACCAATTACTACACTTCTGGAACAACTATCGGCTCTTATGTCTGTGACGCTGACCAGAAACAATTCTTTAGCAAGGAGACTTCTAAATTGAATATGTATGATGTTTCTGGTAAAGGAAACGTTACTAATGGTAGAGAGGTGTCTGCTACGGCATCGTTTGATGAAAATGGTCGTTACTTCGTTGCTCCTTTCGAATCTACGACAAAGAGATTCGAGAAAGATGGTGGAGAGACCACGACCAATATTGTTGAGAACAAGTATGGCAATTTCGGAAATCTGACTGAATACAAATATACAGACGGCATCACGAACAAAAGCTACACTACAACCATCACGTATAAAGATTATGATGAGGAGACGGGAGTGTTCGGATTGCCTACGGATGTGAAAGTGGAGTCGGACGGAAATCCGATGCGTCACGTCACTGCTGAATACGATGGCTCGGGCTACAACCCTACGTCGATGACCAAGATGACGCAGTATTTGGGAGGAGAGACTGCTGAGGTTGAATTCAAGTATGATACTCTTGGTAATATCATCGAGAAGATCATGCCTAAGGCGACGGGAGGCAACCTTATGAAGGAACGCATGACGTACACCTACGAGTACGACAAGAAGCACAGAATGTATCCTACACGTGTGACTGACGGATTCGGCTACAGAAGCGACATGTTCAACTACGACTATCGCTATGGTATACCATTGAGTGTCAAGGATATGAACGGTTTCATCACAGAGTATGAGATCGACGGTCTTGGCCGTGTGACGAAGGTGACTGCCCCTAATGAGTTGAGCTCTGGAGCTCCTTACACAATCAAATATGAGTATTTCAGCGGAGACAAGATCCGTATGGCAAAGACTTATCATTATGACCCTCAGCATGAGGATCAGGCGATGATCACAGTCAATATTGTGGACGGATTCGGACGCGAGCTGCAGGCACGTAAGAGTGCGGAGATAGATGGCGACGATAAATTCATGATTGTCAGTGGAAAAACGACGTTTGACGCTTTGGGTCGTGAACTATCTCATTATGCTCCAACAACTTGCTTGAAGAGCGAAATGGAGAATTTGACATGTAATTTCAGCGATCTTAAACTTGATTTGACAACGTATGATGCGTTCGATAGACCTAATGAAAAAACGGTTTATGACGAGAAGGGCACACATTACGTGACTAAGATGGAGTATAGCATCGACGATGACAAATTGAAGACGACAGTCACAGATGCGGAGGGTATGGTTGCGGATGCGTATACAGACGGAACTGAGCATACTTTGAAGACGGTGAAAAAACATGAGAACGGAGGAGATCCAGCGACGACGGAATTTGATTTCGACGGAATAGGCCAACTTCTTAAAGTCACAGACCCTGCTGGAGCAGAGACAAAATACGAGTACGATATGGCAGGCCGCAAACTGTCGGTTGCCAATCCTTCTGCAGGAACGACGACGTTCACATACGACAATCTTGGCAACGTCTTAACAAAGACGACAGGCAAGGGCGACGTGGTGACATACAAGTATGAGTACAACCGTTTGGTGGAGCAGATATACGGCAACGACAAGTGGAAGAACAATGTGAAATACACTTATGGAGGCGTTGACGCAAAGCACAACAGAGTCGGAAGATTGGCTTTGGTGGAGGACGGAAGCGGAGCTCAGGAATACTTCTACGGCAAGATGGGAGAGGTGGAGAAGATCCGCAGAACCATCATCATCCCTGGCGTCGACGTGGCGACATATACGACCGAGTGGAAATACGATTCATGGAACCGAATCCAGGAAATGATCTATCCTGACGGCGAGAAAATCAAATATTATTATAATTTGGGAGGTCAGCTGAAGAGAATTCTTGGTCAAAAGAATTATATTTGCACGTATGTCGACGAAATCAAATATGATGAGTACGAGCAGCGATCTTTCATCAGATATGGAAACGGCACAGAGACAACGTATAAGTATGAGGACGGATTACGCCGATTGAAGAACATGACGGTTGCCAACAAGGAAGAAAAAGTTTTCTTGAACAACACGTATACATACGACAAAGTGAACAACATTTTGAGTGTGGTTAATGCCATAGACAAAGAAAAGGCGTTGAATGCGGAAATCGGCGGAACGACGAGCCATACATATACATACGACGATTGGCACAGACTTAAGACAGCGACAGGCGAATTCAATTCGTTTGATGGTAGCAAGACAGCCAATTATCATCTTGAGATGGGTTACGACAACCTCTACAACATCACGAGTAAGAAGCTGACGATGACCCAGACAAACTTGCAGTTTGCAGGCAAACTGTCAGCTGGACATGAGTTCAGCTACAACTACAGCACCGACAACCCAATGCAGCTCGCATCGGTGGAGACGAAGCAGTATAATGTGGACGGAGAGGTAAGTGATGTTGATGCAAAGTTGTCAGACAACAAGCATACTCAGAACTATGAGTTTGATAAAAATGGTAACATGACATCAGTGTCAGTTGCATCGAATGAACAACAGAGTTCGGAAGCTGCAGAACAAAATGATGTGCTTAAATCATTCTTATGGGATGAGGAGAACAGACTTCTCGCTGTGAATAATAACGGAAGTGTTTCTTGTTATTTTTATGATGCTTCTGGAGAAAGAACAGTGAAGCTGACAAGCGAAAGCGAGATGGTGCATGTGAACGGCAAAAAAGTCGGTGGAAACGCCAATGTCAGCAAATTCACAGCCTATGTCAGCCCATACTTCGTGGTGTCGAATGGAGGTGCCTACACAAAGCATATCTATGCGGCAAGCCAAAGAATCGCATCAAAGCTTGGCAATGAGGACGGCTTCGGAGCAGATCCAAGAAGAGTGGAGCAGGCAGGAGGCAAGAAGTATGACGACAAGCAGTCAGAAACTATAAAAGCCAGATTTGAAGCCCTACACATCGATTATAGTGATGGCAACGGCAAGAAGGACGACGAGGAATACGAGCCTACAATGGATTCCGAGGAGGAAGAAAAGCTTATCTTCTTCTATCATCCAGACCATCTTGGCTCAACTTCTTACGTGACAGATGCCGATGGAAATATTGCCCAGCACATCGAATACATTCCATACGGAGAGGTGTTCGTGGAGGAGCGTAATTCCCAATTCTCAACCAATTTCTTGTTCAATGCCAAAGAATTAGATAATGAGACTGGATTGTACTATTACGGAGCAAGATATTTGGATCCTACAGGTGCAATGTGGCTGAGTGTGGATCCGATGTGGGAGAAGAATATTGATGCTACTCCTTACAACTATTGTCATGGAAATCCAGTTACTATGGTGGATCCAGATGGAATGGATGATTATGTTAATGAAAACGGTAAATTTCTTGGAAGCTCTGCGTCAGGCAACAAAATGTATATAATCAAATCAAGAGCAGATAAAAAATTAATAAAGAAAAATTGGAAGCATAACCACTATACTGAATTAAGCTCTCTTCAAAATAGTCCTGAGGCTTTGCCGATAAATAAACCTACTCTTGAAGCATCTTATAATGTATTAACTAGAACTGAAGATAATGGTGGTGCATGTGAAGAAATATCATTGGTAGGTAAAAATGGCAAAGAATATCAAGGTCAGCGTGGTGAAGCAGCCACAGAAAATACAAATGATTACGTTACTGCAACAGCTCCCAGTGGCGCAAACATTCCTTCAGATGATGAAATTGAGGCAAGTATTCATTCACATCCTCTTGTTTATTTTGCAAGATTAACTTCAGAGAGCTGGGTTCTTAGATGTTGGAGTATAGATGACCCTTCTCCATTGGATGTGGATTTTTTCAAACGCTTTAATATCAACATTATTGTAGGCAAAAATGGACGTAATTTGACTCCAGAATACAATGCAAATGATCCTATTAATAAAAATCCAACTAATTATTCTGATAAACGAGCAACAGGAATAATGGTTTATGGTAGAAACATTGTCGCATATGAAAAAAATCAAGGAAAATGGATATCAAGGTCGTTTATTGAAAATGCTCTAAGAATAGGAAAAAGGAAAAAAAGATGAGAATGAAATTTATATTTTTGATTTTTTTGCTATCGTTTGGATGTCAAGGTTGTTTTTCTAATGAAAAAAATATCTTGCATCCAGATATACATCATATAGATTTTGTTATTACTGTGAATGATAAATATGCATACGGGCTTGTTGATAGTGTGTTTTATTATGATTCGACAAAAAAAAGGTATGTTGAATTAGACAATCTTAGTTGGAACTTTGGAGGATTTGATATTCTAACAACAGAGTCATACCAAAATTTTTTTGAGAGTGATACAATTGTTTTTAAATATCAATACAAGGACTGTAAAAACAATTTTTATTATGACGATAAAATCAAAATGAGCAAATCCACATGTGATCGTTCATATAGTTTTCTTATTGAAATTGAAGGTCGTATATTGCATTCAAAAAAAAGAAAATATAAAACTTATGAATTAACTCATAGGTTTATTTGTTGCTGTAATGGAATCATTGCACATTGTAAATATATAAATATTAGAAAGAAAAGATGATATAAATGTGTTTCCAAGTGGACACATCGACTCATCCAATCGTAACCAATTGTCTTGCCTCTTGTTGTGAGACTGTCGGTTATGCTATATTCATCGTGTGTCGCCAGCGTGTTTGTGGTTTAGCTGAACTATTTTGCCAACGGCAAGAACCGTGTCCACGGTAGGTGTCGAATAAGAAAAGATGATTATTTTATGCAGACGTAAAAAGCGATCTTTATAAATTCTGAATAATACTGAAGTTGGTATTATGTGATGAGGAATTGCAAAGGGCGGAACGCCCTTGCCCTCACACCCTTCGAGCGAGCCGTAAGGCGAGCGAGAAAGGAAATGCTCCCGACGTAAAAATCGAATAAACCGACACCATAATGATTTAGGTCTTCGACCTCAACCTCAACCATTATGGAATCGGCTATTGTCGGAGATAAAGGGTCTACGACCCTTGGGAAAAATGGCAATACCAAACTGGAAAATAATTATCTTTGCAGATGTCAAGATTATAGCATGATAGATGGTTTATATGATAATACGAGGATTGCAAAGGGCGGAACGCCCTTGCCCCACACCCTTCCGCGAGTGCGTAAGCACGAGCGGATCCATCATCATATCAACAGCGGAAGCGTCTCTTGCTATTTCTATGATGCCGCAGGCGAGCGCACAGTGAAGCTGACAAGCGAGAGCGAGATGGTGCATGTGAACGGCAAAAAAGTCGGTGGAAACGCCAATATTTGCAAATTCACAGCTTACGTCAGCCCATACTTCGTGGTGTCAAATGGCGGATCCTATACAAAGCACATCTATGCGGCAAGCCAAAGAATCGCATCTAAATTAGGCAATGAGGATGGCTTCGGAGCTGATCCAAGAAGAGTGGAGCAGGCAGGAGGCAAGAAGATTTCTGATTTTCAGAAAGACAATGTAGGCGAGAGATTCAAGGCACTTGGTTATGAGTATTCCGCTCCAGAAAAAGAGAAAGTCGAGAAAGATTCCACAATGGATTCCGAGGCAGAAGAAAAATTGATTTTCTTCTATCATCCAGATCATCTTGGTTCTACATCTTACGTGACAGATGCAGATGGCAATATTTCTCAGCATGTGGAGTATATCCCTTATGGAGAAGTGTTTGTTGAAGAGCGTAATTCCCAATTTTCAACTAATTTCTTGTTCAATGCCAAAGAACTAGATAACGAGACTGGTCTTTACTACTATGGAGCTCGCTATCTTGATCCTACGGGAGCAATGTGGCTGAGTGTGGATCCGATGTGGGAGAAGTATATGGGAATCTCTCCATATGCGTACTGCTTGGGAAATCCATTGAAAATGATAGATTTTGATGGTATGGAGCCATCAACAGTATTGCCATATAATTCTAATGCTAAAAGAACGCCAAATAAAGGATATGTTTATGGTGACGATGCATTTAAGTGCCATGAAAGAGGCGGATGTACACCAGCTTCAATAAAGACATTGGCCGAGAAGAGAAGTTTGCCTATTTATAAAAATACTCTTGATCAAGATATTAAAGAAAACTATGGTAAAGATATACAACATGAGTTTAACAAAGTTGTTTCAAAACGTGATGCTTATATCGATGCTGGTTTAAGAGGGGTAGAAAGAATATATGTTCGAAATGACGAAAAACAGGCCGAAAAATCACAGATTAAATGGACAGATCTTCCTGCTTTATTAGCAGACAAGAATGTAGATTTGATGGGCACTTTTGAGGGCTGGGGTAATAATAAGGGCGAATTTCATACTATGTTAATTGAATCTGTCGAATTAAAATATCATAGAGATGGTACTGTAAATGTAAATTTTTCGCAGTTTAAATGTGTTGATCCAAAGAATGGAAGTCTAAGATACGAAAGTATAAGTGGCTTGAGAAAATTGGTGCAGTTCATCTTTGTTGAGAAACCCGCACCAGAGAATACAACACCAGAATGATATTCACTTATAATAGTGTTTTTGTGAAATTTAAGTATTTTGTAATTGTGAGATTTATTTTGTTATTCATTTTTTTTGCTACAATAAACGTAGATGTTGTGGCAGAATCCTTGTCTTTTCAACCAGTTGATAATCATAAAAATTCTCAATGGTATGTTGATGAAACAGGAAGGTATTTTTTAGTAGATTCTTTGAACAGAAAAATATCTGAACATAGTTACGATTTTGGAGATTATATTGTTGATACTGTTGCTGTGTCTGTCCGAAATAATGGTCTATGGGGAGCAATTAGTCTTTCGGGAAAAGAAATCATACCTTGCGTTTATGAAAGTGTTGATTGTTGTACATATGTGCCATACGACTGGGAGTTTTGGCATGTGTTGGGAGAAAATAGTTACATAATCTTTTGTCAAAAAAAAGGACAATATTATGTTTATGATAAGGATGGAAATCTATTAATAGACAATTGTTTCTTTGCCGTTAATTTGATGCATGGTAATATATTGTTTGTTCAGAGAAAACGAGGAAGACTGAAACTATATTCTTTAAGAGATCGAAATATAAACACTGTTGAAGATAAAAGATTGAAGTTTGGTTCATTTTCTTATTTTGATGAAAATGGTATATCTGTTGTTGTGTTAAAATTTAATGTGAATTCAATAAATGAATCTTATTTGTTTGGTGCGGTTGATGCAAGTGGAAAATATGTTGTTCCTTGTATATATAAAAAAGAGGAAGAGGTGATGGCAAAGATAGGAAGAACAGAACGTAGTTTTAAATATTTGAATAATAAATGATTGTTCGCTTTGCTGTCAAAACGATATAGATAAAGTTTGGATTTCATAAATGAGGATTCCCAAGGGCGGAACGCCCTTGCCCCACCCCCTTCCGCGAGTGCGTAAGCACGAGCGGAAAAGAAAAGGGAAAAGACGAAGATGATTTCAAAAAGATAATTATCTTTGCAAATATCAAATCAATGATTTGAAAGCGATCTTTAAATTCATTATATGACAGAAGTTGGAATCATGTGATGAGGAATTGCAAAGGGCGGAACGCCCTTGCCCCCACACCTTCCGCGAGTGCATAAGCACGAGCGGATCATCCATCATCATATCAACACTTACGACGATTGGTACAGATTGATTAAAGCAACTGGAAAATTTGTTGGAAGTGATAATAAATCAGCTGATTATCATCTTGAGATAGGTTACGACAACCTCTACAACATCACGAGCAAGAAGATGACGATGACTCAGACCAACTTGCAGTTTGCCGGCAAACTGTCAGCTGGACATGAGTTCAATTACAACTACAGCAAAGACAACCCAATGCAACTTGCATCGGTGGAGACGAAGCAGTATAATGTGGACGGAGAGGTGAGTGATGTTGATGCAAAATTAGCTGACAATCAGCATGTTCAAAGCTATGAGTTTGATGACAATGGAAACATGGTTTCAGTGTCTGTGGCTTCCTTGAAACCTGAAACTCAGGAACCTGAAACTACTGAGGCATCAGAAGAGAAAGACGTGTTGAAATCCTTCCTATGGGATGAGGAGAACCGCCTACTTGCCGTCAACAACAACGGAAGCGTGTCATGCTACTTCTATGACGCCGCTGGCGAGCGCACAGTGAAGTTGACAAGCGAGACAGAAATGGTTCACGTCAATGGAAAGAAGGTTGGTGGAAATGATGCAGTAACTAAATTCATAGCCTATGTCAGCCCATACTTCGTAGTGTCGAATGGTGGAGCTTACACAAAGCATATCTACGCAGCTTCGCAAAGAATAGCTTCGAAGCTTGGTAATGAAGATGGATTCGGTGCTGATCCGAGAAGAGTGGAGCAGGCAGGAGGCAAGAAGATTTCTGATTTCCAGAAAGATAAAATTGGAGCAAGGTTCGAGGAATTGGGTTACCGTTATAACGGTAACAACCAAACAGAGACAGAGAAAGATTCCACAATGGACTCAGAGGAGGAAGAAAAGCTTATCTTCTTCTATCATCCAGACCATCTTGGTTCAACTTCCTACGTGACAGATGCAGACGGCAACATCGCCCAGCATGTGGAGTATATCCCTTATGGTGAAGTATTTGTTGAGGAGCGTAATTCCCAATTCTCAACTAATTTCTTGTTCAATGCCAAAGAACTTGACAACGAAACTGGTTTGTATTATTACGGAGCTCGCTATCTTGATCCTACTGGAGCAATGTGGTTGAGTGTGGATCCGATGTGGGAGAAGTATATTGATGCTAATCCTTATAACTATTGTCATGGAAATCCTGTTACTATGGTGGATCCAGATGGAAGGAATGATATCTACATAAATCCACTTACGGGAAATATACTAGGTGTTGTTGAAAATAGCGAAACAAACTATTATTTAATGACTTACAGAAATTGGCGCCCAATATACAATAAAGTAGAGGAAGAAGCCGAAAGTTTAGACTTAAAAAGATCGGAAACAAAAAAATATATTAACGACAATCTTAAAAAGGCTTTGGATGCATCCCCTGATAGGATTCAAGTTGGGTTTAATTTTGCAGAAAAAAATACTCTTGATGATGGACAGAAATCAACACAGTCTACAACAGTAGGAGCAATTCAAGACTTATCTGATAGAACAGGATTAGAATGTGCATCTGCCGTCGTATTGAATCTTAGAAATGCAACATTTGAATACTCTGATATTTTTTCAGGGGAACCAGATGGTACACCATTATGGAAGAAAAAAGCTGGTTATATTTTTATAGCAAATGTTCATGGCCATCCAGCAAAAAGACCTGATGGTAGTTCTCGTGTTGCAGAAAGATCTTTTGAATCTTATAATAATAGGATAGGAGACTCAGAAATAGACAGAGTAGCTTCAAAAAATGCTAAGTGTGGCATTTATAATGTAGAACAATACTCCATGTCGAAATATAATAAAGGTTCTGAAAGGATCAGTATGGGAAAAAACTATGGAGCAAAAGTAGTAATCATGGATGCAGTTAGAGACAAATATGGCAAATAAAATTATTTTATTCTTTTCTTTATTATTGGGCCATTTTGCTCATTTATATTCATCAGATATTGTTGTAAAAATAGAATATAAATGTTGTGAGAAAGGAGCTTTTCAATCAGTGAATAGGGGGTATCTTTTAAGAGACACATCTATGTATTTTATTGATAAAACAGGAAGTGTGACACTTCCTGATACAGGTCTTTATTGGTTAAATATTGGAGAATTAGATGTTCGTTATAAAGTTTATGTTGACTATAGAACATATAGTGTGAAGGTTATGTCCGCAGATATCGCCCAAATAGGATTAAAGAAACCGAAAAGAAAGTTTAGAAAAGTATGGCCTTGGATGTGCAAAAATGGACATTTATATGACGGTTATGTGCGAAGATACCAAATGGATGGAACCCCTATGTTCATAGGTGTTTTCAAGCGTGGCAAGGCAATATTTACAGAATATTATCATGAAAATGGTAATAGAAAGTTTTTAGAGGAATTTGATAAAAAAGGACTTCCTATTAAGCAAATATGGTATGATGAAAATGGTAAAGTTATTAATGCTTATTAGTAAATGATTCTACATAATGGTCGGTTTGTGAGGATTGTTGGAGAAATCTAAATTTGATTATATTATGATTCTTGACAATAAGAGGCTTCATAAGGGTGAATCCCTTGCCCCGTCCCCTTCCGCGAGTGCGTAAGCACGAGCGGATCCGATGGTCACAGCATCCATTGTGGATGGTCTTGGAAGAGGCTATCAGGTGAAGAAGAATGCTGAAGTCGACGGAAAGCAAAAGATGATTGTGAGCGGACTCACAACTTTCGACCGACTTGGACGTGAGATTGCCCATTTCGCGCCGACCACTTGCGATCTTAACGATTTCGGAATGACTCCTTTCGACAAGACGATACAGTTGGATGAGGTCAAATATGACAAATTCGACAGACCTGTGGAGCAGACAGCCTTCTCAAAATATAGTGACGCTTACACTACGTACACAAGTTATGAGATCGAAGACGGTAAGTTGAAGACACATGTGCAGGATAAGAATGGAGAAAAAAATGTATTGAGTGTCAGCACTTACGCAGATGGAACGGAGCATACATTGAAGACTGTCAAGGAACATGCCAATGAAAAAGAGACGTCAGCGACAACTGAGTTCGAATACGACGGTATCGGTCAGCTTCTTTCGGTGAAAGATCCAGCGGATAAACTCACAACTTACACTTATGATATGGCAGGTCGCAAGCTGTCGGTGGATAATCTATCGGCAGGAAAGACGACGTTCACATATGACAATCTTGGCAACGTCTTGACGAAGACGACAGGCAAGGGCGACGTGGTGACATACAAGTATGAGTACAACCGCTTGGTGGAGCAGATATACGGCAACGACAAGTGGAAGAACAATGTGAAATACACTTATGGAGGCGTTGACGCAAAGCACAACAGAGTCGGAAGATTGGCTTTGGTGGAGGACGGAAGTGGAGCCCAGGAATACTTCTACGGCAAGATGGGAGAGGTGGAGAAGATCCGCAGAACCATCATCATCCCTGGCATCGACGTGGCGACATATACGACCGAGTGGAAGTATGATTCATGGAACCGAATCCAGGAGATGATCTATCCTGACGGCGAAAAAATCAAATATTATTATAATTTAGGAGGTCAGTTGAAGAAGATTCTTGGTCAAAAGAATTATATTTGCACGTATATCGACGAAATCAAATATGATGAGTACGAGCAGCGATCTTTCATCAGATATGGAAACGGCACAGAGACAACGTATAAGTATGAGGACGGATTACGCCGATTGAAGAACATGACGGTTGCCAACAAGGAAGAAAAAGTTTTCTTGAACAACACGTATACATACGACAAAGTGAACAACATTTTGAGTGTGGTTAATGCCATAGACAAAGAAAAGGCGTTGAATGCGGAAATCGGCGGAACGACGAGCCATACATATACGTATGACGACTGGCACAGACTGAAAACAGCGACAGGCAACTTCAACTCGTTTGATGGCAGCAAGACAGCCAATTATCATCTTGAGATGGGTTACGACAACCTCTACAACATCACATCGAAGAAGCTGACAATGACCCAGACAAACTTGCAGTTTGCCGGCACACTTTCGGCAGGTCATGAGTTCAATTACACATACAGCGACAAGAACCCAATGCAGCTTGCATCGGTGGAGACGAAGCAGTATAATGTGGATAGAACAAATATGGATCCAAATGACAATTTTGATCCAGAACAGGAGTTGCTAAAGAATCTCCATACTCAGGATTACGAGTTTGATGACAATGGAAACATGGTTTCAGTGTCTGTGGCTTCCTTGAAACCTGAAACTCAGGAACCTGAAACTACAGAGGCGACAGAAGAGAAAGACGTGTTGAAATCCTTCCTATGGGATGAAGAAAACCGCCTACTTGCCGTCAACAACAACGGAAGCGTCTCTTGCTATTTCTATGATGCGGCAGGCGAGCGTACAGTGAAGTTGACGAGCGAGACAGAAATGGTTCACGTCAATGGAAAGAAGGTTGGAGGAAATGATGCAGTGACAAAGTTTACTGCTTACGTGAGTCCATACTTCGTAGTTTCCAATGGAGGTGCATACACAAAGCATATTTACGCAGCTTCGCAAAGAATAGCCTCGAAATTAGGCAATGAGGATGGATTCGGAGCAGATCCAAGACGTGTGGAAATGGCAGGAGGATTGAAAATCTCTGATTCCCAGAAGGATAATATTGAAGCAAGATACAAGGAACTCGGATTCACATATTCCGCTCCAGAAAAGGAGAAGGTTATTCCAGATTCCACAATGGACTCAGAGGAGCCAGAGAATCTTGTATTCTTCTACCATCCAGACCATCTTGGCTCAACTTCCTATGTGACTGATGCCGATGGAAATATAGTCCAGCATGTGGAGTATATCCCTTATGGCGAAGTCTTTGTGGAGGAACGTAATTCCCAATTCTCTACAAACTACTTGTTTAATGCCAAAGAGTTGGACAATGAAACTGGTTTGTACTACTATGGTGCTAGATATCTTGATCCTACGGGAGCTATGTGGTTGAGTGTGGATCCGATGTGGGAGGAGTATGCTGGAATGAGTCCGTATAATTATTGTGCGGGAAATCCGGTGGTGATGGTGGATCCAGATGGAAGGAATGTCTATTTGGTGGTATGGTTTTCTGAAAATGAAGATTGTGGACATGCAGGCGTTGCTATTGACAATTACAAAGAAATTGTAGATAAAGATGGTAAATCTATTTTAGATAATCATGGAAATAAACAATATGAACCAGATGGAACTATGTCTTTTTATGATATATTTCCAAGTGAATCTATTGGATACAATGAGTATCAAAAAGATGTAGAACCTCATTATTCAAAAGGTATTAATATCAAAAGTGTATCAGACTTGTGTAATAACGATCCTGGTGCTTCAAATCCTCCTGCTTTTAATGAAGGTAGACCAGCTGATGGTATTATACAATTAAATACAAGTTATGAACAAGATATGAGGATGAAAGAATACGCTAATTCTATGATCTCTCAATCAAAAGATTATAATGCATGTTATTTTAATTGCTCAACATTTTCGCAAGAAATATTAAGACAGGCATATCCACAAATAGATGGATCTCAAAAATTGGAACTTCCTGGTTATATTAAACTTGTCGGTTATACAGATGCAACAATTGTTTGTCCAAACAACTTGTATAATTCAACTATGAAAATTCGTGGAGCAAAGAATATAAAAGGTCCAAAGAGTCATGAGGCCAAACCATTTCTTAAATATTATGGTAAATAAAATAAAGGAATATATCTGTATGATTTTTTTTGTTATGAGTTTTAATTTTCCTTCTTGTTGTGTACAGAAGAAAGTGGACTCTCCGTTTTTGTCAATTGTAAAATTGAATGAAGCGGAACAATGCAAAAATTATAAGATAGCGCAAAAATATATTGATGTAAAATCCGTATATTCTTCTGTCGGGTCGGAACAACCTGAGGTAGATTGGAAAGCTAAAATCGATTTTTTTTACAATTTAAGTAAAGACAAAAGATTCTCTAATCATTTCGGATACGATAATTTTGATATATATCAGATTAAAAGACGAAATTCGGCTAAGGTTATTTTTGAATCAAAAAACAAGAATGAATCATTAATAAAATTGGTATATGTTCTTGAAAAAAGAAATGGAATTTGGGTTGTCGTTTTAATTGATTCTGTCACTCAAAAAAATTTTTGATTAATATAATATTCCCCGAATTTTTAGACATTAACAAAGCTACAATCACTTTTTGTAATAATCAAAATGGAAATAAAGGCCTTAGTGTTTTGGCAAATTTTCTGTATTTGAGGCTTGCAAATGGCGAAGCCCTTGCCCCGCACCCTTCGAGCGAGCCCGTAAGGGCGAGCGGAAAAGAAAGAATGGAAGAGATGTAAATTATTTAAAATCATTAATTTTACACCGTCGATTCAAAAAAATACGACAAGCGATCTTTTATAGTGGTCTAATCTGAGATTCCATTATAGGAGTGTCTCTACAAAAGTGGCGAACCAGTTCCCCCTTCAGGGGGCTAGGGGGCTTGACAGATGCTGATGGAAACATCGCCCAGCACATCGAATACATTCCATATGGAGAGGTATTTGTAGAAGAGCGTAATTCCCAATTCTCTACTAATTTCTTGTTCAATGCCAAAGAGTTGGACAACGAGACTGGTTTGTACTACTATGGTGCAAGATATCTTGATCCGACTGGAGCAATGTGGCTGAGTGTGGATCCGATGTGGGAGAAATATGCTGGAATGAGCCCGTACAATTATTGTGCGGGAAATCCGGTGAAGTTGGTGGATCCGGATGGAAGGGAGAATACGGTATTTTTGGTTGATTTACAAACGGAGAAAAAATTAGACGTTCAAAAATTTGTAGAAAGTGTAAATCAAGCACTTGAAAATTTTGGATTAGAAACAAGAATGGTTATGGCTCCAGATGGAAAAGATTTTAATCCTCAGTATATGGATGAGACGGATTCATATATTGCAATTGGAGCAATTACCGATGTTTATAATTTCATAAAAGAAAAAAGTCCAAAAGAGTTCGACCTTTATTTTAGTAATTTCGGATGTGATTTTGGTCCTAATCCCGAAAAAGCATCGATGCAACCTGCATGGATGGAGGGAGGAATGGCACTAAATGCTAAATTTAGAGATGGTAAAAAAACGTCTGTTATTGGTATTGATTTAGGTGCGTCAATAAAAATGGCAAATGAGTGTGGTATATCTTTATTAGACTATTCAACATATTTGGCTTGTCATAGCTTAGGACATAATGCAGCTATTAATCATCCAAATGATGCTTTTGCTTATGGTCATAGTAACTGTCCTTATCATTGGAATAATACTATGATAATGAATTCTGGAACCAAATTTAGTGATCAACTTAAATCGAGCAGTGATAAAATGTCTGCATATAATAAATTCATGGATCCTAAAAATAATTCAGGTTATATAAGAGGTATGATGACGCATTTTGGTAATAATAAAAGTAGAAGTAATTATGAATTTAAGAGAAAATATCATGATCTCTATTTTGGAAAATAGAAATAATATGTTACGATTCTTTTTAATCATGTGTGTGCAATGTATATTTTTATCATCATGTAGAAATGATGTTGTGTCATATGAAAAACCACTCTTAACATATGGAGACACTCTAGATTCAATGAAGATAATAGAAAATCATAAGATTCATTTTTCATTACCTTCAAAGTATCGAATGTTTGGAGATAGTGTTCCTTCTATATATTCTCAACATGGTATTTTATCTTATAGAGATATGCGAGAGAATATATATATTGCGGATACAGTAAGATATAATTGGTTTTATTATGAGCCTGCATCCAAGTTTTCAGATTCAGTAAATGTTTCTGAATTTATAAAAATGTCGTTATCACAGTTGGAGTGTATGGGTGGAAGTGGTAATATGTATGATTTTTTAGAAGAAAAATTGGAAAATGGAAATGAAAAATATGTTTTTATTTCTTACCGTCCAAGCAAAGTAGGACGTTATGGATGGACCACTGTTAAAGAAAACTTAGGCATAGATCTATATATAAATTGTATGTTAAAAACTAAGGATGATTATGGAATGACTTTTTTTATACGATCATTTGAACCTTTGGCAGAATTCAATTTTCAAGAGAAAATGGACATTATCAATTCTATTTATGTAGAATGATATGAGGATTCCGAAGGGCGGAACGCCCTTGCCCACACCACTTTCGCGAGTGCGTAAGCACGAGCGAAAAAGAAAAGGGAAAAGACGAAGATGATTTCAAAAAGATAATTATCTTTGCAAATATCAAATCTATGATTTGAAAAGCGATCTTTATAATTTCTGAATATTCCAGATGGCTGAGTTCAGGAAAAGAGGAATGCAAAGGGCGGAACGCCCTTGCCCCCATCCCCTTCGAGCGAGCCGTAAGGCGAGCGAGAAAAATCCTTCCTATGGGATGAGGAGAACCGCCTATTAGCCGTCAACAACAACGGAAGCGTGTCATGCTACTTCTACGATGCTGCGGGCGAGCGTACAGTGAAGTTGATGAGCGAGACAGAAATGGTTCACGTCAATGGAAAGAAGGTTGGTGGAAATGATGCAGTGACTAAGTTTACTGCTTACGTGAGTCCATACTTCGTAGTTTCCAACGGAGGTGCATACACAAAACATATTTACGCAGCTTCGCAAAGAATAGCTTCGAAGCTTGGTAATGAAGATGGATTCGGAGCAGATCCAAGAAGAGTGGAGCAGGCTGGAGGCAAGAAATATTCAGATATCCAAAAGGATAATATTGGAGCAAGATTCTCTGAATTAGGCTTTGCATATACCGCGCCAGAGAAAGAGAAGGTGGAGAAAGATTCCACAATGGATTCAGAAGAGCCAGAGAATCTTGTATTCTACTATCATCCAGACCATCTTGGCTCAACTTCCTACGTGACAGATGCAGACGGAAATATTGCCCAGCATGTGGAGTATATCCCTTATGGTGAGGTATTTGTGGAAGAAAGAAACAATTCATTCTCAACCAATTTCTTATTCAATGCCAAGGAACTTGACAATGAAACAGGTTTGTACTACTACGGAGCAAGATATCTTGATCCTACAGGAGCGATGTGGTTGAGTGTGGATCCGATGTGGGAGAAGTATGCTGGAATGAGCCCGTATAATTATTGTATGGGAAATCCAGTGAAGTTGGTGGATCCGGATGGAGAGGATGTGGTAACGGTTGGCGAAGATGGATTGACAGTGAAGGTAGAAAAACAAGACGGTCCTAATATTTTTATGGATAATAATGGAAATACATTAACGTTCAATGATGAAGAAGACGTTGATAAGAATAAGTTGGTAGATAAATTTAATATAGGAGATAGAGTTTATATGCCGGTGAATACTCAAGAGGCATGTTCTGATATACAAAGCGTAGAGCAAAATGATGATATTAAAAAAAGTAGGCGCACTATGCGAGGTATATTAAGTAATTGTATTCTATCAGTCCCATATCATACAATAAAGGGGTATTTAAGCGCAATAATAGCGTCATATAGCGGATGTGATTTTACTTTTCATTTTTTACGAAATTATTATAATAAGAATAGAACCCATGGCCTTTATAATGATGATCGGGATTTGTATGTGGAGAATGGTAAAGAGTATGATGTTTATTTTAGATTTGAAGGAAGTAACTCTCTTTATAACTTATATGATGCTGGAAATTTCATGTGGGGGGCTTGGACAAAAGAGGTTGGATTAGCTGGGTATGAGGTAAAAGCAGGATCAGAAATTAATGAAGCTTTTTTAGATTCAGAAGCTGATCAAAGAGCCATTAGAGCAGGCCGTGCTTGGTATAATAACAAAAAATAGATAAAGTATGATTAGATTCTTAGAGAAATATATAGTAATATACTTTCTAGTATATATTGCTTATACATTTTTTATAGTGTTTTTGTATTATACGATTGGAACAAGAAATTTGATATGGCATTGTTCTTTGATCATCGCATATGTATTGGATCTTTTTTATTTTATTACATCGATAAAAATATTTGTTCGGTCACTGCGTGGAGAAACAGTTAGAACAAATTTATTTTTCCCTGTTTGTATTTTTCTTATTAAGATAATTATCTGTAATCATAGGTCAATTTTAAGATACTTGCATGATTTTATCTTTATTTAAGGCGTAAAATATTATTACATCATTTTTGACAAATGTATGATTATGTTTTAGATATAAAGTGTAATTTTTAGGATTCCCAAGGGCGGAACGCCCTTGCCCCCACACCTTCCGCGAGTGCGTAAGCACGAGCGGAAAAGAAAATGAAACATAGCGAAGATGATTTCCAAAAGATAATTATCTTTGCAGATATCAAAAGCGATCTTTATAATTTCTGAATATCCAGAAGCTGAGTCCAGGAAATGAGGATTCCCAAGGGCGGAACGCCCTTGCCCCATCCACTTCCGCGAGTGCGTAAGCACGAGCGGATCCATCATCATATCAACAATCTCCATACTCAGGATTACGAGTTTGATGACAATGGAAACATGGTTTCAGTGTCTGTTGCAAAGAATGAGGAGGAAAATCCAGAAGAACAGGCGAATCCAGAAGGAGAGCAGGAGGTGACAGAAGAGAAAGACGTGTTGAAATCCTTCCTATGGGATGAGGAGAACCGCCTGCTTGCCGTCAACAACAACGGAAGCGTGTCATGCTACTTCTATGATGCCGCAGGTGAGCGTACAGTGAAGTTGACAAGCGAGACAGAAATGGTTCACGTCAATGGAAAGAAGGTTGGTGGAAATGATGCAGTGACTAAGTTTACTGCTTACGTGAGTCCTTATTTCGTAGTCTCAAATGGCGGAGCCTATACAAAGCACATCTATGCGGCAAGTCAGCGAATTGCTTCGAAATTGGGCAATGAAGATGGATTCGGTGCTGATCCTCGCCGTGTAGAGATGGCTGGAGGCAAGAAAATCTCTGACATTCAGAAGGATAATATTGGAGCAAGATTCAAGGAACTCGGCTTCACATATTCCGCACCAGAAAAAGAGAAGGTCGAGAAAGATTCTTCAATGGATTCCGAGGCAGAAGAAAAATTGATTTTCTTCTATCACCCAGACCATCTTGGTTCAACGTCTTACGTGACTGATGCCGACGGAAACATCGCCCAGCACATTGAATACATTCCATACGGAGAGGTGTTCGTGGAAGAGAGAAACAATTCATTCTCTACAAACTACCTATTCAATGCCAAGGAACTTGACAATGAAACTGGTTTGTACTACTATGGAGCAAGATATTTGGATCCTACGGGAGCAATGTGGTTATCTGTAGACCCTGTATTCCATGCAGGTATAAGTCCTTATGCGTATTGTTTAGGAAATCCGGTGAAGATGGTGGATCCGGATGGAAGGGTAGAGTGTGATGAGAATGGTAATGTTAATGTTGTTTATGATGTTAACCGTGTAAATGCATTGATTCAACAACGCCTTAATGATCCAAATTTGTCTATACAATCCACGAGTGATTTGACAACAAGTCCATATCTACAAATTTCTTCTGTGGATGAAAACGGTAATGTCAATATGGAAGCTATACCAACGATTTGGAATAATAAAACTGAAGTGACATATCAATGTGGAATTGCAAGAACAGATGGAGGACGTGAATTTTTAGTGCTAAGCGCGATAGATGGTCCTATAAATGAACAAAATAGTACCAATTGTTTCGGACTTGCTCTTCTTGGTGGACAGATGGGTATTCTTTGTGGGGATGAAGCAGATATTTTATTAAGAGATGAATTTGATGAAATAAAATCGCCAGCATATAGTATGATATCAGGAGGCGTTGCGATATGGGGAACAGAAGGATCAAATCGAAATGGTAATATTGTTCCTATTTCTCAACATGCTGCTGGTTATATTGGAAATAAAAAAACACATGGTTTTATATACAAGAATAATTTTGATGGAGAAGTAGGCATACAAAAAACAGAACGTCAGAGTTATTTGTTCCAGAATAGCTTAAATAAGGCCTCTTGTGGTTTCCCTAAAGATAATACAAAGTATTATAATCCGATATCAACAAGAAGATTCCCCAAAAATATATTTCAGAATAAAATAAACAAATAAATTTAGAAAGAGATGAAGAATGCGTTATTTGTCATTTTGTTTTTATTCTCTTTTGTAAAATGTTGTTTTGCGTATAAAATAAATTCATACAAAGGAACATTTTTTAAAGATGGAAATACAGAAATAGTAATTTCACATTGTAATGCAATCTATTCAATAGCTCAATATTTTGATATGATAGATAAAAATTCGAAATATGAGCCTGGTCCATTTGCTAGTCACCGATATGTTCCTGAGAATGATTCAATTCCATTTTATTCTGTGGATGAATATCATAATGATTTGTTTAAATTGACTAGAAAAATCCTGTATTCAGATTATGATAGTATAATATCATATATAAAAAATACTGATTTACTTGATGGGTCAGAGATGTATAGGGATTCAATTTGTAATGCTCTTTTTTTCTATGAGTATTCTACAGAAGACATTTGCTGTAAGCAACTAAATAAGTATGGTCAAAAGCCTTATGATTCATTTAATCTGACTAAACAAATGTCTAGTTTAAGTGACTTTGCTAAAATTATGCATTATGATGATTTTTTTGAGGAAAATTATAATGTTTATTATGACTATATAATTAAAAGAGTTCCATGTATAGAGGATATGCGTATTTGGATGAACGATATGTTCGGAAAAAATTATGAAAGAATTCTTTTTTTTACATCTCCGTTTTCTGACATAGGTTTTAATGTAAATGATTATGTAAATAAATCTACCATAGTCATATATGGTGGAGTTAATGTTTCGGATAGGATATGCGATTTGACTCCCGATTTTGGCGTTTTTGAAGCGTTAATGTGGCAACATTTATATGAACATTTTTCTTTTGAGTTTGAACATGATGATCCTTCTTTAATAATGGATAATGGCTTTTATGAAAGAATTTCGATTGCAATGTATTTGATATATTGTCATGATATGCAATCTGAAGTGACATTCTTAAATGAAAAAAATATGATTTATTGTAAATTTAAAGAATTGACAGGACCAGATTTTAAGGAGTTCTCAAAGGATATCGATTATATTTATCAGAAACTTTTGATGGATAGAGATTCTAAAGAAAAGAATCTATTACATCTATATTTTGAATGTTGGGAAAATCTGAATGTTCGTTGAATTTATTAGACTTGATCAACCCATTTATGACGAAAATTTTAATTGTTATTAAATAATAACTTCTTATTTTGCATCGATGATGACAAATTGAAGACGACAGTCACCGATGCGGAGGGTATGGTTGCGGATGCGTATACAGACGGAACTGAGCATACTTTGAAGACGGTGAAAAAACATGAGAACGGTGGAGCTCCAGCGACGACGGAATTCGATTTCGACGGAATAGGCCAGCTGCTTAAAGTCACAGATCCTGCAGGAGCAGAGACAAAATACGAGTACGACATGGCAGGACGCAAACTGTCGGTGGATAATCTGTCCGCTGGAAAGACGACGTTCACATACGACAATCTTGGCAACGTCTTAACAAAGATGACAGGCAAGGGCGACGTGGTGACATACAAATATGAGTACAACCGCTTGGTGGAGCAGATATACGGCAACGACAAGTGGAAGAACAATGTGAAATACACTTACGGAGGCGTGGATGCCAAGCATAACCGCGTCGGAAGATTGGCTTTGGTGGAAGACGGAAGCGGAGCCCAGGAATACTTTTATGGCAAGATGGGAGAGGTGGAGAAGATCCGCAGAACCATCATCATCCCTGGCATCGACGTCGCAACATACACGACCGAGTGGAAGTATGACTCTTGGAACAGAATTCAGGAGATGATCTATCCAGACGGAGAGAAGATTAAGTATTATTATAATTTGGGAGGCCAGTTGCAACGAATTCTTGGTCAAAAGAATTATATTTGCACGTATATCGACTCTATCAGATATGATAAGTACGAGCAGCGATCTTACATCAAATATGGAAACGGTACAGAGACGACGTATGATTATGACCCAGTCAACAGACGTCTGGATACGATGACTGTCAGCAATGAAAAGAGCAAGGCAGAGGGAGCTAAGGGATTGTTCCTCAATAACGTATATAAATACGATGCTGCAGGAAACATCACCAGTGTAGAGAATACTGCAGCATTGAATTCTGGAATTGGCGGAACGATGAGCCATACGTATGATTACGACGATTGGTACAGATTGATTAAAGCAACTGGAAAATTTGTTGGAAGTGATAATAAATCAGCTGATTATCATCTTGAGATAGGTTACGACAACCTCTACAACATCACGAGCAAGAAGATGACGATGACTCAGACCAACTTGCAGTTTGCCGGTACACTATCAGCAGGACATGAGTTCAGCTACAACTACAGCACCGACAACCCAATGCAGCTTGCATCGGTGGAGACGAAGCAGTATAATGTGGACGGAACAATTGCCGATGTGGACGAGGCATTGGCGAAGAATATTCATACTCAGGACTATGAGTTTGATAAAAACGGAAACATGATCTCGGTGTCTGTAGCGAAGAAAGAGGAGCCAAAGCCAGAGGTGGAGAATCCAGAGTCGGAGA
>Ga0310691_10000206_pt1 | contig 121502 bp, 107 predicted proteins | sample 176DNAGHGlowgp2_FD_203887 | JGI IMG/M metagenome (GOLD analysis project Ga0310691, IMG submission 203887) | Sheep rumen microbial communities from Palmerston North, Manawatu-Wanganui, New Zealand - 1766 DNA GHGlow gp2 (v2) (version 2) | ecosystem: Host-associated > Mammals > Digestive system... | reverse complement strand
AACCATTCATTGTCCGTCACCGTCAGCAGACGGTTATCCTCAGTCCAGGAGTGCGAGCGGCCATTATGAGCCACCATGTTGCCGGAATTGTCCCAAGAGAAATTCTGGCTTGTGTTGGTCACAGAGTCATACACGTTTGAGAGTGTGTTGGGTTGTTGAATGTTGTAGTTGTATGCTCGTCTGCTGTTTTGGGTTGCATGGCTGGTTCCATATCCTCCTTCCGAGTAAATATTGGCATAGGATTTTTTAGAAGCAATTCGACCATTCTTGTAGTATGCCATCCGAACGGTGTCTTTTAAGTGCTCGTTTTTCATCGTGTTGTCCCACTGTCCAAAGGAATTGACCAACCGATACAAGTCATCATACTCGTAATAATGGCTGTAGATTCCGCCAAGGCCGTTAGACAAAGCCCCCGCCATGTTGACAATGTCGGTAATGTTATTTACTGCATCGTAGGAGTATGTGATGCTCTGCATGGTAGCTCCTGTGCGGGTTTGGCTCTGTAAGGTCTGCATCCGTTGAATGTCATCGTAGTCATATTGCGTGTGTGTGCCGTTGCCGTAGAAGACCTCGCTCTTCAGCTCGTATTCGTTGTAGGCGATGCTGTCGATGTAGGAGTAGGTGTGGGTATCGTACAGCGGGACTGGGTCGCCAACGGGGGGAAGACTGTTAAGGGTGGCCTGCCCGCCAAGGCCGTGCAGGTTGAGCGGCACCAGGCTGTCGTGCGGCGTCGAGGGGTACTGGGGCAGAAAATCACCCTTCACCGTACCATACACTTTCTTCAACAACCCACCCCTGTTGTAGTCATAATGAACCTCCTCCCCGTCGGGGTAGGTCATCTTCTGTATGCGGTTCCAGCTGTCGTACTCGTATTGCATCTTGAAGGTATAGGTCTGGTTCTCAAACGGGAGTGCAAAAGTACGAATATTTTTCTCGATATTAGTAATTTGTTGCATTTATCCCTTTTGTGTTGAATTTGAAATGCCTTCTGTATTCATGTTCTCTGAAAGAACGTTTTGTGAAAGCCTGCGGTTTGAGTCCTGAAGATGTGACAAGAAATTGGGAATAGCGTTCATTATAAACTTTGATTTTCGAAATTTTTCCTCTTTTTGATAAAGAAAACGATCCAACAAGCTCACTTTCGCCTGATGTGTTTTTCATATAGCATACGACTTCTTCTCCATCTTGTTCTCGGTAGAACAAAGCATAATCTTCAAAATCCATTTCCGGAAAGTAGCACAACGAAACCTCTTCGACACACGACACCAAGCGTAAATTGAATTTTTTGTTACAATTTAGCTTGTATTTTATCACGGCATTGTATGAATTGCCGTTATGCACACGCTCTTTCACCCATAGGAAACTGTTCTCATTAAATACTATTGGATAAGACAACAATTTTATATCAAAACCTTCTTCCTGATTGGACATCCATTGCCCATTGACGACAAAAGGATATGTTGAGGATGAATTTGTACAAGAGTCATATACCCAAAAATGATACTCTTCGTCCCAATCAATCACTTTTACTAGATGAACGACAAGCAATGAGTAAGGTTCATACTTTATTTCAAATACTTGGTCAATCATCGAAGTGTCTGTAGAATAATAGTGATTGAACAGGTTAACGACATTTTGGGACATCAGCTTCTTGTCACTCAGAGTGTCTATAAGTGTACAAACATCATTGTTTTCTCTGCAAATGACCATTTTTTGATTCAGTTGTGCAGATAAATGCATCAAAGGTAAAATAATCAGTATAATAGTCAATTTTTTTTTCATTGTAATTGAAGCTTAATTAGAGGTGGTGGATTGTTTCGGCTTAGGAATCGCTTTGTAAAAATGAATATACACTTTCCCCTTGGGGACGTCTCCGCCTCCAACATTATAAAAAGGACCATATGTTTTCACACATTTCTGATCATAATACCGAGAATCTATAGACGGTGTTTCAACTTTCTTTTGGGAGGAAAGGTAGAAAAATTTAACATCATTGTCGTTTGCTATCACATCATCCACGGATGGAAAATTATCTGTTAAATGATATGCCGCCAGAGTTTTCGCCAGAGTTGTATTTGTTGGACAAGTTGCATTTCTGACATTTTTATTACGAGTGGTACCAATCAAATGAATAGCGGCTCTCGCTTTCAACAATTCTTGTTTTTTATCTGAATCCCAGTTGGTTGGATTATAAATGTCGGTTTGTGATGGATTATCTACATTCTTAGTTGGATAAATGCCACTGGTCTCCCCATAGGATGTTTTACTCAAGTGGCTTTTATTGTTGTCATTAACCTTCTTTATTGTCGGAGGATCATCAAAATCTTCCCCATCCGGATCCACCACCCTCACCGGGTTATTCGCACAATAAACATACGGAGACAAAGACGGATATTTCGAAGCCATCGGGTCCACGCTCAGCCACACACTCAAGTCAGAGCTGTAATATCTTGAGCCGAAGTAGGATAGGCCGGTTTCGGAGTCCTTTTCTTTGGCGGAGAAGGTGTAACAATGCATAATGCATGATTCATAATTCATAATTGGTTGGGGGACAGCGGGATGGGTGGCAGTGATTCGGAACGGCGGACTATCCCCGTCAGGGGATGAATGCCTGTAGCCGGGGTAGTTACGGTGCGAGGGATAAATCCCCGCGAGGGGATTCATGGGGCTCCGCGGATCGCGCGAATCTACACGTATTTGATCTGCGGGGAATTGCGGGGGCAGTGGGCTATATGTGAGGCTGCTGGGCAAAGCGTTTTTTGATGGGCTTGAAAATATGATTATATTGTTTTATTTGTTGTGCGAAATAGAGAAGGATTATAATCAGGTCAGTTTGACCATGTGTGAATTAAACGTATATATAATGATACGCTTTGCAAAAATTCTATAGCGTCAGTATCACCTCTATTCGCAGCCCTGTAGTACCATTTATAGGCTTTCCGATGAGATTGCAAACAACCTTCTCCTAATGAATAATAATATCCTAACAAATACTGACTGCTAGCGACACCATGTTTTGCAGCCTTTTTGCACCATAAAAAAGCCTTCTTCTTTGAAACAGGGACTCCTCTCCCGAAATAATAACACACCGACAATTTTTCTTCTGCCATAGGACAACCCATTTTTGCTGCTTTTTCGTATAGAAAAACAGCCTTGGAGTAATCGGGAGCAATGGAATCATTACCATTGTATAATTCTTCAGCTTGGACGTAGATCCAGTAAGCTTGAGCATTCAATTTGACCGTCATAAAAATGAGTACTAATGCAAAGATTGTTTTTTTCATAAGTAACAGATTTTTCAATTTCTTAAAGACGCGGGCAAATAGGGACACCCACCATTTAACATTTTGACAAAAACACGTGTTACCTCTCCTGTTACAGGATGTTTGTGGGCCACTTTATATCCCATTCGATAAGGTAACCCCAATTCATAACGAATCATATTCTCACGATAAACAGCTCGCCACTCTCCCTCTGGTGCTCCTTCTGGGGCTTGATTCCGACTTACTGATTTATCAGTCATATCAAAAACATGACTGAATTCGTGGCCTAAGTCAGTTGTCCCATTTTGTTGATATCCCTCTGTTGTACGAAGTCTTTTCCCCTCTGGATTCCAAAAAATAGTTGCGGATTTGAAATCCCCAGTCTTATTATCAATTATTTCATTATCAACACCGCTTTGATTGTTTTTTTCTCCGTGTCTATAAATAGCATCTATAATAATCGCATCTTTTCCCGTGTTGCCTTCAAATTTTCCTATCAATTCTCCACCTTGGTTAGTACTTCGCAATTTATTAAGTGATTTAAGCGCTTTCCCCTCAAACGAATCATTGTCGGGAACGAATACTCTATCCGTACCCTTGTAGTATAGATAACCATTGCGATAGTAATAATCATCGCCTACGAATATCTCCTCCCCATCCGGATCCACCACCCTCACCGGATTGTCCGCGCAATATACATACGGACTCAAAGAGGGATATTTGTCACTCATCGGGTCCACGCTCAGCCATACACTCAAATCGGAGGAGTAATATCTTGATCCAAAGTAACTTAGTCCGGTTTCGGGGTCGCGTTCTTTGGCGGAGAAGGTGTAAGTTTCGTAACGGCGTGGGTGTTGGCGGAGATTCCACCACACGGTTGCGGTTGGCCGGGGCCACGAACATACGGGGGTGTGGCGGAATGGTGGTGGGTAGTCAGTGAGATGCGACTGCTCCCCCGCGCAGGCCGTAGGTCTGCAGGGTTCTGTGGCGATGGCAGGGCACGACCAGGGGCGCACGCCGTAGGTGTGCGGGCACGTGGGGGATGGGCGATATGGTCGGTGGCGGGGCATTGATGTTTTTATAATGGCATATACGAAATTTTGGGATTGTTTACGATGTCAAATTTTAGCAAAGATGGTCTAAGCATCGTCATGGATAAGGACGGTAATAATATGGTTGGATTTTATTGAACTTGAGGCACACGATATTCATATACATCTTTCCACTTTATTGTTTTTTCAAATTCTTTTGTAGATATGGGAGATAGAGAGTCTGTTTCTATAATCGTATATATCAGTTTAAATGTAGTGCTCTCCGCATTAAAAAAATGATCGAAGAATTCATCGTCATGCCAGAACCTGTCAGGATACTCAATACTGTTAACTATCAAATTATCAAACAAATAAAAGTTGTTGATATTATTTGACAAACTCATTATATGGACACTTCTACGATTATTAACATCTATAATAAAAAATTGGCGAAAGTTTGAAGCCCATCCTGAGGGTCCCACAAGCATACAATTTACAACCAGAAATTTTCCTAAAAGATAGTATTCTCCTTCGTCCAAATTGAAAAGCTCAAAATCTTCTTCTTGCGGAACGAACTTATTTCGTAACAAATTTGTTATATGATTTATTTTGGTAGAATCTGTGATAAGAATGGGATATACGGTGTCTGTTTGGGAATAGTTTTTTTCGCCAAGAAACAATACAAAATCATTATCGGGAGGTGTGCTATTATTCGATGGTTTTGAATCCCTGCAACAACAACAGACAAATCCCAAAACAATCATTAGTGATATAATGTGATGTTTCATTATTTTAACGTCCTCCATGCCATTTTTTTGTGTTATGTGCATCCTTCCAAGCTTTTGTCAGTCTCATAAATACGGTTCTCCCAGCTGCAGCGGTGGATTCGTATTTGTACTTCCAAGAATCATTGCTCAACTTGTCACCCATACCAAAGATATCATGATACGAGGAACTGAAATGAAAACCGTTTTGATAAAATTGATTATTTGCCCCACTTCCTGATTTTGCAAAATCTCTTCCTTGCCAGTAATAGCCTCCGTTGGAATAGTCAAAATCACCTCCTATGGTGAGCATAGCTGCTCTATAAGCAATATTTACCTTTTTTGAGTTGGCAAAAGGTGACAAAATCGCATCTCTTTTTTCCCATCCATAAATTCCCCTTCGAGAAGCTTCATCGATCAACGTGCTGTTTTCAGCATTCGCTCTATTTCGAAGCACGGAACCAATTCCGGCAGATTCTTCTAGAGAATAATATTTTGCATCTGATTCAGCATAAATGGTTCCAGCCAAATCTATAAAATCAGAATTGCTGCCCAAAGAGTATCCGATAGCCGCTCTATTGTCCGATAATGTTCCATCTTTTTGAAAAGCATCCAATGTCATTTTATTGACAGCTATTGCTTCATCAATACCATCATCCACATGCAATAAATGTTCTCCTGTGCATATGTCATAATAATCAGTCATCTCCTCCCCATTCGGGTCCACCAACTTCACTGGGTTATCCGCACAATAAACATACGGACTCAGCGACGGATATTTGTCACTCATCGGGTCCACGCTCAACCACACACTCAAATCGGAGGAGTAATATCTTGAGCCAAAGTATGATAAGCCTGTTTCGGAGTCCTTTTCTTTGGCGGAGAAGGTGTAAATGTCCGCAAGAGGATGAGACGACTGCAAAGTGAGATATGCAAACCTCTGATTCATACGTTATTGTTTTGCGCTGCAAAGATATCATTTTTTTTGACAAATGGAAAAAGGTTATCTTTGCGCCATCTTTTTTTTCAAGAATTGTCATAATCCTTTTCAAATAAAAGGTATACAGTTGATTGAGCTGTGCCAGAACTGCGTCATGTCCAACAAAAAGACTCTGTTTGAGGGCAAAATTACAATATATTTATATATACATTAATAGATAAAAATTCATAACTTTTATGCCAACACCATTCATTGATTTCAGACCCGCACAAGTGATGGGACAAAAAGAAGTGTATGTTTGCTACTATGTCGTTGACCCGACCAGCGACAAACTCAAACGCATGCGTATCCGATGCAACCGCATCAGGAACCCGCGGGAACGGACAAGATACGCGGCGCTACTATGCTCAGAAATCAACAGGAAACTCTACAACGGTTGGAATCCGCTAATTGTTGAGGATTCCGCCGCATCCAAACGAGTCTCCATTGTGGAGGCTGCCACTAACTTCGTCCGTCAGAAGGAAAAAGACCTTCGAAAGGATTCCATCCGAAGCTATCGATCAAAATTATCGTTCTTTATCAGATGGTGCGAAAAGGCCGGCATTTCAGACTGGCTCTGCGGGCGTTTCATGAACAGCCACGCTGCGAATATCCTTGACGAATACGGAGAGGGAGAGAGAAGCACCTACGCATATAACAGTATGCTTCAATTCCTGAAAAGTCTGTTCAGGTCGTTTGTCGCCAACGGATTTGCATCGCGTAATCCGTTTGCGGCTTTCAAGGGGAAAAAAAGAGAGACCAAGCACCGGGTCATCATCCCCAAACAAGACCGCAAAAGAATCCTCAATTATTTCCACAAACGGGAAATGGGCGAATATGTAGCCATGATCCGCTTGTGTTTCAGATATTTGATTCGTCCAAAAGAGATGCTTATGCTTAGACTTCGAGACATTGATTTCGACACAGGCCTTCTCCATATTCCGCCCGAAGTATCGAAGAACCACAATGAACGCATCATTGCGCTTGGCTATGATGTGATGAAGTATTTCCTAGGATTGCAGAAGGAAGGCACTCGTTCTGACAATTACATTTTCTCTACGAATTTTAAACCCGGAGATCGACTATACACTACCAAGAACATGTTCACCGTCTGGCAAAGGATGAGAGTGCATTTGTCTATGCCGGACACTTACCATTTCTATTCGCTCAAGGACACTGGCATCACTGAAATGTTGGATTCTGGGATGCCTTCCAAGTTTGTGAAGGATTTAGCCGGTCATCGCTCTTTGGCTATGACAGAAAGGTATCTGCACTTTGCCGATGCCAAAAGGATTCTGAAGTCCAATAAGACACGATTCTGACGTGTTTCAGTTTGAAAGACACAAAATACATTGGTGATCATTCAGGCATGTAGAAGTTAATCTTGCAAAACCGTACAGTCGGGACACACCCTGTATCCCCCGTCTTTTTTACTTCCTACATGTTCTATCAGCTTTTGGTTTTGCAAGTCCGAAACCACACGTTCCAAAGTACGCTGACTGATTTTAAGGGAAAGATTCTCCAGAATGAAGGCAATCTGGCAACCCGGATTTTGTCGAACTATTTCAAAGATTTGATATTTGCGTCCACTTAGGATGAACACTGTTTTTATGTCTCGAGTGGATGATGGCTGCTGCGATTGAACATATTCGGCAAGATGTTTATGGAAAACCATTCTCTCACATCCATCAAAAGACCAAAGAGTGGGTGGAATCATTTCTTTGCAGAAAGAAATAGGGTCTGCAACTATGAAAACACGATCATCAGTACAGCAAACCTTGGTACCTTTTTCTTCTTCTTGAATGAAAAGGATTTGGTCCAAAGGCACAGCTATCTCTGTGTTGTCAGACAGCGTGAATTGTACAGTTTGGTGTTCCATGACAGAGGCTCTTTGTTTCTTTTTGAACTTTTTCTTCAAGGACACATAAAGTTCAACAATCAAAAACCATAAAAAGAAACAGAAATCACGAAGAAAAACAAGAAGGTATGTTGTTGACAAATAAATTGTTGAAGAGTATGTGGACCTATACACTGCCATTATGTCTTCGTTAACCAGGAGAATTTCAAACAAAGCCGCCAAAAGCAGCGTGATTAGGGAGATTAACCAAAAAAGACCGTATTTGCCATTGTTGAACCACTTTGGGATCGTGTATCGCCTGGTGAAAAACACAACGGAGGCGATTATAGCCACACAGCAATATTCTTTGTAAAGGTGGTGGCAACAAATAGGACGTAAAACTGAAAATCTTGCGAAAAACAAACATGTTGCCACCCAAAAAAGCAGACGTGATAACATGTAGAGGATTGTCTCGTGTCTATGAAAAAAATCTTTCATAACCAGTATACTACTTTACAATTAAAGTGCAAAAATAGCAATTATTCTGATATTTTCTCCGAAATACAATCTCGTGTTTTGCCATCACACCCATTCATTCCGCCAAAATATTTATTAGAGTTCGTCATTCAATCCGCCATTTGATTTATTTATGTTATTTTCCTACTCAACTGATAATCTGAATATTTCGAAGTCAAATACAATCATTTTAAACCGCCTTCTTTCTTATCGAAAAAAAAATTAAACCGCCAAGCTGTTATTTGCATTGTTACATATAGAAAAGATTAACTTTGTGTCGGATTCATTCAATTAAATAATAGCATTATGAGAAAATTTATCTTATTTTTAGCAATGGCTTCGGTACTTGCGATGACAGCCTGTAAACAACAATTTAACAACGAAGAAACTGATTCTCTTTCGAGTAATTACGCGATGATTGGTGCTGAATCTTCAAAAGAATTCGGCAGACCTATAGAAATCACTTATTCGGTTGGACATACAGCTCGTGAATGTAGTAATTCCTGCGTGACCATTAACGGGGTGAGCGGTCATGTGGATTGTCAGAATTGGGGGAATGCATGTGTGATTACCATAAGACTTTGGCCAATTGGTGGACAACCGAAAGGAGGTTCTTTTAATGCGTTAGTAGACACTGTCTGGGAACTCACAACTGAAGATTTTTTCCTTATGCCAGACCGTTCGCTTAAAGTAATACAAGACACGTCAGAAGAATACCTAAATATTCCCGAACAGTTAGTCTTTCGTGACAGTGTTTCGCGACAGTTTACCTTTACGGGACTCTTCTTCAGCGACAGACCGGTGTATTTAAACAATTAACATTTAATAATTATGCGCAGAAAGTTCATGGTTTTGGTGATTTTATGTGGGTATTTGTCCACCGCGGTGTTTGCACAAATCCAGCACCCCTCCGTCTGGGTGCGTGCCGACAGTGCGATTCTAGGTGCGTCATCTTGGATGGACGTGTCTGGCAATGGAAATAACGCCACACCATCTGGGGGGTCCATGCCCGGCACATTCTCCCGTATGAACTTCAACAAGTGCTTTGAAGTGGGTGAATCGGAGACATTCACTATGCCGCTGGGAGTCAACGACTCCCGGCAGTCGGACGTGATTGTGGTCTATGAAACATACGACACGGCTAGCGAAAATGCTTTATGGCAGATGCAGCTTGACACCGCCAGACGCGTCGGACAGACCACACAGCGCATCCTCAACGATAACGGGCAAATCACCTACGACACGGCCAACCGTCTGAAGCCCGTCATCAACTACCTCGCGCAGTCGTGGCGGACACCCGAGTTATGCGCCCCCACGCTCACCCTCTGCACAGCAGACTCGTTGCTGTTGTACGGGCGTATCGCCGAGGCCATGTATTTCGACCACCGAATCTGCGACACCGCCGTCATCCAGTGGATTAGCTATCTGGCCGTGAAATACGGCGTGACCCTTGCGCAGACAGACTATTTAGACAGCCACCGCAACGTGATATGGGACTACACCCATTATCCCGACTACTGCACCTCCATTGCCGGTGTGGGTCGTGACGATTCCGTGGGATTGTACCAAAAACAAACGTATTTCGCAGATAACCAAATGATTATAGGGATTGTAGGGGCGAATGCGACGTGTGTAGGGGCGAATAATTATTCGCCCCTACAGACGGAAAACAACGAGGACAACCCCGTCTTCATTGCGAATGGCGACTTCATCGTCTTCGGTATGGACGGTGTCCTGCCTGCCGTTTCTGAAATCTACACGCAGAGTGGCGAGACCTACGAGGTCATCGGGCGCAGCATAGTGCAGGTGACGGGTAATGCATACACATACAACACTTTTGTCCTCCTGGACACGGGGGCTGTGGAGACGTGCCATGGCGCGTCTCCATCATCCGCCCCTGTTCTTTTGGTTGACCGCAGCGGCACGGGCGAGTTCCCCGCAGGGGAAATGGAACAGATTGTGTGTACCGGTACGGATAGCACAGGGCATTTCATCTACAACAACATACATTGGGACACGGACCAAAGTGGACGCGATTTTTTCTGTTTCGCCATGGCAATACCGGACACTATGGCTACGCCAAAGACGTTGGCGGTGATGGGTGGTAATAATAGTACAACACATGACACTGGGAATGCAATGAGTGTAGGGGTGAATGATTATTCGCCCCTACAAATCCCAGACAATGGAACCGATTTGAAAAATGCTACAACATCCGCTCCGCAGTACCGTCTGCTGCCCAATCCCAACCACGGGAACTTCACCGTGGAGATTGCCTATCCCGAAGCGCAGGATGTTACCGTCACGGTATACGATTCCGACGGGCGACTCCTGCTCACCATGAACGGTAAGGGGCAGCACAACTATCGGTTCGTGAACACTGTGCCTACCGCAGGGAACTACCTTATCGACATCATTTCGCTCTTTGAACACAAAACTCTCAAAATGGTGGTCAACTAACCACAAAATATCACATAAAAATCAGACATAAACCAACAAGAATAAAAAAGTATAACATGAAACAATATCTGCTCACCATAATCGCAGTGTTAATCGCCATCATCCTAGCCCTGTTTTCCATCGAACCAGCGAATAACCCGTATTCAACCCGTTCCTACAGGACATACGGTTACACCACCGCTCCGAATAACTGGAGTAGTATTGGAGACGGAACGCTGCCCGTGCTTCAAGAAGACAATACGGGCGGTGTCGTTGCTCCTCTGACAGAGGCGAATGCAACGGTTGGAAGTCTTTCGGCATTGCCTGAAGCGGATGCTCCATTGAACACACCGCCAGCCATGTTGGCAACGAGTGCGATGACGGAGCTCACCCCTATGCAGCTGCCGCCGCTTGACGCGGGCATGGTAAACGTGACAGGAGGGTTCGACGGGAACGGTCAGACGGCAGGCTACCGGGTGAATCCCCGTCCGGGAGAGTTCGCCATCGCCGTGCCTTACGACCCGTCATTGTTGCCGCAGGGGTTCACCGAGGACGACATACAGACCTACGTCTATGACAGACAGTATCACAGATGGATGGCCATCCAGCGCGATTCCGTGAACGAGGCGGAACTGTTGGTCTGCTCAAGGTTCAGACCGTGGGAGAAAGGTCTGCCCCATACGCAGAATGACTTAGCCAACCCGCAGGACGCGCTCGCGCAGGTGCAGGACATGATGTCGTTCGCCTCGCAGGGCGAGGGCGGAGGGGATTCCCCGTTGGACTTCATCAACGCGGTGCTGAAGACTCCGGAGATGCCGGAAACCTCTGCCTAGCTGTAGGAAAGGTCACTTTTCAGGAGGATGCCTCCGGCTGGCAAGCATTCAAATACGGAAAATTAGGCGAGGTAACTGAAAATATTCGTACTTTTGCGCTGCCATTTGAGAATCAGACCTATACTTTCAAGATGCAATATTGCTACGACAGTTGGAACCGCATTGACAGCATGATATACCCCGACGGTGAGGTGGTCACGTATGACTACAACCTCGGCGGAATGCTGAAAAGCGTGACCGGCAACAAGGTGAACCACTCTTACACATATATTGACAGCATCCGCTACAACGAGTTTGAACAGAAAAGCGACGTGTATTATGGAAATGGTTCACGAGCGCATTATGCATACGACTCCCTGCAGCGGTTGAAGACATTGGTTTCATACACCGCCACCAATGAAATCATGCAGCAGCTCAGATACGACTACGATTCCGTCGGCAATATTACCGACATTGACAACTCCGCCGGAGTCCTCACCAACGGGTTGGGAGGGAGGTACCACAATAACTACCGTTACGACAGTCTTTACAGGTTGGTGTATTCACGAGGCAATTGGAATGGTTCTCCAAACACTAGTTATGAGCTGGAAATGAGCTATCACCCCAACGGGCGGGTCAACAGGAAGAAACTGACTGCCGGCATTGTGGTACAGACACCCTCGACAAACTCCTTCAACACTGTTGGTTATGACAACAGCTACCACTATTCCGTCACCGGCCAGCCTAACACTCTGACCTCTATAGACAATGGTCCGCAGCAGCTTTTCGAATGGGACGCCACCGGCAATATGACCTATCACATGAACGCAGCCATTCCACTGAGACGTTTCCTTTGCTGGGACGAGCAGAACCGCCTGCAGGGGGTTCTTGACGACAGAGCGCTTTCGGTCTATCAGTACGATGCCAACGGAGACCGGACCTACAAGTTGACGGGAGACTACATTCGACAGAATGTCAGCGGCACCTGGCGTTATTTCTACCAGCTGGACAATGCCACCCTATATGCATCTCCCTATTTGGTTGTCACTCCTAAAGGCTACACCAAGCACTACTATGCCGAGAGCGAGCGCATTGCCAGCAAGCTGGGCAACGGCGGATTGAATGATCTGGACCATCCTATACTGGAGGCTAACCAAGTTTACAGCAAGCTCCGCAACAACACGGAACATGCCCAAAAAGTGATGTATCAATGTTTGCATACGCAAGAAGCAAGACCTTCAACGCCGTTGGCCTACCTGTACAATTTAACAAGTGCATCAAATACTTTCGAAAATGAATGCTACTGGTACCACCCCGACCATCTAGGCAGCAGCAGTTGGATCACCTACACCGACGGCTCCGCCATGCAGCACCTGCACTACCTGCCTTGGGGCGAGGACTTTGTTGATCAACGAAGTACCAGCTGGAATGCGATGTACACATTTTCCGCAAAGGAGAAGGATACCGAAACGGGTTACTCCTACTTTGGTTCACGCTACTACAACTCTGACTTGAGCATTTGGCTGAGCGTGGACCCGATGAGTGCGAAATATCCATCGTTGAGTCCGTATGTTTATTGTTATAATAATCCGATCCTTATTAAGGATCCAAATGGACAATATGGAGTTATTGCTATTAGGAAACAATTGGACGAGAATGGCAATGTGACAGGAGGAACGGCCACTTTGGTGGTAAATTATTATTATAACTCGTCTATGGCGAACAGCATGACCCAAGAACAGGCTCAATATGTTGAAAATAATATAATAACCAACTTAAATCAATTGAAAGGGCAGAAAATCACAATTGATGGAGTCCAATATACTTTCGATTATCAGATCAGCTTCAAGGATTTAGCTACGATATATGGCTCTGGTAACCCCGAAAGATGGGCATCAGCAGATAAGTATTATAAAGGAGGACCTAAGGTGGGTAATTATTTGCAAACGGTAGAACTAGATGGTGGAGATGTTGGTCAAGGATCACAATATAGTATCGGTATTGATTTCAAAAAATTAAAGAATTATATTGCCAGTGGTCGTTCTGACGGACAAACGCCTATTCATGAGTTTTTTCATAATTTAGGTGCTGTTGACACATTTGTCTATGGAACGCGAATAATGGATTATAACGAGCAAGTCAATGGCGAGCCGGTGCCTGTACGAAAAGTGCAGATGGAAGACATTGAAACACTTATTAATCAATCTAATAGCAAATTAGGAATTGTATATGAGAATTAAACTTCTGCTTGTCTTTTTGTTTGTCAATGGTTTCGCAAGCATGGTTTATGGTCAAGATAAGCCTTGTTACCGTTTCACTGACACATTGTTGTTTGACGGATATGTATTGTCGGTCAGAATAAATGGTTGCATTGGAGAGTGTGCAACTGCGTATTGTCTTGTTAATAATGATGAACAAAGAATAACAGCTCTTTCCGCAATAGCCGCAGCTTTTAGCCGTGACACAAGCTACCGCGACGATTCATTACTTCTGTTGGTGTCTAATCTTAATGCCAGTCAGTTTGCTGTCATGAAGGATTATCTCGAAGATTCGCTTCCTTCTCGCTTCAGCAAGGAAGAAATAGTCGAATCTATTATTTGGGGGATTCATATAGAAGATACCACGGACTACAGAAATTATGAGCCTTCACCAATACCTATGGAGAAAAAAAGTATTGGCAATTTGTATTTTAAGGGCAAGGAACATGGATGGAACAGTTTTTCTGCTCTATTGCCCTCTGCTGAATACAACGACACTATTAGGGTCAGAGGAGATGACTTTCGTATAGAGTTGATGCCATTTAAATCATGGGGAGTGATTGCAGAGTTAAATGATTGCGACTTTTTTGGTTACGAAGTGGGAGAAAGATTATTGCACGATGCACAATACCATACGATCAGAGTATTTATTCCATTGTCTTTAAAATTGTAGATTGATATTATCACATCCTATTCAAATCCCGCTAATGACCCGCCACCGAACATATCGCCTGCATATCCTGCAGAATTCCGCAGAATTCGTGAGGACGAATCCGTGCAGATTCGCGCTATCCGCGGAGCCACGCCGCCCGCACACCTACGGCGTGCGTGTATGTTCGTGTACCTCCATCGCTACCGAGCCCTGCAGACCTACGGCCTGCGCGGGAGAGTACCCGTGCTGCACCTTCACCCACCCCGCAACTGCTCACTACTCACTGCTCACTGCTAACTCAACTTACACGTTCTCCACCAAAGAAAAAGATGTTGAAACCGGCCTATCCTACTTTGGCTCAAGATATTACTCCTCCGATTTGAGTGTGTGGTTGAGCGTGGACCCGATGGCTTCGAAATATCCGTCGCTGTCGCCGTACACGTATTGCGCGAACAATCCGGTGAGGGTGGTGGATCCGGATGGGGAGACAATAGACCCAGCTTCGCAAGATGAGTGGAATAGAAACAAACAGCAAATCACATCAACTATTATGAATCGATTGTTTCAGCTTGTGACCAACACTGAAGAGAACAGTTCATATACAAACAAAAGCATTATGAGTCTTTTCAACACTTTGACTGTGATGGATCAAATGGAACAAGATCCTGTTTGGATGTTCTCCCTATCCTCAATAAACGGGAAAACATCTGGATATACAAAACTAACAAGAGATTCCGATCATAACATGGCTTACCTTTTTCAAATTGGATATGTAGATATAGCTAACTTTGTTCACGAAGTCAACCATTGCGGTCAGTTCTTGGGCGGGAAATTAGGTTTTATAGAAACCGACAATGGATTTGGTGCTTTGGTAGATGTTTATGATGAATTGGAAGCTTATAAATCCCAGTATTATTATAGTCAGAGTTCTTTGCCGCAAAACGAGTATCCTATCCTCACCCTCTCATGGTTGAGAAACATTAAGGATGATTATGGAGATTATCCATACAGAAAAGACGGCAGTGTTTCGTATGATGGATATGCGACAGGTTATATCATGAAAACAGCATATCCTAAAATCTCAAAACAATTTGATAACATGCGCGGTTGCATAGCAAACCAACGAGGAGCTGTTTTTAACCTTAGGTAAAATGGAAGATTCTTATGAAAAAAATATTTTTAATATTGTTTATCATGACATTAGCAGTCAGATTCATTTTTTCTCAAAATGAAATAATTGCCAATGACTATTATGTAATCTCATTTTGCGAAAAAGATAGAAATAAAAATTTCACCTATAGGATTTGCGACATCTGCATTATATCATTTGACAATCAAATGAATTGCATTAAAAGCCACATTTATTTTTTTTACAAAGAACAACAATGGTTACCCAAGATTGAATCATTCTATGGAACAATTCAACATATTAACGATAGCACGATTTTATATACAGACAACCGCTTAAATAATGCATCCGATGATTTTTCAAAAGCTTTGTTGCGTTGTGCACGCTATCCCGACCCGATGAGCACAATAGAGGGTGAGATAGTTGTTCGATCCTCCTCTATAAAAATGGGGGAGACTTTGATTTTATATCCACTCAAAGAGATACCATTAACAGCAACTGAACGTAGAGAATTCAGGAAAATTATAAAATTATGTGGACTACGAATAAAAAAACATCGAATCGCATATCCTCAATCTTAATTATTTCCCCTAACAACTATACTAGTCACGATTTCCAAACACCAGGCAAACCCGAAACTTTCGTATCTTCGCCCCGTCAAAATAACCGCCGATGACCCACCACCAACCATATCGCCCGCCGCTCCTGCCGATTCCCGCAGACCCTCTCCGCGGAGATCCGCGCGATACGCGGAGACCCATGAATCCCCTCGCGGGGATTCGGGCTACGCATCGGATCACCCACGGCTACAGAGAGGCATCCCCTGACGGGGATAGTCCGCCGTTCCGAATCACCGCCACATATCCCGTTCTCCACCAATCCATTCTTAATTCTTCATTCTTAATTCTGAATTGGTCTTACACCTTCTCCGCCAAAGAACGCGACTCCGAAACCGGACTAAGTTACTTTGGATCAAGATATTACTCCTCTGACCTGAGCGTTTGGTTGAGCGTGGACCCGATGGCTTCGAAATATCCGTCGCTTTCGCCTTATACGTATTGCGCTAATAACCCGGTGAAGGTGGTGGATCCGGATGGAGAGGAGATAGTTATTTTCGTAAACAAAACAAAATACACATACAATGGCAAAGATTTTGTTGACGGAAACGGCAATGTCGCTACTTTCAGCAAAAACTCTTTCGAATACCGAGTTCTTTCTGATTTAAACAAACTGAATAATTCAAAATGTAACATGATACGGGGAAAATTGCAAGATATGATGAAAAGCAAGCACCAACATTCTATTGTTAACAGGACAACATCCGATGGTGTCGGTTTTAATCGTCCAATAGACGAGAATCTTGCGGAAGAATATGGAAAAGGCACCGATACCGAAACAGGGTATAACCCTTTTGCTACAAAGAGTGTCTGTGCAGATGGGGGTTATGTATCATGTGCCACTTTAGCACACGAATTGTTGGGGCATGGCTGGAACAACGACCAAGGGCTCCACGAGTCTGATAACCATAGAACTGAAAACGGTATTAAGTTCGAAGAAATAAATGCCATTAATGTCCAAAACAAAGTTTTGGTTGAATATCATCAAATGCCACGTTCTTTAGTCGGCAAGCCAGGTGAGTCCAAACAAATCCCCGTAAATCTGTTAAACCATTATTATACAACAAAACCTAAATAAACAATTATCATGAAGAATAAAAACATAGTTTTGGCCACATTATTCATCATTTCCCTAAACGTTTTAGGAGGCATTTCTTTGAATGCACAGTCTATTCTCGGACGGGAAATATCGTTTCGGAAATACGTTAGAATAAATAACCGTCGCAGTCGTGAAGAAGTTATTCGAGAAGCGGTAAAGTCGTCGGCTTTTCTATATCTTACCATTAAAGACGGTGATTATCAAGGAAAAGTCATGATGTCAAACGATGCTCTTATCAATTATTATCACAAGTGGATGCCTGACAGTCTGCTTCAAGATAATCCTTCATATGGTGATTGGGCAACCAATATCATCCTTAATGAAATACCTCTTGATGTAACAGGATTTTATCGAGAATATCACAAAGTGGACAGTCTTGTCAACTGGAAAGGTCCTAAATACAAATTACTGGAAAAATGCATTGAATTATGCGACAAAGACATTATCGATTACAATATTTTAGCCACTTTGTTCCAATGGAACATTGTGTTAGATAATGTTGACGAAGAGTTGCATCTCTATTTCTTTCCCTTGGAATTCAGACAATATGGGAGAGAGCCTTGAAAGATGCCTTGTGTAGATATGATCACTTTCTAAATCTCGTATCTTCACCTCGTTAAAAAAATCACCAATGAACCATCCCCAACCATATCCCCCGCCGCTTTCGCAGCTCCCCGCAGATCCCATACGTGTAGATACGTGTGATACGCGGAGATACCTGGCCGCGCCATCCACCAAGCCCTGCCAGGTTCAGCCCCTGAAGGGGCTCCGGATAACCCGTGCCACCGTTGTTTCCTACCGAGCTTTTGCCCCTGCCGGGGCTGTCGATCTCGGTACCTGTCCAACCGCTAACTGCTAACCGCTAACTATCCGAGGCGCACGCACTAAAAAAAAGAGACACCCGAAAAAGGTGTCTCTTTCTGTCTTATAGCACAAAACCGTACTATTTCCGCACATCCATCTCTTTCAGCAGGTAGCCGGCACCGCCGAACTTGTCGATGACGAAGAGGACGTAACGCACATCCACGTTGATGCAGCGCTGCAGCTCGGTGTTGAACACGATGTCGCTGCTCAAGGCCTCCCAGTTGCCGTCGAAGGCCAGGCCGATGAGCTCGCCGTTGGCATTCATGATTGGGCTGCCGGAGTTACCGCCCGTGATGTCGTTGTTGGAGAGGAAGCAAACGTGCATGGTGCCGTCCTTGTCCAGATATTGGCCGAAGTCCTTTTTCAGGATGAGGTCTTTCAGCTTGGCAGGCACGTCGAACTCGAAATCACCGGGAACCTCTTTCTCCAAGATACCTTTCGTGGTGGTGTAGTAGTTGTAATGCACACCGTCGGCGGGATAATAGTCGCAGATGGTGCCGAAAGTGGTACGCATGGTGCTGTTGGCATCCGGATACATCGGCGTGGAGGCGTTCATCTCCTTCAAAGCGGCGATGTAGGTGCGGCGCGGAACCTCTAACTTCTCTTCCACATCCATAGCGGAGGATGCTGACATGACATATTGGAGCAGAGCCTGGAAATACTGGTATGAAGGATCGCTCTCCAAAACCTTGTTGGACGGCTTTTTGACAAATTTCTCGAAATTATCCTTGCTGATGAAGATGGAGTTGAGCATGGCTTTCTCGAAAGCGTCGTAGTTGCCTTTGTAGTTCTTGGTGAAGAAAGTGAGGTCGGGACGGTTGGCTTCGGAATGGCTCTGCCAAGTCTTGAGGCAAGCCACCACGATCTTGGCTTCAGTAGTGGGATCGGTGTCGTTGTTGTACTTGTCAAACGATTTTAAAAGTTTCTCCACTTTGCTGTCGTCGAATTTTTTCACCCCTTTGTCAAGTTTCAGCTGTCCTTGCAGACGCAGGGTGGCGAGCAATGTCGGGGAGGCGGAGAACTGCAGGTTGCCGTTCAATGCGGATTTGTATTTTGCGCCATCGACTTCCTTGCAGATTTTCTCGATTTCGGCCAGACAATTACCATATTTCTCTTTGCGCTTTTTGTCGGCATTGATCCATTTGGTCAGCTCGGCCTCTTGCTTTGCTTTGGATTCCACCACTTTGAGGGCTTTCAAGCTTGCCACCTCACCGTGTTGGTTTTTCCAGTAGTTGGCCAGACCGGCGTGTTTGTCGGCATATTGAAGGTTCACCTTGTTGGAAGCTTCCATGGCATCGTGCATCACGGGCAGGATGACATCCAGCGGCTCATAGATAGCCGGGGCGTTGATGTCGATCTCGTTCTGCACCTCGTAAGAGGTCATGAAACGGTTGGTGGTGCCAGGATAGCCCCAAATCATGGTGTAATCGCCAGGTTGATAGCCCTTTAAGCTGATGGGCAGGTAGTGTTTCGGGTGCATCGGAACGTTGTCCTTGGAGTATTTGGCGGGAGAGCCGTCGGGGGCGGTATAGATGCGGAACACGGTGAAGTCGCCGGTGTGACGGGGCCACATCCAGTTGTCGGTGTCGCCGCCGAATTTGCCGATGGCACTCGGGGGAGCCACCACGAGGCGCACATCCTCATACATGGTGTAAATGAACATGTAGTATTCGTTGCCTTCGTAGAAGGGTTTCACCACGACTTTGTAGCGGCCGTCGGCGGAATTTTCTTTCCGCAGCTTCTTGATGGCCTCTTCCACATATTTTGCACGGTCGGTTTCCGAGGTGTTGTTATCCACTTTCTCCAGCACGATGCTGGTCACATCTTCCATTCTCTCAAGGAAATGCACATGGAAATTGACAGGCAGCTCCTCTTCTTTGCTCATGGCGAAGAAACCGTTGTTGAGGTAGTCGTGCTCCACGGTAGAGAGTTCCACCACGGAAGAGTAGCCGCAGTGGTGGTTGGTGAACATTAGACCGTCTCTGGAGACCATCTCACCGGTGCAGAAGCCGTCGCCGAGTTGCACGATGGCGTCTTTCAGGGATGAATTGTTGATGTTGTAGAGTTGCTCGGCTGTCAGTTTCAAGCCCATCTTCTGCATAGTCGCATAGTTGTAGTTCTTGATAAACATCGGCAGCCACATGCCTTCATCGGGCGGATTCACGGCAAAAACAGGAGCCGTGATCGCCAAAACTGCCACTAACAGCAGTTGTTTTTTCAGAAATGTTAATACTTTCATTGTTTGTTTATTTGTTAGAATTGTTTGTTTTTTTTGTTTTATTGTGATAGGTGATTGGTGATTGGATTCAATTCACTGTTCACTGATCTCAGACGCATCCACCCCTTCATTTGCTACATTATTTTCGGAGTTGTCCTCCAAGTCGCTGAAAATCCGTTTGTTGAAAATGATGGCCATGAATATTCCTACAGTGATGCAGGAGTCGGCGAAGTTGAAGATGGCGGGGAAGAAGTAGGAACCGCCCCAAAGCGGGAATTTGTCGGGGACAGGGAAGAGTTTGAGGTAGAACATATCGACTACCTTGCCGAAGAAGAAGGGCGCGTAGCCGTGCCCTGGCGACCATTGCGCCACCTCCAGGAAGTTGCTTTCAGTGAAAAAGAGACCGTAGAACATGCTGTCGATGATGTTCCCGAAGGCACCGGCAATCACCAGACAGAAGATAGCCAACACCACTCCGTCCATTTTGTTGCGCTTAAGTCGGTACACGAAATACCAGCAAAGCCCGCCCACCAGGAGAATGCGGATAATGGAGAGGACCAGTTTCCCGATTTGCTGTCCGAAACTGATGCCGAAAGCCATTCCCTCGTTCTCCACAAAATGAATGTTGAACCACTGCCCTATAAGCGGAAGGGTTTGTCCTATAGTCAAATGTGTTTTTACCCAGAATTTGATAATCTGATCAATTATGATGAGCGAAAGCACCACAATTGCAGCAATCCAAGCATATTTCTTTTTCAATTTGACTTTATTAATAAGTTAGACAATAATAGTTACAAGTCGGCAAAAATACAAAAATATCAGAAAAACTCCCGTGTTTCGAAATATTTTATATTTTTGCATTTCGTTTTTAGAAAATAAACCGTTATGAAAAATTTGAGATTTTTTCTGCCGATAGTTGTTGCCGTGGTAGTTGCAGTGTTGTTCACCCAGTGCAAGAAAGACCATTCCTGCAATATGAAAGTCACTTGCTATTACTCCTCCAACGGCATGGATGCGGATTCCGTGGTCCCATTCGCGCTTATTTCTTTCGACACCGTGAAATATAATTCGGGCTTGGCAGTGGATACTGCCATATCCAGAGTCCAGAATGTGAAAACGGATGCTTTCGGCGTGTTCACCTACACACTCAAATATCCTGCATTGCTGATTGTGAATGCTTTGAAAATTGACACCATCCTGGATTTGGACAGCAATATAGTCGCCATCAACAAATACACGGGTACCACTCAGGTACAAGTGAATGAAGGTGAGACGACAGAAAAGACCATTTTGATGGTCGCGACTAACTAAATCCCTGATTTTGAAGAAGAAACATCTTAGTTATCTGTTTTTAGTTGTAGCTAGTCTGTTCCTCGCCGTCGGTGTGTTTTCGCATGGACGGCTTATCCCCAAACTGCATATTCCCAAACTGGAAAAAAAACAAAAGGAACACAGCGACACCTTGTCGGTGTGCCTGTTTTATCATGCCGCCGATTATTTTGTCTATCAAGGTTCGGTGATCGGATTTCAATATGATATGCTGAAACAGTTGGAGAAAGATTTGCATCACCCGGTGGATATTACCATAGAGTCAGATCCCGACAAGATGTTCGTCACTGCCTTGTCAAACCAATACGACATTGTCTGTTTCGATTTCGACAAAACCAACTATGTGCCGGATTACCTCACATTGTCCAATCCTGTGGTTTACACCTATCCCGTGCTGATTATGCGCAAAAAAGAGAATGTGACTGATTCGGCAATCCGCGTTGTCAACACGGCCGCAAAATATCAAAACAAGCTGGATTTCAGCTCTTTTGATAATAATGAGGGATGGAAGATAAAACACAATCCCGATTTGGCCATAGAAGACTTGATGGACATGCTCGTGGACAAGCAGATTGACTATGCGGTGTGCAATTACAACGAGGCGGTCACACTGATGCCTTTTTATAGTCAGCTGACAATCGGCCCCCGTGTCGGAGATAATTTTCCGCGGACCTGGATCCTGAACACCCACAACAAGCTGTTGAACGACACCATCAACCAGTGGCTGGAACAATACAAGGAGACAAACAAGTATCAAACCCTTTGCGAGAAATATCTCTCGCCGCACTCGTATGTCATTTCCCGCTCTTTCGGCAAGAGCCGTAACAGTACCTCCCAATATGATGCCGTGCTGAAGAAGGCAGCCGCCAAACATGGATTTGACTGGCGGCTGATTTCCTCCATTATCTATCAGGAGTCGAGGTTTATCCCTGATTTGGTCGGTTTCGGCGGCAGCTATGGTATTATGCAGATGATGCCCGTCACCTGCGAACGCTACGGCATCACCGATTCGTCCACCGTGGAAGAACAAATATGGGCCGGGGCCAAGTACATCGCGTTTCTCTGCAATATTTTCAGAGATAAAGTGGACACTGCAGACCTTTACTATTTTGTGTCGGGAGCCTACAACTCCGGACCCGGGCATATTCTCGATGCCATTGCCCTATGCAAGAAATATGGTGAAGACAACACGCGATGGGCAAAAGTGGCAGAATATCTGATCTTGAAATCACACAAAGAATATTATAGGGATACCGTTGTGAAATGCGGCTATTATCCTGGAAAACATACGGTTAACTATGTGGATGAGGTAATGTCGCGTTACAATGGATTTGCAATAACAAAAGAAGAATGAAAATATTGGTAATTGGACGCGGTGGACGTGAGCACGCCATCGCATGGAAAATGGCACAGTCGGCTTTGAAGCCGGAATTGTTTATCGCACCCGGAAACGCCGGCATGACGGAAATCACCCGGCAGACCGGTGCTCCTGTCACGCTGGTCAGCCTTGACGAGAACGCGACAGATGCTCTCCGCGACTTCGCCTTGCAGAATCGTATCGATTTGACGGTAGTGGGTCCTGAGGCCGCCCTCGCCAATGACATTGCCACGGTGTTTGCCGCCGCCGGACTGCGCATCTTCGCACCGACTGCTGCCGCTGCGCAAATTGAAAGCAGCAAGGAGTTCGCCAAAAATCTGATGCGGAAGTACGATATCCCCACGGCAGCCTATTGCACGTTTGATCGCTATGAGGATGCGAAAACCTATCTGGATGAAAAGGGGGCTCCCATCGTCATCAAATATGACGGATTGGCCGCCGGAAAAGGGGTAGTGGTCGCCATGACCGTGGAGGAGGCAGACAATGCCCTGCGAGACATGCTACTGGACAATCGCTTTGGTAAGGGCAAAGTGGTGATGGAAGAATTCCTGCAGGGACCTGAATTCTCACTGCTCACGCTCGTGAACGGGGAACAGGTGGTGCCGCTCGTCATAGCGCAGGATCACAAGCGTGCATACGATGGAGACAAAGGGCCGAATACCGGCGGTATGGGGGCTTATTCCCCCGTGCCCGTTATCCCGCAGGATCAAATTGATTGGGCCGTGGAGCACATCATGAAGCCGACAGCTAAAGCTCTGATCGCTGAGGGCTGTCCATTCTGCGGAGTGCTTTACGGTGGGTTGATGCTGACCGCTGAGGGCCCGAAAGTGATTGAATTCAATGCCCGGTTTGGCGATCCCGAGACCGAAGTGGTATTGCCGAAACTCAAATCGGATCTTACCCAGATGATGTTGGATGTTCTTGATAACAAGGATGTTAAGCCAGAATTTCATGAGGATGCCTTTTTGGGTGTCGTGATGGCGGCTAAAGGGTATCCTGGCAGCTATAAGAAAAATATTCCCTTATCCAACCCCGCGGACGTCAAGCAGCAGGTTTTCTGCATGGGCGTAAAGGAGGAAAACGGCCAGTTACTCTCCAACGGCGGTCGTGTACTTTTTGTCGTGGGCAGAGGAAAAACGCTCAAAGAAGCGCAACAAGATGCGTATCAGGGAGTTAATGCGTTAGAACATGCCGATTTGTTCTTCCGCAAAGACATTGGCTGGCAGTCAGTGTAACGTAAACATTGTCAATATTAATGAAAAACTACGGACGTGGTAGGGGCGAATAATTATTCGTCCCTATCATTGCCACATATTGTTTCTTGCACCATCTCCTTTTTCCAACGGAAGTATCCGAGAATAGCCACGATGACATATACGCAGAACAGCACGCCAGTAGGATAGAGCCCTTTCCAAAAGTAAAGCACAGTGGAAACGATATTGACCACAATCCACAACCACCATTGCTCAATGTATTTCTGCGCCAGCATCCACATGGCCACGATGCTGACCGAGGTGGTGAATGCGTCGCCAAGGGGTATCGGGCTGTCTGTGACGGTTTTCAGAATCAAATAGAGAATCATCCACAGGAAAAGTGTCACCGCGGCTAATGGCAGAATGCGTTTGGTGGGCACGTGTGTGATGGGCATTTCAACAGGATGGTCATTTCCCGTTGTCGCTTTTTGTCGTGAACGGGTCCATTGGAGCAAGCCATACGTGTTCGCCCCAATATAGTAAAGGTAGATGGCCGCGTCGGCGTAAAACTTCCCGTGGAAGAATATGACCACATAAAAGAGCGACATCAAAATGCCCACAGGCCATAACCATACATCGGCCTTGTATTCCAAATAAAGATATACCAGCCCGATGATCGCTCCAATAATCTCAAAGATAAGTTCTGTTGACATAAAAAGACAATCTTGAAAAGCGCGCAAAAATAGAAAATAATCTGACGCGATTAACGTTGGGGTGTTCATAAAAATGCTGAACTATTAACGAAAAGACGTAAATAACTGTTACTTTTGCAGGTTATATTATATAGTATGTGGATTTTTCAGAACCTATATTGCCCGAAAGCTGTTCGAATGTGGATTTTGGTGGGTGTGTTGTCCCTTTCCGTGCAGGGTTACGCACAAAATGGGAAAAGCAGCACGCAGCTGAAAAAGGACAAACAGAAAATTGAAAACGAGATTGCCAACACGCAGAAGCTGCTGAAAAAAACGGAGTCCAACCAGAAAGCAGCCGTCCAGCAGGCGGCGTTGTTGCGGCAGCAGATTCATAATCGTGAAAAAATCATCACCAACCTGAATTCCCAAATCATCCAAATGGAGGATGAACAGGAACAGAACCAACAGGAAATCAGTCAATTGGAAAAACGATTGGCTTATATGAAGGCGGATTATGCGCAGGTGGTCTATAACGCGTACCGTAACCGCAGGCTTATGGATAAGGTCACATTCATTCTGGCGGCTGACGATTTCTCCCAAATGTTCCGCCGGCTGCGGTATTACACCATTTTTTCCCGGAACGTCCGTGAGCAGTCCGTGAAAATCGCCAAAACAACGGAGGAATTGGCAAAAAAGAACGAGGAAATTGTGATACTGAAAAATGACAAACTCAACACTCTTTCCACCAAAGAACAGGAAATCAAGAATCTGGAGGTTGACCGTCGGAAGAAAACGCAAAATGCTGAAAAGTTAAAGAAGGAGTCGCAGAAGTTGAATGCTGAGCTGAAGCAAAAACAGCAGCAACGGAAAAATATAGATGCGGCGATACAGCGGGCAGTGAAAGAGGAAATCGCCAGAGCCAATGCCGAACGCAAAAAGAACGCCAACACCTCGTCGGGAAAATCTTCCGCTTCCACAGCTTCCCACACCGCAAGCTCTTCCCCCAAAGCCTCCGCAACCATCTCGTTGACCCCGGAGGAGAAAACCCTGAACACCTCTTTCATCAACAACAAGGGGCGACTGCCCTGGCCGGTCTCCAAAGGCGCGAAAGTAAGTGATTTCGGCAACTACCCCCATCCGGATGTGCCTTCCGTCCAAGTCGAGAACCATGGCATCGACATCATGGTGGAAGCCGGGACCCCAGCCCGTGCAGTGTTTGAAGGTGTTGTGACGGGCGTGATGAATATCATGGGCACCACGGTGGTGATGATCCGCCATGGGGAGTATCTGACAGTATATCAGAATCTTTCTTCATCCAGCGTGAAGAAAGGGGACAAGGTCTCCACAAAACAGACTATCGGCACGGTGGCCAAAAGCTCCTCTTCCAACACGTATGAACTCCATTTCGAGATCTGGAAGAACGACCGATATGTCAACCCGAACGAATGGCTGGCCCGAAAATAGACTTGAAATGCAAATCAAAACAGCTGAATATCTGCAAAGCGTAGTTGACTGGCGAAAGTGCCCCGCGCCGGATAAACCTGAGTATGCGTTTATCGGAAGATCCAACGTGGGCAAATCTTCCCTTATCAATATGCTGACAAATAACAGCAAATTGGCCAAAACCTCTTCAAAACCCGGGAAGACGCAGACCATCAACCATTTCTTAATGAATAAAACTTGGTATCTTGTGGATTTGCCCGGTTATGGATTCGCCAGAACCTCCAAAACCAATCGTGAAAAATGGCAGAAGATGATCTCCGATTACCTTCTTCACCGTGAAAATCTGCAAATGGTTTTTGAACTGGTGGATTCCCGGCTGGAACCCCAACAAAACGATGTGGATTTCATCAACAACCTCGGGGAAAATGGCATACCGTTTGCCATTATTTTCACCAAAGCGGATAAAGTGTCCACGGGAAAAGCCATGAGCAACATCCAGAAAATGAAAAACAAGCTTTATGAAACATGGGAGGAACTCCCGGTGATGATTAAATCCTCTTCATTGTCGGGCCTTGGAAAGGATCAGATTCTGGAGTTTATTGATCAGATAAACCAACAGTTTAATAACACCAAATAGACAGCTATGAGAAAAACATTGTACTGCCTGACGGCAATAATCCTCATTTTGTCCTGCAGCTGCTGTAAAACTTCCAAAAAAAACGTGAAAGCCGGCAAATTCCCGCTGGTGGGTACTCAGTGGATGCTGGTGGCATTGGAAAACGAGGAAATCAACAAAGATTTTGCCCTGCATCCCTTTATAGTGTTCGACACTGCAGGTGCTTTTCATGGCAATCTCGGTTGTAACACATTTTTCGGCACATACGAGATTACAAAAAAGCAGAAGATGAGGTTACAATTCGAAGGAGCCACAAAACGCCTCTGTTCCAAAATGGAGGTGGAAAGACGTTTCCTGGTCATTCTGAAACGCGATGTCACACGTTACGAATTACATGACGACGAACTGATCCTCTTTTCAGAGGAGAGGGAGCTTATGCGCTTTAAAGGGGTGAACCTGGAGGAGGTCGAATAAGCCCTAGCAAAGACTATGACGATAACTATGACTATAACTATAACATAGGGCGGCAGTCCAATGTTTCGGATAGATTTTCAATCCTAAAAGTGTCATCAAAAGGCAGAATCATGATTCTGTCTTTTTTTGTGTCGCCGGTTCCCAAATCCATGTCACTCTCAAAAACAACGTTGGTTTGCGTACGTATATATCCGAACCGTGCGTAATACTCTTTCAGCTTCTCGTCTTCAGGAATCAGAAAACTGAAAACGGCTCCGTTATTCCGACATTTTTCCAACATTTGCCGGATTAATCTGCTGGAAATGCCTTGATGTTGATATTCGGGAAGTGTGGCGATGCCATACAAGTAGGCGGCGAGTCCGAACCGGGTTTGGCAAGGAATCATGAAAACCGTGGAAATCACGCGGCCATCCCTTTTTTCCAACATCGTGCAGTGGTTGAAGTAGTAACGCGACAGGAAGGTGTAGATGGACGGATCATCGTCGCCGAAACACCTTCTCCATACATGGATGATGTCTTGCATCTCATCGTTCAGTTTCAGAGCCGTGTGTTTGTATGCCAGCATTGCAGGTTGGTACGAGGTCTTGGATTTTCGCAGCCCAGCCAGTCCCATGTCTTCCTCTCTGTTGATAAATGTAAACTGTTCGGGGAGGTGCTGTGCAAACAGATAGTTGATCATCTGATAGACCCCTTCGTAATGGATGTCAGCCTTTTCCACATGGGTGCAGAAAATGTCGTGGCGGATGGCCGAACCGTAAGTGAAAGCCACTAACTTGTCGTCCACATAAAGCGCTCCTCCGAAAAGATCAAGAGCTTTGAAGTTCTGAAACGCTTTTTGGATGGCGATGTATTCGGATTGCGCGGACTCGTCTTCTGCGTGCTGACTGATCCAGGATTCCTCCAACTCCATGCATTCGGATATGTTTTTCTCCGTAATGGCTTCATAATGATAGTTATACAGCGATTCGAATTTGTTGACGTGGTTTCTTTTCGGGGCATATTTCCGGCCTTTTAAGGTTTTAAGGTCTTCGGTTTTATAGACATAATCTGCGAAATCCCGGTTTTTGTCAAAGAAAAACTCTCCGGGAAGTTGCCGTTGCAAAGCATCGCACTCGTCTTCACTGAGACCCATGAGTGTCAGAGGCTGGCCAAATTCTGCGGCATCAGCTTCCAAAGCAGGGAGAATGTCGGAGTAAGTAGGCGTCTCTTTTTGGGAAACAATGATGTAAGCGGCTCTTCTTTCGCCATTGATGAATGCCCGAATGACGAGAAAGCCGTTTGCTTCGGCCCATTTGGTGTGATAAAGGTGCTGCCAACAGAAAGTGTTGGCAAATGTCCGATCGCAGGTCTGCGAGTTTTTCGTCAAATAGGGTTGAAAAATGTTGCGATGTTGGATTTCAACAGGTTGGCAATATAGTTTTGTTTGCATAAAAACATAAAAATTGACCTCTTTCGAGAGGAAAGAGGTCATGATTGGTAACAGATATGATGGAAATTATCTGCGTTTGCCTTGGGTTTGGGTACCTACACGGGCCATGGCACAACGGAATCCGATATAGTCGGTGGATTCGTCCTCATCGAGGTAGCGTCTGGTGCCGGGGGAAGACCAGTAAGGAATGTCCTTCCAAGATCCGCCTTTATAGACACGTGCATGGTCGCTGACGAGAGAGAAGTCGTATGCGGTTGAGGTCTTGGCATACATTCTGTCCGTAGCTTCTGTGTTCGTGGTGGCGTTTTTCCAGTCATCCAGATCTTTCAGAGACTGCCAGTCACCATCCAGATAGTTCTTGTTGTCAGCGGAGCGGTAGTTACGACGTCTGTCGTTTTTGAAGTCAGAGACGGGAACCATGGGGATTCTACCCACGCTGTCACGTTCGGCAACAGTACCGTCTTCCAACAGCTTTTTGGTTTCGAAGTAGTTACCACGGAACGGGTTGTATTCGGTCACGTCATCGTGGGAGGTCTGACGATAGACATCCATGACCCATTCGGAGACGTTACCGCCCATTTGATAGAGGCCGTAGTCGTTCGGCCAGTCGGATTTGACTTCTTTGGTGTAGAAACCGCCGTCATTCAAGGCGCTGGCGACACCCATGTAGTCACCACGGCCACGACGCATATCGGTCATGTAGTCACCGTAGTATTTCTTGTCTTCAGTACGTAATTGCTGACCGTTCCAAGGATAGACTTTACGTTCCAAGACGCGCTCGTTCAAAGTGTTGCCGACAGTAGCGTAAGCCGCATATTCCCATTCAGCTTCTGTTGGGAGGCGGTATTTCGGCAAGAGGATACCGTCTTCCATCTTCACGTTGCGGTATTCACCGCTGGAGATGTAACGGAGACGTTTCTGTCCTTCAGCTTCGTATGACTCATAAGTCAGATAAGCATCGGTGTTGAAATAGCCTTCTGCGGAGGGCGTTTCTGCAAATTCAATGTAACCGCGGTCCACGAGAATCTGCTCATTGACACGGTCGGTACGCCAAGCAGCGTAGTTGGTGGCTTGCAGCCAGTTGACACCCACGACAGGGTAGTAACGGAACGCGGGGTGGCGGAAATAGTATTCCACTTGCGGTTCGTTGTAACCCAGACGGTCACGCCACACAGCCTCGTCGGGAACGGCGTTGTCATAGACCACCTTCAGATCCTGCGGGATGAAGACGCGCTCCAACCAGTAGAGATATTCGAGATAGTCAACGTTTGCAATCTCGCACTCGTCCATGTAGAAAGAGGCTACAGAGACGCGGCGCGGGGTGTTGTTCCAGTCCTTCATAACATCCTCTTCCATTTGGCCCATCACGAATGATCCGCCTTCGATGAAGACAAGGCCGGGACCGGTGGCTTGTTCCTCAAAGGGAGCCACTTCGAAACCGCCGTTCTTGGCGTCATTGTAATTCCAGCCTGTGGTGGCTGATTTTTGTTTCTTACAGGAAGACATGCCTAGCAGCAATGCTGCTATGGTAAACAATCCTAATAATTTTTTTGCTGTATTCATTGTTTTAAGTGATTTTCTATGTTATAAATGTGAAGTGATGGTTAGAAAGAGGGGCATTGGAGGTCCTTGATGGCTTTCCGTTTGTTGGGGCAGGGAAGCATGAATTGAAGGGACACCTCGTGGGAGCCACCGGTATAGTTGGCCAGTTTGCTGATGGTGGCATCATAGGAGTAAGCCACTTTGAACCATTCGTATTCCACGCCAAACATCACGATGAAAGCATCCATGTTGTGGTAGGAAATGGGTTGGGTGATGGGGTTCCCGAGGGTGTCGATACCCATAAAGGCGTTGCCTTTGTAAGTCAGACCATGGCGAAGCCACATACCAACGGTGAAGGGGTAGAAGTTCAGGTAAAAACCTTCGCTGAAGTAGTTGAAGTTCTGTTGGTGTTGGTAGATGAAGTTCGGGCTGATAGAAATGTCGCCGAAAGAGGTTTCTTTTTTGCTTTTGCGTTTCAGGTCAAAGTAGGCGCCAATATGGGCGGTCCACTTCACGGGGCGGTAGTCGTAAGCTCCCAAGCCATTGGAGATAAACCCTTTGGCACCGATTACGGGAATGATGTGGTGCGCAGCCATGCCAAAGTAGAGGTGCGGGGTGTAGCCCAGGAAACCGGCGGCCATGTCAAAAGAGTGGATGGCCAAGTGGTCGGGCTGAACCTCTGATGTTTGATAAATGAAACCGTATTTGGGGTCTATCATGTCAGGAAACGTGAGTGCCTCCCAATTGAGGCCGCGGTATTCGTAAGAGGCCTGTAAGGCAAAGCGCATGTTGAACTTCCGTGTCACTTTCAACTTGAAGGAATACATGGCGCTGGCTGTGTAGGTGTTGATGATACCGCCTTCGCCTGCGCGGTCACCGAAAAGCAGCACGCCCACGCCGCCGGATATCTTGTCAAAATGCTCGTCGTAGGAGGCTGTGTACGTCATGAATGTTCCCGGTGCGGAGGGCCACTGGTCGCGGAAATGAAAAGCTAGACGAGGGCAAACATTTGTTCCCGCAAACGCCGGATTCAAATACAGCGGGTTGGCATAATATTGTGAAAACATGGCATCTTGTGCCTGAATCCGCAATCCTGCCAAGGCCAGCACGAGGGTGATTATGATAACAATTCGGTTCTTCATATCATTATTATTTATAGCGGGCAAAGATACAAAATTATTTAACGCTTCCAACCTTTGGTTTGTTACAATTTTTCTGCAATATTTTTAACGCCATTTCGTTTAGAAAATTGTAGGCTTTTTATCAAATAAACGTAAAATGAAAAAACATTCTTGGGTACGACTTTTATTTTTTTGTTTCTTTACATTGCAACTAATTGATTGTCAGTCACAAACAATCGAAAAAAAATATACCTTCGAATGGCGGACACCCCAGTCTTACACGTTCGAAAACGGATATTCAGAACAATTCCTCTATTTTGAACGGGCTGTTTTTGGAAACGATTTTCCTGAATTGCCCTCTTTTTATGAGGCCATACCTGTTGATAAATTTTTTTCCGAATACGAGGTCAGGGTCCTCGCCAGCGAGTTTGAGGAGATGAATGCGGAGGAGTGTCAGCTGGTGCCTTCCGGATTCCGACAGAAAAGTATCGATTACCAAGTGGTGTCAGCCTACGACAGAAAGGATATCTTCGCACTTCTCACGTTTGTCCCCATCGTAATGACCACAGAAGGCCATTATCAGAAGTTGCTGTCAGTCACGCTGGAGATTACCGGAAAAAAGGTGGCGGAGTCCAAAGGTGTTCGCAGTCATGCTTCGCAGTCGGTGCTGGCCTCGGGACAATGGTATTGCTTCTCTTTGGCGGAAACAGGGGTTTACAAGGTGACAGGCCAGGAGCTTGCGGCGATGGGGATGTCCATCCCGGTGGCTTCGTCGCAATTGGCTCTTTTTGGGAACAGCGGAAGGATGTTGCCCGAGTCGAATACGAAAGAACGCATTGACGACTTGCGGGAAATCCCGATTCAGGTGTCTGACGGTGGAGACGGCTCTTTCGACTACGGGGATTATTTCCTGTTCTATGGGGAGTCACCGCACGACTTTTCGTATGATATGGTGGAGCAGCGGTTCACCCATAAGTATAACATCTATTCCGAGGCATCGATCTATTTTATTACCCCAACCCCTGGCGTCGGGGAGAAAAAACGTGTACAAACGGTTGACAATGAAAATCTTGTAGAAAACATCACGGTCAATGATTTCCGTTTTTTTGATTTCATCGAAGTGGATGCGGTCAATTTGTTCGAGTCAGGAAAGACGTGGTTTGGTGACCGGTTTGATGCCACTTTGACCCGCAGCTATGCTTTCCGCCTTCCCGGCACCCCCACTGGGGCGGGTCGTATTACTGTCTGCGGAGCCTCCTCCGCGACCACCTCCTCGTTTTTCCAGGTTTCCGTCAACCAGAGCAATATCGGAAATATTGTCATTGGTCGAACTATGGGCAGTGTCGTCTGTATCGGCACGGAATCGCTGGCATTGAACACCACTTCAAAGGACTTGAATGTGGCGTTGACCTACAACAAACCGACGGTTTCCTCGACGGGATACCTCGACTGGATCGAAGTGGAAATTCCTTGCACTCTGACCATACGGGATGGACAGACTTGTTTCCGTAACCTTTCGACGATGGGCAGTGGCAATGTCGCTAAGTTCAATATTTCAGGGGTCTCTGCCTCCGCTTCGCTGTGGGATGTCACAGATCCGGCCCAAACGGTGCGTATTGCCCTGACGGCAGATGGGCAGGGTGCTCATTTCAAGTCCTCCACGGATGTGTTGCGGGAGTTTGTCGTCTTTGACGGTACCCATTACAAGTCTGTGACCCCGCTTTCCTCTGTCGCCAATCAGAATCTGCACGCAACAGGTGCGGTGGATATGGTCATTGTTACGCATCCTGACTTTATGGCTCAGGCCAATCGGCTGGCCAAATTCCGTACGGAGAACGACGGTTTGGCCGTGAAGGTGGTCACCACGCAGCAAATTTACAATGAATTTTCAAGCGGTTCCCAGGATCCGATGGCGATTAGAGATTACATGAAGATGATTTATGACAAAACGGGGAAGGAATATCCGAAATACCTCCTCCTTTTTGGACGTCCCAGCTATGATTTCCGGGGGAGGGAACAAGGAACAAGCATTTTTGTCCCGAATTACCAATACAACACGGTTTACATGGAACAGCAAACCCACACTTATCATCTTTCCGACGTCCGTCAGTGTTCAAATGATGATGTGTTTGGCCTTTTGGATGAAGGAGAGGGGGAGGACGGCTACGGACTGTTTGATTTGGCTGTCGGCAGATTTCCGTGTATAACCAATGCCCAGGCTGTCACGGCGGTGGATAAGAGCATCCGGTATACAGAAAAACGGAATTTAGTGGACGAGAATTCCGCGCAGATTTCCAACTTCGGGGAGTGGCGTAACATGATGGCTTTTGTGGCGGACGATGAAGAGAGCAATGATTTCGTGATTCATGCGGACAAGTTCGCCAGAATCGTGGACACAGCCAACCCCAACATCAATTTCGACAAGATTTATCTGGATGCCTATCAGCAGGTTTCCAATGCTGGCGGGCAGCGCTATCCAGCTGCTGCTGCGGATATTAACAACCGGATGAACCGAGGGGCGCTGGTCTATATGTATATCGGGCACAGTGGTAAAGACGGCTGGGCGGCGGAGCGTGTGTTCGAAAACGCCGATGTCAACAACTGGACCAACAAGTACAACCTGACCACGTTACTGTCCCTGTCTTGCACGTTTGTCTTTTATGACAGAGTTACGTTGTCGCCCGCTGACTTGATTTTCTTCCACCCCAACGGGGGCGCTTTCTCGGTAATTGCCGCCACCCGCGAGGCATGGTCGCTCCCGAACAACTACTATGGTGAGTATTTTTACAGTTTGATGTTTTCAAAAGACAATGATGGACATTACTGTTCAGTCAGCGACATAGAACGAAAAGCGAAGAACAGGTATTTCCCGAGGAAGAATTTGGAGATGTTTGTCTATATCGGTGATCCGTCCATTAAATTGGCGGTGCCGATTTATAACATCGTAACGGATTCTATCAATCATCACGCTGCGGGGGCTTCTGCCGACACCCTCCGGGCTTTGTCGAGGGTGACGGTCAGCGGACACTTGACAGACAACAATTTGCAACCGGTGTCGAACTTTAACGGAACTGTTTTCCCCTTGGTTTATGACAAAAAGGTGCGCACACAGACATTGCTCAACGATCCGAACCCCAATGTGGATCCTTTTGAGTTTGATATCCAGAAAAGTGTTCTGTTCAAAGGCAATGTTTCTGTCAGAGACGGACGCTTCCAGTTTTCATTTTATGTTCCGAAGGACATCGACTACAGCTATGGTAATGGAAAAATCAGCTATTATGCCCGGAGCGAAAGCAAGGATGCGGCCGGTGTGTTCACCGATTTCACCATCGGAGGAATGGACACGACAGGGATTGACGATCACGAGAGTCCTGTGATAGAATTGTTTATGAATGACGAGAATTTCGTGAATGGTGGCATTACGGATCAGAATCCAGTGCTGATCGCCAAAATATCGGATAATTTCGGGGTCAACACGACGGGAAATGGCATCGGGCATGATTTGACTGGAGTGCTGGACCGCGCTACTGGATCCAAAATCGTGCTGAACGATTATTATCAAACCGAAAAGGACAGTTTTAACTGTGGCGTTGTCCGTTATCGTCTGCAAAATCTCACTCCCGGCGAGCATACCATCGCGGTCAGGGCTTGGGATGTCAACAATAACAGTGCAGAACAGGAGCTGACCTTTAAGGTGATGAGTGAGGACAAGTTTGAGCTGAGCCATGTGTTGAATTACCCGAATCCTTTCACCACCCATACTGATTTCTTCTTTGAGCATAACCAGCCGGGCGGCAACTTTGAGATTCAAGTGCAGATTTACACTATCTCGGGCAAGCTAGTGAAAACCCTATATGACACCCAATATATGGAGGGCAACCGTTGCCGTGCCATTTCGTGGGACGGGTTGGATGATTATGGCGACAAATTGGCAAAGGGAACCTATTTATACTGGCTTCGGGTCAAGAACCAAGACGGTCAGACGGCTGAGATGATAGAAAAGCTGGTGATTTTGTAGATAAATGGCTTGTCCTCAATTATTTGCAAAAAGAAAAATTTTTTCAGAAAAAAAACAAATTCAAAATATAATAAAAGGTGAGGTTTGCCGTTATGCAATTTTTACAATAATTAAAGACAAACCCGAAAAAGAGTTCAGAAAAATTCAAATGATGAAAAAAGCAGTAACTGTTTTGATGTTAATTATTCTCATGGCCTCCGTGCAAACCGCTAATGCCCAGAACAATAGCAACGGAAATAATCCGCTGGGACAAACTTTGAATGCCATCACCACGGCGGTCCCGTTCCTGTCTATTGCCCCTGACTCACGTGCAGGCGCCATGGGTGACATTGGATGTGCGACTTCCGCGGATGCCAATTCACAGAGTTATAACCCCGCCAAATATGTGTTTAACGAGAACAAATTCGGATTCAGCATTTCATACAGCCCGTGGTTGCGGAATTTGGTCAATGATGTGAACCTGGCGTACCTTGCCGGTTACTGGAGAATCACGGATATGGATGCTATTGGTGCTTCTTTGCGCTATTTTTCATTAGGTGACATCTCTTTTATGGATGAGTTTGGCGAATTTATCAGCTCGCAAAACCCCAATGAGTTCGCCATCGACTTCACCTATTCCCGCAAGTTGATTGATCAGCTCTCACTTGCCATTACGCCCCGATTTGTCTATTCCAACCTGACGGCAGGTCAATTCGTGAATGGTGAGGAGACCAAAGCCGGTCTGGCAGGCGCTGCCGACATCTCATTGTTTTACGAACAGGATTTTGATGCCAAGGGGATGAACAACAGTACTTTGCGTGCCGGTTTGTGTATCTCGAACATGGGTAACAAAATGTCATACTCTTCTGGTACGCTGCGTCGTGACTTCCTGCCCACCAATTTGAAGGTCGGTCTTGGTTATGAGATGGATTTTGATGGTTATAACAAATTGACTGTCAACGGAGAAATTAACAAGTTGCTGGTTCCTACAAATCCAATCTATGCGACCGATTCATCTGGACGGATTGTTTACAACGAGGCAGGCGACCCTGTGATAGCGGCAGGCCGCAACCCTGATGTTTCCGTGCCGATGGGTATGATACAGTCTTTCTATGACGCTCCTGGCGGTTTCAAGGAGGAAATGCGGGAAATTATTTGGGCGTTGGGTGCGGAATACAGCTACCGCAACCTCTTCTTTGTGCGTCTCGGTTATTTCCATGAAAGCCAGTATAAAGGCAACCGCCAGTTCCTCTCTGTCGGCGCCGGCATCAAGTACAGCGTTTTCGGTATTGATGTCTCCTATTTGGTTGCCACCAAGCAATACCATCCGCTGGCCAACACGCTTCGTTTCACGCTGAACTTCGATTTCGTGTCTGCTAACAAGAATGAAATCAAGCAGCAGGGACGTCTCAGATAATCGTTTTAAGTTAGCATAGTATGACGGATTTTCGCGTAGGCTTCGGCTACGATTCCCATAGATTCGCCCCCGACAGACCTTTGGTCATTGGGGGCGTTGTCATTCCATACGAGCTCGGATTGGCCGCCCATTCCGACGGTGATGTGCTGCTCCACGCTGTGTGCGACGCTTTGTTGGGCGCTGCCGGTCTTAAAGACATCGGCACCTATTTTCCAGATACTGACAGCGCTTGGAAAAATGCCGACAGCACGATGCTCTTGACCAAAGTGGTGGATTTGATTTCCGATAATGGTTGGAAGGTCAACAATTTAGATTGCACACTTGTTTTGGAGAAACCCAAAATGAAACCGCATGTCGATTCTATTATCGGTAGACTTTCTGAGCTGCTGAGAACAGAGCCGGATCGGGTGGCGGTGAAAGCCAAAACCAACGAGAAGATGGGTTTCACCGGTGCCGGAGAGGGCATCGCGGCGGTGGCTGCGGTGAGCCTTATCAAATAGTTAGCAGTTAGTAGTTAGCTGTTAGCAGGTCGTATCCGAAAGCCAACAGCAAACCGCTAAAAGCCGGAATCTACAATTTCCAGTAACTCAAGGGGGTGTTCAATGATATATCGGGCACCGGCTTCCTGTAGTTCTTCTAATGGGCGGTAACCCCACAGTACGCCCACCGGGGTGATGCCCGCGTTGTGCGCTAACTGCATATCCGTGGCGGTATCACCAATATGCAAGGTTTCTGACGGCTTGCAGCCAGTCTCTTTCAGAATGTCGTACATGATTTGCGGGGCGGGTTTCACGGGCACTCCTTCCCGCTGCCCAATCATCGAGTCAAATCGGATTTCGGGGAAGTATTTCTCCATCAACGGCTTTACGGCGATATGCACTTTGTTCGTGGCCACGGCAATCTTCAGCCCACGTTTTTTCAACTCGATGAGTAACTCTGTAATTCCTTTATATACAGATGTTTTGTCCTCCATGTGGACTTTGTAATAGACCACAAATTCCTGTCGGCACTGCTCGATTTGGGTCTCATTCCGCTCATCTGGCGGAAGAATGCGTTCGATGAGCTTGCGCACGCCGTCGCCCACAAAATAGCGGTAAGCATCCACGGGATGCGTCGGGAATCCGTGCTGTTCCAGCACATGGTTGGCTGAATCTGCCAAATCCTCCAAGGAGTTGAGCAGCGTGCCGTCGAGGTCGAATACGATAAGGTTCATTTAATGGTTATTGGTTATAGGTTATGGGTTATTGAGGGTTATTGGTTAGAGGTTAATGGTAAGTAGGGGCGTATCGCATACGCCCGACAAGAATCGCATACGCCCGACATAAATCATCAAAGGGTTAGAAGGTTGATGATATCGTCGTGGGTTACGTTGTGGAAGTAGTCGTTGATGTTGATGTTGGCGAGGGAGGTGGTGAGGGTGGCTTTGTCGAGGCGGAGTCCAATCAGCTGGTTGATAAGTTCTTGTGGGTCTTTTTCGCCAAAGAAATCGCCATAGAATTGGAGGTCGCGGAGGTGACCGTCACGGATATCGGCAATCACCTGCACTGTGCCGCCTTTCGTCCGGATTTTCTTGTTCATTGAATACTCCGGAGATTTGCCGTAGTTCCACTCCCAAGTCTGGTATTTCTCCTCCATCAATCGGTTGACAATGGCCTCTTCTTCTTTGGTAAGATTTTGGATACCAGATAGTTGGTTGTCTTTCATAATGTAGTCCATCAGATAATCCCTGAACTCCAAGACGGTCATGGGGTGGGGGAGATGGTCGGAGATGTTGGTGACGCGGCTGCGCACGGACTTCACCGCCTTGTCAATGAACTTGTCGGGATCGGCTTTCAGGGCATTGGCCAAATCCGACATTTGCGAGGAGAACAGTAGCGTACCGTGTTCCAACACTCGGTTCCCGAAGAAGGTCATGGCGTTGCCGGAAATCTTCTGTCCATTGATAACCAGATCATTGCGTCCGGAAAACGCTACCGGAACGCCCAATGACTGGAGCGCGTTCACGATGGGCTGCAGATACTTCAGGAAGTCGATCTCCTTTTTGCCGGATTCCACATTCTGGATGAAAGTGAAGTTGAGGTTTCCGGTGTCATGGAAGACCGCGCCGCCGCCAGTCAACCGCCGCACCACGTTAACACGGTGATTGTCAACATATTCTTGGTTGATTTCCGCCGCTGTATTCTGATGCCGGCCGATGACGATGGTGTTGTCGTTCTGCCACAACATGAAGACACTGTCCGTGGTCTGCTGTAATAAGTACTCCTCCACTGCCAAGTTGTGGTAGGGGGAGGTGGAGTTTAGGGTGATGTATCGGATCTGTTCCACTTTTTGACTATAACTATGACAATAATCTATAACTAGCCTCTCAAATCCAACCCGGCGAGCAGTGTGTCGGGGCGGAAGTCCATGACGGAGCGCATTTCGCCGGCCATGCAGAAGCCGCACTGGTCGCAGACACCGGCGCTTTTGCCCACGCATTCGGGCAGGCGAGTTCCGTCGGGCAGGATGTAGTTGCACATCCAGCAGGCCTTCTCGAACGACAAATCTTTCATCCGCTTCAATCCGGAAACGGAGTTCATGATGGGCATCCGTTTCTTTTTCTGTTCTATTAACTTGTCAATCAGTTCTATGCGTTTGCTCCAATCCAGAATCAGCGGGTCTTCGTCTTTGAAGAAAGCGGGAGTATAGAAGTTGAAAGCGATGCTCTTGAAGGTGGGGTGCTCTTTCACAAATTGCAGCGTGTCCATCACGTTGACGTAGTTGTTGGCATCGATCACCATATTGGCACTCAGAGCTTTATGTCCGCAACTATCGACATTTTTCACCAACTTGTCGAAGGTGCCTTGTCCGCGCACGGCATCGTGATATTCGTGGATGCCGTCCATGCTGACCCATATTGAGTTGGCCTTCAGTCCGGCAAAAGGTTGCTGTGCGTTGGTGGTCACGGTGGTGGTGAAAAAACCGATCTGGTGTGCGAGGTCAACGAGGTCGTTTAGCCGTCGGTCGCCATCGCGCCAAAGGGTCGGTTCCCCGCCCTCGAAATCCACGAAGCGGGAGCCTAAATCGTAGGAATATTGCAGTTCCTCGCGGATTTGTTCGTAACTTTTGTCGGTCGGATGTTCGTGATCATAGACACTGCAGTGCGAGCACGACAGGTTACACCGATTGGTGATGAACAGCACCGTTTGCAACGGTTTGCGCCGTTTCAGGAACTTCGTCTGGAAATACCAGCTGCCTAAGTAGAATATCATCATTGTGGATGGGTTTTTTCGGGCGGCAAAGATACGATTTTTACAGTTAGCGGTTAGTCGTTAGTCGTTAGCAGTTGTACGGGAAAAAGTGTACTTTTGCAGGTTGAAAAATACAGATGCTTATAAAGAGAATATCACGAATATCAAGAACCCAAAATGAAGAGAACACTTTTCTGTTTAACCCTAATTATGATAATGGTAAGTGGTTGTAAACAAGCGAAGAACGAGAAAACAGAGGCAGTAATCGACAAGGAGAGCCGTGAGACGCCCGACTTCTCAAAGGGCGTGATGGACGAGAAAATCCTCTGGTATCTCGGACGTCTGGGAGATGTGCAGGTTTCACCGGACGGGCAGACGCTGCTCTACACGGTGACCTACTACGATTACCGCGTCAACAAGGGCAACACGGAGCTCTACACAATGCCTGCCACCGGCGGCGATCCCAAGCGAATCACCGTGACGGATGAGAACGAGATGCAGCCCGTGTGGCGTCCCGATGGTAAGAAGATCGCCTTCCTCCGCGCCAACGACAAAGGCATGCAGATCTGGGAGGCTGATCCCGATGGCTCGAACGCGAAGGCTATCAGCAACATAGACGGAGACATCAACGGGTTCGGCTATGCGCCCGATATGAAACATATTTGCTACTTCCGTAATGTGCAGATGGAACAGACCGTCGCGGAACGTTACCCCGACCTGCCGGATGCCGACGCCATGATCTACGACGACCTTATGTACCGTCACTGGAACTATTGGGCTGACGGTACTTTCAGTCACCTGTTCGTGGCTGATTACCCCTCAATGGAAAACGAGGTCGATCTCTTAGAAGGCCAGAAATTCCATTGCCCGAACCCGCCGTTCGGCGGCATGGAGGAAGTGGCTTGGCTTCCCGATGGCAAAAAGCTTGTCTATTGCTGCAAGAAGCTGACGGGCAAAGCGTTCGCCGAAAGCACCAACACCGACATCTACCTCTACGACTTGAACACGAAGACAACCCTGAATCTGACGGAATCCAACAAAGGTTATGACATGGATCCGGTGATTTCCCCTGACGGCAAGAAAATGGTTTGGTGGAACATGAAAACCGATGGATTCGAGTCGGAGAAACACAGTTTGATGGTTTTCGATTTCGAGATTGGAAATGCTGAGGACTACAGCGTTGATTTCGACCAGGACGCCACCGGCTTCGCATGGAGCGAGGACAGCCGTACGGTCTATTTCATCAGTTGTAAGGAGGCAACGCACCAAGTCTATAAGCTGGACGTGGAAAGCCGTATCATCGAGCAACTTACCGATGGCGACTACGATTATAACAGTGTGCAGGCCGATGGCAACCAGTTGATTGTAACGCGCACGACTCACGCTTGTCCGTCAGAGATTTACGCTGTTCGACTGAATGACAAATCCGTCAAGCAGTTGAGCTTCATCAACAAAGATGTTTTGGATAAGATTACCCCGGCCAAATCGGTGAAACGTTGGGTGAAGACCACCGACGGCAAACAGATGCTCGTGTGGGTGATCCTGCCCCCGAATTTCGACTCCACGAAGAAATACCCTGCCTTGCTCTACTGTCAGGGCGGCCCGCAATCGTCTGTGAGCCAGTTTTTCTCCTATCGCTGGAACTTCCAGATGATGGCGGCGCACGACTACATCATCGTGGCTCCGAACCGTCGGGGACTACCGGGTTTCGGTCATGAATGGAACGACCAGATCAGTGGCGACTACGGCGGACAGAACATGAAGGACTATCTTGCCGCCATCGACGATGTGGCGAAAGAGCCGTATGTAGATGAGAACCGATTGGGCTGTGTAGGAGCCAGTTACGGCGGATTCAGTGTCTATTGGCTCGCCGGTCATCACCAGAAACGGTTCAAGGCTTTCATTGCACACTGCGGCATGTTCAATCTTGAAAGCTGGTACGGCACTACCGAGGAGCTCTTCTTTGCCAACCACGACATTGAAGGGGCGTATTGGCAAAAACCCATGCCGAAGAGCTACAACATCTCGCCCCACAAGTTCGTGGGCAACTGGGACACCCCGATCTTGGTTATCCACGGCGGCAAGGACTTCCGTATTCCATATACCGAGGGCATGCAGGCTTTCGACGCTGCGCAGATGCAAGGCATTCCGAGCCGATTCCTATACTTCCCTGAAGAGTGCCATTTCGTGTCGAAACCGCAGAACTCAATGCTTTGGCAGAGGGAATTCTTCCGCTGGCTCGACCAATGGCTGAAATAATGGTTATTGGTTATTGGTTATTGGTTATTGATGATTAATGGTTAATGGTTAATGGTAAATGATGAATGGGTTTGGCCGCATAAAGGAGTTCAATGAGCGTGTTCGGGACAAGATCGGCTGGAAGATTATCGACAGCTATCTGCTCCGGAAGATGCTGGGCACGGTGGTGTTTGCTATATCGTTGCTGATGACCATCGTGGTGGTTTTCGATGTGTCGGAGAATATTCAACGGTTTATGAGTCACAATATTCCTGTCAAACAGGTGATTACTGGCTACTATTTTAATTTTATCCCCTATTTCATCAATCTTTTCATCCCGTTGTTCACGTTTATCAGCGTGATATGGTTTACTTCCAAACTCTCCTCTCGTAACGAAATCATCTCTATCTTTGACAACGGTATCAGTTTTAACAGAATGCTGGTGCCTTATGTTACTGGGGCGGTTATCATCATGCTACTGTCCTTGTTTTTGTCTAATTTTGTTGTCCCGATGACCAATAAAAACCTGAACGATTTCAAATATCAGTATTTTGGCAAAAGGAATATCTCCTCCACTTACTTGCACATTAAAAACTCAAAAAACAGTTATGTTTTCGTGGAACGATGGGATAAAGTAGAGGAAATAGGGTACAATTTCACATACGAGGAGTTCGACAAAAATGCCATGCGCCTGAAAATTTCGGCCCAGACGATTGATTATAATGAAGAAAAGGGGATGTGGCAGCTTCACCGCTTTACTCGCCGGTATATCACCCCTGACAATGAGGAAATTATCGCACGAGGGGAAGATTTTGACACCGTACTGAACATATTGCCGAGAAATCTTTGTCAAGACGCATTTGTCAGTGAAACAATGTCTTACGATGAGTTACGACATTTTATCAAAGAGGAAAAAATGAGAGGGTCTTCGTTGTTGGCTAACTATCAGATAGAACAGCATAAACGTCTGGCCAACCCGGTGGGCATCTTGATAATGACGCTGTTGGGGGTGAGTGTGTCGTGCCGGAAATCCACAAGAGGGGTTGGCGTGCATGTCTTCATTGGCATGGGACTGGCGTTTTCGTTCATATTCCTCCAGCAGGTTTCCACCGTCTTCTCCGTGTCTGGCGGTCTTCCGCCTGTCTTGGGCACCTGGTTTCCAAACATCATCTTCTTGATAATCACGATTGTGATGTTGAAAATGACCCCGAAGTGATGCTTAAAAATAAGGGGTTAAAGGGCAATAGTCATAAGTCTTAGTTATAGTTATAGTCATAAGTGCATATATGAAACAAACAACGATATTATTAACAGGAATGCGGTTTTACGCGTATCACGGCTGTTTTGAAGAGGAACAGAAGATTGGTACGCATTTCACTGTGGATGTGGCGCTTACATATGATGCTGAAGCGGCTGTTGCAGGTGATGATGTGGAAATGTCCGTGAATTACCAGTTGGTTTACAAGACCATACAGCGGGTGATGAACGAGCCGCGGCATCTGATTGAGACTGTGGCGGACCACATCGTTCGCGACATCAAGAAAGATTTCCCGCAGGTGCAGCACGTGACGGTGAAGTTGTGCAAACTCAACCCACCGTTGGACGGGAAAACGGAGTATGTGGCAGTAGAAATGGAAGGATAATGGCAAAAACGGACATCATACGGCAACTGACAGATTATTTTCAGCGGGAGGGCATTCGACAAGCAGTGATTCTGACCGATGAGAATGTGAATCGTCATTATGCCGGATATTTCACTGCTTTGCAGGAGCTGTGTGCGATGGATAAAATCGTGATTCCTGCCGGTGAAAAGTCCAAATCCATTGAGACGGCAGCTTCTATCTGGAATAATTTTGTGGACAAACAGTATGACAGAAACATTTTTCTGTTGAATTTTGGGGGCGGTATGGTTTGTGATCTCGGTGGTTTTGTAGCTTCTACATACAAACGCGGCATCCGTTTCGCCAATTGTCCCACCACGTTGCTCGCTATGATTGACGCGGCTGTCGGAGGCAAGACAGGAGTGAATTTACACCATTTGAAAAATGCTGTCGGAACTTTCTATTTTCCTGAAATACAACTATCTGCCGATGTTTCTTTGTTGGAAACGCTTCCGCAAGAAGAGTTGCTTAGCGGTTTCGGTGAGTTGGTGAAATATGCACTCATTGGTTCAGTGGAACTCTTTCAAGAATTATTCCAAGCAAAAAAACTCCCTGTTATCAAGCAGGAATACGTTGACTTTTGTGTAAAATTCAAGCAAGAAGTGGTCGAAAAAGACCCGAAAGACCAGGGTTTTCGGCATATTCTGAACTTCGGACACACTTTCGGCCATGCGATTGAAAGTTATGCTTCGGAAATCGGCAAGCCTGTTGCGCATGGGGTTGCGGTGGCGCAAGGCCTCTACTACGAAAGCCTTCTCTCTTACAAACTCGGGCATCTACCGCAAGAAGAATGGCTTCAAATCGCCGAATTCCTGAAAAAGCACTTCCATATCATAACGTTATCTACAGACATATTGGAAAAACTCACAAATTTCATGCTAAACGACAAGAAAAACCGTAACGGCATGATCAATTTCACCTTGTTGGAGCGTATCGGCCACGCGACCCCGGATTTCCAAATTTCATCATTTGACACGTTGGGCGTATGCGATATGCCCTCAATAACCCATAACCCATAACCATTACAATAATGCTGAAAACCAAAGACGACATCGTAAAAAACTGGCTCCCGCGTTACACGGGGATGCCATTGGAAGAATTCGGACAGTACATTTTGCTGACGAATTTCCAGTCATATGTAAACAATTTTGCCGAACTGACCGGTTCAAAAGTCTACGGGATGGAAAAGTCGATGCAGTGCGCCACCCATGAAAATATCACCATCATCAACTTCCAAATGGGCAGTCCGAATGCGGCTACCATCATGGATTTGTTGACGGCAGTGAAGCCCAAAGCAGTACTGTTTCTTGGCAAATGCGGCAGCCTGAAATCCTATATCGGTCTTGGCGCCATGCTGCTCCCCATCGCCGGCATCCGCGGTGAAGGTACTTCTCGCGACTATTTCCCGGAGGAGGTGCCTGCGCTTCCCGCTTTCAACTTGGAAAAGGCCATCTCTGCCACTATCAGCAGTTACGGGTTGGAGTATTGGACGGGAACGGTCTACACCACCAACCGTCGCGTGTGGGAGCATGATGAGAGGTTCAAGGATTATCTGCGCCGTATCCGAGCAACGGCCGTGGATATGGAGACGGCCACGCTTTTCTCCGTGGGGTTCTATAACCGAATCCCCACCGGGGCGCTGCTGATGGTTTCTGACCAACCGATGCTCCCTGACGGCATTAAAACCGCCGATTCCGACCAAAAAGTGACGGAAGACTTTGCGCTCACCCATCTGAAAATCGGCATCCAATCGTTGCAAGAACTGCAAAACAAGGGCATTTCGGTGAAACACCTGCGGTTCGACTATTACGAATAAAAGAGAGATATTTACAAAAAAACGGCCACGATTTCGTGGCCGTCTTTGTTTGCGATGCGATTCGCCGGGCGAATGCGATTCGCCACTACTGGAAGGCGTTCTCGCTCAGGCCGTCACCGGAGATGGCGAGGCGTGACATGTAGGACGGGGCTTCCTTGCCGAGGTACTTGTCGACGTAAATCTTGGCGAGGTACTGTCCCAGCATGAAGCCGTGTCCGCGCATACCGACCAAAAGGCCGTGCTCGGGATCCACGATGTAGCGCGGCTCGGTGTAGTAACCTGCCCACGTGGCTTGGAAGCTGACGTTCTTCAGCTGCGGAATCCAGTCTATGAACATCTCCGCACAGACCTGCAGGAACTCCTGCGTATTGTACTTCAGCTCCTTCCCGGCCTGCTGCTGCTCGGTCGCGGGCGACGCACAGCCGATGATCTGGCCGGTCTCCGCGAACTGCTGACCATAGACGGCGGAGAAGCCTTTGTACTTCCGGCGGTCGATGAGCATGTCCAAAGAGTCGCCGTCCTTACCCAACATCGGCAGGCGATGCGTGATAAAGGCCTGGTGCTTAATGGGATACAATCCGAGATACATGCCTAGCTGTTCCGCGAACTTGTTGGCGCTCGGTCCGAGGGAGTTCACGAAATGCTCGCAATGGTACTCCACGTACTCTTTGTCGTGGGTCTTCACCAACGCCATGAAACCCTTGGCGGTCTTGCGCACTTCCAACAGACGGGTGTCCTCCAGCAGCACGCCGCCGTGTTCGATGGCGATGTTGCGGATGTAGTTGATGGTGGGACCCGGCGTGGCCTGCCAGCATGCATTGGTGATGCAGGCGGCCTGGTAAGTGTTGAGGTTCGGGTTGAAGTAGGGGGAAACCTCCTTCACGAAGTCCTTCTTGTCGACCATGTAGCCGTCGCTCCACTCGAGGGATTTCTCCAACGCCTTGTAGTTGGCCTCGTCGTGGGCGAACCCGACGTAGCGCGTGGGCTTGTAGTTGATGTTGGTGACCTTCTGGATGGATTCGAAGATGGCGCGGTTGTGTTCCGCGATGTCGGCGATTTCCGGCACAGAGAAGCTGGGACGGCCGCCGCCGATGCAGCGCCAGGAGGAGCCGCGCTCGGCGTTGCAGAGCACCACCTTCTTGCCGGCTTCGGCGAAGTAACGGAAAAGGCCGCTGCCCGTGATGCCGCCGCCCGCCACGAAGACATCGCACTCGACCTTCTTGGTCGGGTGGCCGTTGACGTTCGTCACAAAGACTTCGGGCTGGTCGTTCGGGCAGAGCTCGCCGATGTTGAGCTGTGAGGAGAGTGGGCCGCGCGGGGTGGCGTCGCCTACCACCTCCACACCATGACCGGCCAGCAGCAGCTTCACGCGCGGGATGCAGCGTTTGCCGCGACACGGACCCATGCCGATGCGGGTGATATGTTTCAACTCATCCACGGAGATAATCTTCTTGCCCTTCACGGCCTCTAAGATGGTTTCGATTTTCACATCGTCGCAATGGCAGACGAAGGCGGGATCTTCTTCTTTCTTATCCAACTTTTGCCAGTTCAGCGGTTCGGGATAGTTCTCCTTCAGGATGAAACCGGTGACGTTCATCATTGCTTCACCGCTGATATCCAGGGCTTTCACGCGGGCGACGTGCGTCTTGTTCGCGCCCTTCGTGATCTTCTCGATGACGCCTTCGCCGACCTTTTTGCCGTTGTCATCCACCAAGAAAACCTCTGCATTCTCCTCCGCATCGTACTCAAACGGCAGGAAGAGCCAGTTTTTCGGGATGTTGTAGCCGAAGAGGGCTAGGCCGGGGCAGTGGTTGACGCACTTCATACAGCCGATGCACTTGTCGTAATCAATCTGCGGCACGTGGTTGGTGGCGATTTTGGTGATGGCGCCTTGCGGGCAGGCAAATGTACAGGGGTTGCAGGCGAAACCGTAGAGGCAGTCGGCCATGACGAATGGCTTCTGCAGACGGTCGCCAGCAGGACGGTTGGGTTTCTCGAGCACGCGCACTGGATGTTGCTGAGAGTCAGCGTAATCCTTGGTTACGGCGAGGTAATCGTCGTAGTTGAAGCGCACGTTGAGGGCCTGGGCAATCTCCATGGCGGCCTGTTTGCCGCGCAGCACGGCGCAGGTGCCCTCACCCACGCGGGTGGCGTCGCCGATGCCGTAGGTGTTGAGCCCGAAGGTGACCTTGCCCTTTTCGAGGATGAGGTTGTCGGGTTTCAGACCGGTACATATATTAATAAGGTCGATGTCTTTGATGACCTGCTCGGTGCCAGGCACGGGTTGGAAGTTCTTGCATTCGGCAATCACCGCGCCGATCACGCCGGTGTGATCTTCGTTGGGGATGGCTTTCAGCAGTGTGTGGGAAGTGATAATCGGGATACCGAGACGGCGCACGCGGTTGGCCTGCACCGGGAATCCGCCCTCGTGGTCCATGGCCTCGACGATGGCCACCACTTTCGCACCCGCTTGAACGGCTTGATACGACGTGAGGTAGCCGATATTGCCGGCGCCGATGGTGAGGATGCGCTTGCCGAGGAGCGTGTGCTGCAGGTTCATCATCTTCTGCACGACAGCGGCGGTATAAACGCCCGGCAGATCGTCGTTCTCGAAGGTGGGCATGAACGGGAACGCACCCGTGGCCACGACGAGGAAGTTGGCATCCACGAAGAAGATGCTGCCGTCCTCCATATTCTTGGCGGCCACGCGTTTGCCTTCGAGGATGTCCCACACAGTGCTGTTGAGCAGGATGCCGGAGTGGTCGTCACCAGCCAACGTCTTGGCGATGTCGAAACCGCGCATACCGCCGTATTTCTGCTCCTTCTCGAAGAAGAAGAACTGGTGGGTCTGCATGGTGAACTGTCCGCCGATGCGGTCGTTGTTGTCGATGACGATGTTGGGGATGCCGAACTTGTTGAGCTGTTCGCGGCAGGCGAGACCTGCAGGACCCGCGCCGATGATGGCGACCTCGGTCTTGTAGACTTTCGGTGCGGCGGCGGGTTTGTCGGCACCGGTTTCGGGAAGATAGTTGTGGGCAATCTCCTCCACCTTCTTCACGCCATCGACGAGGGTGACGCAAATGCGTTTCACCACGCCATCGACGAGCATTTCGCAGGCGCCGCACTTGCCAATGCCGCAGTCCATGCTGCGCTCGCGGCCCTTCAAACTGTGACTGTGGATGGGGAACCCCGCTTGGTGCAGGGCCGCCGCGATGGTGTAGCCCTTCGCGGCTTTCACTTGCTGACCCTTGTACTCAAAGGTCGTGATCTCCCTTTCGGGAATATCCAAAATGGGATGGTGTAAAATTGGATACATGATTCTTGTTCTTATATTTTTGATTATTGTTGATTCCAAAAATTTTACAAGTTGCAAAAATAGTTTTTTTTCAAATTCATCGCAAAAAATCGTATTTTTGCCGCCGTTTTGAAAGGGGTGCCGTATGGCTGAGATCAGACCCGTTGAACCTGATGCGGATAATGCCGCCGTAGGGATTTTCACAACGTCCTCTTATCCCTCTTTCAGTGCGTTTAATTTATTAATAACCAAACTGTTAGAGTATGTTTTCAATTAAGAATGCAGAATTAAGAATTAAGAATGCAGCGCTGTCGTTAATGATGGTGCTTTTTGCGACTGCGTTGTTCGCGCAGCAACCGGACACGGTGCAGCAGGGTACGGTGCCGGAGGTGACGATCCAATTCACGAAGCCCACGGTGCAGCAGTCGGCGAACGTGACCACGATGTCGATGCCGCAGATTCGTGCGCAGCAGGGCAATGGTAGCGTTAACAACCTGCTGGAGCTGATGCCCTCCGTGGTGGTCACTTCCGAGTCGGGTAACGGCTTGGGCGCCACCTACATGTTCATCCGCGGCATCGACCAGACCCGTATCAACACCACCCTCAACGGCGTGACCATCAACAACGCCGAGTCGCAGGGCTCATGGTTAGTGAACCTGCCCGATATGGGAACTTATATCGAGAATGTGAGCGTGCAGAGCGGCGCCAACACTTCCGACGGTAGTACTTCCTACGGCGCCCGTGTCGATTTCGTGACCCGCGACATTCCGTTGAAACCTTTTGCCGAGGCCCGTACCGCATACGGTTCCTTTAACACGTTCCACAATATGGTTAGCGCGGGTACCGGACTCATCGGCAAGCGTTTCTCCATGCTCGCCTCTTTCTCCGACATCCGCAGCGACGGCTACATCGACTTCTCCGGTGTGCGACTTAACTCGGGTTTCCTCACCGCACAACTTGACCTGTATAACTTCAAGAAGAACAAAGACAACGGTAAACTGCGTTTTCACATGCTCTATGGCACTGAACACACTGGTCTCGCTTGGAACGGCGTGCCTTACGACAGTCTTGCCACCAACCGCACCTACAATTCCTGCGGCGAATATTATGATGACAACGGCGTGCGTCACTACTACGAAAATTCCTACGACCACTATACCCAGACTTTCTACCAGTTAGAGTATCTCAAGGATTGGATTCGTCAGGGAGGCCTCCAACACCACAGCTTACAGGTGATGCCCTATCTGACGCGTGGCTTCGGCTATTATGAGCAATATAAGGATGACAAGAAAATCAACAAATACGGCTTAGAGCAATTGCACGAGGATCAGAATCGCACAGACTTGGTTACGCAAAAGTATTTGGACAACTATTACTATGGACTTCATGCACAATACACAGGTTCACAAGTGTTTAAGAACCATACCGACCAAGGTTTGCGTTGGGTGGCCGGTGCGGATGTGAGCAACTATAACGGCAACCACTACGGCAACATTGTATGGGTGCAGCCCGATAGAGTCAAGGATTGTCCGGCAAACTACGAGTGGTATCGCGGAACAGGTAATAAGCTGCAGAGCAAGGCATTCGCCAACCTGCGCTACTGGATCAAGAACTTCAGCGTGACGGGCGAGCTGCAGTATCGCCGTGTGGATTATACGATTGACGGTGTTAACGACGAGCTGACGCCCATCCCGCAGGAGTACCACTGGAACTTCGTGAACCCGAAAGTCGCGTTGCACTATTACCTGCAACGTCCGAAGGTGAAACACAGCTTCGACCTCTCCTTCGCCACGGCCAACCGCGAGCCTACCCGCAACGACCTCGTGGGCGCCCCCGATGACCGCAAGCCGGTGCCGGAAACCCTCTACGATGTGGAGTTCAGCTACATGAACTACAACGACAAGTACTTCTTCAACACCACGTTATACGGCATGTACTACAAGAACCAGCTGGTGCGCACGGGCGAGCTTGACCAGACCGGTGACCCGCTCATGACGAACGTCGATAAGAGCTACCGCTTGGGTATAGAATTGTCTGCCGCTTACAAGCCGGTGCGTTTCTTCACGTGGCACATCAACGGCGGCTTCAGCCTCAACCGCATCCTCAAATACACGCACTATGTCGAAGATTGGGAGAACGGCGGCTATGTGGAGCAGCAGATTGGCAACACGCCCATCGCCTATTCCCCGAACATCGTGCTGGGCAACGACTTCACCTTCACCCCGCTCAAGGACTTCAACATCAGTCTGATCACCAAGTTTGTCAGCAAGCAGTATCTCGACAACTCCGGTGACGCCACGTATATTCTGAAACCTTACACCTACACCAATCTGCGCCTCTCCTATACTTTCCATTTCAAAGCTTTGAAGGATTTGGAACTGTTCCTGAACGTCAACAACCTCTTCAACACGAAGTATGAGACCAATGCGGCGCTGTACGAGGGGTACTATGGCGGTGAGATTTCGTATGATCCGTATTATTTCCCGCAAGCCGGCATCAATTTCCTCGGTGGCGTGAGAGTCCGGTTTTAATCGATCAGATTTTTATTGACTATTATTGTAGAGACGTTTCGTTAAACGTCTCTACTTTTTTATAATTCGTCGTTTCGTCGCTTCATTGTCTCACCGAAAAAGTGTATTTTTGCAGCAAATTTGAAAAGATGAAAACATTACGACAAGAATTTTTAGCCCATATAGGTCAAACCTCGCCGGAACCGCTCCTTATTGAAGTGGAACGTGCTGAGGGAGTGTACTTTTACACGCCCGAGGGCAAACGATATTATGATTTGGTTTCCGGTGTGTCTGTGAACAATGTCGGGCACGCGAACCCGAAAGTGACGGCCGCTGTGCAGCAGCAAGCGGCTGATTATATGCATATTATGGTCTATGGCGAGATGGTGGAGCGTCCGCAGGTGCAGTACGCCACCCAAATTGCCAGCTTGTTGCCGGATCCGTTGGATAGCGTCTATTTTGTCAACTCCGGCAGCGAGGCGGTGGAGGGCGCTTTGAAACTGGCCAAACGATATACAGGGCGGCATAAAATGATGTCGATGCATTGTGCCTATCATGGCTCTAACCACGGTTCCCTCAGCATGATGGCTTCTCCCGAGGGCGACACATGGAAAGCCCCGTTCCAGCCGCTGCTTCCTGATGTGGAATACTTGTGGTTCAACAACTTCGACGACCTCAACCGCATTGACGACCAAACCGCATGCGTGCTGGTGGAGCCGGTGCAGGGCGAGGCAGGCGTCATCCCTCCGAAAGACGGCTACCTCCAAGCTCTCCGTCAGCGTTGCGATGAAACCGGTACTATGTTGATATTCGACGAGATACAGACGGGAATGGGCCGCACTGGCGCCATGTTCGCCATGCAAAAGTACGGGGTGACCCCTGACATCGTTTGCCTCGCGAAAGCTTTCGGTGGCGGAATGCCCCTCGGTGCTTTCATCTCCTCGAAAGAAATAATGGACTCTCTGCAGAGCAATCCCGTGTTAGGCCATATCACCACCTTCGGAGGACATCCCGTATGTTGTGCCGCCGGACTTGCTGCTCTGAATTATATTATGGACAATCAGCTTGTTAAAGATGTCGAAAGAAAAGGCAGACGTTATGAAGATGCGCTTAGGAACGCTCCGAATGTGCTGGAAATCCGCCGCAGCGGTCTGCTCATGGCCGTCGAGCTCGGCACCTCCGAAAAACTCTTCAAAATGATGGCGCTTTTCAAGGAAAATGGCATCATGAGCGACTGGTTCCTCTTCTGCGACACCGCCTTCCGCATCTCCCCGCCACTGACCATTTCCGATGAAGAGATTGATGACTCTTGCCAGATAATCCTGGAATGCCTGAACAAACTATAACTATAAACTTAGACTTAAACTTAGACTTAGACTTAAACTTTCAACCCGCTTCAATAACCCATAACCCATAACCCATAACCATTCTGATGACCACTACCGACATACTACAAACCCCCATCGAATTCCTGAAAGGCGTGGGTGAGAAGCGCGGTGCTGTGCTCCGAAAAGAGTTCAACATCCAGACTTTTAATGACTTACTATACTATTTCCCCTACCGTCACATTGACAAATCGCACGTCTATCACATCAGCGACATTGTGAACGACGGCGGCTATATCCTGCTGCGCGGCTCCATCCAAAATGTCCGGATTGTCGGACAGATGCGAGCGCAGCGGCTGACCGCAATATTTACAGACGAGACAGGGTCTATCGAGTTGGTGTGGTTCAACGGTATCCGCTGGGTGCAGGATGTGTTGAAGTCGCGCAAGGAGTTTGTCATCTTCGGCAAACCGACACTTTTTAACGGACGGTGGAACATTACCCATCCGGAGCTTATTGATCCGGCGCAACAACAGAACTCGCCCGTGTCTTTGCGTTTTCAGCCACTGTATAACACCTCTGAGACCGCCAAGAAAAAGTCATTGGACTCCAAGGCGGTGGCCAAGTTGACGGCAAATCTGCTCGCTCAAGTAAAGGATATCATCCCGGAGACAATGCCCAAGGAGATGGTGGAGGAGCTGCATCTGATGTCGCTTCATGATGCTTTGGTCAACATCCATTATCCTGAGGACAGTCAGAAACTGTCGCAGGCCACCCTCAGGCTAAAATTCGACGAACTGTTTTTCACTCAACTTAAGCTACTGAAGCTCAAACTGATAAACACTAACCGATTTGAGGGTTACCCGTTCAAACAGGTCGGCCATTATTTCAACACGTTTTATAAGGAGTGTCTGCCGTTTGACCTGACCAATGCGCAGAAACGGGTGCTCCGGGAAATCCGGGGCGATGTGGGTAGCGGTCACCAGATGAACCGGCTGTTGCAGGGCGACGTGGGTAGTGGAAAGACCATCATCGCGCTGTTCAGCATGCTATTGGCTATTGATAACGGGTATCAGGCCTGTATTATGGCTCCCACTGAAATTCTGGCCTCCCAGCATTACGAGAAAATCAGCAAACAATTGGAACCCTTGAACTTACATGTGGAGTTTTTGTCGGGTTCCACCAAAACGGCCAAACGCAAGCAGATTTTGACGGATTTGCAGAACGGAGAGGTGAATATCCTTATTGGTACGCATGCTTTGATAGAGGACAATGTGGTGTTCAGCAAGTTAGGACTTGTGGTAATTGATGAGCAGCACCGTTTCGGGGTGGAGCAGCGGGCAAAGTTGTGGCGGAAGAGCGGAGCCACGCCTCCTCACATTCTCGTGATGACGGCTACTCCCATCCCACGCACCCTCGCCATGACTCTTTACGGTGATTTGGACGTTTCCGTGATCGACGAGCTGCCGGCGGGGCGCAAACCCATTGTTACGAGCCATTTTTACGAAAAAGACCGTCTCAAGATGTTCGGTTTCCTGAAAAAACAGATTGCGGAAGGTCGGCAGGTTTATGTGGTGTATCCGTTGATTCAGGAGTCCGAAGCGCTGGATTTGCTGGATCTGCAGGCCGGTTACGAGGCGTTCGAACGCAGTTTCCCGCCTCCTGAATACAGTATCGGGGTGGTGCACGGCAGGATGAAGGCCGAGGAAAAAGACTACACCATGGGGTGTTTCAAAAAAGGTCAGATACAGATTCTGCTCTCCACCACCGTCATCGAGGTGGGCATTGATGTGCCGAACGCCACGGTGATGGTCATCGAGAACGCCGAGCGGTTCGGCCTGTCGCAGCTGCACCAGTTGCGCGGACGCGTGGGGCGCGGTGGCAACCAGTCCTACTGTATCTTGATGTCCAAGTATGAGCTCTCCACCGAGGGCCGCAAACGGCTGAATGCCATGGTGGAGACTAACGACGGCTTTGAAATCGCCAACTTCGACCTGCAGCTGCGCGGTCCCGGCGACCTGCAGGGCACGCGCCAGAGCGGCATGTTGGACTTCAAAATCGCCGACCTCACCAAAGACGAGAAACTAGTGGCCTACACCCGCAACTACGCCCAGCAGATTCTCGAAAAAGATCCGGATTTGACGCTCCCCGAGCACAAACGCCTTGCCGAAACACTAAAAAAACAGATGCAACGGGATACAAACTGGAGTGTCATAAGCTGACGTGAGATGTAAGACGTAAGACTTTGGGGTTGTACGTTATTCTATACCATAGTTATAGTTATAGTTATAGTTAAACGAAAAAGGAGGTGAATTCACCTCCTTTTTCATATATAACAAATACAAATGAACTAAAAAACGGCGTTGTCGGTTTATTTTACCAAATCGACGATAGCCTTGAATGCCTCAGGATTATTCATCGCGAGGTCGGCGAGAGCTTTGCGGTTGAGCGCAACGTTCTTCTTTGCTAAGCTACCCATCAGGACGGAGTAAGACATTCCATATTCACGGGCACCGGCGTTGATACGGGTGATCCACAAGCTTCTGAAATTTCTCTTTTTCGCTTTTCTGTCACGATAGGCGTATTGCTGGCCTTTCTCCCACGAGTTTACCGCAACGGTCCAGACGTTTTTGCGTTTTCCGAAATAACCGCGGGTACGTTTTAAAATCTTTTTTCTTCTTGCTCTTGAAGCAACATGATTAACTGATCTTGACATAACTTTTTTTCCTTTCTGTTCGCGTCAGTGGCATAAAGCGCTTCGGGAACTGAACGTGAACGTTTTTGTTTGTTAATTAATTAATTTAGCACTGTCCGAGCATTTGCTTGACGGTGCGATCCAGGTTTTGTTCGACAATAGCACTATAAGCCAGGTTACGTTTTCTCTTTTTGGTTTTTTTGGTGAGAATGTGGCTATGGTAAGCATGATGTCTCTTGATTTTTCCGGTGCCGGTCAAAGTGAATCTCTTCTTGGCAGCGGATTTCGTTTTAATTTTCGGCATTTCTAATTGATTTTTAAGGTTTATATATAGTATTTGTTATATATTACTTTTTGGGTTTCGGCACCATGAGGATGGTCATGTTGCGCCCTGTCAGCACCGGCATTTGGTCGACTTTGCCGTAATCCTGAAGGCGTTCGGCAAATTTGAGAAGCTCGAGCTCGCCGTTGTCCTTGTAGATGATGCTGCGGCCGCGGAAGGTCATGATGATCTTCACTTTGTAGCCGTCTTGGAGGAACCGGATGGCGTGGTTGCACTTGAATTCCACATCATGTTCGCTGATCTGCGGACTCAGACGGATCTCCTTGATTTCTGTCTTGGCACTGTTCGCCTTGATTTCTTTCAGTTTTTTCTTCTGCTCGTAAAGGTATTTCTGATAGTCCATCACCTTGCACACGGGAGGGTTTGCCTGGGGGGAAATTTCCACCAGATCCAATCCATGCTCATCGGCAATGGCTAACGCTTCACGCAACGAGACGATGTTGGGTTCAATGTTGTCCCCCACCACACGCACGACTTGCGCCGTAATGTAATTGTTGATACGGTGTTGGGCTTCTTTCTTGTTTTTTGGGCCGAATCCTTTGTTCGGACGGTTGTTCTGAGCGATGATCAAATCCTTTCTGTTTAGTGTAAAAACTTTATTTATAATTTTTTGGGCGGCAAAAATACACAATTTTTTATTGTATAATTCGTTTTAGCATTTTTTTTATTTTTGCAGCCTTATTTAAAATGTACAAATGAAGAAGATTATCATCAATATAGTGGTGTTGTGTGCGGTGTTGCTGTCACTTCCGCAAGCGCCTGTGCGAGCGCAGAACTCGGAAGTGGGCGCCTGCGTGGGCACCATGTTCTACTTGGGAGAGCTGAATCCGACCAGACTTTTCGCACAGCCGCAGCTGGCCGCAGGATTGGTTTACCGCTACAATATCTCTCCCCGCTGGGCCGTCAAGGCGGATTTCATGTTCGGCAAAGTGTCGGCAAGCGACAGACTGACCAACGGCGGATATTCCCGCAACCTCAGTTTCTTTTCCCCGATTACGGAGTTCTCCGTGGTCGGCGAGTTGAACTTCCTCCGACTGTACTCCTCTGTCGGGAAAAACCATTTCGCCCCTTACATTTTTGCCGGCCTCACAGTGTTCTCCTTTGACCCGCAAGCGCAATACAAGGACGGGACTGTTTACGAACTGCAGAGTCTGGGCACGGAAGGACAGGGTTTGGAGGGAATGCCCAAAAAGTACTCTCTGACGCATTTCGCCATCCCCTTCGGCATTGGATTCCGCTTCAACATCGGGAAATATGTCAGCCTTGGCGCTGAATGGAGCATGCGCTACACATTTACCGACTATCTGGACGATGTGGGGGGTAGATACTATGACAATGACCTGCTGCGGGAACGGCGGGGCGACATCATTGCCGACATGGCGGACAGAACCCCTGAACTCGTTGACCCCGTAGAGGGGACTTCTCTCCCTTTGCACCAAGCGGGCGAACAACGAGGTAACCAGACCACACATGACCTATACTCGTTTGCGGGCGCCACGCTGACCGTGAAATTCGGGAATACGGACAGAACCTGCGATTTGAAAAAGAAACGTAAGTAATAATGAATATGGAAAAAGAGATCAAACACATAGCGATTATCATGGATGGTAACGGTCGTTGGGCTCAGCAGCACGGCCATGAACGTATTTACGGCCATCTGAAAGGAGTGGATTCCGCCCGTGACGTTGTGAAGGGCGCGAACGCTCTCCAAATCCCCTATCTGACCTTGTATGCTTTCTCAACGGAAAACTGGAACCGTCCGATGGAAGAGGTCAACTACCTCTTTGAACTGATGGCGGAAACGTTTCTCAAGGAAATTGAGAACTTGATCAGGGACAATATCCGTGTCGTTTTCTCCGGCCGGATCGACACCCTTCCCGAAGCCACCAAAAAGGTCATCCTGGACACGATTGAAAAGTCTGCCCATTGCACAGGCACCACGGTGAATGTGGCTATCAGCTATAGCGGTCGCGCGGAACTTGCCGACACGGCCAAACAGATTGCCCGCCAGGTCGCGGAAGGCAAACTCAATCCCGAGGAAATCAGCGAACAAACCATCTGCCAGAACCTCTACCATCCGGAAATCCCTGACGTGGACCTGATGATCCGCACTGCCGGCGATCAGAGAATCAGCAACTTCCTGCTCTGGCAACTTGCCTATGCGGAGCTGTTTTTCACTCCCGTCATGTGGCCTGACTTCCGCAGGGAACATTTGAAAGAAATCATCGAGCAATTCTCCCATCGTGAACGCCGTTTCGGAAAAACTGGCGAACAAGTCCGCTCACATTGATATTTTCACTATCTTTGCCGCCTTTTTTGAGAAGCATGCGTTTGATACGATATACGGTTCTGGTGTTGGCTCTCTGTCTCGGCACCTTCGCTGCCTGCGCGCAAGTCGTGGTGGGCGGTGACGTGCCCGATGGTCCCCCGAAAATTGATTACTCGTCCCCCAAAACATACGAAATCGGCGGCATCACCTCCTCGGGAACCGCTCCCCTGGACCAGCGGATCCTCCCGTTCCATGTCGGCGATCTCATCGAAGTTCCAGGTGACAAGATTTCCAAGGCGGTCAAGAGCTTGTGGAACACCGGCTTGTACGAGGATGTGGAAATAACGGCTACCCGCGTGCAGGGGGATCTCATCTTCCTTGACGTACGCCTGGAAGACCGCTCCCGCCTGAGCGCTTTCGGTTTCAAAGGCACTACAAAAACCGAAGAAAATGATCTCCGCGAAAAGCTCAATATCTCCCAAGGCAACATCGTGAACGACAATATGATCATCACATGCAAGAATATTATCCGCAAATACTATATCGACAAAGGATTTTTCAGCTGTGATGTGGATGTGCAGCAGATTCCTAATGAAAAAATCAAAAATGCTGTGAATCTGCTCTTTGATATTCGAAAATCCAAGAAAGTAAAGATAGATCGAATCACGATCAACGGAAACAAAGGTGTCACCGATGCTGTTCTGCTTCGTTCCATGAAGGAAACCAAGGAGAGATTCCGTTTTATGCCTTTTTACAAGGCTGACACCGCCATCGCCTACCTTTTCAAACACAAGGGCTATTATCAGTCCAAAGATATCAAAGATCATCTGGATGACTATTTTTCGGATCGTGTGAAACTGAGAATCTTCAAACCTTCCAAATTCATCAAGGAGAGTTATGAGAAAGATAAGGCGAATCTCATAAACCGCTATAATGAACTTGGTTACCGTGATGCGGTGATTGTCCACGACACTTTCTATGTCAAGAAAAACAATATGTATATCGACATAGATGTCAATGAGGGCTCGCAATATTATTTCCGGAATATTTCGTTTGTGGGCAACACCGTCTATCCGACTTCCATGCTTAAACAGTTGTTGGGCATCAGCAAGGGCGATGTGTATAACCAGAGCTTGCTGACCAAAAACCTGACCATGAAGGAGGACGGTGATGATATTGCTTCGCTGTACATGAATAACGGTTATCTGTTTTTCAGTGCAAATCCTGTGGAAGTGGGTATCGAAGGCGATTCCATTGACATCGAAATCCGCATCAGGGAGGGCAAACAGGCCAAATACAACCAGATAACCATCACGGGCAACACCAAGACGAATGATAATGTGATTCTGCGTGAACTCACCACCATTCCTGGACAAATGTTCAATCGTGCCGACATCATCCGGTCACAGCAGGTGTTGATGTCCATGGGCTATTTCAACCAGGAGAAGATGGATGTGCAGCCCCACCCGAACGAGGCAGACGGTACCGTAGACATCAATTACGTTGTGGAGGAGACCACTTCAGACCAGCTTTCGCTTTCTGCCGGTTTCGGTGCCATGGGCTTCATGCTCACCGCAGGTATCGCTTTCAACAATTTCTCCACCAAAAAACTCTTCAAGAAAGACGCTTGGTCTCCCATTCCCGGCGGTGATGGACAGAGAATCGCCCTTAACGCCTCCGTCAGCACCAAATATTACCAATACTACAATTTCTCCTTTACCGAACCCTGGCTGGGTGGGAAGAAACCCAATGCACTCACCGTCGGCGCCTACTACCAGAAGCAGACGAACGGATATAACAAAAAAGACGATGACAAGTATGCATACACGAGTATCGCCGGTGCGTCCATCACGTTGTCTAACAAACTCAAGTGGCCGGATGACTACTTTATGATGTCACACACGTTGTCGTACGAATATTACAATGTGAAAAAATGGGGTTCCTTTATATTCCCCACCGGCTACGCACACAGTTTAAGCTATATTTTCACGATTTCGCGTAATTCCATCAATGCGCCCATTTATCCGCGCGAAGGCTCTGAGATCACCTTCTCTATGCAGCTGACACCTCCGTATTCCGTCTTCTCCCACAAGGATTACAGCAATGCCACCGATCAGGAGAAATACAAGCTTCTGGAGTACCATAAATGGAAATTCAGCGTGTCGTGGTTTACGCGTATTGTGGATAATCTCGTGCTGAATGTTCGTATGAAAATGGGATTCATGGGATGCTACAACCAGACTATCGGCATTTCCCCGTTCGGCAGGTTCTATCTTGGTGGTGACGGTATGAGCAACTTCTCCTACGACGGTCGTGAAATCATCGGTATGCGCGGCTATGAGGACGATGTGCTCTCTCCCAATGTGAACGGTACCGTCATTGGCGCATCCATATACCAGAAGTTCACCGCAGAATTACGGTATCCGATTACCCTCAATCCGTCGGCGACCGTTTACCTGCTGGCCTTCGTGGAGGCAGGTAAAGGATGGATTGACAAGCGCCAATACAACCCGTTCCAGATGCATAAGTCCGTTGGATTGGGCGTGCGCGTCTATCTGCCGATGTTCGGATTGCTCGGTTTCGACTACGGCTACGGCTTCGATCCGGTTCCCGGCATCTCCAACTGGCGCAAGCAGTTCCACATCTCCATTAATCAATCCATCGATTAAACTTATGGCAATAGAACAGTCTTACCAAATGTTAACAATAAAAAACGTATAAAAAGATGAAAAAACAACTCTTATTCACATTCTTTTTGATGTTGGTCATGTCTTTCGGATTCGCACAGAAATATGCGTATATAAATTCCGAATACCTTCTTTCCCAAATTCCTGAATACAAAGAAGCACAGGCGGAATTAGATCGTGTGGCCGTACAGTGGCAAAAGGAGATTGAAGCAAAATTCTCCACCATTGATTCCATGTACAAACGTTATCAGGTGGAATCCATCACCCTGCCGGAGCAGATCAAACGGAGTCGTGAAGAAGCCATCATAGCACAAGAAAAAGCAGCCAAAGATTTACAGAAAAAACGTTTCGGACAAGATGGCGACCTTTTCAAGAAACGCGAGGAGCTGGTGAAGCCCATCCAAGACCGTGTGATCAATGCGGTGAATGACTATGCCAAAGAAAAAGGTTTCGCCTTTGTCTTCGACACCGCCGGTGACCTGACTATCATTTACGCCGACCCGAAATGGGATATCAATGAGGAGGTGCTTCAAAAAATGGGCATTTCCGTCAGCAAAGATATGGATGATTAATATTGTAATATGAACATAAAGAAGATTTCAATGAAAAAGATTGCTTTGATTTTGGCCATCGTAGGCCTGTTTTCCGTCCAAGCCGCTCATGCGCAAAAATACGGACATGTCAACTCAAGCGAAATTCTCGAAGTGATGCCGGGAATCGACTCCCTGCAGATCAAGCTCCAAGCTTTCCAACAAGACTTACAGTCCATGTATGAGAACATGATGACGGAGTATCAGACAAAGAAAGAGAAGTTCGACCGTGAAGTCGGTACAATGTCTTCCGCTGTGCGTCAAGTGCGTGAGAAAGAACTGATGGATCTGGGCAACCGTATCCAAGAATTCCAAGCCAGCGCACAAGAAGACCTCGAAGACAAGCAGTATGAATTAGCCAAGCCTTTCCAGGACGCTATCCAAGAGGCCATCAACAAAGTGGCGAAGAACAACGGTTACTCCTATATCTTCGACACCAAAACGTTGTTGTATTATGGCACCTCTGATGATATCACCCCGCTGGTGAAGAAAGAACTTGGCATTAAATAGTGGCAATTATGAAGAGAATACTCACAATATGCATTATCGCGGTGTGTTGTATCACCGCTGGATATGCCCAGAAGGCGAAATTCGGACATGTGGACTATGGTGCCATCATGAAGGAAATGCCTGGCATTGACACCGCGCAACAAGCTTTGGTGGAATATCAGCAAGAACTGGAAGCAGTGGGCAAACAGATGGCTGATGAATTCAAGACTAAACAGGCAGAATATGCCAACTTGGCCAATACCACCACCTCTTCTGCCATCTTGAAGGTGAAAGAGGACGAGCTGATGAAACTCTACTCCAGACTTCAGGATTTTGTCTCCACCAGCGAGATGGATATCCAGAACAAACAGATCGAACTCCTGAAACCTTTCCAGGACAAACTGATGGCTGCCATCAAAAAAGTGGCGGAAAACGGCAAATACTCGTATATCTTTGATATTACCATGTGCGCTTATCACACCGATTCTGAAGATATTACCGCTTCCGTCAAAAACGAATTGGGTATCAAATAAAATCGTTGTGCATAAAATATGTTTCCCCTTGTAGAGACGCAAAATTTTGCGTCTCTACATTGTTTATATGACAATGTAACACTAACCTTAAAACAAGCTTCAATAACCCATAACCAATAACCCATAACCATTAAAAATGAACCCGTTAACCCAACAATGGAAAACCCGTCGGCAGACTCCGCCGTTCAATGAGATTAAAACCGAACATTATCTTGCCGCGTTTGAAGAGGCCATAGCTTCGGCCAAGCAGGATATAGAACGGATTGTCGACAATTCCGCCGCGCCGGATTTTGAGAACACGATAGTCGCGCTTGACCGTGCCGGCGAGCAGTTAAGTACCGTAGCCGACCTCTTCTTCAATATTCTGGAATGTGATGGTGATGACGAGATGCAGGCCGTCGCGGAGAAAGTGCAGCCCCTTTTGGTGCAATACGAAAATGAGGTCTATCAACATCCCGGTCTGTTTGCCCGCGTCAAGGCGGTGCACGACCGTCAGCAGCAGGAGAATTTCCTGAATGGAGCAGACAAGATATTGTTAGACAAGACTTATGACGCTTTTGTGTCAGGTGGTGCGAATTTGCCGGATGAGCAGAAAAAGCGTTTCGCCGAATTGAGTTTGGAACTGGCTAACCGACAGCTTGACTTCGGACAGCGGGCGCTGAAAGCTACCAACGCCTGGCACGTGCAAGTCGAAAAGGGATCGCCACGAATTGCCGGCATTCCTGAAAGTGCTCTTGCCCTTGCTGCGCAAAAGGCAGCCGAAAAAGGATTGGATGGCTATGTTTTCGACCTTTCCGCTCCCGATGTGAATACCGTGCTGACCTACGCTGACGACCGCTCACTGCGTGAGGAAGTCTATATGCATTCCAGTAAGAAGGCTTACGGCGGGGAGTTTGACAACTGTGATAATATCAAAGCTATTCTGAAATGCCGTGAGGAAATCGCGCATTTGCTTGGATATAAGCATTATGCAGACTATGCATTACGGAATCGTATGGCAAAAGACATCGCCCACGTCTATCAACTGCTCGATGAGCTGAAAGCCGCTGCTTTGCCTGTAGCGAAACGTGAAATTCAAGAGCTGAAGGACTTTGCTCAGAAACAAGGCTTTAACGATACTTTCCAGCGTTGGGATTTGAGCTACTACATGGAAAAGCTGCGTCAGGAAAAATTCCAGCTGGAAACGGAGAAACTCAAGGTTTATTTTCCACTGAATCAAGTAATTGATGGCGTTTTCGGATTAGCCACTACGCTCTATGACCTACGTTTCGTAAAAACGGAGGACATACAGCCGTATCATCCTGATGTTCAGGTGTATGAGGTGTATCGTGGCGAACAGTTCATGTCGGTGCTGTACCTCGATTTCCACCCGCGCAGCACGAAACGCAGCGGCGCATGGATGACGGAATTCCGCGACCAGCACGAGGATGCCAACGGAAACGATGTCCGCCCGTGGGTGAGCTTGGTGATGAATTTCACTCCGCCGATGAAAGAACAGCCCTCCCTGCTCACGGTTGATGAGGTCAACACGTTCCTGCACGAGTTCGGACACGCTTTGAACGGTATGTTGTCGGAGGTGAAATACGCCACGCTTTCCGGCACGCATTCGCCCCGCGATTTCGTGGAACTGCCCTCACAGCTAAACGAGAATTGGCTTACGGAACCAGAGTTTCTGCGCACTTTTGCCCGCCATTACCAGACTGGTGAGCTGATTCCTGACGAATATGTCGCACAGCTGAAGAACATGAATAAGTTCATGGCGGGATATTTGTGCGTGCGGCAACTTTCGTTCGGCTATCTGGACATGATGTGGCACACAATGGCTGCGAAGGATGTGGATGACATCCTTCGTCTGGAACGTTCCATATTTGATACGGTGGAGGTGTTGCCGGTGGTTCCCGGCGCCTGCATGAGTACTGCCTTTGGTCACCTCTTTTCCGGTGGCTACGCAGCCGGTTATTACGGTTACAAGTGGGCGGAAATGCTTGAGGCAGACGCTTTCTCACTTTTCAAGGCGAGCGGCGTGTTGAATCACGACACCGCGCAAAAGTATTTGGAAACCATCCTTTCCAAAGGCGGTTCCGTGGATGCAATGGAGATGTTTATCAATTTCCGCGGTCGCGAGCCGAAAATTGATGCCCTGTTGGAGCGTGACGGGTTGCTGGCTGTTGGCTGTTAGCTTTTGGCTTAAACAATAACTATAACTATGACTATAACTATTGCCTGATCACTGATCACTTTTGCCTATTGCCTATTGCCTATTGCCTAATCAAGAATAATCAAAAGGTTGTCGGACATTCGCGAATATTGTGTACATTTGCAGCGGTAAAATATTTTTCTTAACTTCTTATGAATGAATTTATTAGGGGTATAAAACGCGGCTTTCCCATTTGTTTGGGTTACATACCCGTGTCTTTTACCTTTGGGCTGATAGCGGTTAAGATGGGATTTTCGCCGTTGCAGGCGACCTTGATCTCCCTGACCAACATGGCTTCCGCCGGACAATTCGCCGGAATTCGGCTGATTGAGGGCGGGGCACCTTATATCGAATTGATAATCACCACATTCGTCATCAATTTGCGATACTTTTTGATGTCGCTTTCCTTGTCACAAAAGGTGGATCCTGAGATGCCGTTTTACAAGCGGGCGGTTATGGCCTATTGTATCACGGACGAGGTGTTCGCTTTGGCGGCCATGGAGCCCGACGAGGTGAGTTTCCCGTTCTTTGGCGGCTTGATGATTACTCCCATATTGGGATGGACCTCAGGCACTTTGTTAGGTGCTATCGCCTCCAATCTGCTTTCCCCGATGATTCAGGGCTGCATGGGCATTGCCTTGTACTGCATGTTCATCGCCATCATTATCCCGCCGGCGCGGAAGAGCCGTAAGGTGGCCTTGGCCGTAGTGGTGGCTGCCGCGCTCTCCTGCATCTTCAAGTATGTGCCGGGCATCAACATGTTGTCAAAAGTCGGGGGCGGTGGCTGGGCCATCATTACCTCCGCTATTCTCGGCGCGGCCATCTGCGCCACTATCAAGGAGGTTAAACGCCGTCGCAGACGCGCCATGGCAGAAAGGAGGGTGGCATGAACTACATAGTCGTCTGCATGTTCCTGATGTTCTTGACCACCTATCTGATCAGGGTGATTCCCATCGGATTTGTGCGTAAGAAAATGGAGAACGAATGGATCCAGGATTTCATCTATTACATTCCGTTCTGCGTGTTGTCGGCGATGACCTTCCCGGATGTGTTCTATTCGACAACCGCCACGGGCGTGGAACCGCACATCACGGTTTCCGCCGTTGTTGCCACAGCGGTGGCTGTCATCATGGCATGGCGGAAGCGCGGTCTGGTGACGGTGGCACTCGTAGCCGTCCTGGTGGCCATTATTGTGGAGCTGGCGATGCCGGTGCTGATGACGATGATGGCACGATGAGACGATGAGGCGATGACACGATGAGGCGATGAGGCGATGAAGGCGATGAAGGCGATGACACGATGAATCAGCAGAGATAATACACGACAAAACCAACCACACCTGCGAGTAATATCAGAGTAATCGGGCCGAGTTTCCGTTTCAAGGACAGGAAGAAAGCAACGGCAAACAGCCCGATGCTGAGGAAAAACTGCAACGGATTTTCCGCATAGGAGCCGAAGGTCTCCTTGTTGACTAACAGGACGGCGGCAGCGGCAATCAGTCCGATGACCGTCAGCTTCAGCACTGACATCACAGTCTTAACCACAGGATGGTCCTTGTATTTCAGCAGGAAACGGCTGACAATCAGCATCAGCAGGAACGGAAGCAGAATCACGGAGAAGGAAGCCAAAAACGCGCCTGCCACACCCCAAATCGGGTCGTAACCCGCGTTAACCACAGAAGTGTAGCCCGCGTAGGTGGCCACGTTGATGCCGATGGGTCCCGGCGTGATTTGACTGGTGGCCACAATGTCGGTAAATTCGGCCATCGTCATCCAGCTGTTCTTCTCCACCACCTCGTTCTGGATGAGGGCGATCATGGCATAGCCGCCTCCGAAGTTGAAGATGCCGATTTTACAGAATGTATAGAACAGTTTCCAGAAAATCATGGCTGCACCTCCTTCTTTTCCAGATATTTACCATAAACAAAACCACCGATGCCAGCCACTAAAATCACCCAAATCGGGGAAATTCCGAGCAGCCATATCAGGAGGGCGGCGACCACGGGAATCCAGAAATTGTAACGGGAGATTTTTGCAGTCTTGGCCATGCGGAACACCGGTGCGGCGATGAGTGCGACCACGACAGGCCGCACGCCTTTGAAGATGGCTTCCACGACTGCATTTCCTTGCAAATAGTGCAAACCCATCGCGAGAGCGAGAATGATGAGAATCGGCACCAGAATGTTGCCGACCAAGGAGAATATCGCTCCGGGTACGCCACGCAGCCGCCATCCTACATGCACGGCCATATTCGCGGCGAAAATCCCCGGCATCGTCTGCGACAAAGCGATAATGTCCATGAACTCTTCGTTCGTCAGCCAATGATGACGGTCCACCAACTCTTTCTCCATCAGCGGAATCATGGCATAACCGCCACCGAGCGTGAAGGTTCCTATCTTAAAAAAAGACCAGAAAAGCTGTAATAACGAGACCATTGCTCTTCTTCATTTGCGCGGCAAAGATACGATTTCCTGTGGAATCGTGGAGACGTGCCGTTGACGTGACTTTGCATATTTTGCGTCTCTATGGCTAATTGGACAGTCAATATCTCGCTTTTTCGTTAGGGCGGTGAGTATCGGCAATGCGTGTTGTTTCCGTTAGGAAAGGGTGGCCAAACGGAATGGTGCAATTGCTCTTCGTTTGCGTTTGCGCTTGTGGGTTGCGTTGATGCCGTCCCATTAAATTATAACAGTTAATTATTAAATAATATTTACAAAAAATATTTTAATTTTTCATCTGACCGTATCAAAAAAAAGCGTATCTTTGCGGCGTTAAATTTATCGTTTATCAAAACCAAAGAAAATGGAAGAAATAATTAACACCAATCCTATCGCGGAAGCCCGCCGATACGTGGCCAACGCCGAAGATGTTATTAAAAAAGCCAAATATGACCCTGAAACAAAGTCCTACTTGGACAGCAAGTACATCAAGATGGCCGGTGACACACTGTGGAAAGGCTGCCTCATCGCCCTTGATGCAGTTTTGCATGTCCGTACTGGTAAGGGTCGACCGTCAATCGAGAAGTACAGGGAGGCTGCAAAAAAACGCGACGGAAAGCTGTTGCGGTTTATAAACCTTGGATATGACTTGATGCACTTGACGATGGGCTATGATGGAGACAGAAACAAAAAAGTCTGTGAAACGGGCTTTGAAAGAGCCAACGCCATCATCGACCATTGCGAGATGCTGCTCCCTCTTCCCCTGCGAGTCCGAGGTTCCGCCTGAACGGACAACGCCTGTCTTTTTTGTTATTGCAGTGAGTGTCGGTAACTCATATCGTTTTCATTCCAGCAGGATAGTGATGCGATACAAAAAATTCGTACCTTTGCGCCATTGTTTGTGCGAATTTATAAAACATTGAATATGAAAAGAATCACCCTCTTTTTAAGCATCCTTTCCCTGATGCTTTTGGTCCCCGTTTTCGGCCAGACCATCGATTTCACCAAACGCTATGTCATCGACAATATCCGTGGCATCGCGTGGCAACCAGGTACCGACATGTATTCCTATATAGATGATGACCGGAATATTATGCTCGTCAATGCCAAGAACGGCAAAGAAACCACATTTCTCGCCGCTGCTTCACAAAAAGCGCACGAGATTTCCAGCCCTTACGGTTACGAATGGCTCGATGCCAACACCCTTTACTTCCCCAGCGACCACAAAACCGTGAACGTGGTGAAAGGCAAAATCACCACCGCTGAGTTCGACAAGGTGGATTGGGACGATGTGATCGACCAAGATGTCAAGAACAAGGTGTTCGTCATCAAAAACGACAAAGGTGTGTTTGTGGAGAGTGCGCGGAACGGTTACAAGCCGGTGCTGCTCTGTCCCGACACTGGCAAAAACATCGTCTTCGGCGAATCTGTGCACCGCAGTGAGTGGGGCATCAACGAAGGACAGTACATCTCCCCGAACGGCAACTTCATCGCCTTCTACCGCATGGACGAGAGCATGGTGGAGGATTACCCGCTCGTGAACACAGGCACGCCCATCGCAACGGTCGAGAACATCAAATACCCGATGGCCGGTCGCACCTCCCACGTGGTGACCCTCGGTATCTTCGACGTGGCCAAATCCGCTGAGAAAGGTGCTCCTGTATACCATTATATCCAAACCGACAAAGCTGACGGCGAGTTCCTGACCAACGTCACTTTCTCCCCCGACGAAAAATACATCTACATTTCGCACCTCAACCGCGAACAGAACCACGCCAAACTGATCCGCTACGACCTCCAAACCGGTAAAAAATTAGCCACCCTCATCGAGGAGCGCGATAGCCGTTACGTGGAACCGACTCAGCGCATGATCTTCATGAAAAACGGCAATTTCCTCTGGTTCAGCGACCGCGACGGCTGGAACCATCTTTATTGGTACAGCGCTGATATGAAATTTTTTAAGAAGGTGGTGGATGGTAATTTTGACATTATCGAGTACTACGGCATGGACAAAGACGAGAAAAATATCTATTTTACGGCGTCTTTGGAAAAACCTGTGAATCAATACGTTTGTAAAGTAAATCTCAATACGGGCATCGGCAAAAACACGCTTACTTGTCTGGCCCACGCGGATGGTGTTCATCGCCCCGTCTTCAGCGAATCAAAAAACTATTTCATCGACTATTTCAGCAATCCGACCACGCCTCGCACTATCTCTCTGGTAGATAATAAAGGTAAGACACTCAAGACGTTACTTACAGCGAAAAGCCCATTTGGTGTGATGAAGTTGGGCGATACCCAAATTTTCCCCATCGTGAACAAGGAGGGCGATTCACTCTGGTGTCGCATGATCACGCCTCCAAACATGGACAAGAGCAAAAAATACCCTGTGTTTATGTACGTTTACGGCGGTCCGCATTCACAATTGGTGACCAACCAGTACCTCTCCGGCGGACTTTTCCTCGAATTTATGGCGCAACAGGGCTACATCGTCTTCACGTTGGATAACCGAGGCACGGACAATCGTGGTGCGGAATTCGAAAAGTGCATTCACCGCAACCTCGGCGTGCGCGAGGTGGAAGACCAGATGTGTGGCGTAGAATATTTGAAATCACTGCCTTACGTGGATGCCAACCGCATCGGCTTGGATGGTTGGAGCTACGGCGGTTTCATGGTGTTGTCGCTGATTACTGCGCATCCCGATGTATTCAAAGCGGCCTCTTGTGGCGGCCCGGTGGTCAACTGGGAGTGGTACGAGGTGATGTACGGCGAACGCTACATGGACACCCCGCAAGAGAATCCTTCCGGTTACGAGAATGCCAACATCATCCCGAAAATCAAGAACGTAAAATGTCCGTTGTTGGTGATGCATGGTGCCCAGGACCACACGGTGGTGCAACAGCACACGTTGGAGCTGCTCCGCCAGGCTGTCAGCGATGACATCGAGCTCGAATACTTCGTCTATACTGTCCATGACCACAACGTCATCGGACCCGAGCGCAGACACCTCTACAACAAACTGTTGCGTTTCCACAACCAGAACACCAAGGGCGAATGAAACGACTGTTTATCGCCACACCGATAATCACGCTTTCGGCGGAGATCCAAAAGATCTCTGCCGATTTGCGTTTTCGTCTGCGCCACGACGACATCGTTTGGGTGAAAGGGGAAGTGCAGCATCTGACAATGCGGTTTTTGGGTGCGACCCCTCCGCAGCTTGAAGCCAGCACACGAAGGGCGCTTGCGGACGTATGTGCCCATTACGCACCTTTTACACTCACAATCAACAAGATAGGCGTCTTTGGCAGTCATTATCATCCGAAGGTGCTATGGTTGGGATTCGATCATTTCGAACCATTTAAGGCCGTGTTCGAGGATTTGGAACCGAGGTTGCAATCGCTTGGTTTTGAGCCGAATGAAGGCAATTTCGTGCCGCACATCACGCTGGGCCGCATCAAGAACCTGCATTCCAAAGACAAATTCTGGGAAAGCGTTGAAGCGGTGCAGCAGCAACCGTTTGCCCAGGAATTGAAAATCTCATCGTTGAATCTGTATCAGAGTTTCCTGCATAAAGAAGGACCGGAATACAAGGTGATCGGGACGGGGACGATGAAACGATGATGCGATGATGATGAAAAAAAAGAGACGCAAATAAATTGCGTCTCTTTTTTGTTGAGCGGAAAACGAGACTCGAACTCGCGACCCCAACCTTGGCAAGGTTGTGCTCTACCAACTGAGCTACTTCCGCTTGAGAAATCGGCGGCAAAAATACACTTTTTTTGATATGGTTCGACAGTTCGCGAAAAAATTTTTTTGATGCTTCCTATCGGGATTTTTTTTATCTTTGGCGGCTCAAATTTTATAGCAAAGAAACTAACGTAATTGAATATATGTCAGAACAAATAAAAGGGAAGATATCCCAAATCATTGGCGCAGTTGTCGATGTTCATTTTGAAGAGAACGTCACGCTGCCCAACATCTATGATGCACTGGAAGTGCGCAAGGAAAACGGCGAGAAGCTGATTTTGGAATGCGAACAAGACATCGGCGAGAATACCATGCGTTGTATCTCTATGGACTCCACCGACGGTTTGCATCGCGGCATGGAGGCAGTGGCCACCGGCCGTATGATCACCATGCCAACGGAGAATATCAACGGCCGTCTGATGAACGTCATCGGCGAGAGCATCGACGGCATCGGCGAAATTCCGTCCAAGAGGCGCAGCGACATTCACCGTATGCCCCCCACATTCGATAACCTTTCCACTTCGCAAGAGGTCTTCTATACTGGTATCAAGGTCATCGACCTGATCGAGCCCTATGCCAAGGGCGGTAAGATCGGTCTGTTCGGCGGTGCCGGCGTGGGCAAGACAGTGCTGATTATGGAGATGATCCACAATATCGCGAAAAACTACGGTGGAACGACCGTGTTCACCGGCGTGGGTGAGCGCACCCGTGAGGGTAACGACCTGCTCCGTGAAATGCTCGAATCCAAGGTTATCCGCTACGGCGATGCTTTTTTGGAAAGCATGAAGGCCGGCAGCTGGGACCTTTCCAAAGTCGATATGGCGGAACTGGCCAAATCACAGGCCACTTTGGTCTTCGGACAGATGAACGAACCGCCCGGAGCACGTGCGCGCGTGGCCCTTTCCGGTTTGACCGTGGCTGAGGGCTACCGTGACGGCGATGAGACCACCGGTGGTCGCGACATCCTCTTCTTCGTGGATAACATCTTCCGTTTCACGCAGGCCGGCTCCGAAGTCTCCGCTCTGTTGGGCCGTATGCCGTCTGCCGTGGGTTACCAGCCGACGCTGGCTACCGAAATGGGTACCATGCAGGAACGTATTACCTCCACGAAACGCGGGTCCATCACTTCCGTGCAAGCCATTTATGTGCCTGCCGACGACTTGACCGACCCGGCTCCCGCTACCACCTTCTCCCACTTGGATGCTACCACGGTGCTGAGCCGTAAGATCTCCGAGCTGGGTATCTATCCCGCTGTCGATCCGCTGGATTCCACCTCCCGTATCCTTTCCCCAGACATCGTGGGTGAGGAGCACTACAAGACCGCCCAACGCGTGAAAGAGAGTTTGCAACGCTATAAGGAGCTGCAGGACATCATCGCCATCCTCGGTATGGAAGAACTTTCCGAAGAGGACCGCAAGACCGTGCACCGCGCACGCCGTGTGCAGCGCTTCATGTCGCAGCCGTTCTTCGTGGCCGAGCAATTCACGGGTATTCCCGGCAAGTTCGTCAACATTGAGGACACCATCAAGGGCTTCAACATGATTCTCGACGGTGAATTGGATCACCTGCCCGAGACCGCCTTCAACCTCGTGGGCACCATTGAGGAGGCCATCGAGAAGGGAGAAAAAGAGTTGGCAGCCGCAAAATAACGGACTATGAAATTAGAGATTATCACCCCCAGCAGCACTCTGTTCTCCGGCGATGTCACGCTGGTGCAGCTCCCCGGTATCGACGGTCTGTTTGAGATCCTGAAATCCCACGCCCCGTTGGTTTCCGCTTTGAAAGAAGGCCGCGTGAAAGTGGAGGAGGCTCAGGGTCAGACACAATTTTTCGACATTCGTGGCGGCGTGGTGGAAGTCAGCCACGACAAGATCCTGCTGCTGGCAGAGTAAGGGGATATAAAATATTATGACGTGAGACATTGAACGATAGCCGTCTGATGTCTCACTTTTTTTTCGGAATTAAACGTGTATATTATGCCCAGGTAGAGACGCGCCATGGCACGTCTCTACAATGTTGGTGTTTCTCGATGTCGGATTTCCGGTTTAATCGCGTCTTCCACACACAAGCTGCCGATGCGAGTGCGGCGCAGAGCGGTGAGGTGCGCGCCGCTATTGAGCGCGGCCCCGAAATCGCGGGCGATAGCGCGGATATAGGTTCCCTTCGAACAACGGATACGGAAGTCGATTTCCGGCAATTCGAAACGGGTAATCTCGAATTCGTAAATGGTGATGTTTTTGGCGGCTAAAGGGGCATCCTCGCCGCGACGGGCGATTTCGTATGATCGTTCGCCCTGGTGCTTTACCGCGGAAAACATCGGTGGAACTTGTTGGATTTCGCCAGTGAAGGAACGCGCTACATCCTCGACCATCTCGCGGGTGATGTGCTCATATGGAAATGTGGCGTCAATGGGTTTCTCCAAGTCAAAACTTGGGGTGGTGGCACCCATCATGAACGTGCCCGTGTAGGTCTTTTCTTGCGCCTGCAGCGTATCAACCTGCTTGGTCATCTTGCCCACACAAATGAGCAACAACCCGGTGGCCAACGGATCCAATGTGCCCGCATGGCCCACTTTGACGCGATGTCCAGCGGCACGGCTCGCCATCTTGCGCACTTTGCCCACCACATCGAAAGAGGTGCACTTGTAAGGTTTGTCAATCAGCAACAAATCACCTTCTGGATTGATATTCATCTCCAGCAAATCGAAGGTGACGTCATGGATCATCTTCTTTAACATAAACCTAATATGATGGCCAGGATGCCGACAATCACGCAGTAGATGGCGAACCAGATCAGCTTGCCTTTCTTCACGATGTTGATCATCCATTTGCAGGCGAGACAGCCGGTGATGAAAGCGGCGATGAAGCCCACGGCCAAAGAGAAGGCGGAGATGCCGCTCATGGCGGTGCTGAATCCTTGTTCGGCGATGTCGAGGGTGTCAAGCAAAGCCTCGCCTAACACGGGCGGGATGACCATCAGGAACGAAAACTGCGCCATCCGTTCTTTCTTGTTGCCTAATAGCAGACCAGTGGCGATGGTGGTTCCCGAACGGGAAAGTCCCGGGAGCACAGCTACTGCCTGACCGATACCGATGATAAAGGCATGCAGCGGGGAGATTTCCTCTCGCTGGCGCGGTTTGGCATAGTAAGAAAAGGCGAGTAGCGAGGCCGTGACTAAAAGCATGATACCGACAATTAGCAGACCGGAACCGAAAATCTCTTCCACCGTGTCTTTAAAACAGAAACCCACAATGGCGACAGGAATCATGGAAATCAGGATGTTGATGGCAAATTTAGTACCCTCGTTCAGCCCGGAATAGCTTTTCCATGACTGTTTTGTGAACAGATCCTTGAAAACCCAGACAACCTCTTTCCACAAAATGGTCAGCGTGCTGAGCACAGTGGCTACATGCAAGGCTACAATCATTGTAAGGTTCGATTCCCCTTCCAGTCCGAAAAGGTTGGACAAAATCGTAAGGTGCCCGCTACTGCTGACAGGCAAAAATTCGGTTAATCCTTGTATGATGCCCAGGATTAATGCTTCTAACCAGCTCATGTCGAAGTTCTATTTGTTTTCGTTTTCCGAAGCTTTCGGATGCCACATGATGGCCACAATTTCAACAACTAATCCCAAGAAGATCAGGATCGGTGCCACCACAATCCGGCGAGTGTTGAAAATTTCACCGTCGAAAACATCATCCGGAACATCGCCGCCACCCAGGCAGATGTAGCCGATGAGCAGGAGTAGCGCGCCGACGCCCATCAAAATGTAGTTCATTTTGCGGAATAATGGCGGGCGGTTGCCTTTCACATTACTGATGTTCTCATTATTCGTATTAGTATTCATAATATTGGTTATTAATAATTTACATGTATAATCTTTCGTCATTGATTCGGATGTATTTGTTCACGGAAAATGCGGAAATCAGCATGGTGAAAAACATACTGAACACAAATACAGCAGACAGAATAATGACAATGTAAAGCATGGCTGAAAAGTCCACAAAGTCGGGTGCCATGCGGTTTCCATAAAACAGAGTCAATGCCAACAAAGACACAGCGATAAGCCCGCCCCAGATACCTTGGAGCATCCCTTTGGTGACAAAGGGCTTGCGGACGAATTTTGGCGTTGCACCCACCAACAGCATACTCTTGATATTGAACCGTTTGGCGAAGATGTTCAGGCGGATACAGTTGGCCACCAGTAGCATGGAAATGATCATGAAGACAGCACAAATAGCCACAATCACCCATTGTATCTTGCGGAAGTTGTTGCTAATGGATTTAACGATGAAGTCCGGATAATCAACATCCTGCACGATAGGATTGCGTTTCAACTCCTTGGAAATCTTGTTCAGGGAGTCGGAGTTGGCATATTGTGGCTTCACGTTGATGATGATGGAGGCGTTGATAGGGTTGGAAATCACTTCTGTGAAGTTGCTGCCGATGATCTGTTGTGCAGTGCGGGTGTTTTCCTCCCGCGACGAAACCCGCGACGACTCAATATACGGTTTCAGCTTGATTTGCTTTTCCAGCGCGTCGATGTCAGCTTCCTTGATGTCGGAATAAAACAGCACTTCCATTTCGATTTTCTGGGAAAGGTTTTGGAGGTATCTCATGGAGAAAAAGGCAAAAAACGCCAAAGCTCCGATGAAGAACATGGTGAGTGCAATGCTGAAAATAGAACCGAAAGCCGACAGCCTGAGACGTGCTTTCGTAATTCTGTCTATCGAATCCGGATAGTTTGCCATAATAAATTTTTTGCGCCGCAAAAGTACAAAAAATTGGGAAACAAAAATATCGTACCTTTGCCGCCGATTTGAAAAGGTATGGAATATCTCGGAAGAATCTTTAAATATCTGAAAAACTACAAGTTACAGATTGCATTCATCCTGTTTGTGCAGCTGTTGTATGCGTTTTTCTCCATCTTTACCCTTACGCTCCTGGTGCCTTTCCTGCAAGTGCTTTTCCATCAAGTGGAGGCCGTGACCGTACGCCCCGAATTCTCCTTTTCCCCGCAGTATCTCATCGATACGTTTTACTACCTTATGAACTCGGTGATTGAACGTCATGGACAGACTTCCGCGCTGCTGTTCATTGCCGGCACCATGATTCTGCTGTCCTTTCTGGCGAACCTCTGCCGCTATGCGGGCATGTTTTGGCTTTCCCACATCCGTTCCGGCATCCTTTCCCACATCCGTGATGATTTCTATCGCAAACTGATACGGCTTCCATTGTCGTTTTACACCAAGCAGCGTTCCGGTGACATTGTCAGCCGGATGGGAGCCGATGTTCTAGAAGTCGAGTGGACGGTCATCTCTTCGCTATTGGCATTGTGTCGTGACCCTTTCCTGATCATCGCCTATTTGATCACATTGTTTACCATCAGTGTGAAACTCAGCGTGATAACGCTCTTGATTCTGCCGCTGATGGCAGTTGTTCTCTCCGTTATCGGGAAGAATATCCGCAATTATTCACTGCGGTCGCAGGAGCTGATCGGAAGCATGACCGCCTATTTCGAAGAAGCCGTGGATGGCTTGCGCGTCATCAAAGGGTATAATGCGCAGCAATACGTGTCGGAGCAATTTCAAAAGGAAAATTTCCGTTTTTACCTTCTTAACAAGAAGATTTTCAGGATCAAGGAATTGGGCTCCCCTCTGATAGAGTTTTTGTGCATTTTCACGGCGCTGGCCATTTCCATGATAGGATTGGTGGCATTTCCGGATAGTTTTGCCTCGCGTGGAGCCGCTTTCATGCTCTATTTTGTGGTCTTCGCGCGCATGATCCCCCCTGCCAAGTCGTTGGCCTCCACCTATTACCAGATCCGCAAAGGACTGGGGGCCGCCGCCCGCATTTATGAGATTATAGATGCCGAAGAGGAAATCAAGGATGTTCCAAATGCGAAGCATATTGCTGATCTCCAAAGTGTTATAGAGTTCAAGGATGTAAGTTTCACCTATAATCCCGAAATTGAAAACGCTGAAGATTGTGAGGTGCTGCGGCACGTCAGTTTTTCGTTGAAGAAGGGCGAGACCCTGGCGATTGTGGGACCGTCCGGAAGCGGAAAATCAACTTTAGTGGATTTGCTGTCAAGGTTTTATGACATCCATTTCGGAGAGATTCTGATTGACGGGGTGCCCATTAACCAGTATGCGCTGGCCGATCTTAGAGGATTGTTCGGTATTGTCAACCAGGACGTTTTCCTTTTCGATGACACGGTATATAACAACCTGACGTTCGGGACGGAAAACGCCACAGAAGAGGAGGTGATGGCCGCGGCGAAAATCGCACAGGCACATGAGTTCATCATGGAGTTGGAGGATGGTTACCAGACACGAATTGGAAATCGGGGTATGCGGCTTTCCGGTGGCCAGCGGCAACGGCTCAGTATCGCCCGCGCTATCTTGAAAAATCCGCAGATTATCGTTCTCGATGAAGCCACTTCCGCTCTCGACAACGAATCCGAACTTCTTTTCCAAGAAGCCTTACTTCCTTATATTGAACAACATACAGGCATTATTATCGCCCATAGACTCTCTACCATTCGCTTCGCTGACCATATCCTGTTTCTGAAAGACGGACATGTGGTGGAGTTCGGGTCCCATGACGAGCTGATGGCGAAAAAAGGAGATTATTACCAGTTCTGCATCACGCAACAGATGTCGGAATAACACACAATTCGTTGTTAAAAAACAATTTTTATTCCAATTAAACAACGTCATAATAACACTATATTTGCGTTTTGTATATAATAATGTGTAATATGTATAAAATTGCAGTAGTGGCCGGTGGAGATTCCGGTGAATATGAGGTCTCCTTGAAAACAGCGGATAATGTCTTTCAACAGCTTGACAAGTCGTTGTTTGAGCCGTACATGATTCTTTTCAAGGGCACTGATTGGCATTATAAAACCTCAGATGGACGGCAAGTCCAGATTGACAAAAACGATTTTTCGCTGACTGTTGGCGGACAGAAGATTGTGTTCGATGCCGTGTTCATCGCCATTCATGGCACGCCTGGCGAAAATGGAAAATTGCAGAGCTATTTTGAAATGATCAAGATGCCATACGTGGGTTGCACAAGCTTCCCGTCAGCCTTGACATTCAACAAGTTCTACTGTAATTTGGCCGTCGCGCAGTTGGGAGTTCCGATTGCCCCGTCACTGCATTTCTATGCCGGCGATCCCATGGATGTGGACCGCATTGAAGAGGTCTGCGGATACCCCTGTTTCGTGAAATCCTGCAATTCCGGCTCCAGCGTGGGCGTGACGAAGGTGCATGGTCGTGAGGAACTGAAAACCGCTTTCGAGGAGGCGTTGAAATACGATAACCAACTGATAGTGGAAAAAATGATCCATGGTCGCGAGCTGGCCTGCGGCGTGACAGCAGTCTATGGCAATGTCAAGATGTTGGCTATCACGGAAATCGTGGCTCATAACGAGTTCTACGACTACAACGCCAAATATACGGATGTGGGTCACAGTCTCATCACCCCAGCCGATATCGCCCCCGACATGCAGAAGCTTGTCAAGCAATACGCAGAGTTGGTTTTCCGCCAGCTCGACTGCAAGGGCATCGTCCGCGTGGACTTCATTCTTGATGAGGATGCGAAAAAGCCTTATTTCCTGGAAGTCAACACGATTCCCGGACAAACGGCTATGAGCATCATTCCGGCACAGGTGAAAAGCCAGGGATTGGATGTGCAGGATTTCTACACGAAATTGGTGATGGAGGCGTTGGCTTAATGGATAATTGATAATGGATAATGGATAATGGATAATTTTGGAAAAACGATAGCGTGTGTAATAATTGGGCTGATGTCCGGATTTGCGGCATTTGCGCAGTACAACGAGCAGGATATCCGCGATTATATCGAGCAATATTCGGAAGTGGCTATCCAGAAGATGCACGAGTACAAGATTCCGGCGAGTATCACGGTGGCGCAGGGCATTTTCGAAAGTGCCTGCGGCAAAAGCCGGCTTGCGGTGGAAGGCAATAACCATTTCGGCATCAAATGCCACACCGAATGGACAGGTGACACCATCTTGGTCGATGATGACGAATTGCAGGAGTGTTTCCGTAGATACGCCTCTGTGTCAGAATCCTACACAGACCATTCGCTGTTCCTGACCAATCGGAAACGTTATTCCAATCTGTTCCAGTTAGACATCATGGACTACAAGGCATGGGCGCGGACCCTGAAACAGGATGGTTACGCCACCAACCCACAATATGCCGACCGGCTCATCAGTCTGATCGAACGTTTCAATATCGCCCGTTTGGATACGATCTACTATCAGCAGAAACATGGCTATGCTCCGATGGCGGTCGCCGAATCCAAACCGGTGGTGCAGAATACCCAGCCTGTTGAAAAACCTGCTGAGACGAAGAAGCCCGGCAAGAAGGTGTTCACCGCAAGCGGAAGTGAGTACCCGGCGGATGAAAGCCCGTTCACCTACAGGAAAGTTTTCAAGAACAACAATACCTATTTTGTCATCGCCGAGAAAGGGGACACCTACGAGAAAATCGCGCAGGATATCCTGGTGATGTCCGATAATCTGCGGAAGTTCAATGATGTCGGGGCAAATGAGGAGCCTATGGAGAATGAGATTGTCTATGTGGAGGCCAAAGCCCGCGGGAATGCCACTCGCGTCCACACCGTCCAGCCCGGTGAGACATTGCGTTACATATCGCAACGCTACGGGGTCCAGCTTCGATATATTTTCAAATACAATATGTTGGATGAAAATTCAGTTATTCATCCGGGAGACCAAATATTATTAAAACGATAAATTCAGAACGATGAAAAAAATATTATGCTTATTGGCAGGTATATGCCTGGGATCCATCGGTTTTGCGCAATACACGATGGAGGATCACATTTACGACTACATTGACGAATACAAGAACCTTGCGATGCAGGAGATGGAGTTATACGGGGTGCCGGCCAGCATCACCTTGGCTCAGGCCATCTATGCCTCACAGGCAGGCACCAACGACTTGGTGCGTGAGTGCCATAACCATTTCGCTATCATGTGCCATACGCAGGAGTGGACAGGAGAGACCTACTATCGTCCTTCCGATAAAAAGCAGGAAAATTGCTACCGAAAGTATGCCACTGATGCGGAATCCTATCGTGATCACTCGCTTTTCCTTTCCACCCGTAGCCGTTATGTGAAATTATTCTATTTCCCCATTACAGACTATAGATCATGGGCAAACGGTCTTCTGGAAGCCGGCTTCTCGGGCAACCCGAAATATGCCGACACGTTGGTGTCCATCATCGAAAAATACTATCTGATGCACTATGACCGCAAGGTGGCTCAGAAGTTGGGTGATACGGTGGCATTACGCGCCATGGATAAACCGCATCCGGAACGGACAGGGGTGGTGGCACATACGGAAACACCGACTCCAACCACACAACCCGTGACCCCGACAGTCAAGCCAGTGGAGAAACCAGTGGAAAAACCTGTGGAGAAGCCCGTAGAGGTGACGAAGCCTGTCCAAACCGCTCAACCCAAGGCGGAACCTGCGCCTCAAAAGCCTGCCGTAAAAACGGATACAATGGAAGTGAACGGTATTCAGGTCTTGGTGGAGAAAAAAGAGAAACCGCAACCTCAGAAACCAGCTGAACCCCAAAAGGTGCAACAGCCTGAAACGCCTGTCACCCAAACGCAAATCAAACAGCCGGAAAAAGTGGATGGCATAAATGTTTTTGTACTGGACCCATATTCCATCCCGTTCAAAGCAGCCTATTATCCTTATACCAGCCGTCCCGTTTACGAGAATAACAAAACGAAATTCATTCTGGCGCGTCCTGGCGATACCTATCAGAAACTGGCAGCTTCATTGCAGATGACGGAGAAAAATCTGCGTCTCTACAATGATGTCTATGACGGATCGGAACCCATAGAGGATGAAGTGATTTATCTGGAGATGAAAAGCACAAAATCCCCGGAGTCATACCATACGCTGCAGGAAGGCGACACCTATCGCTATATTGCCCAACGATATGGAATCCAGTTGAAAATCTTAATCAAAAGAAACAGCGGAAATATCAATAATTACAAAGTCGGAGACCAGATTTGTATCGGTTGTAACTAAAAATGCCTAAGTCTTTCTATCATTTTAATCCAAAAACACTGACGTATGAAAAGGTGAAACTCAGTTTCAAGCACCTTTTCAAACGTATGGCCTGGATTTTTGCCAGCGGAGTGGCTTTCGCGTTGGTATTTGTCTGGATAGCGTTCTATTTTATAGACTCGCCTAAGGTGAAGATTTTGGAGAAAGAGAACAATGAACTGAAAGAAGAGGTTAATCGCTTGAGCACACGCATCAATGTCATGTCGGAGGTTTTGGCGGACATTGAAGACCGGGATGATAATGTTTACCGCAATGTTTTTGAGACAGATCCAGTGCCGGTGAGTGAAAGATATCCGTTACTGGCGGAGGATGCGCATTTCGACAGCCTGTCCCGCTCTGAAGCCAACACCATGCTGAAGGCCGCCAACAAGAAAGCCGACCAGCTGACGGTCAGATTGGCGGTGCAGACTCGTTCGTTGGACACGTTGGAGAAGATCGCAACTTCCAAGGCGAAGATGTTGGCCGCCATTCCTGCCATACGCCCGTTGAAAAACATGTACACGATTACTTCCGGCTTCGGCAAACGCTACCATCCCATCCTCAAGACATTACGAAACCATACAGGCATTGATATCGCCGCTCCGAAAGGCACGCCCATCTATGCCACCGCCGACGGCACGGTCTCCCGAGAGAACCCCGGTTCCGGCTACGGTATCTGCGTGCTGCTGAACCATGGCTATTCCTACCAGACGCTCTATGCCCACATGTCGAAGGCCGCTGTGAGACCCGGTCAAAAGGTGAAACGTGGCCAACTGATTGGCTATGTGGGATCTTCCGGTATGTCATCAGGCACCCACCTTCATTACGAGGTCATCAAAAACGGCCAGCCCGTTAATCCGATTTACTACTTCTACATTGACATTACCCCCGAAGAGTATAATTCACTGTTGGAGTCCTCCAAGAAAATCAACCAAGCGTTGTCCTAAGTATGAAAAAGTTTACACCAGCGGCCGCTATTGTTTTGCTTTTCATGACTTTGCTGGTCTCCTGCAAGACCAGATTTGACCATCCTGACAAGCAGATTTTCCATTATAATGAGTCTTCCGGCATTTTGTCTTTGGATCCGGCATACGCTTCCGGGCAATCCACAATATGGCCTTGTAACCAGCTGTATAACGGCTTGGTGGATATGGACGAGAATTTGCAGGTGGTGCCGGCCATCGCGAAAAACTGGACGATTTCCGATGACGGGAAAACCTATACGTTCATCCTGCGCGATGACGTGCAGTTCCATCAGACGGAGTTCTTCCCATTCGACAAGCCGCGATATGTCACTGCATCCGATTTCGTCTATAGTCTCGGGCGCATTCTTGATCCCGAAGTGGCCTCGCCGGGGGCGTGGATTTTCCAGAAGGTGAAGCGCGACAAGGACGGCAAACCCGCATTCAAAGCTTTGAATGATACAGTGTTCCAGATCGAACTCTCCGAGCCGTTCCCGCCGTTTTTGGGAATCTTGACGATGAAGTATTGCTCTGTGGTACCGCACGAGGTGGTGGAACGCTACGGTAAGGATTACCGCAAATACCCCGTCGGCACGGGACCGTTCCAAATGCAGCTGTGGGAGGAGGGCGTGAAGCTCGTAATGCGAAAGAATCCCAATTACTTTGAGAAAGATTCCGCCGGTAACCGTTTGCCTTATATTGATGCGGTCGCGGTCTCCTTCATTGTCGATAAACAGTCTGTGTTCATGGAGTTTATGAAAGGAACCCTCGACTTTATGTCCGGTGTGGATCCGAGCTACAAGGATGCCTTGCTGACGAAAGACGGTCGATTGAATCCGGAATACGCGGACAAAATCACGCTGATTACGGGACCGTATCTGAACACAGAGTATTTAGGATTCAACTTGAAACCCACTGGGAAGCCTAATCCTTTGTTGGACAAGCGGGTTCGTCAGGCCATCAATTACGGTTTCGACCGGGACAAGATGATGAAGTATCTGCGTAACAATATGGGGTATGCCGGAGTTGGCGGGTTTGTGCCGCGAGGGATGCCATCGTACGGGCCTGAGCGCACGGGCGGTTACGATTACAATCCGCAGAAAGCGTTGAAGTTATTGGCGGAGGCTGGCTATCCCAATGGCAAGGGGTTGCCGGAAATCACACTTACCGTATCGGCGCAGTATGCGGATCTGTGCCAGTACATCCAGCACGAATTGGAGCAGCTGGGCATCACCTTGAAGTTGGATATCGCGCAACCCGCGCAGCAACGCCAAATGATGCGGGCTTACCAGCTGCCGTTTTTCCGTGGTTCCTGGATTTGTGACTACCCTGACGCCGAAAACCAGATGTCGCTGTTTTATTCCAAAAACCTGCAGCCGGTGGGCTCTAACTACACTCACTACGTGAACCCTGCATTCGACAAATTGTACGAGAAATCCCAGCGTTGCACCGATGATTCGTTGCGCAACGAGTATTATACCCGAATGGACTCGATTTTGGTGACGGATGCCCCGTTTGTCGTCCTGTACTATGACAAAGTGGCGCGTTTCGTGCAGAAAAATGTTCAGGGGTTAGGCACAAATCCTGTGAACATGTTGGATTTGCGGCGAGTGAGAATGAAATAATGTCGGATTATTTCAGGGTCTCCAATGCCTTGATTATCACATTGTCCGTCTTGTTGATCACAGGATAGAACGCCTCGTCGCCGTAAAGGTTGCGGCCTATTAGCGCCTTCAGCCAAGTTTTCAGCTCTTTGGAAGAGTTCGCGGACATTTTCGACACTTTCTTCTTGTTGTTTTTCTCGTAATATTGAATGAGCTGCTGCAGCATTTGGTCAGTGACTTGCATCTTTGCCACGTAGGTTTTTTTGTCAGGGTACTGTTTTTGCAGCGTTGCCTTGTGTTCGTTGGTGTAATGGAAGGCGAATTGGATGAGTGCCGAGGAGTTGGCGATATCGTAGTAGGCGTTGAGGTCGTCACCACGGTCAACAGGTACAAAAATGTCGGGCATGATGCCGCCTCCGCCATATACCGTGCGCCCCTTGAGGGTGTGATAGACTTTGGAGGAATCCAAGTGGATACTGTCGAGGCTCTCCATTTCACCGTTGACCAACCGCTTGTATATGTCCTCGTAGTAAGCTTCTGTACCGTTTTCATACTCGCGTTGGATGCATCGTCCGCTAGGGGTATGATAACGCGAAGTGGTCAGCCGGATGGACGATTTGTCCTCCAAATCGAACTGTCGCTGCACCAACCCCTTGCCAAATGAACGGCGCCCTATGACGGTGCCACGGTCGTTGTCTTGGATAGCCCCGGCCACAATCTCGCTCGCCGACGCACTGAAGTCGTCAATCAAAATTACGACTTTGCCTTGCTCGAAATCGCCTTTACGAGAGGCATATATGATTTCGGGACGCACTTTGGAACCTTCGATGGAAACGATTTTTTGCTTGTTGCTCAGAAACTCGTCGCATACGCTTACCGCCGCATCCAAGAAACCGCCGCCGTTACTGCGCAAATCCACAATCAGACTGCTCATTCCTTGCCGTTTTAGTTTCAGGATAGCCTCGTTAAACTCCTTGGCTGTGGTGCTGCCAAATTCGTTCAATTTGATGTAACCGATTTGAGAGTCAATCATATAAGCCACATCCACAGTGTAAGTGGGAATCACTCCGCGAGTTATCTCGTAGGTATATTTGTCCTTGAAACCCGGTCGTAAAATACCGACTTTCACTTTAGAACCTTTCTTACCACGCAACTTCTTGAAAGCTTGTTCATTCTTGATGCCGATAATGGATTTTCCGTCCACCTCGATCATACGGTCGCCCGCCATCAGACCGGCTTTTTCCGAGGGACCTCCGGAAATCACGGAAACAACCATCAAGGTGTCGTTCATGATGTTGAATTGTATGCCGATGCCCTCAAAAGAGCCCTCCAACGTTTCCATCATGGTTTTGTTTTCATCCGCGGTGGCATAACTGGAATGCGGGTCTAGTCCCTGCAGCATCGCGTTGATGGCTAGTCCGTAGATGGAGTCAGTGTTGACGGAGTCCACATAAAAGTGCTCAATGTAGCTCATCACCTCGCTCATTTTTTGTAGCTCGGAATTGCCGGTTTTGCTCAATCGGCGGGGATTCCAATGCAAGGCTATGGAAAACCCACCCAGAAAAGCGACTAAAAGCCACAAAAAAACGATGCATCCATTATATCTGTTTCTGTTCTCACTCATTTTTTGCCAAAAATAAAAGACCGCAAAAATACACTTTTAATTTTATTTCTGTCGATCGATGGAAGACTGGTGCAACAATTCGAGAAATTGTTCAATAAATGCTTGATAAGAAGTGTCTTCAGAGTGTTTCATGTAACGTTTCACCACTTGTTGCCACTGTTGGGGTTGTACTAAAGCGATATGATGATTTCGTTTGATTTCCGCAATCTCATCCACCATTTTCATTCGCTGATAGAGAAGCGTACTTATTTGATTGTCAATATTTTCGAGAGTTGAACGCTGTTTTACCAACTCCAAGTCGGCCGAGTCATTGCGCAGATCCAGATGGCCGATCATGTTCGCCCAATCAGCGGGAAGCATCTGCTGGTCTGCATCGGAAAGGGCATGTTCGGGATGGGGATGGCATTCGATCATTAGTCCGTTGAAGCCATAGTTCATCGCCAATTGCGCGACTTCGGGAATCCATTCCACTTTTCCGCACAAGTGCGACGGATCGCAGAGGATGGGCAGATCGGGCATCTGCACTTTTAACTCGATGGGAATGTGCCAGAAGGGGGCGTTGCGGAAAATGTTCTCCTGAACGTCTGGAAAACCCCGATGGATGGCCATCACACCCCGAATGTCAGCCTGCAGAAACCGCTCGATGTTCCCGATCCACAGTTTCAAGTCGGGAATCATCGGATTCTTGACCATGACAGTGAATTTGGAATGTTTTACGGCGTCGGCGATTTTCTGTACCTCGACCGGGTTGACGGAGGTGCGTGCTCCCACCCATATCGTATGTATGTCGTATTTGTCGCACAACTCCACCTGTTTGGCATTCATTGCCTCCACACAAACGGGAATGCGGTAGGTGTTCTGCACTTCTTGCAACCAGGGCAAGGCGGCCTCGCCTGCGCCGGCAAAACTATCAGGCACACTACGAACCTTCCAGGCCCCGGCTCTGAAATAATGCAGTGAAATCCCCTTTTCCCGTGCTTGTTCCGACAGTTGCGCTGCTGTATCCATCAACTGCTCACGGCTTTCCGCCGCACAAGGCCCCGCTATCCAAATCCGTTCCATACTAGTCTCCGTTTTCAGATTCTTCTTCAACATCCGTGAAGTATTTCTTCACAAATTTGTTTTTCAAACTTCTGTTACCTAACTTATAGGTGAAGGAAGGAAGTCCTTTGGCCTGATCTGGCGCTTGGAACCTGTTCTTGGGCTTCACGCTGGAGATAGCATCGTTGAAGGCTTTGTCGGAGGCAAAGGCGGAAACGGCGTTGTTGTCGAACTGGAAGTAGTAGAACTGATCGTCAAATTCAAAATAGAGGTAGAGGCGGTTGCGGGAACCTCTTTTTTCAATCACGATGCGGCCCGGAACCATCTTATATACCGTCTTTTCGCCACAAATAATCAGTGGAAGCTGCGTTTGCGATTTGAATGTGGATTGCTCTTTGTCCCACTCAAAGTCGATGTTGGAGAATAGGAATTTCACCTGAAGCGCATCCGGCAGACGACGGTTTTGTCCCAAAGCCACATTCCGCTGATATCGGTCATACTCCGTTTTGCCCAGGATATTGTAAAGTGCAAGGTCAAAAGCTTCGTCTTGAGAGACATCCACGAAGTCCAATGAGGCTTTGTCTATGGCCTTGTTCATCAGATCCATGGATTTTTCATTGAAGAAGAAGTTGATGGAGGTGGTGAGGTGCATTTCCGCGGAGTCGGCGAGGGTGTAGTTCACAATGGTACCGTTGGTGACGAAGTCCACGCGGCCCAGTTTGGCGCCCATATCGATGGTGCCGCTGCCGTGCGCCTCACAGTTGTCGGTGTTGAGTGTAATGATGTTGCCCGGAACACTGGGGTCGTTCAATTTCTCCAAAGAGGCCGCCTTGAACTCCCGCGTCTCCTTGTCGTAGGTGATGTAGCCGAACACGTTGATGTATTCCGCATCGTTGAACTCGTCTTTGGCCACACCAAAAGCCGTGTAAATCCGTCCGGTTTTGTTACTGGAGGCAATGGCCACCACCACTTTGCGTTCATTTACGTCTTTGGTGCGGTCATGCACCTGCAGCATGATGTTGTTCGGATCCACCTGTTGCAGGATTTTCATACGGGCGTGTTTGATGGTGTCACAGCCGTGGATGATTTCCACACCGCCGAAATAGGAGAGGAACGGGTTTGTGCTGTGCAGTTCCGCACGGCCATCGAAGGCAAACTGGTCACTGAAGTGGAAGTCCTTCTCCAACGGGATTTTCGCCTCCCCGAAGGTCTCTTTCATAAAGTAAACCGTGTCGAAATAGAGCGTCTGCACACGTTGCTCGGCGTCAATGTAGTCATAATAGCCGTTGGCATAGAATCTTGTGGCGCTTTGCACGCGGGAAGTGCAGTTGTAAAGCTCGTGATATTTGTTGTCGCGGCCAGCCAGAATGCGCGATTTTTCCAGAACGTCCATGGCCGCATTCTTCCGGATAGTGACATCCCCATGCAATGGGGTGATAGCTGCGTCACCGACGTTGATGTAGCGCACTCCATGGGCGAAAATGATGTTCTTCGCGAAATCATACTCCGCATTCACGGCCGTGAACATGTAATTGGAATTTACGGCAACAGCGTATAATTCATTTCCAACGCTCTGCATGTCAACGAGTTCCTTGATGGACGTGTTGTCAATGTCAACGTCCTTGTGCGGATCGTCCCACTTGAATCTCAAGATGGTGGAGTCGATGGGATCCCATTCAAACTCGGAAGATTTCGCCTTGATTTCATTTTGCACGAAGTAGACTTCCGAAGCCTGTCCATTTGCTAGAAAATGACCTTTTCGGGTCTTGAAGTCAATGTGGGAATTGTAGTTGTCGGTGGAAAAAGCGATATCTTTCCCCCCTCCGATGTCGTAAATCCGTAGGTCGGCGGTGTCCGCTAACAGTTCGTGGTGCTTGAACTGGAACAGCCGGGAGGAAATGTCAGCACGATTGAACTTCACGATGCCGGTGCCGAACAGACCGTTTGGGGTAATCTTGGAATTACCGGTAAGCTGCGCCTCACGGAACAGATCCATAGGCTCTTGCAATGTATGGATGAACATTTGGTCCTGATAAGGCTCCCAATGCATATAGGCTTCATTGACAGAGGCAGGGGGAAATTCTGTACCCGCCATCTGCTCATCCACCACATGCTGGTTGGCAGCGCCATTGGTGGAGTCAATGTAGAAGACCAGACTGTCAGAGAACGTATGGGAGGTGATGTAGTCAATAGTTCCTTTTCCACGCAAACCTCTGTTACTAAGACTGATACGTCCTTGATAACCGCCTTTTGTGCCATACATGGGCAGCCCGCTCGTGTTGTGGACGAAACCGAGGGAGAAGTCGGATTGAACCTTCAGCGGTTCGGCAATGTCCGGGAAAATGCCGCCGGAAACCAACGCTCCGGTGAATTTCATGGAGTCAATCACGAAATTGTCGAGGTTGACAATCCGGAATTGGTTGACCAAATAGTAGAATTTGTCCCGATTATATACGCCTCCCAGCACGTAAGGTTGGTCATAGAAGACTTTGCCGCCTTTTCGCGCCTCAAAAATCGGATAGTCGGGATAGTCCACCATACCGCATTTGTTACCGGGCACATCGATGTACAGTACCCCTGACAGCTCCTGAATCTGACTGCGTACACGCTGAAGTTTGTAATCACCGTACATGTCCATAGGACCGTTTTTGTCTTCCACGTACATGATCAGCGTGTCAATGATATCCATATCGACCAAAAACCGGTCATAGTCGAATTTGCAGTTGTGTGTCACGAAATCGAACAAACCGCCGATAACCCTGCCGGAGAAAACCATGTCCCGGTTCTTTTTCACGGTCACCAATTCGTCCATGGGATAAACATTGACAATCTGCGGGTCACTCAACACAAAAAACTCACATCCAGTTATTTTTAAGTCATTGGTCAGCAGGTCTAAAGAGGCGTAGTGCGTTTTGGACTCCAGCTTTATGTAGTCGTAGTCTTTCTTTTTGACTTGGTTGTTCAAGTATTGTGCGATTTTGCTCCGATAGTGGATTTGGTTGTGGTTTATGTCATATTCGACAAAACCACGGGCAGCGAAATCAATCATCATCGCCTTGATGTCCAACGGCGGTTTGTTAAACCAACTGATAACATCCTCAATGGTGAGCGGTTCATAACCGGCGCTGTTGAATAGCTGCCAAAGGGTGTATATCGGATTGACGGTGTTATAACCGGCGATTTCGTGCATTACGTCCTCTTCATAGTAATTCTGGGATTCGAAATAGGCTTCTTGGTCGCTGGTGTTGCCCACAATGGGCTTGAACTCAATTCGTTTTTCCTGAGTCTCCCATTGGATGGACTCCACATACATATCCAGTTTATGATAGGAGTCGAAGAAGGGGGAACGTCCCACACCTTGTTTCGGGCGGGAGATGAGCAAGCTCCGCTTTTCGTTGTCAAATTTGAAGTTTGCTGCCGGATGATAGATGGAGTCGGTTTCAATATAGAGGGAAACCTTAGCGTCTTCTGAAAGCAGGGTGGTGGGTTTGAAGAGAAAATTTTGAGATAACGCGGAGATAATGACTTTCCCTTCGTTGTAAATGGTGATCTTGGCCAGTGTGTCCCTTTGGCCTGCGCCGAAAATGGATGCTCCACGCATGTCAAATCCGCCGATGTAGTCAATATCTTTGTATAGATTTTTGATGGGAAGGGTGGCCTCATAACTGGTGAATCGGGGATAGGAGGCTTTCTCTTCGGAAGTAGGCAGCATGGCTTTCTCCTCCACGCGACCGATGATGGGGCGTGCGAAAAGGCGGGGATAGTAGAACAAGGCGTTTTCGGCCTCCACTTTAGGGAAACGCAAATCGATATCGTAAGTTTTCAACTCTGCTTTGACATTGGGGTCCAATCCGGCGCGATCCCAGGAAATGGTGCCGCCGTTAGCCTTAAATATCAGTTTGTCAGGATAATATCGGCCATTCACGCTGCTGACAATCAAACTGTCTTTGGCGGAATAACCCCAAAGGTCAATGTCTTTGAAATCAAAACAGGGCTCCCCGTCAAACCCTAAATGGTCGGCAAAGCCCATGGCTACCCATTTGACATTGTCACCCTGGTTCATGATGTTGTTTTTGAAGAACTGCTCGTAGTGCTTCATCTTGTCATGGAAAAAGGTGGAACTCTGCCCGATGTGATAGTTCAGGATTTTCTGCCATGTTTCGGTCTCAGAGGCGTATTGGCTTTCCAGAAAAGCACGATAAGTTTCGATGTAGCTTTGGAAATGGGGGAAAGGACGGTGTTTTTTCTTCACCATCTTGTTGGCCTCCTCAATGAAAACGGCTTGGTTGTCTTCGTCCATTTGGGTGGTCCACATCAACTCGAAAACATCAAGAATTTCCTTGGACTCTTTCTGGCGGTCTTTCGGCACTGTCGAGTAAAACTCCTTCATCTCTTCCACGGTTTTGGAAGGGTCTTTGGAGAACGATGTAAAACGCTGAGCTTGAGCAAGCACTGTCAAGCATATTAGGAAACTGACACAAAAAAATCTTTTCATCATTACATAGAAAAATGGTGTGCAAAGATAGCAAAAAGTTTGCTATTCTGCACACGGGATATTAATGATAAAATCTAAAAGATTGAAAATCAGATTTTCTCAAATTTTGCGGCTACCCATTTGTCTTTCGACTTATGGTCCACGTATTTGAGACCGTTTTGTGCGCAGCAGTAACGCAGAGCGGGTAAATCTTCTTCATAGAAACCGCTTAAAAACAGTAACGCTCTCTCATTCATGCACTTGACATATTGCGGGATGTCCTGCAGCAAGATGTTGCGGTTGATGTTGGCCAAGATAATGTCATAACTTTCGTCACCGAGCAGTGAAGCGTCGCCAAGTAGTACTTTGAGTTGGTCGCAGTGATTGTGCCGGGCATTCTCCACGCCGTTGCGGTAGGCCCATTCGTCATTGTCAATGGCCGTGACAGGAGTGGCTCCCTTCATAGTGGAGAGGATTGCCAAGACTCCTGTGCCCGCACCCATGTCGAGCACTGCCTTGCCTCGAACGTCCGTTTCCAACAAGTAGGAAACCATCTGTGCCGTGGTGGCGTGGTGTGCCGTTCCAAACGACATCTTCGGCTCAATTACAATATCGTATTCTGTCTCTGGTCGCGCAGGATGGAACGGGGCGCGGATATAGCATTTCCCGTCAATCAGCACAGGCTCGTAATTGGCCTCCCAAGCGGCGTTCCAGTCTTTGTCTTCCATCGGTGCAACGGAATAGGAAATCTTCACTTCCGGAAACTGTGGGGTGTCCAACAAATCCTTGAAAACATCTTCTTGGAAATCTTTCTCGGGAATGTAACACAAGAGCTCCTGTTCGCTTTCCCCATCCATGAAACTGTCACATCCGGCCTCCGCCATTAGCGAAGTGTAAATTTCCTTCCACGGCTCTGCCGGCTCAATTACAAGTCTGATTTCGAGATATTTCATACGATAAACGAAATTAGTCCAACGTCTTACGTCTAAAGTCTTACGTCCTAATATTCAATCGGCTTTCCAGACAAATTGAACCACAGCTCCTGCTCCTCTTGAGTTTTCTTGTCCACAATGATGACCTTGTAGGCATTCAGTTTGTCGGCGAGGCGTTTCACGGAATAGAATTCTTTCAGCTTGTAGTTCTTATATTCTTTTTTGAGATAATCCTGAATGGTGGCGGAGAGATTGTCATTCTTCCCCATCACCCAGGTCTCTACGATTTCACCATAACTGTTGAAGACGCAGATTTCCTTGCCTCTGGTGGTGTAGAAGATGGCCTGATACTCCATATAGTCCCCCTCTCTCCACTCCACATTGTTCACTTTCGGGTATTTCAGCTTGAATGCGGCCTTGACATTGTCAGGTACACTTGACGCGTCGTCATTGTCCAGCTCCATGTTCATTTTTTCGTAATATTTGTTGAGTGCGTCATCCTCATCGCTCTCTTGTGCGCCACCACCTAATTCATAGTCGGGGTCTATGGTGCGAATCAGTTTGCCGGCTTTGTCGAAGAAGACGGTGGTGACCAACTTGGCCTTGTAGTTGGCTTTCTCGTAGAATTCCACCATCATTTTGTCATCTTTGTCTGCTCTCTGCTCTTTGACAGCATTCTTGAACCGCCAGCTGGGGTAGAAGTCGTTGAGGTGTTTGGCCATTAGGCCAGATACAGACTCTTCAGGCATGATGGTCAAGGTTTTTTCCCACACACCAGCAGGGGAGATGTAGACGGCTGTTTTCTTGCCTTGGTTCAGGCAACGGGCAATGTACATACTGTCCACTAAGAACCAGTTAAGTTCGGCAGGATGCAACACCTTTTTAACCAAAGCTTTGGAAACGACTTCAGGCACGGTGTTGGCTTTGATGGCGATGTTGCCGTGTTCGTCTTTCACCACGGGTTCAGGCTTCTCTTTCTTGGGTTTGGCCTCTTTTGGGGACTGCGTGGCGGCAGGCTTGCTAGTCGTTGCAGTGGGTTTCGGGGTGCTTTTCGCCGCTTTCTCGGCTGCGGCTTTTTCAGCGGCCTCGCGTTTCGCTTCCTCCTCCTTAGCTGCTTGTTTTTCAGCGGCAGCGGCTTTTGCCTGGTCTATCTTGTCGGGCTGCTTTACGGTTGGATCTTGGAAATCATCCGGATCCTCGCGTGTAAGTAGCTTGTTCTGGCCTGTCGAGGCGAAGGTCAGAACGGAGGGCTTTGTCCCGACGCCTTCAGGTTTCACCTCAAGGTAATAGTGCGTGTTCTCATCCTCTTTTTCTTCAAGGCAGCTAATGCTGATGTTGAAGTCAGGATAATTGGCCTTCACATAGTCGGTGATGGATGACGGCAGCTCGCTGACAGGAACTGTGAAGAGCGTGCGTATCCATTCGCCGCTTGCGGACAGAAACACTTTCCCGGCTGTCGCGCCGTCTTTGATGGTGGCAATGTAGGTGCCTCCTTCTTTCATCCATCCGGTGACTTTCACGTAAGAATATTGCTCTTCCAACGTTTGAATGACATCCGCCGGCACATCTGTGGGTTTCAGTTTTTGAGCCGTAATAGTGTTGAAACTGAGAATAACTATCTGAATCACAGTTAATAACAGGACAAATAAAATCTTATTTTTCATTTTTGTAAAAATTATCAAACAGAGCCACAAAAATAAAGTTTTTTTGTGAATTTAAGATAAATAGTGAAAATTTTAGCAAACAAGTCAGCTAGTCTATGTTCTAAGTTTAAGTCTGCGTAATCTACAAGCCCCTCTTCATCTTCGTGTTTTCTCCTTTCAGCGTTTCCCGGATTTTGGCGGTCAGGATGTCAATCCCGATGTTGTTTTGGCCGCCTACAGGGATGATGATGTCGGCGAGGCGTTTGGTGGGTTCGATGAAAAGTTCGTGCATCGGTTTCACGAAGTTGCGGTAGTGGCGGATGGATTTGTCGAGTCCTCGTCCGCGTTCGATGACATCGCGGCTGATGATGCGGATGAGCCGTTCGTCCGCGTCAGTGTCCACGAAAACTTTAATGTCCATGGTGTCGCACAGTTCCGGGTTCGTGAAGATGAGGATTCCTTCGACGATGAGCACTTCGGCAGGGTAGACCGTGATGGTTTCTTTGCCGCGTGCGCAGGTGACGTACGAGTAGGTGGGCATAGGGATGGATTTGCCTGCCTTCAGCTGGTTGATATGGTCCACCAGCAAGGGAAATTCGATGGAGGAGGGGTGGTCGAAGTTGATTTGTTCCTTCTCTTCTTGCGTGAGGTCGCCGTTATCACGATAGTATGCGTCCTGCGACAGCACACTCACGTGGTGTTTTGGGAACTGGTTGACGATTTTTTGCACCACAGAGGTTTTTCCTGAGCCGGATCCGCCGGCAATGCCTAATACTAACATGGCAAAAGGATTATATGAAACAAAGGATATTATTTGACAGTTTACGGTGCAAAAGTGCAAAAAAAATCTGAACCCTAGGATAAGGATTCAGATTTTTGTTGCCCCGATAGGATTCGAACCCATACAAACAGAACCAGAATCTGCGGTGCTACCATTACACAACAGGGCAAATGCAAATGCGCGGCAAAAATACACTTTTTTTCTTACCGCGCATACTTTTTTTGAAAAAAAACTTTTAACTTACAAAAACCACTTCGTACCAAATATATCCGCTAACTACAACTGCCTTATAATAAACGTTATCCACTTTATAATAGAGCGTGTTGTCCAGGATAATTTCTTCGTAGTTGCTGGGGAGTTCCGCCACGCGCGCACCGATCGGAGGGGCTACAACTTGGTAATTATTGTTGTAGGGGAGGTAGAAAGTGCCGTCATCGTAGTAGTAGTTCACATTTTTGTACACCACAATTACAGGGCTCCAGGTGTGGAAGATGGCGTGGGCTATGATGGCTCCAAGGGGAGGACGGCAGATGATGTAGCGACCGTTGATATAGCGGCAGAAGACGCTGTTGTAGAAGTAGTAGGGGATGCCGTGATAGTAGACGGGTCTGACGTGGTGCGGGACGTGAATGTAGGAGTGGTAGTTGTGGTAGTTGGGGTGCATATACGGGGTGTGAGGCGCTCCGCCGTAGTGCGGACCATGATTTCCATGTTTGTCATTGTTGTTTACATTGCTGTTTCCCTCGTTACGCGGACCGGTCACAACGGGCTGAGGCTGAGCCTGACCTTCGGCGGTATAACCGCGCTTTGCAATGGTGCTGGCGCTGTTGGTGGAGGAAGAGGTGCCTGCATTTGCGCTGGGAGTCACATTCTGCTTGACGGCCGAAGAGCTGCTCGCATTCTGTCTTGCTGTTGTTGCGGTGGGAGTTGTAGTCGTTGTAGAGATAGGACGAGTGTTGGAAGTGGCGGGCTTGTTAGCCGTTACCGGAGTTGTGGTGCGGCTGGATGTAGTCGGCGTGGTTGAAGGTCTTGCCGTTGCATTCGTGGCTGCCGGACGAGTGGTGGAAGGTGTGGTAGAAGGTCTGACATTGTTGGCAGGTCTTGTGTTTGCCGGGCTGGTCGTGGGACGTCCTTGCGTGGAAGGTGTACGACCTATGTTTTGCTGAGCTTTCTGATAGTTGTTGTTCGCTTTGCTTAAATGAGAGTCACCTTTCTGCAGTTGACGCGCGGCCTGAGAGGAGGCAGAGGGCGTGTTTTGTTTAGTAGCCGTTACAGTGCTTCTGCTGTTGTTGGCGTTAATTCTGGATGAGTTGGGCGTTTGTGCCACAGCTTCCATGGACACTAAACCAGTCATCAGGAAGATACTCATCATTAACATTAACTTTTTCATTGTTTTGAAGTTTTTGGGTTAAAAGTTACTGGTAAGACGATCTTCCCTCCGTTTTGTTTAATGCACAACCACTATTTTTTTATGAGTGGTATTGCTCTCGCTTTCCATTTGAAGCATGTAGATGCCGTTTGAAAGCTGGTGGACAGGGATTTCAACCTCTCCCTCCACAGACATAAAATGCTGTGTGTATAATGCTTGCCCTGACATACTATATACTGTGATGTCGCATTGTCCGACCTCTGCAGGTATCACAAGGTGCAGCATGTCGGATGCAGGGTTGGGATAGACGGACACGGGAATTTCGTGGTTTTCAATCCCGGCGCCATCGGCAGACCATGTGACTCTGAATCCAGCTTCACTGAGATAGTTGTCCGAGGTGAACTTGACTCTGATCTTGATGTTGTCAAACGTCATGGGATCGGGGAGTGTGCTTCCCGAAAAGCGTGCCAGCAAAACATGGGGTATTGTCTGGATATCGTAGAAGTCCAGGTGATCCTCAGGGCTGATATCCATTTCTTCGAAGTTGAATGTGAGGGTCTCGACGTTTTTCAGCCTAAATGTCCAAGAGCAGTTAAGATTGTCGCGGTAGTTGTTATCTCCGCTGTTGTCAGTGATAACTCCGGAATTCTCCTTGACAATGTTGGCGCCGCAGCCGAAACCTTCTCGTTGGGACTCAAATGTGAGATGCCATCCTTTTCCGGTAATGGAATCATCCGTCTCAAACGTGATGTAGAGGCTGTCAGTAATGAAAGTATGCGTGACTTCGGATAATACCTCGCCGGAGATCTCCAACAGGAGGTTTTCTTGGGAAGGATATCCGTCCCAGAAACGGAGGAAATCATGGCTTTCTTGTGTGGAGCATTGTTTTAATGTAACCCGGACGTCGTATTGGTTCGGATGGGTGATAACATAAGTGCAATTGAGATTGTCCAGATAGTTTTGGTTTCCGCTCCCATCCTCCAAGGAACCGTTTGCGGCTGTGAGAATACGGTCGTTGCAGTAGGTCGGGTAAGAGTGCATAGTAGGATGGAGGTTGACGATGGCAGACTGCCAATGGCTGTAGCCGCCCACGGCATAGTCGTTGTCGTCGGTGCTTTGCGTAGCGTAGAATCCGTTGCTGGCACCGCCCCATCCGAAGTTGAAGTGGAAATAGTCGTCGCTGTTGTATCCGTCGCAGACAAAAGCGTGGCCTCCTTGTTCTGAATAGCCGGAGTAGTAGATGGGTTGGAGGATATCCAGATCCGCCCGCAGAATGACGTGCCAGGAAGAGTCGGAATAATGATGCTTGGAGATGTATTGTGCGTCGGTGTTGTATCTGAAATAACTGGCCATGGCTTCCGGCACCTCTTGGGAATAAGCGCCAGATCCATCAGGACCGTACATCATGTCGATGGCAGTGCCGCAATGGAAAATGAGTTTCGCCACCTCGTTGTTGTAAAAGCTCAGCTTGTCGCACATGACATCGTAGTCGTAGTGTTGTTGGGCGAAGTTGACGTGGAAATTTCCGTATTCGGTGTGGTTGGTGTGGCTGCCAGTGCCGGATTCGGGAAAACGATAGTAATACATGATTTGGGACATGGCGATGGCAACGCAACCGTTGGGGACCTTCCCGTCATATCCTGACGGCGCATTTTCGTCTTCAGGACATAAATCATTATAGTATTTGTTTTGGTTCCATGTGGAGTGCAGCAAGGGAGGAACGATGGCCTCGGCGGTCGCGTCCTTCGAAGGGTGCAGAAGATTGTCCCAAGCTTTTTTCACCTTTTCGCTAGGCGTAGCATGATTGCGACGTGCGGTGGCGATTTCCTGTTGATACTGGGCGATAAAGAGTTGTGCGCCGGAAGCGGGATTGTCAAGGTCGAAGTCATTGGTGAAACTGTAGGCAAGCACCGGAAGAACAGCGTCCTCAGCCGAAAAAATCAAAAAGCCTGAATCGAAATGCAGGATTGCCAAATCAATGACTCCGTTGTTTTCCAAGTATTGGCAGTTTTTCAAGGAGTAGGAAAGCGCTTCGGGACAAAGAAATTGCGCTTTTTGCTGGAATGCGCGAACGCCCAGTGTCGTTATCTCTTCTTTGGATAGTGTCTTGGCGAGGGTTAGACCTGGTAGAAATAGCAGTAGAATTAGTAAATTTCTAAATTTCATATTGGAGTTTGTTTAATAAAAAAAGGAATACCCAAAACGATATTCCTAAATATGATTGTTTGTTGTCAGCATAAAGAATGGTTGGCGGGGTGATGTTATACCATCTCGTCGAAATCATCCGCCTCCGGAATGGAAAGATCATCCGTGTCGTCAGAAGGTCTGCCGGAATGAGAAAGACCGATGGTGGAACGTTGCAGGGAAGCGATAAGAGATCCGATCATTTTGGTCAGCTCCATTAACTCAGTGCGGGAATGCTCTTTGCCTTCTTCATTGAGTATGCCGACACGGGAAGCAATCTCTGTGTGAACAACACATTCCCGAACAGAACTCTTCGCCATTTTCAAATAATACAAGAATTGCGTTCTGTTGCGGGAAGACCCTTCTGCCGTGTTTAGTGCGATATCTTGGGCTGACTTCAAAAACGACTTCTGGATGAATTTTTGATTTGAAGCCATCTCTCCCGTGGGCAATTGCTGGTACAACCAGACAATATAGTCCATGGCCTTCGCGTAAATTCTTAAATCCTCAAATCTGAAAAAACTTACATTGTTGTCTCTTTCGTTCATAATACTTGACTTTATTGATTTTTTCGGGCAGCAAAAATACGAATATTTCTTTATCAAAATCCACTAAAATCAAATACTTTTCACCATTTTAGCTGTTGTTGTTTGCAATATTCTGATTATCAATAAAATAAAAAGTAATGATAAAATCATATTACATTTTTTGCTACTTTTGCACCGCAAAAACGGGTAGTTAAAGCAAGAATGAGTAAGTTAGAGAAACTGAAAAAAGGATGGAATATCGTCGTGAACGAGTGGAAGACAAGGTATAGGCTTGTCTTTTCCAATGAGGACACCCACGAGCAGAGCTTTTTGATCCGGAATATCACAATCCAAAAGGTGGTTGTCGTGTCCATCCTGGCTGCTTTTGTCATCATTGTGCTGACGACCATTCTGATTGCACTTACTCCATTGAGGGTTTATATTCCAGGATACACAAATCAGAAAGACTATAAGTTATACAGACAGACAGCCGCAAAGGTGGATTCCCTGGAGAAGCGTTTGGCGTTAAACCAGCAGTATATAGAGTCCTTTTCGAACATGTTGGAAGGGAAAGACGGGGTTCTATATGAGGATGATGAGGTGAAGGCAACGCCGGATGTGCATGCTGTGGAGCGGAAGGAGTCACGACGGACACATGTCAATGAGATACTGGAAGATGCAAAATTGATTTTGGGACGTACGTCGGAGAGCAGTGCTCCCACTGCTTCCAGTGTCCCTAACATAGAACAGGCCAAAATTACGAACATTTCCATTTATCCGCCTGCAATGGGCGCTGTGACGCGGCTTTTTGACGCCTCCCAAAACCATTACGGCATTGATATAGTCACAGCGGACAACAAAACGGTGTCTTGCGTGGCAGACGGGGTGGTGATCGCGGCGGATTACACCTCCACAGACGGATATACGATCGTAGTGCAGCATCCCGGCAATATGATCTCCATATACAAACGCAATGCTGCATTGTTGAAAACAGTGGGTGCGCGTGTGAAAAGCGGTATGCCTATTGCCACAGCTGGAAACACAGGCTCCGCGGAAGGGAAAAGCCCGCATCTCCATTTTGAACTCTGGTACAATGGGTTCCCTATCAATCCTTTAAATTACCTTGTCATCGAATAACATCATGGATAAAATTATTGAACTGAATCCCGAAACTGCAGTAGAACTTCTTGGTTTTCAAAACAATAACATTAATATGCTCACTCACATCTTCCCGAAATTGAAGATGTTTGTGCGGGGCAATGAAATAAAAGTCACGGGAACTGATGCCGATGTGGAAGAGTTTGAAAACCGTATCTCTTTATTACAGAATCATATAGAACAATTTGGAAAGCTGACAGAAACCGATATCATCAACATTACAGCAATGGAGGATGACAGCTTTTATGCGCTCAATCAGGTGGATGCAAATGTGATTGTGCATGGTCGGGAGGGTAAGGTCATCAAAGCCATCACCCCGAACCAGAAACGCCTTGTGGAAAGTGCGGAGAAAAACGACATGGTTTTCGTGGTGGGTCCTGCTGGTACGGGTAAAACCTATACCGCTGTTGCTTTGGCTGTTAAGGCACTGAAAAACAAGCAGATAAAAAGGATTATCTTGACCCGTCCGGCAGTCGAGGCTGGAGAAAACCTCGGATTCCTCCCTGGTGACCTGCGCGACAAACTCGATCCATACCTTCAACCGCTGTATGATGCTCTTTGGGATATGATGCCCATGCAGAAGCTGATGACTATGATGGAGGACAAGGTCATTGAAATTGCGCCGTTGGCATTTATGCGCGGACGCACCCTCGACAACGCCTACGTGATTCTCGACGAGGCACAGAATGCCACCTCTTCCCAGCTGAAAATGTTCCTCACCCGCATGGGAAAGAACGCCAAATTCTTCATTACCGGCGACATCACACAGATAGACCTCCCCAAAAACCAACAGTCGGGATTGATTCTCGCAGACCGCATTCTGCGTGGCGTGAAAGGGATAGACTTCATCTATATGGACAATAAGGATGTCGTCCGACATCATTTGGTGACCAAAATTATCAGCCGCTACGAATCGTATGAGAATGAGGTTGAAGAACAGATGCGCAAGAGACGTGAGGAACGGGAGGCGGCCAAACACAGTGAAGCATCAGAGAATGGATCGGATTAAACTCATCATAGGGCTGTTGTTGACCCCCTTTTCCTTGATTTACGGTTTGGTGGCCGCAATTCGCCGGTTTTTGTACAGAATTGGCTTTTGGAAAGGGATGGAGTCCCCTATTCCCGCCATTGACATAGGAAATCTGGCGGTGGGTGGAACGGGAAAAACTCCTCATACACAGTATGTTATTGAATTATTGAAACGGGACTTCCATGTGGCGGCGTTAAGTCGTGGTTATGGACGGAAATCCAAAGGTTATCTTTCTGTCTTGCAGACGGATCCCCAAGGTCGGAATGCAGAAATGTTTGGGGATGAGCCGTTTATGACCCATTTGCGACATCCTGACGTGCCGTTGGCTGTGGATGGAGATCGCTGTGAGGGGGTGCGACATCTTCTTTCAGAAAACCCAGACACAGAGGTGTTTGTTCTTGACGATGCTTACCAGCATCTCCGTTTCCGGTCGACTCTCCATGTTTTGCTGACCGAGTATGACCGTCCGTTCCGTCCGGACATGCCAATGCCGGCGGGCAAGCTACGGGAGTTCCCGAGTGCCGCGCGATTCGCCGATGTTGTTGTCGTGACAAAAGTTCCCGACAAGGCAAACCCTGATGACTCCACGTGGAGGTACAAACTCCGCTTAAAACCCCATCAGCACCTGTTTTTCACACGCTATCGTTATGAACAGTTGTTTCCCGTCACTCCTGCTGCGGAGAAAATCGATCCAAAGTCTGTTCGTGACATCGTTGTTTTGACAGGAATAGCCCATCCGCAACCCTTAATCAATCATTTGGAGAAAACGTATAACGTCGTGGGGCATCACGAATTTCCGGACCATCACCCTTTTACTGAAAAAGAGATACAAATTGTTTATGATAAGCACTTTAACAATATCGGCAATCAATGTTTGCTCGTCACTACCGAGAAAGATTGGATGCGATTGCAGGCAGAGCGAATCGTAAATATTGTATCTTTGCTTCCCGTTTTTGTTGTGCCTGTGAATGTGGAATTTCTTACTAGTGCACAAAGAGATAAGTTTAATCAAATAATCATAGACCATGTTAGAGGAAAAGAAACAAAGAATAGCGCAAACGGTTGAGTATCTGAACAACCGTAAAACAATAAGCCCGAAGGTGGCTATCGTGTTGGGCTCCGGTTTAGGCGGCCTGAGCGAAAAAGTCGAAATAGTGGATGAAATCCCGTACAAAGAGATTCCCAATTTTCCGGTTTCCACGGTGGAAGGCCACAAAGGGACAATGATTTTCGGCAGATTGAATGGGGTGGAGGTGCTGGTTTTCAACGGCCGTTTCCACTATTATGAGGGTTATTCGATGGATGTGGTAACCTATCCACAACAGATTCTGCCCGGCATCGGGGTGAAAACGGTGATTTTGTCGAATGCTGCTGGCGGCATGAATCCCACGTTCCAGGTGGGTGACATCATGTTGATTCGAGATCATATCAACCTGTTTGGCACGAACCCGCTTTTGGGTCCGAATGACGATGAGCTTGGACCGCGTTTCCCGAATATGAGTGAGGTCTATTCGCACCGATTGGTGAAATTGGCGCAGCAAACAGGCAAGAAATTGAATATTCATCTGCAGGAAGGCGTCTATATTGGCGTGTCGGGTCCTTGTTTCGAAACGCCTTCAGAGTATAAGATGTTTTACCTTTTCGGAGCTGATGCCGTGGGCATGTCCACTGTTCCGGAAGCCATCATGGCTCGTCATCGTGGTATCGAAGTGTTCGCGCTTTCCGTCATCACGGATCTCGGAATCATTGGCAGAGTGGAAAAAGCCAGTCATGAAGAAGTTTTGGCCGCTGCCGCCGCTGCCGGTCCGCAAGTGGTGGACCTTATCTATAATATGATGCCGGAGATTTAGCTATTGGCTAAATTGGTCCTCAGTCCTAAGTCTTTTGCTGCTGTTTTTTAGCGGCAGGAAAGAGTACGTTGTTGAGAATCAGACGATAACCTGCTGAATTAGGGAACAGATTCAGATCTGTGGGGGCATCGTTGACCAGATGCTGATAGTCTTCCGGGTCGTGGCCGGAGTAGAAAGTCCAGGTGCCTTTTCCATATTCTCCGTGAATATAGCGCGCTTCGTTAAAGAAAGCACATTCACCCATGATGGTCACAGTGGGCTTGATAAGCTCTTTCCGGAACGCTGTGGTTTGGCCCATGAATCCCGGAATTACTTGCAAGTGATTTTGACACAGCATAGTAGGGACAGGGTCCCATTTGGCTGAGAATTCAAAGAGGGTGAAATAATCGTTGGATTTGTTTTGGATATGTTGCGACGGATTCACGTCAATGTTGGAAACCTCATAAACGTAAGGGTTGGTTTCAATCCTGAAATCAGTGAAAGCGAAGCAGTTGTCGTAGTTGAGTTTGCTTTGGGCTTGCGGATCCATAGGGTCACCGTCGAACATGGTCTCGCAAATGTCAACCCCTTCGGCGGCAAGAGCGATGTCGTAGCTGTCGGGCCCCGAGCACATGGCGAATAGGTAGCCACCGCCTGCTACAAAATCGCGGATGCCTTTGGCCACGGCGAGTTTCATCTGCGACACTTTCGCAAAACCCAGTTGCGCCGCGCGTTCCTCGTTTTCCCGCACATCGTCCTGATACCATTTGGCATTGCGGTAGTTGGCCCAGAATTTCCCATATTGCCCGGTGAAATCCTCGTGGTGAAGGTGCAGCCAGTCATATTTTGGGAGCTCTCCTTTAATGACTTCTTCGTCATAGATCACGGTGTAGGGAATTTCGGCATAGGTTAGCACCAAGGTGACGGCATCGTCCCATGGAAGTTTGTTTTTGGGAGAATAAACGGCAATTTTAGGCTCTTTAGTCAGGCGTATTTCGTTCATGTTGTTCTCGATCACCGCGATTTCATTGAGAATTTGCGTGGCCTGCAGGTCAGCGATGACTTCGTAGGAAACACCGCGCACCAGACATTCATTTTCCACACCTTCATTATAGGGACAAAGGAAACTTCCGCCGCGATAGTTCAACAGCCAGCTCATGTCTATCTGATGCGAAACGGCGAAATAGGCGATTCCGTATGCTTTCAAATGGTTGCTTTGTGCCAAATCCATGGGAATCAGCAGATAACTGGCCCGACCTGCTGTCATAAGTAGAAGTATCCCCAAGAATAAAACTGCTTTTTTCATCGTTTTAAAATTGACGGCAAAAATACACATTTCAGTTGAAAGAACACAACTGTTTTAAGTGAAAAAAGTTTAATTCAGCCGTTGGCTGATGCTTGAAATGAAAGAGGATCAGTTCGAATCAGGCGAAAGGAGTTTCAAGGAAAAGTTCCATTCCGCGTTCGGTCAAAGCCGCATTCAAGATGAATTTCAACGTGTCACGCCTCTTATCTTTCTCGAAATCAATAAGAAACATGTTGTTAAGTACAAAAGGAGTGTAGGCATCCGTGTTCAGATTTTCCTTTACATGAAAACACTTTTTCCCCTTTTCCAAAATAGAATACACGATGGAGTAAAAGTAGGAACCAGTATCGAGATATTTGCGGCTATCGCGTGTGAGTTCGTAATAATGAGTGTCGAATTCCCGTGTTTTATACATATGATAGAGGATCATGAGCAACTCTTCAACGCAATGGTTGCAGTTTTCCAAAATGCGTGACCATTTTTCCTTGCACAAGTTTTGCCAATATTCCCAAGCTATTTCTATGGACTGGGATTTGGTTCCGTAGCGGTTAAAGAAGGTCTTATGGCAAATTTTCAACTCTTTTACTATTTGCTCAGTAGAGTGGTGGAAGCCGTTTTCCGAATAGTAGTCGAAAATAGCTTGTTTCTTTTTTGCTGATAAAGACATTTTAGTACATTTTTGTAGAACGAAAAGGTCGTTCAGATAATAACTTCAATTAACGGCGGCAAAAATAAGAAAAAATTTATTGTAAATGAGAAGTAATTGATTTTTCTGTCAAATGACGTAGATCAGCAGTACTTTGCACTTGTCCATCGCTGATAAACAGAAAAGTAGGGAATTGTCCATTGACAGCTTGGACGGCTTGAAGTGGAGAAATCTGGAAGAATTGGTATGGTTCGGATTTGGTTTCTGTTTGGAATTGACGTGTCCGGGTGCTGTCACCCCATATCAGGTAAAACACCCGATTGGTGTCCAGATGGTTGTTATCCATGATTTCAGACATTTTCAAACAACCTGTATGACAAAATTCGCATCCGGAAGACACAATGCCAATGATGTAGTTGTCCTTGTCAAGGTTGATATCTTGCAGGGTGGAGTCTGCCATCAGCGCGTTGAAAGCGGCTTCATTGTAGTTGAGATTATCGGATTTGGAGAAAAAGTTGTAGATGTTGTCTATCGGGAACAGGGCAAAAGGGGGCACAATGGCGGCCACAAAAGCACCCACAAGGACGGCGATGCGGCCCCGGAACTGGTAATCCTCCTCCTTGCGGATGCAAAGCATCAGAGCGATGGCCACGAGGTTCTTGATGAGTGAAAGTGACGGCTTGATTTCCACAAAGTCTCCCATACAATGGCAGTTGCTGTCGTTCCGGAAAAGGATCACATAGACAAGGAGGAAGGAGAACCCAACCAACATCAGCAGGGTCATCCACCACGCAGCTTTGTATTTTATCTTGACAATCAGCAAAATACCGAGTAGAATCTCACAAGCGATGATGGCGCGTGCCACCAAGCCGCTCATTGTGAAACTGACAATGTTGAAACTGTAGATGTAAAGCTCGAAATGATCCAAGGAAAGCAGTTTCAAGATGGCGGATGCGATGAAAAACACGCCAATGCCAATTCGAATGATAGTCTTAAGTATGTTCATTGTTTTGCGGTTTACGATTAGAATTACGGTTGCTTGACAACTTGGTTATCGTCAACATACAATCCCTTTCGGGATAGCATCGATTAGTTTGCGGGTATAGTCGGTTTGCGGATGTGCGCAGAGGGCGTCCGCTTCGTTGATTTCCACGATGGAACCTTGCTGCATGACAGCAATGCGGTCGGCCATGAATTTCACGACGGACAGATCATGAGAGATGAAGATGTAGGTGAAGTGATACTCGGACTTGAGTTCGTTCAGCAGATTAAGCACTTGGGCTTGTACGGAAACATCGAGGGCGGATACGGATTCGTCGCAGATGATGAATTTGGGATTAACGGAGAGGGCTCGGGCTATAGAGATGCGTTGCCGTTGACCACCGGAAAATTCGTGAGGATATCGGTAAAAGTGTGATTCGTTTAGACTTACACGTTCAAGCAGTTCGATGACACGTTTTTTACGTTCTTTGTCGTTGTGCAGGATGCCATGTACGCGCATGGGTTCCATAAGAGCTTCGCCGATAGTGAGTCGTTGGTTAAGTGAAGAATACGGATCTTGAAGAATGATTTGCAAGTCTTTCCGCATCTCGCGAAGTTCGGAAGCCGGAAGCTTGACGAGGTCTTTCCCGCGGAAGGCGACCTCTCCTGAGGAGGGTTCTATAAGTCGTAACAGGGTGCGCCCCAAGGTGGTTTTGCCGCAACCGGACTCGCCGACGAGCCCCAAAGTCTCACCTTCATAAATGTCCAAGTTGATATCCTTGAGTGCATGCAGAAACTGCTGTTTTTCGAAAAGTTTTCTCTTCCGAAGTTTATAAACCTTGTTTAAATCCTTGATTGTGATGATTTTGTCACCCGAATAGAGTTTTTTGTGCGTTGCCTTTCGCTCTTCGGGGTTGACGGTCAGTTTAGTGATGATGTCTTGCACCGCTTTGTCATCATTTCCAGCAAAATCAGACACTTGCGGCAGCGTTCTCAGCCGTTGGCTCATGGAGGGACGGCAGGCGATAAGTTGTTTGGTATAAGGCTTTTGTGGATTCAGGAAAATGTTGTGAACGGTGTTTTCCTCCACGATATCCCCTTTGTACATCACGATCGTACGGTCAGCGACTTCCGCCATCACTCCTAAATCGTGGGTGATGAACAGCACGCTCATGCCATGTTTCTGTTGCAGACTACGGATGAGTTGAAGGATGTTTTTCTGAATAGTGACGTCCAAGGCTGTGGTGGGCTCGTCGGCGATGAGCAGTTTTGGATTGCAGCTCATGGCCATGGCGATCATGATGCGCTGTTTTTGTCCGCCGGAAAGCTCGTGGGGGTAAGCGTCGAATATTTGGGCGGGGCGAGGTAGCATGACTTCGTTGAACAGGTTGATAACCTGCTCCTTCGCCTCTTTTCTGCTGACGTGTTTGTGCAAGATGATCTGTTCGGAAATTTGCTCGCCGCAGCGGATGACAGGATTGAGAGAAGTCATCGGCTCTTGAAAAATCATGCCGATCTGATTCCCTCTTATGGATTGCATCGTGGAGTCAGATGCCTTTAGAATATCCAAAGGTGGTTTTTCCCCCTCGTTTTGTGAAAAAAAGAGGATTTTTCCAGAAGGGTATCGTGCTGTTTTGGGATTCAGAAGCCGCATGACGGAAAGTGCGGTCACGGATTTCCCTGACCCTGATTCACCTACTATACCCAACACCTCTCCTTCATCAAGTGAAAAATTGATGTGATGCAGAATATGGTTCCATTGAGTTTCATTGCGGAACTCAAGCGATAAATCTTCTATTTTAAGCAGGGGATTCATTCGAATGCCCGGACGTGAAGGTTTCTATTGCCAGGCAATGCCTATTTTTTCTTTTCTTGAAGCTTGGTGTCGATGTCCAAGGTGGCGTGGGGGACGATTCTCAGACGTTCTTTGGGAATCAATTTGCCTGTGATACGGTCCACTCCATAGGTCTTGTTCTCAATGCGAACCAATGCGGCTTCCAAATTGGAAATATATTTCACCAAACGAGACATCAGACGACCGTTTTCCTCTTTTGAAAGTACTTGGTTCCCTTCTTCGAGATTCTTAAAAGTGGGTGCAGTGTCTTGTGTGTCATTTCCGACACCGCTATAGGCTTCCTGATAGACTTCCAGGTTCTTTTTCGCTTCTTCTATTTTTTTCTCTATTAAGATTCTGAATTCTTCTAAATCTTCGTCAGAATAACGGTTTACGACAATTTCACTCATAATGGTTTTGTTTCTTGTTCGTGATGAAAATTCGGGTGCAAAGATATAATTTTTTCATACAGCAACCCTTTTCTAAGATGTTTTTTAGGCGTAAAATTAATAATGAATCAGTTTTAAGGTCGATTTTTGACCTGATTCATCAGTGAATACTGCAAAATAGACACCTTTTTGAAAAGGGAAAGGATAGGACAAATGATGGGCACCGGCATCCAAATCTTCATGATGTGTCATGACGAGGTGTCCGTCTGTGGCATAAATGCTGATGGCATATTTTCCTGATTCGTCGTTTTGGAGATCAATCCGAAGCGTTTCCCGCACTGGATTGGCGATGTTAACCTTGAAATCGGGTGTGAAAACAGGAACTCCTACATGGACGTCAATGGTCATATCCATAATGACCGGCAGGTGGTCGGATTGCTGGTAAAGAGCGTTGACCACGGGACTTGGAATCGAGTTGTTGGCAGGCGACAAAATCGAGTTGTTGAAACGATTCCCGTCTTGTCCTAGCGCATGGTAAGATCCCTCAACGACATGCATTCTGTCGCTGCCGTAGTAAATATACGGCGAAACCAGAATGAAATCGAAGCGGTCATCCAAACCACCACTGGAAAAACAATAGTTCTCTTGCGAGTGGGTGGATTGCGTGTGCAGTGAGGAAAATTGCGAATTGTTATGCCAATAACCAGGGCTGTTTACGGGGTCGTAGAAGCGGTAAAGACTGTTGGAAAATTCAGTAAGCTCTTGATACGCAGGCTCGTCACTGTAGTAGATGTTGAAATCGCCGGATAACGTGTAGTTGCCTGGCAAGCCGGAGTTTACGATGCGATTCATCAACTTTTGCACTTGCGCCAGACGTGCTTCTTCGTTTGAGGAATAATTGCCCGCTTTCAGATGCGCAATCCAAAAGGTCATGAAGATCGTGTCACTCGCACTCAAATCATCCGAATTGTAATAAAAGGTGTAGCCGTTAATATCTCTGTATGAGGTTGTTATATTGGTGGATTTGTATAATGTGAGTTTGCGCGAATCATAATAAATCATGTTGGCGATGGTCCCTCCAGACTGGTTGGTGAGCGGGCCTCGACGGTAATAGTCGATTCCATCGGTGTTGATGGCGTTGTTGAGCAAACGGTCGGCATACAGGGTTTGCGATCCCATCTCGCAGACACACATCACGGTCGGCTTCACATATTGGAAAATGGTCTTGATGTGGGCGTCTTTTGTGTCCAAATTGTTACTCAAGCTGTTGCAGTCTGAGACGCCGGAGGTGTTCGTGTAGTACATCAGATTGTACTGCATCATGCGGATGGTATCGGGTCCTTGGGCAAAAGCATTCTCCACCGCCGCGAACAGCAGCAGCCCGAAAACAGCCATGCACAAACACACGCGATGCCTCATCTCTTTGCTATTGCCTGACTTACTTTTTATGTTTTTGGTAATATTTCACACCCAATCGCACATTCTCTTTGACGGCGTTGGAAGAGTAGGTGGCGCCGGTCACTGCATCCACGTTAGCAGTGGCTGCCTGTTTCACGGTCATGCCGTTCCATTTGTGGAGCAAGTTGGTTTTCACCATTTCGAAGAACCGCGGGGTTTCGTCATTTGGCAACGCTTCGATTTTTTCGATTTTGTCTCCCTTGATGTAAATATTCAGCGGGGTGGGACCATTATAACCTTGGACATCCGCCCCCAGTTTGGTGGTGTTTACGATATAGGCACCGTTTTTCTTGGTCATGACGTCATCGCCGGATGTGGCGCAGATTAATACCAAAGCCGCCACAGCCACCATCACTACGCAAAGAATTCCATACAACCATTTTTTCATAATTCTATAATCGTTTGGTTAACAATAATTTAAAATTGCATTCCCTTTAAAAGAGAACTTTGCAAAGGTACAAATAAAATACGAATCCACGACCTGAAGAAATTGCCGTTGTAGAGTCGTTGCGCGCAACGTCTCTACAGGTGCTGAAATAGGACTGTCACAGAACCATCAAGTTGCAGCCACGGATTTGTGCGTGGTCGAGGCGGCCGAGCACTTCAATGCCTTGCGGGTGGCGGCGGCCAAGGTCTTCGGTGGCAATGAATGAACAACTGTATATATTGGCCAGATCGATGACGTTGATGACGCCGGTGCTGACGGAGTCACTGCTGTCAAGAGGATCTTTCTCGTTGCGTAGGCGCAGCTTCATCCACGGCGGAGTGGCAAAGATGTTTCCCCCTTTGCTGTATGCTTGCGACAGCAGTTCGCACATGCCATATTCAGAATGGATGTCCGGCACGCCAAATGCTTTGCGAAGGGTGGCGTACAGTTCTTCCTTTACCATCTCTTTCCGACGGCCTTTCATTCCTCCTGTCTCAAACACAATAAGTTCTGGAAAATCCAGTGTGTATTGTTCGGCAAAATCCAAAAGAGCAAAGGTCACGCCCCATAAGATTGTTTTTTGCTTGTTATCACGCAGTTGGATGAGTTTTTTATACAGATCTTCGTGATTATAAAGATAATATCCGCTTTCCTTGGAGTGCGACTGACGCATCAGCGAGTCCATCATATAAACCAGGGAGGAATGCTTCTGTTCCAGATAATTGGGCAAAAGTGCGAGGAAGGTATAGTCGGACGGATTCCCATAAAAAAAACGGAATCCTTCCGTCAGACTCGTTTGGTAGATGATTGCATCTTTAATGAGGTGCCGGGATTGTTGCATTCCCGTGGTGCCGCTGCTGCGGAAGGTTAGGGCTGGCGTAAATGTAGTGGTCTTGACGGCGTGGGTCTTAAAAAACGAAATAGGTAAGAAGGGAATGTCCTCCAGATGATGAATGTCTTCTTTTTTGATGTTAAGAAGCTGGCAATATGAGCGATATGTTGTATTATGGGCGAATTGGAAACGAAAAACGGACAATGCCGATTGCTCGAATTCGGCATCGTCGCGGATATGGAAAATTGAAAACGGATTTAAGGTCTCCATTCGAAAGTGTTTATGAGGTGCATGGCATCCTCTTTAAGATATTGTATGACAGGCTGCAGGGAGTCGTTGTTGGGCGTTTCGTCAAAGTATAGGGTGGCGCGAACGAATCGGTGAGCACTGTCGGTCAGCCAAAACTGGAACGGCGTGGCCACTTCTTTGCCGTAAATTTCGTAAGTTTGTCCCCAAAGGTGTGTTTCCGGATCTTTGATGACAGAATATTGCACGTCATCCGCTTTCTGATAATGGAATTTCACCATTTTGTCTTCGGAAACCATCAACTTTCGCAGACTGTCCGCATTCTTGACTTCAAAACAGGTGAATCGGAGCGATGCTTTCAAATCAGGATAGGAAACGGTCATCCATAAAGTGTTGTCCTTTTGTTTTTCTATAGTGGTGTTCGCGAAAACGGACTGTTCATATCGGAAAGGAAGGGAAGTGTCTAAAGTCCGGTATTGGTGATTTGGCAGGTCAATACGGAAATAGCCCATAGGCTTTGGCTCGGGCAGAGGTCTTGGCTTACAGGCTGAAAAAAATACGCATAAACCCATCGTTATCAGGAAACAAAACAGGGCTTTTTTCATGAAGATGGAGATGTTTTCCTATAAATAGCTTTTTAAGTTCTTGTTTTTTGCACTTTGACGCAGTCTTTTCAGGGCGCGTTCTTTGATTTGCCGCACGCGCTCGCGGGAGAGCTCCAGCTTGTCGCCGATTTCATCCAGCGTATGTTCGTGCGAGGTGCCGATGCCGAAGAAAAGACGCAGGACATCCGCTTCCTTGTCGGGGAGGGTCTTCAACAGATCGTTGATTTCAGAGGAGAGGGACTCTTTCATCAGCGAGGTATCTGTGTTCTCGTCGTTGTCATGGACGAAGACATCCACGAAACGGGTTTCCTCGTTGGGTGCAATCGGGGAGTCAATGGATTGCGGGTGGTTGTTCATCTTCATGATCTCCGCCACTTTGTAGACGGGCATGTCCATGGCGTTGGCGATCTCTTCAGTGGTGGGCAGGCGGTTGAGCGTCTGTTCCAAACGGGCAGTTTCTTTTTTGATTTTGTTGATGACACCGACTTGGTTCAGGGGCAGTCTCACGATGCGCGACTGGTCAGCGATAGCCTGCAGGATGGCCTGACGGATCCACCACACTGCGTAGGAGATGAATTTAAAGCCGCGCGTCTCGTCGAAACGTTGCGCGGCTTTGATAAGTCCCAAGTTGCCCTCGTTAATGAGGTCTTGCAGTCCGATACCTTGATTCTGGTACTGCTTGGCCACGGACACGACAAAGCGCAAGTTGGTGGTGACCAACTTGTTGAGGGCATCCTCGTCCCCAGCTTTGATTTTACGTGCCAGCTCCACCTCTTCATCCGCGCCAATCATCTGCACCTTGCTGATGTCGGACAAAAACCGTTCCAGCGATGCAGAATCGCGGTTGGTGATGGATTTCGATATTTTTAATTGTCTCATTTATTTAGCTTTTGGCCTTTGGCTTTTAGCTTTTGGCTATTGGCCTTTAGCTATTTTTCCAACAGCTAAAGGCTAACAGCTAACAGCTAACAGCCGACAGCTATTTTTCAACCTTTTCAGTTGTACCTTTACTATTTAATAAAGTTACATTTTTGGTTAAATTTTCTTTGTTTCTGACTAAAATGACCTTCACTTTGTCACCGGGCGACTTTGTTTTGAGCACACCGCGCACTTCCGCCAGGCTGTTGACAGGGGTGTTGTCGATATGGGTGATGACATCGCCTTCCTGAAAACCGTTTTGGGCAGCAGCGCCGTTGTCAGAGACTTCGGCCACGTAGATGCCATTTACGTCGCTGAGATTCAGCTCTTTGGCATTGGTGGCGTTCAGCTCCATGATGGAAACGCCAAGGTAGGCTTGTTGGGTGGTGCCGAAATGTTCCAGATCGTAGCAGATTTTTTGGACGATATTGGAGGGGATAGCGAAAGAGTAGCCGGTGTAGTAGCCGTTGCCGGAGGCGATGGCGGTGTTGATACCGACCAGTTTGCCATCAGCGTTGACCAGTGCGCCGCCGGAGTTGCCTGAGTTGACAGCGGCATCAGTCTGAAGATATACCTCATCGGACATGGTATTGCGGCCAGTGTTGAGCTGGCGGGCTTTTGCACTGATGATACCGGCGGTGACCGTGGAGTTCAGTCCCATGGGGTTGCCGATGGCCAGCACCCACTCACCGATGCGCACGGAATCAGAGTTGGCGAATGTCAGGTAGGGGAGACGGTTCTCGTTGATTTTGATGAGTGCCAGGTCGGAGGCGGGGTCGGTACCGATGATTTCGCCCTCATACTCGCGCTTGTCATTCAACGTAATCGTCACTTTTTCCGCATCTTCCACTACATGGTTGTTGGTCACGATATAACCGTCGGAGGAGATGATCACCCCGGAGCCGGCTGCCTGCACAGGGTAGGTACTTGGTGCGGAACCGAAGAAATGTTCCCAGATGGTACCGCCGAAAAAGTCATCCCACATGGAGTTTTTCTGCGTAAATTCGGTCTTGATATAGACGACAGCGTTCACAGACGACTCTGCCGCTTCTGTCAGGTCGACATATTTCGCCACCCGTTTTTCCGGTTGCGAACATCCGCTGTATGTGCAGGCGAAAATGGATAAAATTGCGATTAACAGAGCTTTAGAACAATTCATTGCTTTCATATTTACTGTATTTTTCATTGTATATTTTTATTGAAAACCCTATGATAACGGAAAAGTTTAAAAAAAATTGCATATAAATGGGTTGTATCAAAAAAAATCTTATTTTTGCCGCCCAAAAAAATTACAAACAAAAATTATACCAAAATGTACGCAATTGTAGAAATAGCCGGGCAACAATTCAAGGTTGAAAAAGACCGCAGAGTCTATGTTCAACGCCTCAAGGCTGAAGAAGGTGCGCAAGTCACATTTGACCGCGTAATGTTAGTGGATAATGACGGTGATGTCAAAGTAGGTACGCCGACCGTTTCTGGTGCGAACGTAACCGCTACCGTTCTCCAACACCTGAAAGGTGACAAAGTTCTTGTTTTCAAAAAGAAAAGAAGAAAAGGTTATCAGAAATTGAATGGTCATCGCCAGTGCTTGACCTCCATCAAGATTGATAACATAACCCTGTAAAATTTTTATTAACGATTAAAATTAAAACTTATGGCTCATAAAAAAGGTGTCGGTAGTTCACAGAACGGCCGCGAATCAGCGAGTAAAAGATTAGGTTTGAAGATCTTCGGTGGTCAGTTTGCCAAGGCTGGCAACATTATCGTCCGCCAAAGAGGAACCGTCCACAACCCTGGCAAGAACGTGGGAATGGGTAAAGACCACACCCTCTTTGCTTTGTGTGACGGTATCGTCGAATTCAAAAAGACCTACAAAGACAGATCTTACGTTTCTGTCATTCCTGCTACACAAGAGTAGGAAATAAAAAATCGCGCGGCATTTAAGGATATCGAAAAAAAGTGTATCTTTGCCGCGCAAAACCAGCCACTTTAGCTCAGTTGGTAGAGCGACGCATTCGTAATGCGTAGGTCGCGAGTTCAAGTCTCACAAGTGGCTCAAAATCAAAAAAAGAGGAACCTTAAAGTTCCTCTTTTTTTATATTTGCCCATTCCTCATCGGGAAGTTTTGCACCTATGTACTCAATCAGTCTTGCGGACAGATAAGAGGCCAGGTTGCCAGATTTCAATGCACCGAAGTCGTTGATGAGTCCGTATAGGAATCCGGAGGCGTAGATGTCGCCGGCTCCCGTGGTGTCACGGCGGACAGCGTCCACAGGGGTTATGGCAGTGACTTCGCCGTCCATCTTGATGTAGGATCCGTCCTTGCCAACTTTCACGATGGCCACGGGACAGTATTCAGAGAGCGCATGCAGTGCTTCCACATTTTCCACGCCAGTGAAAGCTTTGGCTTCCTCTTCATTGGCGAAAATAATATCCACATAATCTCGCAAAAGCATTTTCACGAAATCCAAATTGCTCTCTATCAAATTATAGCTGGCCATATCCATGGAGATTTGAAGCCCTTGCTCCTTGGATTTCTGACAAATTGACAGGATCAAGTCGTGGTTAAAGATGAGGTAGCCTTCGATATGGATGATGTCGTAGCTTTTCAGGATTTCAGCATCCACTTGGTCGGGTTGCATAGTTGCGGCGGCACCGAGGTAAGTAGCAAAGGTGCGCTCTGCATTTTGGGAGATGAAAGTGATGGCCACACCTGTATCTTCGTTGGATTCAATGAGATGCGGGATTACGCCGAAGCGTTGGCACTCTTCGCGGAAAAGTCTGCCCAAATCATCGTTGCCCACTTTGCCGATGTAACCTGCCTGCGCCCCTAAACGGGCCAATCCATGTATGGTGTTAGAGGTGGAACCGCCGGTGGCCAGTGTTTGCGGCATTTCGGCGATGACTTCCAGAATTTCGCGTTTCCGCTGTGCGTCGATCATCTCCATGCCGCCCTTCTGCAATCCTAAGCGGTCGAGAATCTCATCATTGTCAATATGCACCAGAATGTCCACCAGTGCGTTGCCGATTCCTAATATTTTCTTCATAAGACTTTTTGTTGATTAACGTAATTCACTCAAACGATGATTAGCGTCGCCTATTCCTTGATTCCGTAGGCAAGGTCGCCGGCGTCGCCGAGGCCGGGCACGATATAGGAGTGCGCGGTCAGTTCCTCATCCACAGCACCGATCCAGAAAGTGCAACTGTCTGTGGGGAGCTTACTCATCACGTAATCAAGGCCTTGCCGGCTGGCGATGACGCTCACGATGTGCGTGTGCAACGGGTCGCCCTTGCTCATGAGCTCCTCGTAGGCCAGGGCAAGTGATTGTCCGGTGGCGAGCATTGGATCGCAGAGAATCAGCGTCTTCTCGTCCAAGTCAGGCGAGGAGAGATAGTCGATTTGGATTTCGAAGGTGCCATCCTTGTAATATTTGCGGAATGCGGAAATGAAGGCGTTGTCGGCGTGGTCGAAATAGTTGAGCATTCCCTGATGCAGCGGCAGTCCGGCGCGCAAGATGGTAGCCAATACCGGCTTTTCCTGCAGGCGGGGAATATTGGCGATGCCCAGAGGGGTGACCACCTCCTGCTCGGCGTACGCCATGTTCTTGCTGATTTCGTAGGCGAAAATCTCACCGATGCGTTCCAGGTTCCTTCGAAAACGCATGCTGTCCACCTGCATTTCAACGCTGCGCACTTCGGAGATGAACTCGTTGAAAAGGGAGTTTTGGGTTCCTAAAATGTTTAGATTTTTCATAATGTGATTTTTAATGGTGGTTATTTTTTTAGTTAGCAGTTAGTAGTTAGCAGTTAGCAGTTCATGTTAGAACGGCAACTGCTAACTACTAACTGCTAACTACTAACTGCTAACTACTAATTGCTAATTGTTAATTGCCAAAGACCCGTTCGAAAATGGCGGGCACTTGCTTCAGGTAGTATTCCAACGTGAAGCACTGGTCGAGTTCTTCGGGGGTGAAGTGGCTCATGACGGTTTCGTTCTGGGCGAGGAGTTCCTTGTAGTCCTGTCCTTCGAACCATGCCTTCATGGCGATGGGCTGCACGAGGTCGTAGGCGCTTTCGCGGGAGAAGCCCTTGTTGATGAGGGCGGTCATGACGCGCTGCGCAAAGATAACCTTGTGGGTCAAGTAGATGTTTTTCAGCATGTTTTCTGGAAAAACGACGAGGTTCTCCAAGATGTTGCCGAAGCGGTTGAGCATGTAGTCGAGCAGGATGGTGGCGTCGGGGAGCATGATGCGCTCGGCGGAGGAGTGGGAGATGTCGCGTTCGTGCCAGAGCGGGATGTTTTCGTAGGCGCTGACCATATAGCCGCGGAGGATTCTCGCGCAGCCGCACATGTTCTCACTGCCGATGGGGTTGCGTTTGTGGGGCATCGCGGAGGATCCTTTCTGGCCTTTGCCGAAGGCCTCCTCGGCCTCGCGGAGTTCCGTGCGCTGCCAGTGGCGTACCTCAATGGCCATCTGCTCCATGGTGGAGGCGATGAGGGCGAGAGTGCCCATGTAGTGGGCGTGGCGGTCGCGTTGCAGCACCTGTGTGGAGATGCGGGCGGAGTGGATGCCGAGCTGCTCGCAGACATAGTCCTGCACGAACGGCGGGGTGTTGGCGAAGTTGCCCACGGCGCCGCTGATCTTTCCGCACTCCACATCGGCGGCGGCCATCTCGAAACGCTCGATGTTACGGCGCATCTCCTCGAACCACAGCGCCCATTTCAGACCGAGGGCGGTGATGTCGGCGTGCACGCCGTGTGTGCGTCCGATGCAGGGCGTGTCCCTGAACTCGTAAGCGCGTTTCTTGAGAATCTCGATGAACCGCTGGAGATCCTTGCGCAGGATGTTGTTGGCTTGTTTGATGAGGTAGCCGTTGGCGGTATCCACCACATCGGTGGAGGTGAGCCCGTAGTGCACCCACTTCTTTTCGTCGCCGAGACTCTCGCTCACGGCGCGGGTGAACGCCACGATGTCGTGACGGGTCTCCTTCTCGATTTCGTAGATACGCTGCACGTCGAAGGTGGCCTTCGTGCGCAGTTTCTCAACGTCTTCAGCCGGAATCACGCCGAGTTGGCTCCATGCGGCGGCGGCTTCGATTTCCACTTTCAAATAGGCACCGAATTTGTTTTCCTCAGTCCAGACGGCGCTCATCTCCGGACGCGAATAACGGGGTATCATAATCGCAAAATATTTTTTCGAAGCAAAGATTCAGTTTCAATTATGAATTAAAAAGTATATCGCACGCCCAGATTCAAGCTCCAGTCGAAATAGTGGGCGTCATAATGTTCGGCGAAGAGGCAGCCGTAGCCCGGACGGAAGTCGAATTGCAAGGCCACGGGGGCGTTGAATTTGTATTCCAACCCGAAAATGCCGTTGGCACCGCATTTTCCGAAATCGCTGCGGGTGTGAATCCATATCCAACCGACATCATAGCTCATCGACGACCAGCTGTAGCCGATACTGGCGCCAAGTCCTACCAGACCATACAGCTTGCCGGCCAACCGGCCTTCAAACATAATGTTGGGATTCAGCTCAAGGGTCCAGATGTTCACTCCGGTGAGGTTCAAGTTCTTGAAGCGGCCGTCAGTGGTAATGTATTTGGTGCCCAGATCCACCTGGAAGGCGAAATGGCTTCCTCCAAAAGTCTTGAAAGTCAATGCTTGCATGTTGCCGACCGACACGCCAATGCCGTTTTTGTAAGGGGCTTGGGCGTTAGCGTGGAACATGGTGCCCGTCAAAAGGGCAACGAACAGAATGATTACGCAATTTTTTTTCATTACGATGGTGTTTTATTGTATGATTTTAAGTTCTTGCATCAGGTTCTGGGCGTTGGCCATCTTGTCGATGATGAAGAGCAGGTAGCGCATGTCCATGCAGATGGTGCGCTGAACTTCATTTTCGAAAGCGATGTCGCCACTCATGGCTTCCCAGTTGCCGTCGAAGGCCAGTCCCACGAGATTGCCGTTAGCGTCAATGACCGGGCTGCCGGAGTTGCCGCCTGTGATGTCGTTGGTGGTGATGAAGTTGACCACCAGGTCGCCGTTCTTGTCGGCATAGCGGCCGTAATCGTGGTTTTCCCACAGTTTGATGAGGTCTTGCGGCACGTCAAACTCCCAGTTGCCGGGTTTATACTTGGCCATCACACCGTCGAGGGTGGTGATGTAGTTGTAGGTGATGGCATCCGCCGGCTGGCAGTCCTGCACGCTACCGTAAGTGAGGCGCATCGTGAAGTTGGCGTCGGGATAGAAATTGCGATCCTTTTGCATCTCCATCAACCCTTCCATATAGAGGCGGTTAGCGCGGCCGCATTCCACTTTTTCGGCCTGATCGCTCAAATTCCAATATGACTGCAGGATGTCGTACATCAGGGCATAGACAGGGTCTTTCGACAGAGATTTGGGATTGTTCAACCAAGCTTCCATCTTTGCCTGATCCACGAAGATGGATTTGGCGAAAGCGTTATCTACAAAAGCGGTGAAATCGCCGTGGTTTTTGTCACCCACTTTTTTGATGGTGGCGGGCAGCTGGACGGGGTTCACATCTTTGTAAAACAGGTTCAGCAGGGCGATGGTGACGTCGCGGTCGAGCGCTTTGTTGTAGTCTTTGAAGAAATCCTGAACAGATTTCTTCATTCCGTTGGCGCGCTCTTTGATGGCATTCGGGGTGGCGGTTTTGTTCTCTATAATGCTGTTCAGCTGTCTGAACCGCAGGGCGAATGTGACGGCTTCGCCACCGTGCCAGCCGGCTTCACGGTGATAGATCAGCGCCTTCTGGTATTTGGACTGGTGGTTCCAGTAGTTGTTCATTTCGTCGAAAATGCCGTCATATTTGGCTTTGCGGTTTTTGTCCTGTGCGGCCCACTGGCGAAAAGCCTGCTCCTGTTCCAAACGTTTCTCATACACTTTGTTGCGCTTCAGCTGTTTCACCTGGCCGATGTAATATTTCCAATAGTTGCTGACGCTGGCCTGTTTGGAGGCGTACTGTATGAAAACGGCAGGGTCGGCATCCATGTGCTTGCGGTACTGCTCTAACTTGGTGGTACGGCAATCCACGATGGCGGGTCCTTCGAGCTCAATGACGTTCTTCACGGCGCCGGAGGCAGAGTAGCGGTCGGTGCTGCCGGGATAGCCGAGAATCATCGTGTAGTCGCCGGGTTGCACACCTTTCAGCGAAATCGGCAGGTAGTGTTTGGACTTCATCGGGATGTTGTCCTTGCTGTACTTGGCGGGAGAGCCGTCGGGGGCGGTATAGACGCGGAAGATGCAGAAGTCGCCCTTGTGGCGCGGCCACGTCCAGTTGTCGGTGTCGGCACCGAACTTGCCGATACCCCACGGCGGACAGGCCACGAGGCGGACATCCCTATAGACGTCGTATTCGAACAAGATGTATTGGTTGCCGTGGTAGAACGGCACGATTTCCACCTCCACATCGCGTTTGCCTTTGCGCTCGAGGGTCAGCTTCTTGCCGTTCTCCGAGATTTTCGCGTCACGGTCGGCCTCGGACATGTCGTCGGTGACACCCTTCAAGATGGCTGTGGTGACATCCTCGATATAGGTGAGGAAGGAGACGGTAAGTCCTTCGTTGGGGAGCTCTTCTGCCTTGCTGCGAGCCCAAAAGCCATCCTGCAAGTAGTCATGCTCCACGGAGGCATGGGATTGCACATAGGAAAGTCCGCAGTGGTGGTTGGTGAGCAGCAGTCCTTCGGGAGAAATCAGCTCACCGGTGCAGCCGCCGCCGAATTGCACGATGGCGTCCTTCAAGCTGGGCTGGTTGAAACTGAAGATCTGTTCGGCTGTCAACTTGCAGCCAAGTCGTTGCATATCAGCCAGATTCTGGCCATTGATGGAGTAGGGGAGCCACATACCCTCGTCGGCGCGGGCGCCCATCACAAGCATCATCAGCGCGATGCACAAAAGGTGGGTTTTCTTTCTCATAATGGATGTTTATTGCATGAAAATGCAAAATTACAAAAAAAACTTGAATCTCATCCAAGAGAGAAGAAATATGCTTTTTTTATGTATGTTTGCCACCCAAAACAAACTTACAGAAAATGTTACAAATCGGAACAAAAGCCCCTTATTTCGAGGGCGTTGACGAAAACGGGAATCCCGTGAAACTGAGCGACTTCGTTGGCAAGAAGCTCGTGCTCTATTTCTACCCCAAAGACAGCACGCCGGGCTGCACCTCCGAGGCCTGCGACCTGCGCGACAACTACCAGCGGTTCTTGGCTATGGGCTACGAGGTGTTGGGCGTGAGCCGCGACTCCGCCGCTTCGCACCAGCGGTTCATCGCCAAGTATGAACTGCCCTTCCACCTCATCGCCGACACGGATCTCACCATCTTGAAGGCCTACGAAGCTTGGGGCGAGAAGAAGATGTACGGCAAGGTGACCGAGGGTACGTTGAGAACAACCTACGTCATAGACGAGCAGGGTGTTATCATCGACGCCATCGGCAAGGTGAACACCAAGGCGCACACGGCGCAGTTGTTGAAATAATCGGATTGTGTCTCGGAATGGGATTCGTAGAGACGTGCCATGGCGCGTCTCTACACATTTTGTTGTTTCATCTCCCTGCGATAAAGGACAAAAGCGGCCAAAAACAACACCCAATTACAACAATTGGCGACATTGTCGAAAAGCATCCCATATTGGGTGGTGACTGTGTTTGCGGTGCAGTGTTCAAATAGGATGACACCCAAATAATTGGAAATGAAAAAATGAACGGCAACAACCGCTATAATCACCGCAAGCGGAAAAACTATCGTCCGCCTTTTGGCCAGCAAATAGATGGCTACACCTGTAACCAAGGCCATCAGCAGGCAAAGAATAACCTCCATCAACACAGGCTGATGCACATAAAACCACAATATGCCTCCTAAAATGGAAACGGCATAGAGCATATATTCGATGGTTATGACAAACAGTATCCCTGCGTAATAACTTCGCGATTTTTCTGCCGGTACTTTCGCATCGGCTTCTGTTTTCTCAGAATCGTAACGCCACCACAAAAAGCCGATGAAGAGGAGTGAAACGGCTAGATTCGTCCATTTCCTCACATTTCGCATCGTAAGCATAGTGACATCACATTCCATCCGATTGTCCGCGACAGATTGAACGTCAAAGAAGCGGTCGAGCAGAAAAACATCCAGCGCTGTCATCAGGAGGATGAAGCCGACCAGCATCGCGAGATGTCCCCATTTGACATCGAACATCCTTGGTTTGCGGAACAGCAGGTAAAAGACTAGCAGGAAAAGCAGGGATTTCCCGACGACTATGGATATCGGATGCAGCACGGCTTCCAGCGCGAAGAGGAACGGAGTGAACGATGCCCAAACGGCGTCAAACATCCAATACAGGATGATTCCGAGCAGAAAGCAGCGGTAATCAAGGGATTTTTCGATGGTG